>Ga0115567_10002279_pt1 | contig 18958 bp, 19 predicted proteins | sample COGITO_mtgs_1204_2_FD_88679 | JGI IMG/M metagenome (GOLD analysis project Ga0115567, IMG submission 88679) | Pelagic marine microbial communities from North Sea - COGITO_mtgs_120412 | ecosystem: Environmental > Aquatic > Marine > Epipelagic | place: Germany:Helgoland, sampling site Kabeltonne... | reverse complement strand
TTGAGAATGCTTACCGAAATAGCATCATTTGGATTAAGATTGGTCTCTTTTTTTTCTATCTCTATGGAAAAAAAACTTTTTTGGGTGTCGGTTTTATTTCCGCAGCCAAACATAAGAATAACTAATCCTAAGGATACGAATAACTTACAGGTTTTCATTATTATAATTTTTATAGTTTGAAAGATACGTAATTAGATCGATTGGGTAAAACACCAAAAAAGGCTTGCAAGGTGTGCAAAAAACTTTATCTTTGCAGCGGCAAGTCCTACACAACTAGCTCCTGTTGAATCCTCCAGGTCGGGAACGAAGCAAAGGTAAATGGTCGTAGCGGTGTGATGTAGGTAGCTTGCCATTTTTTATGCGCTAAAGTTTCCTAAAAATCTTAAAGGTTTTATATGTAATTTTGCATATAATCTTTGGAAACTAAATAGGGTAGGCGCATCTTTGCCAATCAACCTTCATAATATGCCAAAAGTAGTTTTTATAACGGGCGGTTCTTCAGGAATTGGAAAGGCCATTGGCGAATATCTTCAGCAGAAAAACTGCATCGTCTACGGTACTAGCCGAACACCTGAAAAATATGTAACTTCCTCGAAATTTTCATTGTTAAAAATGGAAGTTACCGATACGGTCTCTATAAAAGAATCGATTCAAAAAATTATTGAAAAAGAAGGTTGTATCGATGTGGTTATCAATAATGCCGGAGTTGGTATTACTGGACCGATGGAAGAAACTCCAATTTCTGAAATGCGAAATGCGTTCGAAACTAACTACTTTGGTCCAATAAATCTTATAAACACTGTCTTGCCCCAATTGCGGAAACAAGGTAGCGGAATGGTAATTAATATAACTTCTATTGCCGGTTATATGGGTTTGCCGTACCGCGGAATTTATTCTGCAACTAAAGCCGCTCTTGAAATTACTACGGAAGCATATAGTATGGAGTTGCGGCAATTTGGAATAAAAATGGTCAATGTTGCGCCAGGCGAGTTTGCTACCAATATTGCCGCTAGCCGTTATCACGCTCCTGTTTTGGATGATAGTCCTTATAGAAAGGAGTATGGCGAAACGCTTTCAATTATGAATAAACATGTTGATAGTGGCGACAACCCTTTAAAAATGGCTGAAGCTATATATAAAATTATGGAAAGTAAGAACACAAAGATTCACTACAAGGTCGGTGCTTCTCTTCAAAAATTTTCTATTGCGCTAAAACGTGTATTGCCAGATAAGATTTATGAAGGTATGTTGCTAAAACATTACAACTTAAAATAATAGTCAACGACTTTTGAATAAAAATTTTTGGTGCTCTATTTTCTGAAGCTTTTATTCTTACGTATTTTTACATCACACTAAAAACCCAAAAGCTATGAAATTTTTTATCGATACCGCAAACCTAGAACAAATTCGAGAGGCTCAGGATTTGGGAGTTTTAGATGGTGTAACCACAAATCCATCATTAATGGCTAAGGAAGGAATAACTGGCCGAAATAATATCTTAAAGCATTATGTTGATATTTGCAATATTACAGATGGAGATGTTTCTGCGGAAGTAATTGCTACAGATTTTAGTGGTATTATCAAAGAAGGTGAAGAACTAGCCGAATTGCACCAACAGATCGTTGTGAAGGTGCCAATGATAAGGGATGGTATAAAAGCTATCAAATATTTTTCAGACAATGGAATCCGTACCAATTGTACCTTGGTTTTTTCCGCAGGACAAGCTTTGCTAGCGGCGAAAGCAGGTGCGACTTATGTTTCTCCATTTATTGGAAGATTGGACGATATTTCTACTGATGGACTTAATCTTATTTCAGATATCCGGTTGATCTATGACAACTATGGTTTTGAAACAGAAATACTGGCGGCATCCATACGCCACAGCATGCACATAATAGAATGTGCGAAATTAGGAGCAGATGTTATGACGGGACCATTATCTTCAATAGAAGGTTTGTTAAAACACCCATTGACCGATATTGGACTGGAAAAATTTCTTGCAGATTATAATAAAGGAAACTAATACAAAATTCTTCTAACCAGAAAATCATTCCAGTAATGGAATGATTTTCTGGTTTAATAATTTAATATCCTATTTGTTCAAAAAACCCAATAGTTCTTCTTCAATGGTATTGCTCAACAAATTGGAGTTTCCATCCAAAATCTTGCCATCGCCATCAACAATTATAGCTTTTGTCATTAAGTTAAGTACCAAGGTTTGCTGCGCTTCAACCTTATCGTTGAATTGATATTCAGAACTTGGGTTAAAATTATTTTGCTTCACTATTCTCTTCCAAGTTTTAAAATTTTCATCACTATTTATTGCTATAAAATCGAATGCGGGATATTTCGCTTTAAGCTCCATTGCGCGATTATGTAATTTTTTATACTGCATAACAGAAGCGTTTGTCCAAAAATATAATACAGTAGGTTTTGAAATTAACGACTTTAATTTTCTTGTAGCATTATCAAAAGTCACAACGCTAACTTCTGGTAAAAAGTTTCCGGGCGCTAATTTCGCGATTGCTTCAAATAATCTTTTAATCTCATTTTTATGGGCGGGATTGTTATTCATTTTAGAAAAAAGTTGCTCGATATGCTTTTCTTTAGCAACATCTTTTTCATTTAATAAATAGCGTCTAACATTTGTTCTTAAAAGATTATTTTTAATTGCGTCATTGCTAACCATACTGTCAATGAGTTTTACCTCATAATTAATATGATCAAAACTATTTCGATCAAACTTCGCATTATTGCTGTATTTGCTAAAGGCCAGATTTTCAAAGTACCGGTTTAAAAAGCGGTTGTACGGGTAAGAAGAAAAATATGCAATTTTGTTAAAATCGATCGATAATCGGTAATCGAAAAAGTTTGAAGGAAAATTAATATTCTGTAGATTATCAGCATTAGCTGTTACGTATTGCTCTTTTTTAGAATAATGGTCATAATTGATATTATGCATGGCCACTTCTTCAAAATTACCACTTGTTTCATTTTCTAAAAGGAAGTTTTCTAATTTGACAATTCGTTCATTTTTCAATGAATCTATTTTCTTTTCAAATTCTAAAGGATTTAATTGATACCAAGTTTGAACGATTTTATTTTCTTCCTCGTTGGTTAGAAAAAATTCCATTAGAAGATTATTTTTCTCTGAACCTTTTCCGGTATACGTTAGCGATTCGTCAAAGTCCAAAGTATTCACACGTAGTAATAAGCTGTCTTTGGGTTCAAAATAAAAGATTTGATATTCGTTGTGGTTAAAGGAGTAAAGTCCAGGCTCAGCATTTTCTACTTCATAAATAAAACCATTTTTCTCATTGAGCATTACGGTATCAAGAAGGACATTGTCTTTTGTAATTATCACATAATCTGTAACAGGATTTATAATTTCACCACCTATCCAAGAGGATTCTATAACTTTCTCCTCACTGTTCTTGCAGGAAAAAATTGTTAATATAGATAATATTATAAGTAATCTGTAACTCAATTTAATAGGGATTTGGGTTTAACAAATGTAGGTCTAGAGGGCATCGTCTATTGTTAACTACGCGTTAAAAGGAATTTAGAAACGTTAATGTTTCTTTAGTAGTGCTTTATTGATTATTTTTGCGGAAAATTTAAAAGAAGAAAAATCTATGCTATCAGTTTCTAATCTTTCAGTACAATTTGGTAAACGGATATTGTTCGATGAAGTGAGCACACAATTCGTACAAGGTAATTGTTACGGCATTATTGGTGCAAATGGTGCGGGAAAATCTACGTTGCTAAAAATTATTTCAGGGAAGCAAGATCCTACTTCGGGACATGTACATCTGGAACACGGAAAGCGGATGTCTGTATTGGAACAAGAGCACAACGCCTCTGATGATTTTTTGGTTCTTGAAACAGTAATGCGTGGTAATAAGGAACTGTTTAGCATTAAAACGCAGATCGATAAACTTTACGAGGATTATACAGATTCCAATGCCGAGAAAATTGGTGAGCTCCAGGTTATTTTTGAAGAAATGAACGGTTGGAACGCAGAAAGTGATGCAGCTTCAATGCTGTCTAATTTAGGAATAGACGAAAGTCACCACCATACATTAATGGCGGACCTAGATGGTAAGTTAAAAGTTCGGGTTCTATTGGCACAGGCATTGTTTGGCAGTCCAGATGTACTTATTATGGATGAGCCTACAAACGATCTAGATTATGAAACCATTAGTTGGCTAGAAAACTTTTTGGCAAATTATGATAAATGTGTTATCGTAGTCTCTCACGACCGTCACTTTTTAGATTCTGTCTGCACGCATATTAGCGATATCGACTTCGGAAAGATCAATCATTATAGCGGTAACTATACCTTTTGGTATGAAAGTAGCCAACTTGCCGCAAGACAAAGGGCACAACAGAACAAAAAGTCTGAAGAGAAGAAAAAGGAACTCGAAGAATTTATTAGAAGGTTTTCTGCAAACGTAGCAAAGTCAAAACAGGCAACGAGTAGGAAGAAAATGATAGAGAAACTTAATGTTTCAGACATAAAGCCTTCAAGCCGAAGATATCCTGCCATAATATTTGAACGTGAACGTGAAGCAGGCGACCAGATATTAAACGTTGAAAATCTTTCAGCATCTGTTGATGGTGAGATCCTTTTCAAAAATGTGAATGTCAATCTTGCAAAAGGGGATAAAGTCGTAATCTATTCCAAAGATTCTCGTGCAGCTACAGCATTTTATGAAATATTGAACAATAATCAAAAAGCAGATTCCGGTAAGTTTGAATGGGGCGTTACCACAAACCAAAGTTACCTTCCATTAGATAACCAATCGTTTTTCGAACAAGATATAAATTTGGTTGATTGGTTACGCCAATATACTAAGACCGAAGAGGAACGCGAAGAAGTCCATATACGTGGTTTTTTGGGCAAGATGATCTTTAGTGGTGAAGAAGCACTAAAAAAATGTACCGTACTTTCCGGAGGTGAAAAAGTAAGATGTATGCTTAGTAGAATGATGATGATGCGTGCCAACGTACTTATGCTAGATGAGCCTACAAACCATCTTGATCTAGAATCGATTACGGCTTTCAACAATTCATTAACCAATTTTAAAGGTACCGTCTTGTTGACCACTCACGATCATGAGTTTGCGCAAACCGTTGGTAACCGTGTAATAGAGCTTACACCTAATGGCGCCATCGACCGTTATATGACCTTTGATGAATTTATGAGCGATAAGTCTTTGAAGGAACAACGCGATAAAATGTATCAAGTAACCGCATAAAAAAATCCCGCCAAGTGCGGGATTTTTTATTTCTTGTTAAAATATCAGATTATCCTTTTTCCCCCAATTCCACAAGAAACGCATCGATGGTTTCTTGTGCAGTTATAAGTTCGTCCTTTCTAATAAATACACGCACTTGTCCAGGTACGCCTTGTGCAAATCCGCTAACGATACCACTTTGGTGATCATCGCGAACAATTGGTTCTATTCCTAAATCGTTTAATCTAACAGTAAGTGCCTTGGCAATCATTGCAGAACCTGTATAAATTCTTGTAGTATCTTCAGTATGATCACTCATATTTTCTATTTTTTCTATGCATTATAATATTTGCTATCCCAGATAGCGCTGTTAAAATTTTTTCCTTTGGCGAAACCATAATATAAAACCATTCCAGCTACGCCCTTAAATATAAATAGAAAAAGGAGAACATGCTCTTGCATTCCTGCAGTTTTTGATAAAAGATGAACTGGCGCCAAATATGTCAGCACTAAACTGATCAAAAAAACTGTAAATACTAGGTTTTCAAAACATTTATATGGCCACATTAATATTTTTCTAAAAGGATGCAGGTCTTTTCCCCATTTGTGAAGCAAGTAGTAATAATCATTGCCCATCGCCGTAAACAATAACGGATCATCTGCGTTCTCTAATTTTAAAAGTTTTGCGGGTGCAACGACTTTTAAATTGCCTAGTGTAGTGCTATGTTGGTTTTCGAACACCCTTATTTGCGATATTGCCTCTTCAGGAATACTACCTTTGAAAAAGTTCGAATCTAAAAACCGCAAACGATAGATTACACATAGATTTTTAATGTCGCTAATATGATAGATATTCTCGCTTTGGAGGAGATCAAAATTTAAAATTGGAAACCTTCCGTCGTTTTTTTGCAGCAAGCGTTCCTCGATGTTTTTTCTTTTGGAATCGACTTCAGAAAAAATCGATCTTACTTCATTTAAAAGAGCCTCGGAAGAAATACGTTTAGAACGGTTTTTTTGAAGTCTTTCCTGAATATCTGTTCTTCTAATCATATCCGCAATTTTGTATTAAAAGTATATCATAGATTAATCTAACACAAAAATATATAGTTAAAAAGCTAAAGATTTTATTTAATTATAAACTGTAGAATATTGGCGGTCTGAAGTTTGAGAAGATAATATTTTGCTGTTGAAAGGCAGGGATGGATTAAAATTGAGCAGAGAATATTATTAACTAATACGTTAAAGAAAACGTAAAGTGCGTTAATATGGAAACCGCCCGACCAAATATGTCGTTTATTTGGTATATAACAATAACAACTAAAATAACATTATGAAAATTTCAAACGTAATTAAAACAGTATTTTTCTCAAGCGCGATTTTATTGGCTTCATGTAATTCCACACAAAAAACTGCAAAGGTAGACGCTATGGTCAAAGCAGATATGAAAGATGATGGTATGATGAACAAAATGGATAAAATGAGCGTAATGGTTGGCGGCGCTGCAATGTATCCTTCAAAAAATATTATCGAGAATGCAGTAAATTCTAAAGACCACACAACTTTGGTTGCAGCGGTAAAGGCAGCAGACCTTGTTGAAACACTTCAAAGTGAAGGGCCTTTTACAGTTTTCGCTCCAACAAATGCGGCTTTTGCAAAATTACCTGCAGGAACTGTAGAAACATTATTGAAGCCAGAAAACAAAAAACAACTTCAAACTATTCTAACATACCACGTATTATCTGGTAATTATTCTGCTACAGACATTGTTGCAGCAATTGGTAAAGGTAACGGTAAAGCTACCTTTAAAACTGTAAGCGGTGGTACACTTACTGCAATGCTTAATGGAAAAAACGTAGTAATTAAAGATGAAAATGGAGGAACTTCTACAGTTACGATTGCAGATGTTAATCAATCTAACGGCGTAATCCATGTTGTTGATACTGTAGTTTTGCCAAAAGCATAAATTTAAGTTTATACTAATTAAAAAAGCGACCGATCGGTCGCTTTTTTTAATGGCATAATTTTAAAGCGCTACCTCAAGGTTGCATCAAAATCACTTTCGAACTTATGCTGTAGCTTGCTCATTACTTTATCGATTTGCTTATCGGTCAAGGTTTTGTTGTCATCTTGGAGTGTAAAGCTAAGCGCATATGATTTTTTTCCTTCCGGAAGATTTTCGCCTGTATATACATCAAAAAGAGAAACTTCCTTTAAAAGATTTTTTTCAGATTGCATTGCGGCTTGTTGCAAATCTGAAAAAGCAATCTTTTCATCAAGTAATAAAGCAAAATCTCTAGTTACCTTTGGAAATTTAACGATAGGTCGTACCTTCAAGCTAGTAAAGGGTATCGCTTCAAGAACTGCATCCCAATTGAAATCTGCGTATAGTGTTTCAAGTTCAATGTCAAAATGTTGCGTAACCTTCTTTTTTAGCACCCCGAATTCTACGAGGGTTTTCTTTTTGTTTATTATTGCTAAACCTTCAGATAGCACATCTAATTTTGTGCTTTTTTCTGAGATTTTCTCAATACCCAATCGTTGTAAGATTCCCAGAACGGTACCTTTCAGATAAAAAAAGTTGCTCTTATTTTCAGGTATCGCCCAGCTTCCTTTACTTTTATTTCCTGAAACTAAAAGAGATAAATGCTTTTTTTCTTCTCTTCCATTCGAATAATTATGGTAGGTTTTTCCGAATTCATAAAGTTTGACATCTGTAGTTCTTCTATTGTTGTTATAAGAAAAAGCCTCTAAAGCTCCAAAGAGCATAGATTGACGCAATACTGAGAGATCTTTACTTAATGGGTTCAACATTTCGACATTATGATCAGCATTGATATTTTCGCTTAGCTTTGTATATTCTGGTGAAGTTAAAGAGTTGTTTAAAATTTCGTGAAAACCCAGAGCCGTAAGTTGAAGTGCGATCTTGTTTTGCACTTGATAATCTTCTATAATATTTGTCGTTGCGATCGAGGCATTCAGTTTTTCCGTAAATTCAATATTATTGTATCCATAAACGCGCAAAATTTCTTCAATAACATCTGCTTCACGTGTAACGTCATTTCGGTAAGCAGGTATTGTCATGCCGATTCCACTTTCGGTTATGTTATTGATTTTCATTTCCAAAGAAGTAAGGATACTTTTTACCGTTTCTTTTGGAAGGTTTTGACCGATAAGTTTATTCGTGTTCTCAAAATTGAGGAATACTTGATGATCTTCTATTTTTTTCGGGTATATATCTACTATATCGCTGCTCGTTTCGCCGCCAGCAATTTCTGTGATTAAGATGGCAGCATATAGAAGTGCGTATTTCACACTGTTTGGGTCGATACCTCTCTCAAACCTAAAAGATGCATCTGTACTTAAACTGTGTCTTTTTGCTGTCTTTCTAATGGAGACCGGATCGAAGTAGGCACTTTCTAAAAATATATTGACAGTCTCATCTGTAACACCGCTATGCTTACCTCCAAATATTCCTGCAATACATAATGGTTTTTCTGCATCGCAGATCATTAGATCATCTTCATTCAATGTTCTTTCAATACCATCTAAAGAAATGAATTTGGTGCCGCTTGGCAATGTTTTTACATTTATTTCGTTTCCTGTTATTTTATCGGCATCGAAGGCGTGCAGGGGTTGGCCAAAGCCATGCAGAATGTAATTCGTGCAGTCAACCACGTTGTTTATAGGCGAAAGACCAATTGCCCTCAACCTATTTTGTAACCAAGCAGGAGAATTTTCAACCTTGATTCCACTTATTGTTATACCGCAATATCTTGGGCACAGCTCCTTGTTTTCAACATTAACAGCAACTTTAAGTGTACGATTTTGGATGTGAAAACTACTCGTGGACGGTGTTAGCATTTCCAGGTTTATTTCTTGTTGCAACAAACCTGCCTTAAGGTCTCGTGCAACACCCCAATGGCTCATTGCGTCTGCACGATTTGGTGTAAGGCCTATCTCAAAAACGGTGTCGTTCTCTACCTTAAATAGTGATGCAACTTTTGTTCCTGGTTCAAGGAATTCGTCCAAGACCATTATACCTTCGTGGCTAGAGCCTAATCCAAGTTCATCTTCAGCACAAATCATACCTTCGCTAACCTCACCTCTAATCTTACCTTTTTTTATTTCCCAAGGTTTTCCTTCGGCGTACAAAATAGCGCCAACGGTCGCCACGGGAACCTTTTGTCCAGTAGCTACATTTTTCGCACCGCAAACAATCTGAACCGTTGTTCCATTCCCTATATCAACCTTTGTTACTTTTAGCCGGTCTGCATTATTATGTTGCTCGCAAGAAAGTACGTGACCAACGACAATACCTTCAAGCCCGCCAGGAATTGATGTAAAGGTTTCTATACCTTCAACTTCAAGACCAAGATCTGTTAGCAGTTCGCCGGTTTTTTCTGCATCCCATTCTAAGTTTATAAATTGCTTGAGCCAGTTATAGGAAATCTTCATAAAAATATTCTGTTTAAAGCGTACAAAGATACTATTTAAGCGCTTTTTTTAAGTAGAACTAGTCACTTAAATTATTTGAAGCTAATCTTAAAGAATTGTACTAATTATTTGCCAAGAAAAGGTTGCTTGGCTTATTTTGATATTAAATTTATTACTTTCGGTTGACGAATCATTAATTTATATGAAAAAATTACTTTTTATCTGCATTATTATAGTTTGTTATAGCTGTGAAAAAGACAAATCTGTACCTAAACAAGGGACTTGGCGTGCCGTATTGAACCTTGACCATAATAAGGAAATCCCTTTTTCGCTAAATTATTCTACAGATAATAAAATTACAATTTTGAATGGTGAAGAAACGATAGAGGTCAAAGACGTTTTGTTGAAAGGAGATTCAATAATTATCAATATGCCCGTTTTTGAGAGTGTTTTTAAAGGTGTTTATACCTCAGATTCTATTTACGGTGATTATATCAAACCAAATCTAAAAGAAAAAATCCCTTTTAAAATGAAACAGGGCAGAGCCGAAAGGTTTGCCGTTAGCAGCGCACCAACACAAAATGTAAGTGGTAGTTGGGAAACTGTTTTTATCCCCAAAAGTTCAAAAGACCGTTATATCGCAAAAGGAATTTTCGAACAAATAGGGCATAAGGTAACAGGTACTTTTAGGACCACTACTGGAGATTATCGTTTTTTAGAAGGTTCTGTAGAAAAAGATTCTCTAAGACTTTCAACTTTTGATGGCGCACACGCTTTTTTGTTCGAGGCATTGGTCACCGATAGTACGATGACTGGAATGTTTTATAGTGGTAACAAATGGAAAGAACCTTTTACAGCAGTTCGGAACGAAAATTACGAATTACCAAAATCTGATTCACTCACATTTTTAATGGATGGTTATGAAAATTTAGAATTTTCTTTCAAAAACACCAAGGGTGAAGTTGTTTCCTTGACTGATGATCAATTTAAAAACAAAGTAGTTATTGTTCAGATTATGGGAACTTGGTGCCCAAATTGTATGGATGAAAGCAAATTTTACTCAAAATTTTATGAAGAGAACAAATCTAAAAACTTAGCTTTTGTTTCGCTGGCATTCGAGTATGCAAAGACTGAAGACAAGGCAATGGCAGCTATTAATAAATTTAAAGAAGCATTAAATATTCCATATCCTATATTATTGGCACAGTATGGAACAACCGATAAGAAGAAAGCGAATAAAAAATTACCCATGTTAAACCATATACCTTCATATCCTACTACAATCTTTATTGGCAAGGATGGAAAAGTGAGAAAGATCCACACAGGATTTAACGGTCCGGCAACCAAAGGAAAATATGAAGATTTCAAAAAAAGCTTCAGCAGCTATGTAAGTAAATTATTAGCTGAAGAGTGATTTTTATTTTTTGATCTTTTTTTTCGCTCTTCAAACCATTCCATTAAAGTAAAAACTGTTATAAGCATGGTTAGTGCATAAACAGAGTCTTCAAGTGGTACAGTACCAACGCGTATTCCCATCGTTTCAGCATTATTATACCAAACAACCTGCTCGTTTATAAAAGATCCTGTTAATACGCCGTTTATGATAAAAAACGGAATTAAGATCACTAAAAAAGTAGGAAGAAATAGCTGAAGATCTTTTTTCCTGAAATTAAAAATAAGACCCAACAACAAAATTGCATAACCAAAATTCACTAAAGTATACCAGCGATCATATAAATACCATAGTGAAATTATTAAGGTTGCCATTAACAAGGTATAAAAAATGTTTACCGTCTTTTCAGAAAATAAAAATCTAGGAAAGAAATGTTTAAGGCTGTAATGCGTAAATATGCACGCATAAGGTATACATACAAAGAAAAGCCATTCTTCTATAGGAAGATTGAGTATTCGAAAACCCGAAATATAGAGTTCGTTAAACCCCCAAAAGCCATTATTGGTAAAAATCACATCCCACGAAATGAAGACCGCCATCATTATTGCTACGGAAGGGAAAAAATACTTCCACTTTTTATAAAATCTCAACTTAGGATGAAAACTGAATAGAAAAGGAATTATAAACGATCCAATATTCAGCCACAGATAAAGATATTGCATCGCTATTTTTTAAAATATTTCAGCGGCGGAAATAGCATGCCGAAGCATTCTCCTTCACCTTTACCCAAATGTTTGTGGTGTATTTTATGTGCGCGTCTTATTCCTTTGGCATACCAATTATTCGCATTACGGAACATCTTAAAACGCTGATGTATAAAAATATCATGAACGAAGAAATAGGCAATTCCATAGGCGAAAATTCCGAGTCCGATTGGTAAACCAGCCCAAAAGCCATAATATTGCCATCCTACAAAACAGCTAATGCTAACAATAGCGTAAAAGATAAAAAAAAGGTCGTTGCGTTCCCACCAACTTCCATGATCTTTTTTATGATGGTCTTTATGTAATTTCCACAAAATGCCGTGCATCACGTATTTATGTGTAAACCAAGCCATAAATTCCATAATACAAAAGGTCGCTAAAAAAATAAGTATCCAAAAAAGTATTTCCATCATCTATCTTACTTCACTAATTTTAATTGGAATTTCACGTAACTGCGTGTCAACAATCCGAATTTTTGATAATTGGGCACCCTAATCCGTGTATTCCTTATTTCGATTGCGGGCGTTTTATGCAGTTTGTTTAATAATTTCCTGTAATATCTATACGCTATAAAAACACCAAATTTTGCTTCTGTTGGTAGCTGAAGAATACCTTGATACCCTTTTTTAAAATCTTCTTCGATCTCGGCTATAATTTTCGACTTTGAAGTTTCATCGAGTGCCTCAAGATTGGTGTTGGGAAAATAAGTTCGACTTAAATCTTCATAATCCTGCTTAAGATCCCTTAAAAAATTTACTTTTTGAAATGCCGATCCCAATGACATAGCACCGCTTTTTAATTGTTCAAATTTAGCTTTGTCACCTTTAACAAAAACCTTTAAGCACATTAAACCTACAACATCTGCAGATCCATAAATATATTGCTCATACTCCTGTTGGGTTGTATATTCAGATTTTGAAAGATCCAGCCTCATACTTTTCATAAACGCTTCGATCTGTTGCATTTCTATACCATATTTGTGAACGGTATGTTGAAATGAATTTAGAATTGGATTTAGACTGATTTTATCTTGTATTGCTTGCTGCAAGGAAACTTCAAAACGGTCAAAAAGGATTTCTTTATCAAAATCATGAAAGCTATCAACAATTTCGTCAGCAAACCGTACAAAGCCATAGATATTGTAAATATCCTGGCGAATCGTTGGCGCAAGCATTTTAGTAGCCAGCGAAAAGGACGTACTATAGGCATTAGTAACTTCCTTGCTACATTTGTATGATATGATATCAAAAATTTCTTTCAAAATAAGCTATTTTTCTTTTTGTATTAGTCCGGCCACTAGTTTTCCAGATATCAGCGAAGGCGGTACACCTGGTCCAGGAACGGATAACTGTCCCGTAAAATACAGATTTTTTACTTTACCGCTTTTCAATTTAGGTCTTAAAAAGGCCGTCTGCAAAAGGGTGTTTGCCAAGCCATATGCATTCCCTTTATAAGAGTTGTAATCATTTATAAAATCGTTTATACAAAATGACTCTTTAAATATAACGTAATTTTTTACTTTTTGGTTGGTCAAATATTCAAATCGAGTGATTATTTTTTCAAAATATTCGTCACGTAGTGCTTGAGTATCTTCAAGACCTGGAGCCAATGGGATTAAAAATATGCCAGCTTCTTTGCCTTCTGGTGCAGCGATCTCATCTGTTTTTGAAGGAAAACTAGCGTAGAACAGAGGCGCTTCCGGCCATTTAGGATCGTCATATATATCCTTTGCGTGGGCCTCAAAATCTACATCAAAGAATAGTGTGTGGTGCGAAACGTTCTCTATTTTTTTATCGAAACCTACGTAAAATAGTAACGATGAGGGAGCAAAGGTTTTGTTTTCCCAATATTTTTCTGAATATTGCCTAGCATTTTGAGGAAGTAGTGTTTCCGTATGATGGTAATCTGCGCCGCTAAGCACAATATCTGCCGCAATCTGGTTTCCGTTTACTTTTATTCCTGTAACAATTTGTTTATCTAGAATGATTTCTTCAACATTTTGGTTTGTTTTGATTTCTACACCAAGACTTATAGCTAAGGATTGCATCCCTTCAATTACGCTATACATTCCATTTTTTGGATGAAAAGTACCTAAGCCGAAATCTGCATAGTTCATAAAACTATAAAACGCGGGAGTGTCTGAAGGTTTTGCGCCTAAAAATAATACTGGAAATTCAAGAATTGACACAAGTCTTGGATTATTAAACTCTTTTCTAACTTCTTTGCTAATGGTACTGAAGAATTGCCCTACCTTTTTCATTGTTTCTAAAGTGACCAATTCTAATGGTGAAACACCTGGTCTGTAAACAAGATCTTTAATAGCAATATCGTAATTGTGTTTTGCTTGATCAATAAATTTTTTCAACTTTTTTGAACTTCCTTTTTCTTCTTCCTCAAACGCAGCACTTATCTTTTCTAGTGTATCTTCTATGGTGATATAATCATTTTCACCAAAATATACTCTGTAAGCTGGATTTAGCTTTATAAGCTCATAATAGTCTGAAGGTTTTTTGTTAAAATCGGCAAAAAATCGTTCAAACACATCTGGCATCCAATACCAGGTTGGGCCAATATCAAACAAAAAACCATCTTTAGAAAGCTGTCTCGCTCTCCCGCCAACGGTTTCGTTCTTTTCGTAAATGGTAACTTTGTTTCCGTCTTGTGCTAAGTAACTCGCCGCAGCAAGAGAGGAAAATCCTGAACCTATAATTGCTATATTTTTCTTCATTTTGTTTAACAAAAATATGAATTATTTAAACAAAAGTATAGTAGAATTTTAAACATTATGATTTTTTTAAATCCTTTAGTCTTTTAGTAAGCACCTCTAGATCTTGAATTGATACTATATTGTTTGGAAGTTTACTGAAATCCACCTCCTTGGCTTTTCCTCCCAATACCCAGAATTTGCTATGATGGGCATTTTTAACGATTTTGCTGAATTTATTGAGGTAATCCTGTAGAGGTTCTTCTTCTGGTCTAACCGTAAAATATCCTACGTACGTTACGTTTTCAAAATGTTCAACAACATTATTTAAACTTTCCATTGGAATATTGCTACCTAAATACACTGTTTGATAGCCTGCCGAGATTATTTCATAATTGGTATAGAGAATTCCTATTTCGTGAATCTCACCATACGGAAGGAAGAGTACAAAAACTTCGTTAGTTGAAGGCTTGCAATTTTGTTGTGCTTGATGGGTGTGTAAGTATATCTTTTGTTTCAATAACTCAGCTATAAAACGTTCGTGGCTTGGGTCTATAGCTCCAGCTTGCCAGAGATACCCTATGTCTGATAACATTGGAATGAAAATCTCAGAAAATATCTGTCTAAAGCTTCGAGAATCTTCCAGCTGAGCAAAAGTTCGTAAAAATAAAGGGGCATCGAAAGTAAACATTGCTGTCTTGAAGGCTTGTGCGGCAAAATCAGCTCGATTTTCTGCTGCCTCGTGTTCTATAAGTTTAGATAGCTCCTCATTTTTTAATTCCGCTATTTTGGAAATTTTTAGTCCGCCTTTATATAGGTACGCAACATTAAGTAGCCTTTTCAGGTTTTCAATGTTATAGGTTCTAATATTGGTATCGGTGCGCTCTGGTTCTAATAGATTGTAGCGCTTTTCCCAAATGCGTATGGTATGGGCTTTTACGCCACTAAGCATTTCAAGGTCTTTTATGCTAAATTGGGTTTTAACGTGCATATTTGCAAATTGCAGGGCTGTAAATTACTAAAAAGAAATTAAGGATTATAAAATCCCGGCTAAATTTGCAGTTTACTATTTGTAGAAAATAAAAGTGCCCGAAGCGGGACTTGAACCCGCACGCCCTAAAGGACACATGGCCCTCAACCATGCCTGTCTACCAATTCCAGCATCCGGGCAAAAAAAAAGTTAAACCGAGGTTTAACTTTTTGTGACTTGGCTGGGGCTCGAACCCAGGACCACCTCCTTAAAAGGGAGGTGCTCTACCAACTGAGCTACCAAGTCTTCCTTTAATGCGGGTGCAAATATAAAACGTTTATATTAATTTTTCAAGGCATTTCAAATTAAATTTGACTTTTTTTTGAAACCCTCTGAAAATCAATAAAACAGAATATGAATATTATATTAATTGGATACATGGGAAGTGGAAAATCGTCAATAGGAAAACAATTGGCGTCAATATTGGGCTTTAAATACTTTGATTTGGATAGTTATATCGAATTAAAGGAAGCTAAAACAGTTAGCGAACTATTTTTAACGAAAGGTGAAATCTATTTTAGGAAGGTTGAGCGCTTATATTTGGAGGAAGTTCTTTTAGAAAACAAGAATTTTGTTCTTTCTACTGGTGGCGGTACGCCTTGTTATGGCAATACAATGCAGTATATAACAACATTTGAAGGTAGTACAACAGTTTATCTTCAAACATCGTTAGAAGTCCTAACACAAAGGTTAATGCAAGAGAAAGATAAACGGCCAATAATTTCTCATATCGAAACTCAAGAAGTTCTAAATGATTTTATACGTAAACATTTATTTGAACGCAGTTTTTATTATAACCAAGCTTCCGTGAAAATCAAAACTGATGGGAAAAAGGTGTCAAATATAGTCGATTCGATTATTGAAACACTATTCTAAAACCGCTCTATCATTGCCTTTTTCAAAAATAACAGATACATTTTCATTTATAGAAGTAGACAATGAAACACCCTTAAAATCTGCTTTTATCGGGTATTTTTTATGGTTCCTGTCAACAAGTACAACGGTCTTAAACTGTTTTAAAGGTACATCCAAAAAATGTTTTACGCCATAGATCAACGTCGTTCCAGAATGCAGAACATCATCTACGAGTAATAATGATTTATTTATATAATCTTCAGATTTTAAGGATGTTTCCACTGAATTTATAGGTGATTTTTTATCAATTATTACCTTGCATAGCGTTACTTTTATAGGAGAAATCTTTTCGACAGCTTGCTTCAGTTTTTTCGCGAATAAATAACCATTGGCTTTAATTCCCGCGATCACAACTTCTTTTTCATTTACGTTAGTTTCGTAAATTTGGTATGCGATGCGTCTTATTTTTTGCTCGATCTGCTTCTTATCGAGTATAATTGTTTGCACTTCTGTCATGATGTCTAAATTATAATTTATTCTTCTGTATCTCCTGTAAAGTCCTCAAGATCTCTTCTATCTTTTTTGGTAGGTCTTCCAACGCCTTTCTTGCGGTAATAATCTTTGGAGTATTTAAGAAGATCGTTTTTCTCAAATTCTTCTTTTGGGGTAATATCTTTACAATATATAGAAACTAGTTTAGCACCCAATCTATTCTCTGGAAGATCTAAAACTTCGATTTGATAATTGATCTGGTTTTTCCGAAGTCTTACAACATCACCAGGGAAAACATCTCGCGAAGGTTTTATCACGCTTTCATTTACGCGAACACTTCCTTTCTTACAGGCTTGCGTAGCAATGCTTCTGGTCTTGTAATAGCGAACGCACCACAAATATTTATCTACACGCATACTTAAAGTAAATTTCCTCGTTATATTAAAGAACAAAAGTAGCGGAAAATTGTATCTTGCGCCCTTTAAAAAAACAATGATGAAAAAAATAATACTATTAACGGTAATGTGTTTGGTTATGTTATTCGCTTGTAAAAAAGAAGATGACACTGAAGATGTGGTTCCGCCAAGAGATCGTGGAGCAGAAGCAATCGTAGCGGAAGCTGAGGTGAGAACATTTCTTCAGACACATTTCTACAATTACGAAGAGTTCCAAAATCCGCCAGCAGACTTTGATTTTAAAATTGAATTTGGTTTAATTGAAGGAATTAACTCGACCAAAATCCCATTGATCGATCAAGTTTCTGTTAAACAGGTAACAGATACTGAAGACGAAGAGGTGGTATACGATCTTTACTATCTCGTGGCCGTACAGGGTGGTGGTGAGACTATACAGTTCGCTGATGTCACTACCGTTAAATATGAAGGTCTTTTACTTTCAGATTTAACTCGTTTTGATAATTCGATAGTCCCAATTAGATTCGATTTATCAGGTTTTGATAATAAAGTGCAAAGTGGATTAGCTGTTATTGAAGGGATACAGACTGGACTTGTTGGGTTTAACGTAGCAGAAAACTTTCTTATAAACTCCGACGGTACGTTGGACTATAAAAATTTTGGAGTAGGAGCCGTATTTCTTCCTTCTGGCTTAGCCTATTATCAAAACTCACCTTCAATTGATATTCCTCAATATGCACAATTGATTTTTACATTTCAAACTTTACAAACAATTCGTGGCGATCAAGATAATGATGGCATATTAACCATATTTGAGGATTTAAATAATAATATGGATGAGAAAGACGATGATACTGATAAAAATAGAGTTCCTAACTACTTGGATCGTGATGACGATGGTGATGAAATTCCTACAAGTGTTGAAATTCGCGATGAAAACGGAAATATTCCTGAAGATAATGATGGTGACGGCATGCCAGATTACCCAAAAACCAATGGAAAATTTAATTATTTAGATCCAAATAATTAATACATCATAACAACCCATAAAAAAAGCAGGTCTATATTTTAGACCTGCTTTTTTTGTTTTAAAATAATATTACTTTCTTCCGAGAACCTTTTTTACTTGTTTTACGATTGCATCAGCATTAAGACCATATTTTTCCATTAACTGTTCTGGAGTACCAGATTCACCAAATGTATCTTGTGTTGCAACAAATTCCTGAGGTGTTGGGTGGTTTTCTGCCAGAACACGTGCTACGCTTTCACCTAGTCCACCAAGATAATTGTGTTCTTCAGCTGTAACGATACAACCTGTTTTTTTAACCGATTTTATAATTGCTTCAGAATCTAAAGGTTTTATGGTGTGGATGTTTATAACTTCCGCAGATATACCTTCTTCATTTAAAATTTCTGAAGCTAATAGCGCTTCCCAAACAAGATGACCTGTTGCAACTATTGTAACATCGCTACCTTCTTGAAGCTCGACTGCTTTCCCAATTTCAAATTTTTGATCTTCCGCAGTGAAATTTGCCACTTTCGGTCTTCCGAAACGTAGATAAACAGGACCATCAAATTCCGCAATTGCTATAGTTGCAGCTTTTGTTTGATTGTAATCACAGGTGTTAATAAC
>Ga0115567_10002278_pt1 | contig 18961 bp, 13 predicted proteins | sample COGITO_mtgs_1204_2_FD_88679 | JGI IMG/M metagenome (GOLD analysis project Ga0115567, IMG submission 88679) | Pelagic marine microbial communities from North Sea - COGITO_mtgs_120412 | ecosystem: Environmental > Aquatic > Marine > Epipelagic | place: Germany:Helgoland, sampling site Kabeltonne... | reverse complement strand
GCGAGACGACGCACGTGGCGTGCCTCGCCTGCGACGATTTGCTAAACTCTTCGATAGAACTGGCGCGAGGCAGGAGCGGAGGTAGGGGGGGTCGAGGCGGTCGGGGACGCGGTCGGGGAGGCGGTCGCAAGCCCCCGAGCGACCACGACCAGAAGATGAGCTTCAAAGACTTTTAGCGGGGACGAGGAACGGTGAAGAAACCGATAGCGCATCGCGGAACTAAATAATTAGTAAGCCTTACGGCGAGAGCTGCCATTGAAACTCTAGGTAGTTCCCATCACACTCGCGCATCGTGAGACTCCTCACACCCCCGAAAAAAGCAAGGCACCGACCGTTTAGGCGAGGGCCTTCTTGATGAGGGCCGAGCGCTTCGTGCGGGCAACCATAACCTTGTACCTGTCGAAGTCGGTGAGGTTCTTGCGCGCCTGCTGCCTGGCGATCTTCTTACCCCACGCGGACGCCGCCCACTTGCCCTCGACATCCGCAGCCTTGAGCGCCGCGGCGAGAGTCTCCTTGGAGGGAGACTTCTCTTCCTTGAGGTCAACCACGATGGAGGTGAGCGCCAGGCGGCGGAGGGAGATCACGCAGCGCTGGATGGTGGGGGAATCGACGAGAACCTGAGGGACGAGAAGGGATGCACGGTCAGCGACGATGCTCGTGGGTGCCGGGGTGCGAAGTTGGATCGTCCGGGGTCGGGCGCGGGGGTCGGGGGTGCGCCGATCTGGGCTCGGTTCCAGCACGCCCCCCTTCGCCCGAAAAAAAACCCCTAGGGTTTCCGGGCGTCATTGCCGCCCGGAAAGGCGCGCGTCGCCGGTCGCGAGCGCGCGGGGACGGGCTCATGCTTCATTACTCACCCTGTTCATGTCGACGAAGTCGACGATGGTGACAAGCTTGCCATAGAGGGGATCCGCGGCGAGGTTCACGAGCGCCACGCGGCCCAGTTCGATGTTGCGCTGTTGGAGGGAAGGGATGGAGCGACGGTGAGCCGGATGACGAGGCCGGAGAACGCGGGTGGCGCGCGCGGCGGCGCTGGATTCGGCGCCGTGACGACGCGATAGGCACGATGATGGGATCGGCAACTCACAGTGAAAGGCATCTTGACGTTCCGCTAGGGGATGCGTCTACGCGTGCCGCAAAAGAGGGCGCGCCGTTCACCAGAACTCCGCTCTTCAAGACCTAAGTCCTCTCGGGCAGCCGCTGGAAACACGCCGCGCGCCAACAGCCAGTCTTTCTCAACTTTACTCAAAAAAACTGAAGATCTTCCAGCGGCACTCCACTCGAGGCGCCCGGTGTCGATGTCCGGGACGATGTTCGGGCGGTGTCGGGCACACCTTCGGCGCAGTCGCGCGGGTCGGACGACGTGTCTCCTCGTGTGTCTCCTCTCGCTGGTGGCGCTCGTCTCGTCGGAGGCGGACGCGGAGGAGGGCGCGCGCGCGGAGAACGTCGAGGTTGACAACGGGGTCGCCCCCCGTCATCATCACGGCCTTCCGCCCACCGCTTCGCCCCCGGCGCCGGTGGATTTGGACGGGGAGAATGCGCGCGACGGTGGTATTCGGCCCGCGGGCGCGTCCGCCATACGCTTCAGCGCCGAGGACGAGCTGCACTTCTCGCCGAGGCTGGTGCAGATGCTTCGACGGCCGTGCGAGGCGTACGCGAGGAACGTTCTGGACGAGCCCGCGCTCCACCTTCAGCACGCGGCGGTGATATTCCTCCGACACAAGTGCAGACACGCGCCGCCCGTGACCTTCGGGCAGACCGGGCACGCGTGCGCCGAGCTGGCCAACGCCGTGGAGATCGACATGACGCACGGCGAAGCCGCCGCGGCGCTCCGGCAGCTGCTGCACGAACGGTGCCAGGCGGAGGCCATCCTGCTGACGGACGCGGAGACCAAGACCGGCGATGCCGCGAGGTTCCTGGTCAAGGACACCGTGCGTAGGGTGGCTGAGGAAGAACTGGAGCTACGGGATTTCGCGGGAGCGCCGATGTCGAGGGAGAATGCGTCCAAATTGCCGAGGCTCGCGCAGGACCGGGACGACGTGCTCCTGCTGGACACCAAACCGGCCAACGAGCGCGACGGGGACGACCAGGCGAGGCCGCGGTCGTGGGATGAGAAGCGGCGGGACGCGGAACGAATGAAAGGTACGCGGGTCCCGCGCTGGGGATGGGACGGTCCCGATGAGCGCGACGGGTTGGACCCGACGGATGACGTCGGGGATGAGGAGCGGCGGGTGGAGCTCATGGTGCTGACCGACCTGTACCGCACCACCGAGGGGACGTACTGGCGCAGGCAGAACGGCTGGCTCGACGAACGGAACCATTGCGCGTGGGAAGGAGTGACGTGCGTATCCCCCGAGGCTGAGTTCGGGGTCCTATCGCTGGCCCTGCCCGACAACGGCCTCGCGGGCGCGTTGCCCCAGACGCTCGCGAGGCTGCACCGGCTGCGGCACCTGGACCTCTCGGGGAACAGGCTGAGGGGCACGGTCAGCGGCGCGTTCGGGTCCATGTCGCGGCTTCGGGCGCTCATCCTGCGCTCGAACGCGCTGTACGGTAAGATCCCGGGCGAGCTCGGCGCCGCGGCCGGTTTGGAGCAGCTCGACCTGTCCGCAAATCACTTCGCGGGCCGGCTCCCCTCGGACCTCTCGCGACTCCGCGAGCTGCGCATGCTGAACGTGAGCTCCAACGGGCTCACCGGCGAGCTACCCACCGGCGTTTGCGGGCTACAGAAGCTCGAGGTTCTCTCCGTGGCGAAGAACAGGTTCAGCGGCGACTTGGCGGGACCCGCCGCGGCGCTCGGGTTCGCCGGGAAGAGGTCGCCGCTTCGACTGTTCGACGCGAGCGAGAACGATTTCTCCGGCGACCCGCCCGTCGTACCCCCCGACGCCCCCGAGCTGCTCATCTGGGACGTCTCGAAGAACTCCATGCGGGGCACGCTCCCGAGGTCGACGCCGCCGGAGAGTCTTCGCATCTTCGCCGCGTCGGATAACTCGCTGACGGGCGCGGTGCCCGCCGAGATGTTCACGCCGAAATCGCAGCTTAGACGCCTGGACCTGTCCGGGAACGCGCTCAACGGCACCCTCCCCGACACGTTGATGTCCCTGACCCAGGTCATGCACGTCAACGTCAGTAACAACGGGGACATCTCCGGGGAGATTCCGCACGAGGGCGCCGTGGACATTCGCGCGATGCGGGCGCTCGCGGAGTTTGACGCTTCGTCAAACAGACTCACCGGGCCGCTTCCACCCGCGCTCGTCAGCCTGCCCAACCTGAGGCTCCTGGACTTGTCGAACAACGAACTGAACGGTACGTTATCCGGAGATAACTGGGCGGACGCGACGCGGCTGGAGCGGCTGAACCTGCGGGGAAACAGGCTGAGGGGGTCCATACCGCCCGAGCTCGGCGTGCTGCGCGGCTTGACGCACCTCGACCTGAGCGGCAACGAGCTGGACGGGCCCGTGCCCGTCGCGCTCGTCACCGCGTCGTCGCTGGAGCACATGGACATCTCGGGTAACTCTTTGGACTGGTCGACGGTCGGGAGGCAGGGGCCGAGGCGCGGCGCATCCGACGGTGAGCTGTGAAACTAGTTAGCTGTGGACTCACTATGTGGGTGTGCAGAAAATCACATGTTTATTGTCCTCATCCGACTCGATCTACCGTCAACATTTCCTAATCTTACTTGTGGTGACACGCGTTCCAGTCTGAATAATCTGCATAATACTGCCTTTTGGGTGACAGATCCAGAAATGGATATTTTTATTCCAGCAGAAAGTTCTGCCACCGCCGCCCTGTGGCTTGAAGCACGAATCGGGAGAACTGTTGGGAAATTATGCCGGGAAAACTCATACGACCCTGTTTATATTCCCCCAGGGTCCACCGCGTATTCTGCCTGGCCGTCCTCGAGTTCCAACCACGTGAAAAACGTTGTCACTTTTTGCGAAATATACGTAATAACGAACTCTTGGCGGCCGCCGTCGCGTCGGTATTACACGACGCGCCACACGAACGTTCGCGTTCCATCGTCTTGAGAAGGTCGTTGACATACCTCGACGACACCATGTCACAGCATGAGGGATCCGTAAGTGCTCACCGCGCCCGTTCCACCGCCGCCCCCGGCCCGACGAACAGAGAATGTTCGTTCAGTGTGGGCAGTGCGCCGCAAAACAAACCTACACGCCTTTCGCTCACCTCGTTCCCTCTCTCCGACGTGCAGATGCCGAGTGACGTGTTCTTCCTGATCTACGGCGCGACCATGGTCTTCTTCATGCAGAGCGGGTTCGCCCTGCTTGAAGTCGGCTCAGGTGAGTCCCCTCCCCGCGCCGAGCCGCCTGTTCTACACCGCCTGACCGACAAAACATGCACGGACGTGCTTTTTTTTTTCACCTCCGCAACCTCCCCCTCACCGTCCGTCCTCCCCCTTCACGCGCGCAGTCTCGATCCGCAACACCAAAAACACCCTCTTCAAGAACCTTCTCGACGTGTGCTGCAGCGCAATCGCGTTCTATTTATTCGGCTTTGCGTTCCTGCACAGCAGGGAGGGCGAGTTCATCGGCACGACCGATTTCGCGCTCGGCACGGAAACCTTCACAAAGATGGTGGACCTCGACGACGAGGACGTGCTCAACATGCAGGCGTACGAGTACTCCAAGTGGTTCTACAGCTTCGCCTTCGCGGCCACGAGCACCACCATCGTCTCCGGCGCGGTCGCGGAGCGCTTCAAGTTCAAAGCGTACGCCGTGTATTCCATGGTCATCACCGCGCTGGTGTACCCGGTGGTGGCGCACTGGTGCTGGTCCGAGAAGGGCTGGGCGTCGCCCCTGACGCGACCGAACGAGCTTCTCCTGGGCGTGGGAGCCGTCGACTACGCGGGCTCGGGCGTGGTGCACGTGACCGGAGGGCTCGCGGCTCTCATCGCCTGCGTGGCGGTCGGCCCGAGGGTGGGCAGGTACAACCGCAACATCGTGATGGAGATGCCGATGCAGTCGCCCGTGTTCCAGACGATTGGAACCCTCTTCATGTGGTTCAGCTGGTACGGATTTAACAGCGTGGCGACGATGACGCTTCAGGGTGGAGCCAGCATTCTCGCCGCGAAGAGTGTCGTGACGACCACCTTGAGCGCCGCGATGGGTGGGGCGACGGTCATGCTCCTGGACCACCTCATCCCGAATCAAAAGATGGAACCGCGAAGGATGAACAACGGCGTGCTGTGCGGCCTCGTGTCCATCTCCGGCTGTGCGGGCATGATCGACGTCTGGTTCAGTATCGTCATCGGTTTCATCGCCGGAATTGTGTACGTCGCGTCCTCCAAGATGCTCATCATCTTCAGGGTGGACGACGTGGTGGACGCCGTCCCCATTCACCTCTTTGGAGGCATCTGGGGCACACTCGCGCCGGCGTTTTTCATGACCAAGAAGTCATACCTGCTCAAGTACCCGAACTTCCCGAGGGACGAGATGTACGAAGGCAAAGAGTACAAGGCTCCGTGCGGGCTGTTCATGGGCTGCGAGAACTCCGGGAGCTTGCTGGGCGCCAACCTGCTCATGCTGCTCGCGCTCGTGCTGTGGGTCACCGTCATTTGCTCGCTGACAATTTACGCTGTCCAGTGGTCGATGCACACGCTGAGGGTGAACCTTAACGACGAGATGAAGGGCATCGACGCGTCGCAACACGGCGGTAGGTCGTATACGGAGTTCCAGACCACCGTGTTCACGTTCAAGACGAGGGACGGCGCGCAGCACTCCATGGAGATGAGGGTTCGTGCCGGTGACGCCGCCAAGTTTGCGATGGCGCTGAGCGAGGTGATGGAGGGTTCCACGCACAACAGCAGCGACTCCGCCGGGATAGCCTTGCAGAATCGCTCATCATCGAGGGCGGATAAATCCATGGCGTACGCCTTCAAGGATGTCGAGGAGGGAAATAGGACGGGTAGCGCGTCCCCGAGCCCGGGTGGCAGCGGCGGCAGCAGTCGGGACCAGAGCCCCAGCGGACGCAACCGCGGCCAACAATCCGCGCCGGGATATGGATACTGGGACAATGTCCACTATCAACACGATCGGTCGGATAAAGACGTAGCTATCACCATACCGGAGTCCAACGGTGGCACTGAAGGCAGCCAGGGATCGAGTGCCGCGATGAAGTCGGAGCAGCATTCCGCTGGGAGTGTCCTGGACCCTTTCGGCGACGCCCAAAGGGAAGGCTGACTTTTTGCTTCTGATGACCGGCCTCAGAGGGACCCGACTCATCCTTAATATACCGACCATAATACGACGTCGGTGCCATATTATTTCGCACCGGACTTTAACATTCGAAAGTAAGACTTTTGTTATATTTGACGAGCTATCCCCTTCAATCCTCGACCCCTCGAGTCGTGCTTTCACATTTTCTGGAAGATCACCACCATGGTCATCAGGCCGATCATGACCATGAGGAAGTAAATGCAAGTGATCATCCTCGCGCTCTTCTGGTGCGTCTCCGCCTTAACCAGCTGCTTCCTCCCCTCGTCCACCGTGATTTCCACTTGCTCGCAGTTGTAGTCGATGCGGTCCAAGATCGTCCCCTGGTCAATCACCAAAACGCTCAGATCCTTCATCACCCCCGCCAGATCGTTGACGGACTGCAGAATCTTCGTCACCTCCTGGTCTCGCTCGATATTCACCGCCTCCGCCCGATCCAGTCGCTGCATCTGATCCTGGCTGAATCCCGGATCCGCCAGCCCTTGCCCGCCGCCGCCGCCGGTGGCCGCGTCCCACCCGAAGATGTCGTCCACGCCGCTCGCGCCGGGCCCCCGCCCCTCCTGCTGCTTGAGCCGCTGGAGGTAGTCCTTCTGCATCTTGCGAAACTCCTGGGACAGCTTCTGCAGCTCCGTCGCGAGCTTACGCTGGACGTTCTTGATGATGACCGTCTCCTGCTGCGCACCCCTCGCGTCGTTGAGCGCCCGCAGCCGAGCCTCGCACCGCTTGAACAGCCTGGTGATGTCCTGGGTGACAATCTCCACAACGTGGTCGTCCTTGTCGTTGCCCATGTCGTCGAAGTTGGGCAGCAACGCCTTGTGGTGCGCGGCCGCCAGCTCCTTGAGCTTGTTTTTGATCCTGTTGATGTCCGCGCTGACCTCCTCGCTGAAGTCCACCCACGCGGGGGGCAGGGTGGCGGACAGGCCCTCCAGCCCCGAGCCCTCTTCTCCGTGTCCGAGGCCCATGCTGCTGCTGCTGCCGAGCGCAGCCTCGAGCAGCCTGGTGGACGCCGCTTCGCTCTGGCGTTGGGACGTCGCGAAGCCGAAGTTACCTCGCGCCTGGTCGCGGAACCTGATGAACTTGTCAGTCAGGTTCCGATACGCCCCGAGTTGCGCGCCGGACGTGGATGTTGTCATCCTCTTCCTCTCCGCCCCTCAGTGTTCCCCCCGTGCTGATGAGAGCACCGCACGCGCGGGAACCGTCCCGTCGCTGACTCGCCCCCGCGGTTTTGCACGCGTTCGTGCTGACCTGATCGCCGTCGGGATCACCTCTGCCTGGCGTCTCGAGCGGCCTGCGCTCCTGAGCCGCCTTAGCGCCCCGCCGACTGAGGCGCTCGATTAAAAACCGAGGCAACAAAAAAAGACTCGACCGGACTGACGAAAAACCGAAAGGACCCCTGAAGATCTGGCTTGCGTGCCAGAAGCACCGGGCGACATCCCAAGCGGGTGCGACACATCGCGTGACCAATCGAGTGACGCGTGTGACACCGCTCGGCTGGGATCCCAAGCTCAGAGGGTCAAGAGTCCGGGGACCACGCGCGCCCATCGCGGTCTCCTAATAAATCTTGCCCACTAGCCAACGGCTCTGTGTCAGCAGCTTGAGTCAACCATGGGCGCGACCGACGCGGTTGCCGAGGTGAACGCCATCGCCGTGGGAGTCAAGGTATGGCTTCCCGATGGTGGTGAAGAGGCCTACATCTCCGGCGAGGTCACCTCCATCGAGGGCGATAAGGTCACGGTGCAGATTCCGGGAGCCGGGGACAAGGTGGTCCCCGCTGCCGACTGCAGCCTCTGCGAGAAGGCCACCCAGGAGGACATGGTGAAGCTCAACTACCTCCACGAGCCGGGCGTGCTGAACAACCTGCAGTCGCGCTACGGACTCGACGAGATCTACACCTACACCGGCTCCATCCTCATCGCGGTGCGTCCACGACCCGAACCCGCCACGACCGCCTCGATCACACCGTCTCAACGTAACCCCCGTGTCGAATCAACGATCCCAAAAAACCGACCGACCCGCCTTGACCCCAACCGCGCCCCGTTCCCGCCTCTCCCACGCGCAGGTGAACCCGTTCCAGCGCCTGCCCCACCTTTACGACCACCACATGATGGACCAGTACCAGGGCATGCAGCTGGGCGAGCTGAGCCCGCACGTCTTCGCCATCGCGGAGGCTGCGTTTCGCACGATGGTGAAGGAGTCGCACTCGCAGTCCATCCTGGTGTCCGGCGAATCCGGCGCGGGTAAGACGGAGACGACCAAGCAGATCATGCACTACCTCGCGCACATGGGCGGCAGCTCCGACGGTGTCGAACACCACCCGGACCAGACGGCGTTGGAGAGCGCCAGGCCCGTGGAGCAGCAGGTGCTCGAGTCCAACCCGCTGCTGGAAGCTTTCGGCAACGCCAAGACGGTGCGCAACGACAACTCGTCGAGGTTCGGCAAGTTCGTGGAGATTCAGTTCGATAAGAAGAACAGGATCAGCGGCGCGGCGATCAGGACGTACCTCCTCGAGCGCAGTCGCATCGTCAGCATCAACGACCCGGAGCGAAACTTCCACATCTTCTACCAGCTCTGCGACGGCGCCTCCGAAGATGAGCGCAAGGAGCTTCGTTTGAAGACCCCCGCGGACTACCACTACACCAACCAGTCATCCTGCTACACGCTCAAAGGGATGGACAACGCGGAGGAGTACGCGGCGACTAGGCACGCCATGGACGTCGTCGGCATCTCCAAGCACGACCAGGAGAGCGTGATGCGAGTCGTGGCGGGTATCCTCCACCTCGGCAACGTCACGTTCAAGGGATCGGATGACGCCGACGACGGCTGCGAGCTCGCTGACGATCAGTCGAAGGCTGCACTCAACGACGCGGCGGCGGTCATGATGATCGACGCGGAACGACTCGCCAAGGCGCTCAAGACGCGCACCATCGTGACCAGGGACGGGAGCATCGAGAAGCCCCTCGACGCCGCCGCCGCTGCGAGCAGCAGGGACTCGCTCGCAAAGACGCTCTACTCCCGGCTGTTCGACTGGCTCGTCGCCAAGATCAACGAAAGCATCGGTCAGGATGCCGAGAGCGACACCTTCATCGGCGTCCTCGACATCTACGGCTTTGAGTCGTTCAAGACGAACTCCTTTGAGCAGTTTTGCATCAACCTCGCCAACGAGAAGCTCCAGCAGCACTTCAACCAGCACGTGTTCAAGCAGGAACAGGAAGAGTACGAGCGCGAGGCCATCGACTGGTCCTACATCGAGTTCGTGGACAACCAGGACGTCTTGGACCTGATCGAGAAGAAGAACACGGGCATCATCTCCCTCCTCGACGAGGCGTGCATGTTCCCCGCGACCACCTACGAGCAGTTCGCGCAGAAGCTCTACCAGGCTCTCGACGGTAAGCACACGCGGTTCGCCAAGCCCAAGCGCTCGCAGACGGCGTTTACCCTGACGCACTATGCAGGCGAGGTGACGTACGAGAGCGACTCCTTCCTAGACAAGAACAAGGATTTCGTCGTGGCTGAGCACCAGCAGCTGCTGGCCGCGTCGACGCTCGAGCTCCTCGCCAACGTTTTCGAGGCCAAACCCGAACCCGAGGACTCCAACAAGCGGGGCGGACGATCCGCCATGAAGTTCACCTCCATCGCCGCGTCGTTCAAGGGTCAGCTCGCGTCGCTCATGACCAAACTCAACGAGACCGCGCCGCACTACATTCGGTGCATCAAGCCCAACGGCCTGAACGTGCCGAGCAACTTTGAGGGGGCCAACGTGCTCCACCAGCTTCGGTGCGGCGGCGTGCTCGAGGCTGTGCGAATCAGCTGCGCCGGCTATCCGAGCCGCAAGCCGATCGACGAGTTCCTCGACAGGTTCGGACTGCTCACGGCTGACAAGGACGCCCTGTTCAAGCCCGGCGAGGAGGGCAAGGTCATCAAGCAGATCCTCGACGGAGCCGGCTTGGAGACTTGGCAGCTGGGCAAGACGAAGGTTTTCCTGCGAGCGGGTCAGATGGCGGTGCTCGACGTGCTCAGGCACAAGAAGCTCGACGCCGCGGCGACCAACATCCAGAAATTTGTCCGCCGCGCGCAGCATGTCAAGTCGTACAATGCCACCAAGGCTGCGGCGCTGATGGTCAGCAGGTGGACCAGGGGCCTACTCGCGAGGAGGCTGGTCAAGGCTATGCGCCTTGAGCGTGCGGCGATCAAGTGCCAGGCGAGGGCGAGGTGCGCGATGGCGCTTCGTCGTTTTGGCAAGGTCAAGTCGGCGACGATTCGTATCCAGGCGGTGGCGAGGGGTATCGCGGCGAGGGCCAGGTACCTCGCCATGAGGAAGGAGAGGGCCGCCCTCCTGATCCAGTCCCATGTGCGCATGTGCAGGGCGCGCGAAGAGTTTCTCTCCGGCAGAAGAGCCACGGTTGCGTTGCAGTGCGCGTGGCGCTGTAAGATGGCGAGGAGGGCCTTCGCCACGAAGAAGCGCGAGGCTCAGGAGGCTGGCGCGCTGCTCAAGGCGAAGAGCGAGCTCGAGAAGAAGCTTGAGCTCGAGCGCACCAGGGCTGAGATTGAGAGGCGCAAGCAGGTTGAGGCTGAGGCTCAACGCGCCAAGGAGCAGGCTGAGATGGAGGCCAAGATGGCCGCCATGCAGGCTGAGATGGAGAAACAGAGGCAGACGGCGGCGGCTGAGGCTGCCAGACTGGCAGACGAGCAGGCTGAGAAGGAGAGAATCGCCCGCGAGGCGGCCGAGAGGCAGGCTGAGGAGGAGCGACAGGCTGCTGCCGCGGCGGCGCAGGCGAGGGAGCTCGAGGCGCTCCGGGCGAAGGAGGTTGCCATGCAGGAGGAGGCGGCTCGCGTTCAGGCCGAGGCTAAGACCGCGCTCGAGACCGAGCAGGCGAAGGTTGCAGAGCTCGAGGCCCAGCTCATGGAGGCTGCCAACGAGAACAAGGAGCTCGGCGACCAGAACAAGGAGCTCAGCGAGCGCGTCATGATGCTCGAGGCGGAGAACACCCGCCTCAAGCAGATGGCCAAGGAGAACATCGCCAAGGCTGCGTCCAAGCACGTCCTCTCACCGTCCCGCGGCGCCCTATCCCCCGGCACCCCCGACTCGTTCGTGTCAACCCCGGGGAAAGGGAACGACGACGAGCTCGAGAGGCAGCAGGCGGAGCTCGACGCCAAGCGTGTCTCGCTCGCCAACGCGCGGGCGCAGGCGGACCACGAGGTACTCCTCGCGACCATCGAGAAGGGCGGCGAGATCGGGTTCAGCGGCGGGCAGCCCATCCTGGCGTGCGTCACGTTCCGCTCGCTGCTGCACTGGCGGGTGTTTGAGCTGGAGCGCACGGGTCTGTTTGACCGCATCATGGGCCAGATGTCCGTCGCGGTTGAGAACAACACCGATAACAACGCGCAGCTCACCTACTGGCTGTCCAACACCTTTACGCTCCTGCACCTGCTGCAGCGCACGCTCAAGACGAGCTCCGGCGGCGCGGGCGGGCGGGCCAAGCGCTCGGGTGGCGGCAGCATCTTCGAACGCTTCAACTCCAGGCTGCTCGCCAGCCGCACCCCGACCAAGAAGGAGGGTGAGGCGGAGACGCCCGGCATCCCCGGCGTGAGGCAGGTTGACGCCAAGTACCCCGCGTTCCTGTTCAAGCAGCAGCTCACCGCGTTCGTGGAGAAGATCTACGGGTTCCTGAGGGATAACATGAAGAAGGAGATCACCCCCCAGCTCGGCTCGTGCATCCAGGCGCCCAGGCAGAGGGGCGGGGACACCGGCGGCAGGAGGGGCGGCGGCGTCAACGGCCTCAAGTCCCCCGCCGCCGCAGGCGGTCAGCTCGGCCAGCAGCTCGGCACGCACTGGCGCACCATCCTCGACTGCCTCGACACCCTGCTCACGGTCATGCGCGCCAACCACGTACCCGTGTTCCTGGTTCGCAAGTTCTTCACCCAGATTTTCTGCTTCATCAACGTCCAGCTCTTCAATGCGCTTCTGCTCCGCCGCGAGTGCTGCTCGTTCAGCAACGGCGAGTACATCAAGACCGGCCTCGCCGAGCTCGAGAACTGGCTCATCGAGTACAAGGACTGGACGGGTAACGCGTGGGAGGAGCTGCGGTACATCCGCCAGGCTGTGCAGCTCCTGGTGATCCATCAGAAGCCCAAGAAGACGCTCAACGAGATCACCCTGGAGCTGTGCCCCGTGCTGTCCATCCAGCAGCTGTACAGGATCTCCACCATGTACTGGGACGACAAGTACGGCACCGAGACCGTGTCCCAGGAGGTGCTCGTGGCGATGAAGGAGCTCATGATGAAGGACCAGAACACGAACATGTCCAACTCCTTCCTCCTGGACGACGACAGCTCCATCCACTTCACAATCGACGACATCTCGGGGACCATGTCGCAGATTGACCTCAACGCCATCCAGGTCCCGGAGACGCTCGCGACTAACCCGGCGTTCGAGTTCCTCCTCCGCGCCGTCGGCTCGGAGGCGTGAGATTGTAGCACCATCGGTTTCGGTTTGAAATGATTTATCACAGCCAAAGGCTCGTTTCCTAGTGCATACCTCGATAAGAGTCTTCCAAAAAACGTCATCTCCAGAAACCTAGGAACGTGAGACCACGATCGATCACTCACGCACACGCACGCTCCGCTCGTACCCTTTACCTTTACGTACTCCACGCAAATACGATGGCCGCCGCGCTTCCCTTCGTCCTCCCCGTCCTCCCCCTCGCCGTCCCCCGCATCGGCCGAGGATTTTCCCGCATCGCGAAGAAGTACGCCCCAACGAAGGTGCTTCCCGTCAAGCCGGTGACGAACACGGAGCCGTTCAAGGGGAAATTCCCGGAGCGCGACTTCAGCGGCGCGTCCCTCATGCAGGTGCGCCCCATCGACGTCTCTTCACTCGCGGTGACGGACGCGCGCGTCCCGATCCCGATCACACGCGCCCGGTTCTACCGGTGCAGCAGAGTGCAAATTGGCGGATAATCTAACAATAAAGCCCATTTCTCTTCCCATCCATCGCAGCACTGCGTGGCGGCGTTATTGGTCGCCAACCAGCTTCTCATGGCCGCGGTTAAGATCTGGGAGTCTGATCCCGACTCCCCGTACGTCCTCGGCCTCACACTGAACGCGCTCGCATTCATCTCCGACGCCGTCGGCCACGCGCACATCGCGGGAGGTGACCCCTCCGCGATCGACGGCAACGTCCTCCAGAAAGGCCACGCGACGACGCAAGCGATGTTCCTCCTCCTCGGCGTCGCGGGCAACCTCGGCGTGATCGGGGAGAAGAAGTACGCCGGTTTCGCGCTCGAGAAAGTCCCAGACCTGGGCAAGAAGACCCTCGGCGCTCGCGTCGTCACCAACCCGATGTTCATCATACCACTAAACCTGTGGCAAACCGCTCACGGCGCGGGCGTGTTCGGATCTGCGTGATCGAGCGGTGCAGTGTCGAGCGAGGTCGATGGTATTCGTCTATATCCTATGTATTCGTCTATACGTGGGTGTTTCTATACGTGTCTCCATTGCTATCGAGGGAAGGCGAAGACCGCTTCCCGAGGCCTCCTGTCTCCGGTTCCGTGAAGATACAAAACGTCCCCCGCGACCTCTCCAAAGTCCCCTTCGAACGTCGTGTGCAGCTCCGGCACGACGCACAACCCCCTCTCGCTCAGTGTGTTACCCTCGGAGGTGTCCAGCACGCAGAACTCGGCCCATCCCTCATCCGCCGACGCGACCCACAGAAGGTTTCGCTCCGCCAACGCGGCTTCGTCGTAAACGCACGAGCTGCCCGACTGGCAGTTACCCAGGTTAACCTCGAACCCGACCGCCGGGTCTACACCGGGATACTCCATCGCGTGCATCAGCAGGCCCACGACCGGAACGTCGCGGTCGTCGCGCGAAGTCGTACCCGTCCACAGGTGTCCGTGGAACAGGTCGAACCTGCTGAGCGGGTTCAGCCGCCGAGGTCCCTCCAGGAAAAGCCCCGCGAGCAGGAACAGCTCCGCGAGGTACTCGTTCGCCTTTCTGCACCACATCCGTTTCGCGCCGTCCTCACGAGGGCCCGGGGTGAGCTCGCATCCGCGAACGAGCGCGTCCTCGACGTCGGGGACCCTCAGCTTCCTGGGGTGGAGCGAATTCCGCAGCGATTCGGGCGAGGCGAGGTTTAGGAGCGAGCTCGGGACCCGCAGGTCCGGGAGCGGCAGCCGCTTGATGCATCGCTCGATCGCGTCGTCGTCGTCGGTCCGCCGGCCGTGAAGCGCCACGCGCACGACGTCCGCGGCGCACGTCCTGCGCCGCGACTCACCCTCGTGGATGTTGTTAGCCAAATCCCCAAGCCCATCGTCGTCGTCCTCCGCGACGCCTCGTGCGATGACCCGCGGTGACGGACGCCCCGCCCCCGCATATTTGCACACACACGGATGGTGTCCAACTCGTGGTTGGCTGACCGGCCGCGCGCTCGCAGCCGCCAACGTGGCGGCCATGGCGCGGCGTTGTTATGTATCATCCCGACGGGAGATCCAACTTTCATTCTTCTTGGAGCACGGGGCGGATGTCGAGGCGAGGGGCAACCTTGCTCGCGAGATTCGCGACGGCCACGGGGCCATCCGCGTACGTCGCGCCCGTCACTCTCTCACGCGCGCCGTCGTTCGCCCCCGCGCTGGCGTCGGCGGCGCTCAGGGGCATCCAACCCGCGTCGTTCGTCGCGGTCGGATCGGACCGTGTTGGTCATCACGGTACCGCGCGCGGGTTCGCGGCATCGGCGCCTTCTGCGTCCCCTCCGCCGCCGCCGTCCGCGGCCGGTGCTCCCAACGCGCGCGACGACGCGCCGGGGAACGGCGCCGTCGCCAAGCACGTATTGTATCGCGGGCCGTGGCTGTTGACGTTTCGCACCCTCGTTCGATTCAAGGTGTTCCAGCTCATGGGAGTGTCCTCGCTGGTCGTGCCCCTCACCGCGGTGTTCAGCAACGAGCCCGTGGCGACGGGCACGGCGGCGGCGGTCGCGGCGGTGGTGGGTGGCGCGGGCGCGTGTTCCCTGGCCCTGCAGTACTACGCGAGCAGGTACGTCGGTGAGCTGAGCATGGTTCGGGCAAAAGGCACCAAGCACGGGACGAACCACAGGACGCGGGTTCGGATCAGCACGATGGACTTCTGGGGGCACAGGGTGGACAAGGACTTCGACCCGGCGGACGTGCTGCCGCCGCTGAGGGACCTACCGGCGGACGCGCTCGGGGAGATGGCGTCGCAGATGTTCGTGCCGCTGGACGTGGTCGGGTCGCATCAGCACGTGCTCTCGTTGCGGCACGGGGACCTGAAGGACAAGAAGCGGCTCTTCGCGCTGCTGACGGGAGACGGGCTGGAGCTACCCAAGACGTGGAGGGAGGAGGAGGTCGGGGGCGGGTGAGGATGGAGGTCGGGGGCGGGTGAGGATGGGTGGGACGTTTCGCGATGGGTGGGACGTGTCGCGAGAGCTCAACGCCTGCTGTTGATTTATGTACCTACTAGTTTACGAGGATCGACTCCTCCCTTCTCATCTTATACGCCCGCGAGGATGTCGTCTCCGAGCGCCCACGCATACGTCGCACCCACGACCACGCCGAGTATCGCTCCTGCCAGCACCTGCACGGGGGTGTGACCGATGTGCTCGCGCAGCGGCCTGGCCTGGATCTGGTCGAGGAAATCCTGGAAGCCCCTCTGGAGGCTGTCCTGAATGCTCTCGCCGGTGTTCGCCTCGTTGCCCCTGCCGCTCCTGCCCCCGAGCAGCCCGTCCGCCTCGCTCGTGTCTCCACTGGCGTACCCTCCACCGCCGGCGTTCCCCATGAGTCCCGCCTCGAGCGGCGCCGCCGCGTCCTCGCCGCGGCCGTGCCCCCGGTTCCGAAAGTTGTGGTCCGACGGGAACGCCGTGACCAGGTTGTTGATGGCGGTGGCGTGCATGCCAGCCTGCCTCCGCACCCCCATGGCGTCGTACATCACCTGTCACAAAATCGCGGTCGATCGGGCTGAGGTCAGAGTCTCGGCGCGCGTAAAAGGGCGGAGGGGCGAAAAGCGACGCAACGGCTGGAACGGAATAAAAATGGGTGTTGACGAGGTGAGGACGTACCACGAGCGCGAGCACGAGCGCCGTCGCGAACGCCGGGTCCCCGAGTCCCGCCTGACACGCCGTGCCCGTGGCCAGCGCGGTGACCAGGGACGAGTGCGACGAAGGGAACCCGCCGCTTCCCACCATGAGCGACGCCTTGAATCGCCCCGTAATGGCCCACGCACTGAACGGCTTGAGCACCTGCGCCACCACCACCGCGATGAGCGCGGCGACGAGGCCGACGTTGTCGCCCAGCGTGGTACCTGTACCCCTGAAAGAAACGTGCGTCATCTCCGAGACTGACCGACGACTCCCGCGCGACGTCCGCGCTTTCCAAGTGGCGAAGGTGACGAGGGCTCCTTCGCTGAAGAGAAAGCCCCGCGGCCTCAGGGGACCGCCTCGAAATACTCGTCGTACGGGCAAATAGGCACGTCATTAAGATTTGCCACCGTCTACTGCAGACGCGAGTACAGAAAAGTCGGTATGAGAGATTAACCATGGTTCCGTTCTAATATACCTATTTGCTATTTATCTATTTATGTCTACGTGCAAACACACAGACCCCCCGGCCCCGCTACAGCACGGTCTCGTTCCACTCCGCGCGGCATTCCTTGCACACCACCATCACCCTCGCGTCGTCCGCGCTCTCGTTCGAACCCCACGTCTCGTTCTTGCGTATATCTCGGTGCCCCTTGAGGTCCGCGTACGCGCAGTCCGTGGAATCGCACTCCTTGCAGTGGTACTTTGTCGTGTCCGTGAGGGTGTCGGAGGTGGTCCGCGTGCGCCGCTTGTACGACCGCTCCTCCATCTTCTCCCGCTTCCGCTTCATGTCGTCGGTCGCGAGCTCGTCCGGCGACAGCTCGCACAGCGCCTCGGGGCTCAGCTCGCCGTCCAGCACCCTCTTGCGCAGGGTGCCATTGCGCCGAAGGTTCGCAGCGAGTGTTCTCGCGGAGGACCGGTAGGACGGGTCCCTCGCGTCCCTCCCTTTGCTCGCGAAGAGCGCCTCCTCGACCGCGCGTGCCAGGTCGAACAGAGGCGAGGGATCCTCCAGTGCCTCGCCGAGGTTAAACGCGATCTTCGTCCGCGTCTCCTGGTCCTCGGCGGCCACTTCGTCCATCGCGCCGGCCACAATGAGCTCAAGATACTTCGCAGCTGACTTTTTCTGAGTTGGCGGGAATTATCGAAGATGATCGGGCGGCGCCCACTTCACTTCGCGCGCCCTACACGCGCACGTGGACGACGCGACCGCTCGACCGAGCGCGCGTTTCTTTCCAAGCCATTCGACGCGTCCAAGGCGGGTTTCGATCCCTCGCGGCGCCATGACCGCCGACGTCGACCGGGTGCTCGCCTGGGAGACCTCCTCCGAAAATTCCGCTTCCGTCCCAGAGTCGCTCACCAACCTGCTGCGCCTCGCGGAGGAGGCCGGCGAGGAGCACGCGGCGCTCGCGGGCAACCCCGAGGCCGACATCACCGAACTCAACGCCCTCGCCAGGAAAGCCGAGACGCCGACCACCGGGAAGGAACCGGAGCGGGAGGCCAAGATCGTCTTCGACGACCTGATGGGCTACCACGCCAAGCTCGAGCGCGACCGATCGGAGCTAACGATCGCCGCCGAGCGAAGGCAGTACGCGCACGCCTCAAAAGCGTCCGACGCGGCGGGCGCGTTATTCAACGCCATCGACGAGGACGTGCGGAGCGTCGAGGGCGGCGCCGGCGCGGACGGAGCCGCCGCGATCGCCGAGGCCAAGGAGGTGCGGCGCCGGCTGGACTGGTCCCTCGACGAGACCCGGCGCAGGCGCGAGGTACTCGCCGCGGAGCAGGAGCGCGCGTCCCAGATGCGCCGCGCCGTCCTCCACAACACCCTCGCGGACATGATCGCCGACGACGAGGACGACGAGGACGACAAGAGACGGAACCGGCGCGCGGGTCGGTCGAGGGCGGAGGATGTCGTCGAGGAGTACCTCCGCGAGCAGGCGGCTCGAAGGGCCCGGGCGTACGGCGTCGCGTCGCCGCGGTCCCCGTCCTCGCCGGCGTCGAACTACCGCGGGACGCCGTCCAGGGCGGTGCAGACCGCGCGGAGGACGCTCCTCTCCCCGAGCAAGGGGGTGCAGACCTCGCGGGGGGCCAGCGACGACGAGGATGGCGCGTGGGATGAATTCTTCTCGCCGCGCCGACCCGCGGAGCGAAGGGGACGGGAGAACTCGACGAACAGCGACGCGTCCACCGGGACGGACGTCGCCAAGGTGGCTCTCACCCCTCGGGGCGACGGCGTGGAGGTGGACATCGCGGTGGACGGGGAGAACGTCGACTCGCCGAGTCGCAGCCACCGCCTGAACCGCATTCGCAGGAGGATCATCCGCGACATCCTCGTGGCGGCACCCGCGGTGGTGTTCTCGGTGATGGAGGCGCTGCGGGGCGGGTCCCCGCGGAAGGAAGGGGGACCCAAGTCGAGGGGGCAGTCGCCGAGGAAGGGTCACTTCCTTGGCGTCGGGAAGAAATCGCCCAAGAAGGAGGCGAGGAAGGCGGACGAGTTTAAACCCACGGTGATGAAGGTTGAGGCGGTGGAGTACGCGCCCAAGTCCATGGCCGTCCCGGACCAGATCACTCCGGTGATGGTGCAGCCGCCCGCGTCGATGAAGCGTACGAACGAGGACAGGGAACTCAGGAAGGTTTTTGGCATGGGCTGATT
>Ga0115567_10002276_pt1 | contig 18964 bp, 23 predicted proteins | sample COGITO_mtgs_1204_2_FD_88679 | JGI IMG/M metagenome (GOLD analysis project Ga0115567, IMG submission 88679) | Pelagic marine microbial communities from North Sea - COGITO_mtgs_120412 | ecosystem: Environmental > Aquatic > Marine > Epipelagic | place: Germany:Helgoland, sampling site Kabeltonne... | reverse complement strand
AGGCCGTCACGGGCGCGCGCCTTGCTCTCATCGAGTTCCACACGCAGCGCGACAAGCGCCTGCCCCATGTCTTTGATTTCTCCCGCCTCTTGTTCTGCTCGGCGATATTCTTGTGACATCCCAGTTTGCAATTCAGCCGCTTCCTTGGCCCACATCGAAACCTTCTCTCGTTCCAGTGCTAGGGATGTTTCAAGTGTTGCCACGTCTTCCAACAGTGCTGCACGATCCGTCTCGGACTCAGCAAGATTGAGACGACACCGCTCGAGGTCATCTTCAGCGTCAGAGATGCGCGACAGCAGTTCTGAATTGCTGGATTGCACTTGTTGCAAATTCTCCTTCAACTCCGAACACTCTGCTGTGGCTTCGACATGACGACGTTGAACATTTTGCAACTGCATGGACAGATCATTTCGGACCTGCGATGGGACAATGATTCTTTTAAGACCCACCACCAATAGGCTGTAAGTGAGTACATCGAATTGAACACTGCACATGATCCTTACCACTGTGAGTTCGGCGCTTGCGCGGTCGAATTCAGCTGAAAGCTTTTTTTGGGCCATCACAGCCTCGTTGAACCACTCCTCCGCTTGTTTTTCTTTTTCGCAAAGAGTTTTCTCCAACCGCACAACCTGCATCATATTGAGAACCATTAACATCCTACGCATACAGAGTTGCGCGCACTCGAAAGAATATCATCCTCGGACAGATCTGTCACCTTATTCAGTGCAGTCAGACGGTCATCATTGCTCTGTGAAAGTGAGCTGCGCAGTCCCTCGCATTCGAGCTGAGAATCCACCTACAGTCAATGCAATTCCTTACAAACGAGCTAAAAAGTATTGGAATCAAAATGACAACCAATCATTTCAAGATAGTCGAAATTTGAGAACGACAGTTCACCAGAGAGCTCTGAAGAGTTGCGACGGCTTGTTGTAGTGTATCTACTTGAGTCCGAGCAGAGCTCTCCTCTTCCACAAGAGCAAGATTTTTACCTCTCATAAGTTCGATGTCTTGTTTGCATGATTCAAGTGCTTTCTCAAGTTCTTCGCTAGTCGAACATGCCCTCTTGAAATACCAGGAAACGTTTCAGTGGGAACACAGAGCAATTCGTAATACCCGCACGAAACTTGAATAATTAAGACTGTTGCAAACCTGAAGACGCCGTGCAAGCAGCTTGCCTTCTTCCAAAAGTTTGGCAGCGTCTTTCCGGTGAAATTCGACCTAGTTCAGACAGCTCAGTTTCAAGAGAGTTATACGGATTCGACCTTTAGCGTTCGGAAGTGCAGCATCATTTTTGGTCGCTACAAGAACCTGAGCCTGCGACCGCTGTAGTCCCTCTGCTGCATCCGCCTGATATTTCTCAAGTCAGACATGCATGAAATGCGAATCTAAGGCCAACGAAAAACGTCGAAAGTACACGAAACAGCTAAGGCAATGCAGAGAACACCATCGGGAGTACTCACCAGAAATTCTTTGAGACTGCTCAAATGCTTTTGATACTGTTGCTGAATCTCAACGCTAGCTGCTGCTAAATGTGAAAGCCCTTCCAAAGATCGAATCTGACAAAGCTTGAATTCACGGTGGACTGCCTCCAACTCCCCAGCAACCTGCAGTATGCTTGACAGCACAGACTGCAGTCGATTCTCTGCTTCTGTTTTTAGACTGGACACTTCCGCAACTCGAAGCTTGAGCCGACGAATTTGAAACTTTGCCCCATCTTCCTCCGATCTCTCTTTTCCCAGCTCCCGCTTGTATATTGCTGCTTCCCTCTGTAGATCAGCGACTCTGGCTTCTGTGCTCGCGCGCACTTCCTTCAACTCCTCCTCAAGCTCTTGTACCTTCGCCTCAGACTCTTCGACAGCCCGCTTTGTCGTGTCACGTTCGATCAACAACTCCTTGGTCACACGCTCGAGCTCATCTGCCCGCTTCTCGCTCATCCGCGCTTTGTCCACATCCTTGGCAAGTTGTTCACCCTCTGATTTTGCTTCTTGAAGCTTACCCAAACATTCCGCAAGATCAGCCTTCAACTGCCGTGTTCCTTGAGACAGCTCATTGTTGCGCTCCTTCTCAGATGCAAGAGATCGAGCAAGCTCTTTGCCCTCTGCCAGCAGCTTTGAGTTATCCAGCTGAGAGGAGGCCAACTGCTTCTGTGCAGACGTGAGCTCGTTCTCCAGGCGGCTTGTCTCTCCGGCTGTAACCTTCATGGACGCTTCCATCTCCTCGACCTGACGGCTGAGAACGGCTGTCCTGCTCTGCAGTGCCTGCCGCTCATTCTCTAGCGATGCGACTTTGTTTGACTCCTCTTGCAGATCCTCAGCCACAGCTGTGGCACACGTTTTGGATGCCGATAGCTCCTGCTCTAGCTGTCCGGCCGCGCGCTGGAGCCCCTCTACCCGTTCTTCAGCCAGCCGCGCCCTGTCCGACTCCTTGGCCAGCTGCGCAACCAGCGCGTTGGCGGCCTGCTGCGAAGCAGAGAGGCCGTCACGGGCGCGCGCCTTGCTCTCATCGAGTTCCACACGCAGCGCGACAAGCGCCTGCTCCATGGCTGTAAGTTTGGTTTTCGTCTCATCGACGTCTCCTTGTGCTCGCAATTTTGTTGCCTGTGCCACTTCTGCAGCCACTTCAGCATTTTGTATTTGTTCCTCTAGCTGCTTAACGAGCTTGAGCATCTCTTCACGAAGGTCACTTTCCCTTTGGCACAATGCATTCAGCTCTTCACGCATTGTTGCGGCCTCGCGTTTTGAAACTTCAAGCTCTTTCGCATTACCCAATAGTTCTGCTGATTTCCTCTCAAGTTCAACGGTCAGCGTCTCGCAGTCGGATTTTTCAGTGAGGTTTCGACGGACGGCATCGTCTAGTGCCCGCTGTGCCTGAGCAATGCCATCCGATGTCGCTAATTTGCTCGCCTCAAATTCTCTGCGTAGTGTCTCGAGAGCCTGATGCGCCTCAAGCAGCTTACCGTCGAAATCTCGTTGCATGATCATCTCCTTCTCTTCAAGTATTTTGCGAAACTTTGCTTTTGACGATTCAAGCTCTCGACGGTCTTCAGCAAACTGGCGGACGATTGTTTCTTTATGAGCGCGCTCGTCTGACAAGGTTGATCTCAAGACCAAAGTTTCTTCTTCGCGGCTTTTTTCTTGAAGCTTGGCTTTCAAATCTGCTTTGCACAAGGCTTCTTTTGCCTCCACCAGCTGTTCTCTCACCCTTGCTGTCTCACCCTTTTGACATTCTACATCGCGTTTCAGTTTCTCAACTTCTGCGAGACCCTTGCGAGCCTTTTCCAATTGGCGATGCAAATCCTCGACTTTTTTAATCGCAAGATTCTTTTCCTCCTCGTGAGCTTGAAATTGCCTGCGGAGTTCTTTGCTCTCCAATCTTGCCTGGGAGAGCTGCTCTTTTCCGTTCTCCCTCTTATCCTCAAATTCTGCACGCAGCTCATTAAGACTTGCCCATGCATCTGCAACGCTGGTCTGCGAATGCCTTCGCGCTTCGAAAATATCCTTTTCATGTTTCCGCATGCTCTCCTGTAGAGTCGTTTTTACAGCTTCAAGCTGATTTTTCAGCTCATCAAGCTGAGCCTCTGCGCCCTTTTGCGTTCCAGCGGCCTGCCTTTGCATTTCGGCAAGTTGAGCTTGTGCAGTATTGGCCCGCTGTTGCTCGTGCGTCAGTTCCTGGAGCAATTGTTCAGCATCACGCTGTGCGTGCTGAAGACTTTTGACCTTTTCTGCTGACTCTTTGGCAGCCTGTTCTGCGGTGGCCAGCCATGATTCCAGTGTCCTAATCTGAAGCTTTTCCGCAGTGTTTCCAGCTCCCTCTGTCACAGAATCGACCACTAGCGAAAAAACCTCATTCATATTGCTGACAACCTCGGTGATTTTGGCAGCATGTTGAGAGCCGTCTCGCTGTAGGCGCCCAACCTCGTGCAGAACGTTGGTCTGCACCATCAGCTCGGCTTGAAGCATTTTTGACCACAGCGACACAGCCTCATCCACAAGTTCCACAGTGCTCTGCGGAATCATGTCACATGTCAAACTTAGGGGCTGAAGCAAGGCACTCAGGGACAGAGCACCGCTGGGATGGTTCAATGCTGTGGACTGGACCTTGCTGTCGTCTGGGCTCGAAGGTCCAAACCAGCTCACATCACCTTTGTCTACCTTCTTAATTATCCTGTCTTTGACGAGAGCGAACAGGTCAAAAAGTCGACGCCTTTCCGCAATTTTGGCTGTCGCCATTCTTGAAATATGCACATCGATCATCAACCCTTTGGACTTTTCGACAGAAATGACAACTTCTCCACCTGTCGCATCTTGGTCTGTCAGATATTCTGGCGGAGCGACCATTCTGATCCTGTCAGCGAGAACAGGACAAGGCCTATGATAGGAGCGGGAATCGAATGACCTGGCTCGTCGTTACCTACGAGCAGTGAGGAGACGTTCTCCGGTGATACCGGCAAGTGGTCCACAGCAACAATTTTGTCTCCTGCCTCGCAGGGAGAAATTCAGGCAAGAGGGCGCTTAGCGTGCCATGTTCTGGAGCGCCGGGCGTGGGTGTCAGGAATCAGAACCTCTGCTAATTTGCGAGGCATGCGCGGGTCCGCCAGGGAGGATTTCGTCAATTTTCGTGCCAGTGATCATGAGCCCGACAGTAGAACGGTTGCTGTTGCCTACTTCGACCGGTGCGTTGTCATGGAAGGCCATGTGCACTGCCTTGGCGTCCTTTTCAAGCATGCGCGTCAATGACCTACACAGGCGTCGAGTCTCCCCAATGTTTTGCTTCATATCGTTTATTCCTGCATTAACTGGATCCATTCGGTCTCCAGCTGGCGCTGACGGCACTCCAAGCTCCCCAGGGCCCTTCATCGAGACCTGTGCAGAGCCCCCTTAGCAGGGAGAGGGATCAGATCCACCCGCCTGCACGACTTGCCACGACACGACTTGCTTATTGCAGCAGCTTTACACAAGGCTGTCCGTAAAGCTACAAGGCTAACCTCCGCAGGCCGCTGACTCCTTCGTCGCTCGGACTCGTCAAGTGATCCAGAAATCGTGGGGTTCTCGTCAGAACACGTGGAGCAGAGAAGTGGATCAGTGATGACGAGGAGCCTGAATATGTTTCGACAATTTGGCAGCGTGCTGTGTTCTTCGGCGTGCCACCCTGCGTTCAGACCCGTGCGCCGTGCGGGAGTCTTCACGCAGAGTAGGGTGTGGACGCGGGCGATGACCAGTGCGCCGCGGAAGTGGGATTTATTTGAAGCGGACGCGAGTATGTTCTTACCCGAGACCTCAACGTCTAAGCTGGTCGTCTTTGTGCGTCATGCTGAGGGGCTGCACAACGCTGCCCACCGAGAGAATGAGAAACTTTTCTGGGAGGAGCTCTGGAATTCCCCAAAACTTTGGGATGCTCCACTTACCGACCTCGGGAAAGAGCAGGTCGGCTTCATTTGTGGCACTTTAGAGAGTCATCACACATCTGTTCGCGTGTCTCAAATCACCCCAATTCTGAGAAGAGCTTGTGAAGGTCAGGCTGAATGCGCCTGAATCTCCGAGCGTGCAGAGCCGACAGCTTGGACAGTTGCTCATTGAAGAGGGAGTCGATGTCGATCTCGTTGTCGTCTCGCCTCTTACTCGAACCCTCCAGGTCGGACAATGCGTGCAACTTGGCCACACTGACCTGTCGCTCAAAGACTGAACGATAGGCTTTTCTTTGCGCGGCAGCAATGCACTGACGGCACGCCCCTCCAGACTGCAGCGCTTAGCTTTGGCGAGGTTGATGCTCGCGTACCGACGATTGCGTGTGAAACTTGCCGCGAGCGCATTGCCGAGTATGCGTCTGAGGGGCGCTCCAAGACCTCCGAGCTCAAGGCTCAGTGGCCGTCGGTCGACTTTTCGGAAATGGCTGCGGAGGACGACCCCATGTTTGCGCACAAAGAAGACGACGCGCTGGTCGGCCAGCGGGCGCTGAAGTTCCTCGATTGGCTGATGCAGCGCCCAGAGCAGCGCATCGCAGTTGTTTCGCACAGGTGCGCCTTGCGCCCGTATGGATCAGCTACTTCAGAGTTGCACGCGTGCTGAACTTTGTGCCAATCCGAGCAGTGTGTTCCTGCAACAGCTCTACATGCAGTTCCAAGACAGCCTTCCGCGCGATTTCTTCCAAGAACGCCAGGTGTGCTGCGTCTCCTCTCCGCCCCAGCCAGCGCATGACCCCTCCACTTGCTCTTCAGCGCTCGCGGCCTAATCCCCGAGCTCGGCTTGCAGGACTTTGCGGCCATGAAGATTGTCGCCGTGTGCCCCAAGCAGGGCTAGGCGCACCGTGAGTTCCAATGCAAGACAATAATCTGAATCAGGATGGGGTCTGCAGTCCGACTTCACTGTACGGCATCGCTTAGACCTGTACAGAATTTACTCTCTTGCTATCCTTGGCCTGGCCCCACCTATGCGTCACGGCCTAGATCTCAAGAAGCCCGTCAGTAACATCCTTACGGGCATGTCCCGTCCCGGCTGCCAGCAAACGCTCTCGCAGTAGACGCTCACGCATCTCCGACTCCATCCCGCGCCCTAGCTCCCTCGCTGTATCCTCACGCACCAACTGGGCGTCCGCCTGGCCTGGCGGAGTCCCGGCTCGAGGCGTCGACAGCCGAGGCGTGCCCGGCACAGAAGCACCCAGCGGGGCGCCCCCGCGGGGCGTTGCGGGCCCCGGAGTCCGCGACGGCGTGCGAGCAGGCGTGCGCGACGGCGTGCCTCGGTATGATGCGCGGAGCGAGTTGCCCAGGGGTGTCGAGTCACCTGCTTGCTTCCCCAGCTTGGCTGCGAGCGCGCGTGCGGCGGGCGAGAACTGCGGCGTGCCAGGGGCGCCACGCCTCGAGGGCGTGTGCTTGCTACTTGCGCTCCTCGCCGCCAGTGCGGACTTTTCGACCTTCTTGCGGTGCAGCTTCTCGGCAGCCTGCTCCTTGCTGGTCGCCCCTTGCACCCGGAAGGGCTGAAACGACGGCATGTCGTCCTCGGGCAGGATGAGCGGCGTACCGTCGACGCTGCCCCAAGTGAATTGCGGTGCGTCGTCCACTCCCGGTGCAGGCGACGGTGTCAGCAGGAAGTTGAATCCACCGACTCGCGGCGAGGCCGGGACCTCGCCATCACGCATCGGCGTCGCAGCCGCTGCCTTGGCAGCCTGCTCACCCTTGGCGGCTAGGTTGAGGGTGAAGGCCTTGCCAACGCGGGTCCCACCACTGCGAACAGAGAACGAAGTGAGAACGAGGGCGCAGGATCAATGCGGGTCGGGTGCGGCTGCATGAGGGAGGCAAAGTTGAGCACAGACAAGGGGAGGGCGAGCGTACATGTTGACCACTTTCTGCGGGCGACGTGCGACTTCGGGAGGCTCTGGTCGCTTGAACTCCGTAGCGGGGACAAACGACATGAGGGAATCGTCAGGGTTGTAGTTCGTCGACATGGTTAAATTCAGGGTTGCATCCTGCGCAGAGAGCCGTATGTGTCAGTACACGCATTTGCACTCAGAACGGAGCTTCATGCACGCTGGTGATGCACGCACTTGTTGCCGTGGACCGTTGGTGAGGAGGAGCTGCTGACGCATGTTGTGCTCTGCGGCCTGCTCGTACACCCAGCGGCGGCGCTCCTCCATGGTTAATGAGTCCTTCAGCATCACTTGAGATGCAGACTGGTTGTCCTCGCTCGTGTACTTCCGGACGAACTCATCCAGCGAGCGCTTTTTGGTCACTCGTTCCACCTCCTGGTCTTGCGCGCTCTGATCCTCCTCGTCGTCTGCATTGACTACAGACGGCGCAATCCCTGCGCCGCGTCCAGGCGTCGCTGGTGCCGGTGACCGCCCCCACTCACCCTCTGCCGAAGCTCCGGGTCGCGGCGTGGCACTCAAACTCGCGCGCCCAGTAGAGAAGCGCCCTGGCGTGGCAATGGAAGTCCCAAGCGGAGTCTGAGCACACTTTTTGAGGTGCGCTTCCGCCTCGCGTATTCGCACGGGGTCCCGAGAAGACACGGCGTCCTCGTACGCCTGCTTTGCACGGAGGTAGGGGAGTTCGGGGAAGTAGTCTCGCTCAATTATCGTCTGGATGGCGGACGTGTAGGTGTCCTCGTCAAGAGCCTTTTGCTTGAGCGCTGTACGTGCCCCTGGACCTCTGGGAAGCGGTTTCTTGAAGACATCGTCGTTGCCATCCTTGCGCGAGACGACAACCTGCCCTTCGTCCGTCGCCTGGATCACCACCATCCCCATCTCCGGCACCTTGCGAGTCGACACGGGTGTAGCGCCTGCCGCGCCCGAAAGCACGGATAGGCACGACATCGCGTTCGATTGACCGAGCTGGGCGCGCTCCTACCTGCGGCGCAGGGTTGGCGCCAGGTCTTGCCGGGGTTTGCTCAGCACGGCGTTGGCTAATTTTTTTCAGACAGCGTGCACGAAGGTTTGTGGCACCGCGCGTAGCTAGCGTCTCAGAAGGATGCAGAACACAGGCGTGACAAACTCGATCCACGTGAGTGTCTGTCCGATCCCCTGTACACTTCCCTGTCCCGCCTGCAAAGAGTGTCTGAGTTTCGATCGGCCTTGCCCAGATGACGTGTGGCGACTTCAAGTCGCACAAGTCGTTCCTGCCAGACGAACAGTATGGAATTTGTCTCGACAACATCGTCAAGGCACGAGAACCCAATAGTTTCATTCGCGCGGGTCAGTCTACTGTCAGCGAACTGATGGGCTCTCTGATTGCCGTAACGGGAACAGGGTTGCACGGACATGATCGTTCGGAATCCCGAGGGCAAGATTCTCCTGGGACGGCGTTGCGTGCATCCACAACCTGATTGGTGGTATATTGGTGGACGCATCATGCCAGGAGAAAGCCCTTCTCGATCCTGTGCTCGGGTGGTAAAGCGCGAGTTGGGTCTCGAACTGCCCAGCGAGCGTTTCGAGCCCATCTGCGTCATGTCGCAAGCGTGGGAAATGCGTGAACAGGAGCCGCAGAACCACGGTCGTCCCTGGCGCCATGCATGTGTGACTCAGTGACTTGTTTATTTACATATCACAAAGAGTAGTCAGCACAGCGATGGTGGAGAGATCCCTCATGCCGCCTGACTCAGCAGCTGTGTCGACAGGGACATGCGACGTGAATCTTGTGCTGACTCTCGAGCTGAATCCTGAGGAATGCAACAACGTGAAGCTGGACGCCCAAGAATACCTCGAGAGCAAGTTCGTTTGCCTCAGCCTATCCAAGCGTAGACCTGAGGCTTTCTCACAGAGTCGGCGCAGCTCTTTTCGTTCTGCACCGTTTCCAGGGAGATTTGACTCTGACGGGGTATCTTTGCGTGCGATCCTAGATGGGTCTACCCGGAGGAGATTGAAGGCGGCAGCTACCATCCCGCGCTGCAGTACGCGTCAAAGTCTCTCCGTTCGCACCTCAAGCTCAAGGAGCTGAGGTGCGCCAAGACGAAAATGGCCTTCCCGCACGGCACCAGCGCCCGTCCCGCAGGCCCGCCGTGCCCGTCGCTGAATTTACGCTGCGTCTCGGGGGCAGGACGGCGGCGGCGAGCGGGAAAGACGACACCGCCGTGGCTGCGCTCGCGCGCGAATTCCTCGCGCTGACTGAGCCGCCAGCCACTGGGGTCAGCGCGTACAAAATCAAAAGTGCTGAGAAGCAGTATGAGGGGGGGGTCACGGTGGAGCGGATGTGAGCACGACGCAGGCCGTCCACGATTTGTCTGAAAGTAGATCTCTTAAAGTGCACATCAGCGGGCTGTGTTGCACCACAAAACCAGCACATCTGTGTGCCGATGGGCTTGGCTCCCGATAGGCACTCTCACAGCTTCGGTCGCGACGCGCCTGTGCGTTGGGCGGCTCTTCTAGCGTGTGCTATTTTGCCAGCCTCGCAACCAACGAGCACCTCCTAACACCCCCCTGCCCCTCCCCAGCCCAGACACAGCGCGCGAGCACGCTGCGCGCGAGCGCGCAGGCGGCTACTCGATGAAGTCGAGGTCGCCGAGGAGGAATACGTTGGAGGGCATGGGCAGGCCGTTGGGCGCGAGCACGGTGACGCGCTTCCCCTCCACGTCCACGTCCTGCAGGACCACAAACCCCGCGCTGTTGGCGGACGCGAGCTCTTGCACGTCCTGCGGCTCCTGCCCGGCCACCGCGAGGATCCGGCGCACCATGGACGCGTCCGGCTCCACCTGCTTGACCTGCGGCGCCGTCCCGCGCCTCAGCCCCCCGCGCGCCGCGGAGCGCCGCCGCGGGGCGCAGGCGGAGCCAACCTGGGTGTGCGCCTCGGCAGCCTGGAACCCGATCGGGAGGGCGTCTTGCGGCGCGATCTGCGCCGCGGACACTTGGAAGAGGCGGAGCTGCGCAAAGGGCAGCACGATCGGGCGCGGACAGAAGAGCCCCCTCGGGCCGTAGAGGTACTCGTGGACCAGGCGCTTAGCCGTCGCCTTGCGGTGGCCCGGGTCGACCGTCACCACCCCGCCGCTCTTGGGCAGCTTCAGCACCTTGACGCTCTGCCCCCGCGCGCGCGCGCGTCAGCGCTGCGCGTGGCGGCGCGCGCGAGCGCACGCGTAGCGGGGCGGGGCAGGGGCGGGCAGGGCACATCGTCGGAGGCAAGGTCGCGGCGGAGGTCGCAGAAGAGGCGGTCCATGTCCATGACGAGGACAAGGTCGGCGCGCATGGTCTGGGCGGTGGAGAGGAGCAGCGAGTAGGACGCCGCGCACGTGACGGAGAAGGGGAATGTGTCGATGACGCAGCCGCCGTGGCGGAACTCAGGGTCGTTGGCCTCGCGCGCCTCGAGCCGCTGCGTGAGGTCGGCGACGAGCGAGGAGAAGAGGTCGGGCGCCTGCGCCACGTCGCGCGCGCCGAAGAAGTACGTGAGCGGGACGCCCTCTGGGAGCCCCTCCCTCTGCGCCGCGCACACCTGCATCGCCCCGAGCGCGCCCGGCACAAAGAATCCGCGCGCAACGTCCAGGTCCACCAGCGTCGGGCGCTGCCCCACCCGCGCGGCGTAGTTGACCAGCGTGCGCACCACGCTCGTGCGCCCGGAGTCCGGCGGGCCCACCACCATCACGCGAGGGCCGCGCACGCCGACCGCCTTGGCGTCCGCGCGCTCCTGCTCCAGGTAGGCGTGCAGGTTCGCGTACGCGCGCATCGGCGTCGTCTCGCCGACGTAATTGACCCGCGCCTCGCCGAGGATCGAGATGGAGCACCCCTGCCACGAGAAGAACGCCACCTTGGTGTGGACGAGCTCGATCGGCTCGCCGCGCGCCGCCTCCGCGCCAAACACCTCGGCGTAGCCCGTCTCGACCGTTACAACCACCGGCTTGGCCTCCACCTCGAGGCGCAGCTCCTGGCACTCCTTGATGAAGATCATCTGCTTCTTGGGCGGCGCCTTCTCCGCCGCCGTCTGCAAATCCCCGCGTACCTCGGGCCCCCGCCTCAGCGACTCTACTAGATCCGCCGTCATCGACGAGGCCGCCTTCGCCTTGCTCTTGGTCTCGCCCTCTGTCTTGCCTTTCGCGTCCGCCTCGCTCTTCTCCTTCTTCACCTCCCCAGCCGCCCCCTTTGCACGCTTTGCCGCTCCCGCCTCCGCCGCATCGTCGTCTGCGGGTCGCTTGCTGCCCGCAGTGTCGCCGACCTCCTCAGACGTGTGCGCCGCGCCGGACTCGCCGTCCGCAGCCTTGTCAGTCTTGTCAGCCTTTTCGTCCCAGCCTTTTTCCGTTTCGGTCTGCTGCCCCGCCTGCAGTTCCGCCTCCATGTTGGCCTCCCTCTCCTCCTCGGCCTCCGCGGGCGGGTTAATGACAAAGTCCGGCAGGTCCTTTTGCTTCTTGGACGCCACGGTAAGGCTCATGCCTTCCCGGCGCTTCGGCCACCCAATGAGGCGGGTCTTGAAGTCCTTGACGGGCTGAACGATGTTGGGCGCCTTGCGGCCGTCGCCACGAAGCTTCTCCATGTCGAACTTGAGGCCGACGAACCAGTAGTGCTCGTACGGCTCCTCCTCGCTCGCGCGCGGCTTGAGAAAGTTGCGCTGCACGGGGTGCGCGCGCTCCACGTACGCGTCGGGGTGCCGCTCCATGAGGTTTACCACCGAGCGCACGTTCGCCTCGGTGAAGCCCTTCCACATGTCGTAGTCCGCCTTGGTCGGCGCGATCGCCTGGATCTGCAGGAAGTTGGCGTACTGCTTGAAGGAGTCCAGCGGCTCAAAGAGCTTGGCCCAGTCCGCCTTGCCCGTCTCGATCTCCTTGATGATGTCCCGCCCGCGGCAGAACTGCGCGCCCAAGCCGCGCGCTGTCAGCCGCTGGGCAGCCGCGGAGAGCGCGGGGCCGGGCGGCGGAGGGGGCGTCGGGACCGCACCTCATCCACCATGATCTTGAGCGTTGACTTGGACACGTTGGCTGTCGCGTTCTGAGCGGGATACACCGGCGTGATGATGGGCATCACGTGCTGACGGTCCCATCGCTCCGTGGTCTCGCCGCACCACACCTGCAGGTTGAGGTCGTTGGAGTTGGGGTTGATCTCCGTCAGGCCCACAGGCTGCGGCCACTTCCAGCCTGCATAGTACACAAAGAAAAAGTACAGCAGCTTGCTCGGGAGCGCCTTCGGGTACAGCTGCCCAATCCGCGCCGCCATGATTTCGAGCGAGATGCCGCCGAGGAAGCCGAGCACGTTCTTGTACACTCCACGGCGCTTCGCCCAGAGCTTGAGCGCACGGATGCAGAACTTGAGCGTCTTCATTGTCGGGACGAGGTTCTGGATCGTATCCGTGACACGCACACCGTTGAGGGACGTGACACTCTGTGTGTCGACGCCTCTCAGGTGCCGGTCGTCCGTGACATCGAAGTCCTCTGGAAGCTGATTGCACGGCAGCACTGCCATCGCGAGATCGAATTCGAACTCTGCGGACGAGGGGAGCGGTGAGGCGGCATGAGCACAACGAGGCAATCCACAGGGGTCTTTTGCGGATCGAGTGTGAAGGGGAGGACGCACCGTCCATGGAGAATTTGATGACGGGAACGCGCGCCTCTTCGACGGCGATGAGGTCGGTCACGTCCTTGCGCGCCTTGAAGGTGGGGTAGAGGTCTCCGAACATGTCCTTGCGGTCAACATGCCGGCACACGACAAGGACCGTATCCATGTCTGCGCCGGGAAGATGAACGTCAAGGCGGTATGAACCGAACGTCCGCAGCTGAAACGACCGACCCTCCACGTAATGGTCCATCACCCCTTTCTTCTCGTAAACCCGCTTGATGAATTCGCGCACGATCCCGTTGAGCTTTCCCAGGCACTCTGTACGGCGCTGCGACTCCTCGTCACTGGGCAAAAGATTCTCCTCTGTCATCAGCTCCATCAGTCCTTCGTTCATCCGCATGTCCTGCGGCACACAGAGATGTGAGCAGTTTACTTGGCAAAGCTAGTCCGATGCAGAGGTTGCAACTATGCATCTTCGACGCACAGGCCACCGCTACCGCTCGCAGATTGCGCGTGTACTTGTAATCCTTGTCAAAGACCAGACAAGGCTGCCCTTCCTGGGCATTCATCGCGGCGCCGGGTGCGCGCACTCGGTGCCGCGCAGCGCGGGGATCCCGCGGGCCTTGCGGATTCTGCTTGAGTTGAAGAGCCTTGGCGCGGGGGGACCCACCTTCTCAGACGATTCAGCCTGTGAGAGCGGCTGGCTCACGACCTGCACAAGCCCTGCCATTCTGACGCCGTCCGAGCCCCAGCCCGCGGCAGAAGCCTGCTCCTCCCTCCCCCGCTCCGCTCGCCGTTCGGCACCTCAGCGCAGTAGCGGCAGGCGCGAGAAGGAGGTGGCAGCAACGTTCACAGTCGCTTTCAATTCCCGTTGAATGTACGCCCCCACAGCGACACCTGTACGGGTGCTGTGCGGAACGATGAGAGGCGCACGCCCCGGCAAGAGCACGCTCAGCCCGTGAAGGTTGACTTTGGTGAAATGTTGTGGCTCAAGTCAATCCAGTGTGTCCCTCGACGTCAACGGCACTGCTGACGGAGCGACCGGCGGGCGTGTCCCAATGGATCTCTTCGCCTGCTGCCGCAGCCGCGGGTTGGAGAAGGGTCAGACGCGCACGATGGATCCGGGTGCTCCTGTCGAAAAGCTTTGCGGGCTCGGAATCGCCTTCAAGCCGAACAAGCAGGGGACTCTCACAGTCAAGCGGCTCGTCCCGGGCGGGCCCGCGGCGCTCGCAGGCACTGTCGAGGTCGCGCCTGGCGCCCGCCACACTGCTGCGCACGCCCATTGCAGAGCATATTTCCAACTAGTCCAGCTCCAGCTCCTATGCGTGCGGTCAGCCAGACGGTGAGGTACTGGTTGCGTGTGATGGCAGACGGGGGACGCGCTCCATGCGATCGACGGCGTGAACGTGGTCGGCATGGAGAAGCCTCAGGTGCACCATGCCTGCCACTCCGCCCATCGGTGTCCTTGATAGGTAGAAGCAAGCCCGTGAAGCTTGCCTCTGCTGCACATCGTGGCGCGGAGCGATCTTGCGAATGCCAGCCCCTTCCGGACTGCCTGGTCGGGCAGTCGCTGTGTCTCTGTGGCGTTCCATCTTCTCTAAACGATTTTTTTGCACACTACGCCCGTCATGTGCGTTCACATCCGGGTCTCTCGTCTCAAGATCTGTCGCACTGCAACAGGTGGCGGACCTTCTAGTGGGTCCTCAAGGCAGCACAGTCAAGCTTCGTTTCCTGCGCCCGGTTGGGAATTCGACCAAGTTTGTAGGTAAACGCACGTTCTCGATGCATTGGATTTAATGCTTCTCTCGACCCCTTCCCAAACGTGGGACCCAGTAAGCCCAGCGCCTACGCACCTATCGAGCGCCTGTCCGCAACCACGAGGTTGACAATCTCTCACCAAGCGGTTTGCGGCTCCGGCAGACCTGGACTTGCAACGACAGCCATTCACAGAGTAACGGCTAGTGCGCGTGAGGAGGCCAGGTGTGTGCAAGTGTCAGAGTAAACAAGTGCAGAGAGGCGCCGTACGCAGCATCGCAGACGCCAACCGACGCACCCGCAACGCTTCACTCAATTCACTGCAGAATTCACTCATCACCCTGCAGCAACCGGGACACCTGCCTAACTCGGCACGTAGTCTGCAAGCTGGCGCCGCGCAGCCTCAGACGAGATCTCCCGGTGCGCCTTGCCGGCTGCTTCCCGCGCGACGTCCTGGCGGACCGGCGCGGTCAGCGCCGCGCCCTTCGCGAGCTTCGCCCAGTATCGATCCTGCTCCCGCATCGCGGCCGCGCGGGTAAGACCGTCCCCCTGCAGGCCGCGGTGCACGTCTGCCTCCGCGGACAGCACGCGATGCGTCTTGCCAACGCCGTTGCTCAGCTTGGCAAAGTAGACCCCCTCCTGCGCCCGCGCCCGCGCGGCCGAGAGCGGCGCGCGCTCCGCCGACGGGCGTGCCTGCGGCAACGGCTTCTGCGACATGGTCGCTGCCTTGGCTTTGTTTGCCTGCGCAGCAAGCGCCTTGAAGTACTGCCCCTGTGCCGCACGTGCGGTCCGCGCGCTTTGCGTCACCGAGGGCACGGCCTGCATGGTGTGCCCGCGCGCTTGGCGCTCCAGCTGGCCCTCGCTCTCGTGGCGGTAGCGACGCTGATCGCGCCGAGCCTGAACCTCGCTCCCCTTCTGCGCCGCATTCATCCGCTTGATCGCGTTCTCCTCTGTCTCGCGCGCCGCCACCAGCCGAGCGCGCGCGCGGTCCTCCGCGTGCTCCTCCACAGCGATGATCCCTGCCCGCTTCGAAGAGCGCAGCGCGTCGTAGAAGGAGTTCAAGTCGTGGCTTGCATCTTTGCCACCATACATCGCCAGGTGGTGGCCCGGCCGCGCCCTCCGTTTCACTGCTCTTGTCCGCGTTCCGGGCAGGCTGTCGTAATACGAGGCAAGGTCGTCATCTGCCTGGCGCGTCGAGAGCTTCCTCTCCGCTGGCGCGTTGCCAACGTAGCGCGGCGCATGACCCGCGTGCGCACCCCCCAAAAATGTGTTGAAAAACGAATCCAGGGCGCGGCGGCTCGACCGGTCGGAGAGTTCGCAGCTGCGCCCAAGGCATCCCGGATCGCCAACCGCCCGAAACGCTGCGTCCCGAGAGCCAAGGTCGTTCAGCAGCTCAGTAGCGCGCGGAACAGCATTCATCACCACTAGAGAGACACACGCAAGCGCCGTAAGCGCCGCGGCGGTCCCTCCCAGGGCGCGCAGTCTTCCAAGCCGCGGCATGACGACGCTTCGCCCTGCTCGAACGTACCCCTCTTACACACATAGTAAAAAATGTCACTGGAGCCATTATCCACTAGTTTGTGTCCAAACGGACAATGTTGTCGCGCGGGCACAGGCGCGGGGCGACGGAAGGTGGCACAGAGCACAAGTAGGGACGTGCTGCACTTTCACATCGCAACGAAATGCCAAGAAAGCCGCCAAAGGTCGATCAGACCGATGTCGCTTACGAAGAACTACCGGATGCCCGGAGCGCCGGCAAGACCCGCCCAGCGTATCGCCCGCCCCCGCAGATGGCTGCGGCCGTGACGGGTAAGACCCTGGCAGCTGGGGTGCCCTCGTCAAAGACTTCCAAGGCAACGGAAGGAGGATCGCAGAACTCGAAGTTCAGCGGCTCGCTTATGGAAGTAGGAACCGCTGCCAAGGCCAGCCCACCGGCGCCAGCGAGCAACAGCTACAAAGGACAAGGTCATCCGCGGCGGGCCTTGCCATCGGAGATCAAGCGGGCCTCATCTGGCGACGCACTTAAGCCTGAGCTCAAACACCGGTCTAGCGATGCGTCGGATCAGCCTCCAGCGCGGGCGCAGTCCAGCGAAGCTGCTCCGCTACCAGATGGGGACTCCCCGAAGAGGGTGACCGGGTCTGCCCCCGCGCTCTCCCTCCTGCCGGAGCTCGTGGCCTTCATAGCCTGCATCGCCACGCGCTGGAATAGAGGCCCCTGTGCTGACGGTGCTTGAGCGCGCAGGCTGCAGCGCCTGCTCGCCAAGGGCTCCCAGCGGGGCCGGGAGGCGGTCCCCTCGGCAGACTACATGTTCCAGAGGAAGGCCGGGGGAGAGGAGGCGGGCGTGCGCTTCACCAAGCGGTGGGCCGAGCACCACCGGGACGTCTTGCCGCGCCGCGCGCTCTCCGCGGAGCCGGGGTCGGGCCGGGCGCTGTCCCGCGCCTCGAGCGGCAGCGGGCCCGCGCCCGACGACCCCCCAGAGCTGGCCGCAGAGTACAGGGAGGCCGCGCTGACCTCGCCGCCGGGAGCCGAGCGCAAGATGGGGGATGACAGCGGGAGCGGGAGCGAGGACGGGGAGAGCGGGAGCGAGCGGGACCTCATCGCGATCGAGCGCGAGAGGGAGAGGCAGAAGCAGGGCAAGTACCTCGCAGAAGTACTGCCCCGCGCCCCGCCCCACCCGCCGCGCGAGCCCCCGCCTGCGCGCGCGTGCGTGCACCTGATGGCGCGGCGCGGGGCAGTACTCGATCGACAAGCCGCCGCGGCGGTGCTGCGGGCACCGCTGCCCCGACAAGGACGACATCTGCATCGCCCTGCGCCCGGGCAAGGTCGCGGTGGGCCGCCCGCCCCGTCCCTGCGGCGCGCGGTCTGCCCTGGGGCGCTGAATCAGGCGCCGCGCCGGGTGCGAGTCTAGCAGATGGGGGTGTGCGGCGGCCTCGCAGTCATCTGCGGCTGCGTCAACTGACGCCGCGTACGTCCAGCGGGCGTGTCAGCACAGCACAGACTCGCACCCGGCGCGGCGCGGCGCGGCGCGGCGGCGAAGCAGGGGCCGCCGCCGCGCGCCCCGCAGGCCTCTCACACGCGTGTACTGACCGCCCCCCCTCTGGGGCTCAGAGGGCCTCCTCCAAGCGCTCTTGGAGCCCTTCTTAGGTACGCGGGAGGAGGCCTCTGAATACCTAGTGGGCCTCCTCCAAGCGCTCTTGGAGCCCTTCTTAGGTACGCGGGAGGTTAAAGGGCATGTGGAGGAGGCCTCTGAATACCTAGTGGGCCTCCTCCCAGCTCTTCGCAGTGCCCACGTCGACGACGAGCGGCACAGAGAGGTGCACTTCCGGCTCGCACGCCGCCTCCATCACCCGCCGCACCACCTCCGCCGCGCGCTCCGCGTGGTCAGGGTCCACTTCGAAAATCAGCTCGTCGTGCACCTGCGCCGGGCGCCGCGGGGGTGAGTGGTGGGGGGGGCGGGGGCACGGGGAAGACGGGGACGGCGGCGACGGCGGCGCGAGGCAGTGGAGAGTAAAGCGACTTGCCTGGAGCAGCATGTCGGCGCGCACTCCCTCGCGCGCGAGCTCCTGCTCCATCCGCAGCATCGCGCGCTTGATGATGTCCGCCGCGGTCCCCTGGATCGGCGCGTTGATGGCCTGGCGGTACGCATACGCGCCCAGCTGCCCAGCGGAGTGGATGTTTTTGATGTGACAGCGCCGCCCGAAGAGCGTCTCGACGAAGCCGTTGCGCTGCGCGAAGCTCTTGGTCTCCGCCATGTACGCGCCGATCCCAGGGTACTGCGCGGAGCGAGAGGGGCGCGCCTTCACGCGGGTCCCGACCGCATGCATCCGGGCCGGGGAGGCACAGGGGGGCAGAAGAGGCGGCGCGGAGCGACCTGCTTGAAGTAGGCCTCGATGTACGCCTTGGCTTCCGTTACGGGGATCGACAGCCCGCGCCCCAGCCCTGCCACCGCTGCATGTCAGCGGCGACGGGCGGCGGCGGCGGCGGCGGGCGCGCTGCGGTTTCGGGGCGGCGGGCGCGCGGCGGCTGACCGGTAGCGGACTGCCCGTAGATGATGCCGAAGTTGATGGCCTTGGCGCGCGAGCGCTGCTCCGAGGTAACCTCCTCGACCGGAACGCCAAACACTTGCGAGGCCGTCTGGCGGTGGATGTCGATGCCGTTATTGAAGGCGTTCTGCAGCGTCTTCACGCCCGCGACGTGCGCGAGCAGCCGCAGCTCGACCTGCGAATAGTCCGCGGAGAGCAGCACACGGTCACCGCT
>Ga0115567_10002274_pt1 | contig 18972 bp, 13 predicted proteins | sample COGITO_mtgs_1204_2_FD_88679 | JGI IMG/M metagenome (GOLD analysis project Ga0115567, IMG submission 88679) | Pelagic marine microbial communities from North Sea - COGITO_mtgs_120412 | ecosystem: Environmental > Aquatic > Marine > Epipelagic | place: Germany:Helgoland, sampling site Kabeltonne... | reverse complement strand
CCAAAGCGGCCAATAGGGGTGCGGACATAATCACAAATGTAGGCGTCGGTCATGGCGGTTCCTCTGAATTTCTAACGCCTCAACTGGCCGTCTTGACGGGCGGCCATTTGATTGAGGGTCATCGTACACGGCTGACTGGCCGCAACTGTGCCGGATGATAAACCTGACAGCGGTGACGTCTAGCGTAGTTCGCGATTTTCATGTGGGGTAAAATGTACTGGATCGGGAGAGCGGGTAGGGTGTTCAAAGTTGCTGGGCCTAACGAGATTTAGCCCAGCAACGCTTTTGCGGCCTTTTGTGTTATCCCGTCTCAGCGACCATCTCGGGTACCATGAAACACGCAACGCGGCGGTTTGGTTCTGCCGTGCGCAGGGGAGGGCGGCTTTGACGGCAAATGTCCTCGGCCAATGGACACCGGTCCGAGAAGCGGCATCCGGGAGGAGGATTGCGTGCGTCAGGCAGGTTTCCCGTCAATGCAAGAGGCTCATGTGACTGGGCCACATTCGGCACCGGTACCGCCTGTACCAAAGCGCGTGTATACGGATGAAGGGGCCTGTTGATGACATCCCTGGTCGGACCATCCTCGACTACGGAGCCCATATACATCGTGATGGTCCGCTCACAGACATAGCGAACTAGAGCGAGATCATGGCTGATGAAAACCGCAGCCAGCCCCATGGTGTCACGCACCTCGCGCAGTACGTTGAGGATGCCCGCGCGTACGGACACATCGAGCATTGATACCGGTTCATCAGCGACGATGAATTCAGGATTCAGGACGAGTGCACGCGCCAGTACGACACGTTGCAACTGCCCGCCTGACAGTTGATGCGGATAGCTGTCAAGCAGGTGTAGCATTCGATCCATTTGGACGCGTATCAACACGTCAGCAACCATTTGATCGTGCTGGTTCTCCGGGACCCGAGTATTGACGAGAGGTTCGTAAATACTGCGGCGGATTGTGAAGTGCGGATTTAACGCGTCAAACGGGTTCTGAAATACCAACTGCGCCCGACGCCGAAAAGCCAGCTCGCTGTCGCGGTCAAGCGATGCGAGATCTTCACCGCCGAAATCGATACTGCCTGAGGTAGGCTCAATCAACTTCAGCAGCATCCGGCCCAGCGTAGTCTTGCCGCACCCGGATTCACCGACAACGCCGATTGTCTCACCACGTTTGAGTGTGAAGCTGATGTCAGACACCGCGTCCACCTGTGGGTGTCGCCCATGTATCACATCACCAACTGATCGGCTGAGGATGAAGCTTTTGGACAGATTTTTAACATCTAAAAGGATTTCTTCATGCATTGGAGCGTCCTTCATGCTGTCACCACTCCACGCCAAACGGCAGGATCGCGAGCCTTCTCACGCATTTCAGCGGCCTCATGCGCGCGGTGGCAAAGTGAGAAATGTTCAGGTCCGACCTGTACTTCTACCGGTTCTTGCTTGCAGATTTCCTGTGCGAACGGGCAGCGATCACGAAAACGGCATCCCTCAGGTGGGTTCAGCAATTGGGGTGGACCACCCTCAATCGGGGATAGCTCGCGCTCCTCATCCGCCGACAGCTCAGGGAAGGCATTGTACAGACCAATTGTGTAGGCATGGGACGGGCTGCTCAGGACATCTTTAACAGGCCCTTTTTCGACGATCTTGCCAGCATACATGACCACCACGTAATCGCAGACATAGGCGACAACTGAAATGTCGTGGGTCACCAGAACGACGGACAGACCGAACTCCCGCTGCAACCTTGAGAAAGTATCGAGCACCTGTCGTTGAATAATTACATCCAGCGCGGTCACAGGTTCATCCGCGATGGCCAGTCTGGGGCTGAGCGCCAATGCAAGTGCGATTGATGCGCGTTGACGCATTCCACCCGAAAACTGGTGGGGGTAATCACGTAGCCGTTTCTGTTCGAGCCCTACCATTTCGAAAAGCTCTTCTGCGCGCAGCTTTGCCTTCGCTTTCTTGAAGCCGCCACGTTTCGTCAGCACCTCGATGATCTGATCTCCGACACGCCATACCGGATCGAGAGCGTTCATTGCCGATTGCGGAATATATGCAATATCGCGCCACCGCAGTTTGTTCATCTCACGCTCTGACAGCTTGAGTATGTCAGAGCCGTCAAAGTTGATCTCGCCGCCGGCGTAACTGGCGACAGGAGGCATGACGCGCAGCAGCGAGCGCACAGCAGTTGTTTTACCGCAACCGGATTCACCTACGATGCCGACCACTTTGCCTTCGGGAACGTCGAAGGAGATGCCGTCAACCGCGTGAACGATGCCTTTGCGCGTTTTGTACTGGATTTTCAGGTCCTTGACCGAAAGTAGCATCGGATCAGCCTTTCAGTTTGGGGAAAAGAACTTCTTCATAGCCGCGGCTGATAAAGAAGCCGGCCATAACGACGAAGACGATGCACAGACCGGGTGGAATGAACCAGTTATACTGGCCGCGACCTAGTGCCTGACTGGCATAGGCATCTTGCAGCATATATCCCCAGCTTACTGTATCGGACGGGCCAAAGCCCAAGAAGCTGACAGATGCTTCGGTTAAGATCGCCCAGCCAACCGCGACCGAAGTATACAGAAATGACAGTGCCAATACGTTGGGGGCAATGTGTACGAATAGGATGCGCCATTTTCCGGCACCGGTTACGCGGGCTGCCTCAATGAACGCACGCTCACGCAGTGACATGACCTGACTGCGGATAACGCGGGCGGAATTGGGCCACAGAAGCAGGGCGATGCCCAGAACGACGTTTGACTGCGCAGCTCCCATGAATGACGCAAGCACGATAACAAACGGCAGGAACGGGATGCCCAGTGCAATATCGGCCAGGCGCATAAGAAGGTTGTCTATCCAGCCGCCGAAATATCCTGCAATCAAGCCCACCAGGGTGCCAATGGCCACTACGCATATCGCGGCAGTTAAACCAACGGCCAAGGCAGATCGCGTTCCCATGACCAACTGCGAATATATGTCACGCCCGGAATATGATGTGCCCAGCCAATGATCAGCGGTCGGGGGCAGGTTCCGTCTTAGCTGGTAATTATCAGCGAACAAAATTTCCAACGGTTCATAGTTAACCAGCTGATCTGCAAAGATCGCGGTGAGTGCGAATATCAGGTAGATAACCAAACCGACCTTGGCGTAATGGCTCTCACGGGGGACACGCCAGAAGGCTTTGCCAGCGAGTGCCAAGGCGGGGAGGGGACCGGTTCGACGGGGCACTGTCGTAAGGTGTGGTAGCAGTGCAGCAGACGCACGACCGGTAGAAGCGGGGCCCATAGGCTCAATTGCTTGCGGCATGACGGATCCTTGGGTCAAGTAGGTGGTAAGTCATGTCAGCGACAAAGTTCATAGCGACCAGAACTGCGGTGATGATCATGAAGGCGCCTTGCGCCAGCGGATAGTCTGAGGCCGAAACAGCATTCACCAAAAGGCGCCCAATTCCCGGCCACGAGAAGATCGTTTCAACGACGACGTTGCCGCCAATCGCGCTGCCAATTCCCAGGGCGAATGCAGTGGCAACGGGTAGCATAGCGTTGCGCGCGGCGTGGTTCAGCACGATCGTGCGCGATCCTAACCCCTTCATCTTGCTCATGGTGATGAACTCCTCTTGCAGGATTTCGATCATGTTCGAGCGCATCAACAGTAACGGTAGTCCCTGAAGATAGATCGCCAACGTCAGTACCGGCAGTATCAGGTGATGCAGGTAATCAACGGTGAAAATGCGCCTCCACTCGTTGTCATACTCAAGGCCGACGCTGTTTGCGCCACCCGCCGGAAACCAGCCCAGATGAAAGCTAAAGAAGGCGAGCATGACCATGCCCAACCAGAATTCCGGCGCGGCACGGGTGGCAAGCGCAAGTGGAATGCCGATCCCTTCGACCGCTGAGCCGCGTCGCCATGCAAGGTAAGCGCCAGCTAAAACGCCAAAGATGTAAGCAACAACAAGACCGGAAAGGGTCAAAATAACAGTATTTGGTAGGGCCTCCATCACAACCTCGGTAACGGGGCGCCTGTGAAAGAAGCTTTGGCCTAGGTCACCCTGTAGGGCGTTTTGAAGAAAGATCGTGTACTGCTGAAACAAGCTCTTATCGAGACCGAAGCGCGCGATTAGCGCCTGTTGCTGTTCCAGCGTCGTAGTTTGATCAATAAATGCTGCCAAGGGCGAGCCCGGCATAAGGCGGAACATGAAGAACAGGATTGTTCCTACGATCCATAATACGAGGATCGCATATAACAATCTAGACATCACATATTTCATGCCGGGCTCCTAATATTTATTTATCTTTAGTAAGAAGATGAGCGGTTAGTATTGCTCTGTTACGCCTGCTGGGTAGTTCAACTTACCATCGACAATCGAATAGCCTGCATCCTCAAGCATAGCGGTAGCCACATCGATGCCTACAGGAAGCTCTTCGGTTGCTGCGTTGTACCAGAACGGCAGTGCAGGTGAGACATGGCTGTTCGCAGGACGGGCAAAACCGTTATACGCAGCGCCAGCGATCAGGCGGCGATTGATCGCAAAGGACAATGCACGACGAAATGCTGGGTCATCGAATGGAGCGCGTCGGCAGTTGAAGCCGAGAAACTGGAACCCGATGTCCGTTACATCAACCACTGCAATCTGATTGTCGGCCGCGGCTGCCTCCATCAAAAGCTCGGGGTCGCCTGTATAATCGGTCAAGAAGTTCAATTCACCCGAACGCAACATGCCCAGCGACGCCTCGACGTTCAGCACAACGCGCATGATCACACGTTCAACCTTGGCCGCGGCGAAGTGATCGGGGATTGCTGACAAAACAACTTCGGATTGGTTCCAGCGATCGAATTTGAATGGGCCGGAGCCGATACGGCTGTCTTCAAGTACGGATTCAGCGGTTTCACCCTCAACCAATGCATCCAGAAGTGGTGCCCAGATATGCTCAGGTACGATGTTAACCTTAGACAATGTCGACGTTTCAAAGGCAGCGTTCGGTTGCGCCAATGTTACGGTGAATGTGCTATCGTCCAGCTTCTCCAGCGCGACGATCGGATCGACGAAGGGTTTATACATCGGCGCCACACCAGCGCGCTGTGGGGATTCGAGGGAGAAGATCATGTCTTCTACGCGAACAGGCATTCCGTCATGGAATGACAGACCTTCGCGGATCACAATAGTTGCCTCAGTGCCTGCGTCGTTCCAGGTGACGGATTGTGCGGCCCATGGCGTAGGCAGGCCATCAGCGCCGATCCGCATAATGCGATCCCAGATCAGTTCCGTCATCCAGCTGTCACCAGCGCCAGAGATGTAATACGGGTTGATCGCATTCAGTTCGTTCGAAACGTTCATGATCAAATCCTTCTGGTCGCCCAAAGGCTCAACCGCGATGAAGGACAGGAAGTTTTTAATGCCTAGGCCCGGCTGGTTCACCAGCGTTGCCTCGTCAAATACGGTGGTATTATAGGCGTAGGATTTCGTCGGGTAGACGAGGAACACGTAAGGCTGATCCGCATTCACGATGTCCTGCGCTTCATAGATCAGCGCCTGGCGCGCGTCACGATCAACTACTAGGCGCTGTGCTTCTGCGACTCTGTCGTATTCAGGGTTGTTGTAACCTACAAAGTTATAGCCGCTTTCGATATTGGCCGAGTGGAACAGGTTAGACACGAAATCGTCAGGGTCTGAGCGCTCGGGGCGTCCAACCATCTGCCACATGGATACGTCCCAGCTGTCGCGATTATACCATACAACATCAGAGAGCTGGTTCTGAGGCAGGCCCGATACTGTTACGTCAAGGCCGAGGTCACCCCATGCCTGCGCGATCAGTTCAGCCGCTTGGTACTGCTGCGGGTTTGCTGCTTGGGCGCGGCTGTAGAGTGTGAGCGGGCGCACTGGCGTCACCGATTGGGCGAATGCGGCCTTCGGCACTCCAGCCAAGCTTGCGATAAGCGCTGCGGATGCGCTGGTTCCGAGAAATTTTCTGCGAGTTGTGGACATAGTCATCACCTTTGTTGGTCGGCATTGAATCACACGCCAAGTTATCGTTGCGTTTCACTGAATGAAATCTTGTTTTATTTACTATGGAACAACCGACAGATCAGGTAAACAAATATTATCAGCAACAATGGATAACTATGATCATGAAACCTGAAATTTGCTCAATGCGTGAGCACGCAACCACCGACAGCAACATTCTTGACCACATCACGCTCGACCACGCGTGGGAATTGGTCACAACATTCTCAGGTAAGGAGCGTTGGCGCCCCGACGACGTGAATGAAGCCGGCGAGATGATTGCGGATCGTTTGCGTGCCTTGGGCCTGCCAGTTGAGATTCACCGACCGACTGTCGCGCTGTCCGTCCCGCTTTCAGCCAGCGTCACGCTGGATGGAGAGGAGATGTTCGCCAAGCCGCCGTCATCGTCAAAAAGCTGTCCGAACGGCGTCACCGCCGAGCTATTCTATTTGCCCGCGCAGAAATCTTCGCTGCGCAGCTATAATAAGAAAGCGATAGCTTTCTTCGGTGAGGGCGTGGGCACCGACTTAGAAATGCGTGAAAAAGTTGCCGGTAAAATTCTGATTACAGAGGGTTTCGGCAATCCGGCTCTCGCGGCAATTGCAATGGAATGGGGCGCGGTCGGCATGATCGCAGTCAACCCCGGCGTAGATACCCATTGGGGTACATGCACGACAGTTTGGGGCTCACCTGATCTGGATGATTTTGGGCGCAAGCCGACGATTCCTGTGGTTTCAGTCGCGAATCCTATCGGCCTGAAACTCATCGCCCGTGCGCAGGCAGCAGCAACCGAGGTTACGGTCAAAACCGAGATGCAAGAAGGCTGGTTCGAGCAGGCGATTCCCGTCGTAGAAATCCCCGGTTCCGTAGAACCTGATAAATTCGTGCTGCTGCACGGCCACTACGATTCGTGGGATGTCGGTGTTGGCGATAACGCCACTGGCGATGCAACAATGCTAGAAATTGCGCGCGTGCTGTGGGAAAATCGTGGTCAGATGCAACGCTCGGTGCGTGTTGCGTGGTGGCCCGGACATTCCACAGGCCGTTATGCCGGTTCAACATGGTTCTCGGATCATTTTGCGCTGGATCTGGATGAGAACTGCGTGATGCAGGTGAACTGCGACAGCCCGGGATGCCGTTGGGCAACATCCTATCATCAAACGACCGCGATGACTGAAACGCATACATTGGTTGCGGATGTTATTGAAAAAATTGCCGGGAAAACCCCGGTTATGCAGCGTCCACATCAGGCCGGCGATTACTCTTTTAACAATGTCGGGATTTCGTCGTTCTTTATGCTATCCTCCACGATGCCCGACGATCTGCGTGAGGAGAAAGGGTACTATGCCGTTTCAGGATGCGGCGGAAACATTGCGTGGCACACTGAAAACGACACATTGGAAATTGCCGATAAAGATGTCCTGCTCACCGATATTAAGATTTATCTTGAATCAGTGTGGCGAGTTGCGAATGCGGTTGTGTTGCCAGTGGATTGGCGCGCAACCGTCGCGGAACTGCAGGTCACAGCTGATAAATATGCGGCAGCATCGGGAACGGCAGTTAACCTGTCGGCTGTGCAAGGTGCTGTTGCATCGCTAGCTGAATCGCTGGACCGGTTTTATCTGGGCGTGGAGCAAGGAGAGATCCAACCAAAGGCCGCCAATGAAGTTCAGATGCGATTGGCGAGAATTATGGTTCCGGTGAACTACACCACCGCACCACGTTTCACGCATGATCCTGCAATTACCCGCGCGCCAATGCCATTGATCGAGGGCGTTATGGATTTGGCCCATGTGCCGGCTGAAATGATAAATGTCACGCTGACTCAATTGATGCGTGGGGCCAACCGTACCGCAGCTGCATTGATCGATGCGCGGCGTTTGGTTGAAGCGACCCTCTGAACAAAATAGCCCCGCGCGAGTGATCGCGCGGGGCTATTCAAGAATGAAAATCTAAGAGGCGGGATTATTCAGCCGCAACCTTACGATAGACCGAGCCGTCATCCTCAACACATACACCGTAGTTTTGTATCGCCGCGTCGACTGTGACGTAGCCAAGCTGCAAGTCGCGGGCAATCAAGGTGCAATCGCGTTCCATAGGGTCGCCAAAGCCCCCCCCACCTGGTTGGGCAAAGCGGCAAATGTCGCCCTTTTCCATCACTCCACGGCCACTGCGTGTAAACGGCTCATCATCCCGGATTTGGATCACTCCATGGGTGCCGGGGAGGGCTGCTTCGCGCCCCATTGCGGGTTCGACCAGCCGACCACCTGAAAAGGCGACATGTACCGGCGTGGCATTGAGGCACTCCATAACTGTTTCCTGCCCAAGGCCGCCGCGAAACTTACCAGCCCCGCCTGTATCAGGGCGCAACTCGCGTGAGATGACACGGTATGGAGCTTCTAGCTCGAACAATTCGACTGACGTGGTTGCGATGTTGCCCGGGAAGACGACCGCAGAATTACCGTCGCGATCCCTGAACGCGCCCTGACCGCCTTGCGCATTATAATGCGACAAAAATTCGCGCCCATCTGGCCCAACACCTGCGAATTTCTCTGTCCACAGGGGGTAGGTGCCGGATGGAGCCATGGCGAGGTCAGGTGCGACTTTGTAAATTGCCCCCATCAATGCCTCAACCGTGAAGTAGGACAGCAGTGAGCGATACATCCCCGGTGCCGGGAATGTGGGGTTGAGTACAGTGCCCTCGGGTACGAACAGTTTCACGGGCCGGAAAGCACCTGCATTCATAGGTAAATCGGGGCAGAGCGTCGCGATAAACGGAAACACTGCGTAAGCACGTGTGATGTTGAAGACCGCATTGATCGGCATCGCGACCTGAGGTGACGTGCCGGTGAAGTCCAGATGAACCTCGCCGTCATGTACAGTCAGCTTGACCGCAATTTTCAGGCGATCTCCTTTTTCGTCAGTAATCTCATGGAACACTTCGGAATGAGCTTCTCCGACTGGCAACTGGGAGAGTGCCTTGCGGAACATCCGCTCAGTTGCATCGGTGATTTGTTGAGCCAGTGTTTCCAGTTGGTCTAGGTTGAAGTCCTGCATCAAGCCGACAATGCCCTTGGCACCGACCCGATTTGCCGCAATTTGTGCGGAAATATCGCCCAAAACCTTTTCGGACATACGCACATTGCGGGCCAGTAGGCGGTACAATTCATCGTTTCGAACGCCCGCGCGCCACAGTTTGGAGACAGGGATAATGACGCCCTCTTCGTATACGTCACGGGCATCCGTGGCACCCAGGCGCCCCCCCATATCTGCGTGATGCGCACAGGTGCATGCAAATCCAGCCAATCGTCCCATGTAAAAGATAGGGGTGGCGACAAAGACATCCGGGGCATGCCCTGCGCCGACCCATGGGTCATTGCAGATCAGGATGTCGCCATCCTCCAATGTTTCGGCGGGGTATGTGGCAAGCATTTCGCGGATAACCGTCGGGGTCGATCCCGCCTGTCCCGGTGTGCATTGATTTGACTGCGCCAGCATCGTGCCATCGGCGTCATATAACGCACATGCATAATCCTGATTGTCACGTACGATGAGCGAGAAGGCTGTGCGCTCCAACGTCGTGGCGATCTCATCTGCTACAGAGACAAGTCGGGACCAAATAACTTGCAGGCGGATCGGGTCGAGTGGGGTTTCTTCGCGCATCGCTTAAACTCCAGTATTGATTTCGAGCCAACCCAAGGCGTGGCGCTCGGCATATGCGCCAGTCCCCAGGTGGATTGTTGTGCCGGGTTGGATAATGAGTGCGGGCCCATCGATGCGATCTGTGATTGCGTCGAAGCGCATGACCTTGTGCGGAACCATTGCCTCTTGGCTTTGATCCCAGATCAGGCGATTGGAGTCTTTTGCCAGCACGGTGGGAGAAGGCGCAAATTGTGGGCCTGTTGCCTGTGCTGTGGCTTCTACCCGCAAGGTTACGATCTCGATTTTCATATCGTCATACACGTATCCGTAGGCTTCCAGATAGGCGTGCGCGAAATTTTCTGCGATCGATCCGCGGTCGATTTCGTCAATCGGTACACGCAGTTGGTGCCCTTGGCCGATGTAGCGCAGATCGGCGAACAGGTTGAATTGCTGTTCTGCTTCTGGGGCGGAGGCAGCAATGATCGCGCCCGCCTGATCGCGCAACTCGTCAATAACCGTGGTCAGCGCGCCCTCATCCACCTCATCCAAGCGCCGGGGGTATGAGCGGGCGACTTCGTAGCTGGGGGCGGCCATAAGGAACCCGAGAGCGGAGAAAACGCCAGCTGCTTCGGGCACTATGATTTTAGGAATCTTCAGTTTGCGCGCAACCTCCATTGCGTGCAGCGGGCCACCGCCACCGAATGCGACCATGGCTGTCTCTGTCAGGTCGCCAGCATTTTCTGCAGCATAGATACGTGCGGCTTGCGACATGTTTTCGTTGACGATCTCGATGATCGCGGCGGCCGCCTGTTGCACATCTAGCCCTAGCGGGTCAGCAACATCACGCTTGATCGCATCGGCAGCGGCGTCACGGTCGAGGATAATGCCACCCGCAGCGAATTCCGCAGGATCCAGGAATCCGAGGATTAAGTTTGCATCTGTGACAGTAGGTTGTTTTCCCCCCCGACCAAAACAGGCGGGACCGGGATCAGCTACGGCGCTTTCGGGGCCAACTTTCAATCGGCCCAGGGCGTCAACTTGTGCGATTGAACCGCCACCGGCACCAATTTCGATGAGGTCAACGGTCGGAACAGCCAACGGGGTGCCAGAGCCACGTTTGAAGCGATGTACGCGGTCCACCTCATAGGACCGTGTAATGGGCATCTCCCCCTTGCGGATCAAACAGGTCTTGGCAGTCGTGCCGCCCATGTCGAACGCGATAGCATCGCCATGGCCAGCCAGTCGCGCGAGGTTACGGGCCGCTAATACGCCACCGACAGGACCGGATTCAGCGAGTCGTACCGGGCTTTGCCGCGCCGTTTCAGCTGTAATAACCCCTCCGCCTGATTGCATCAGGTATAGCGGTACACCGTGGCCCCGTTCATTGAGCGCGCGTTCAACGCCGGCAAGGTATTTGTCTACCTTGGGTTTAACATAAGCATTCAGTGTTGTGGTGGTGAAGCGCTCGAACTCACGAATTTCAGGCAGAACGTCCGATGAAAGCGAGAGTGAAAGGCTTATCCCTTCGGCCTGCGCGATGGCGGCGACCTGGGCCTCATGCTCGGGGTTTGCGTAAGCGTTGATGAAGCAGACCGAGACGCTTTCGATCCCTTTTGCGCTCAAATCCTTGAGGATAGCTGTGACCTCGCCGCGGTTGACGGGCGTGACCTCTGATCCATCAGCCGCAATGCGCCCCGTTGTACCTATGCGTAGATTCCGGGGTACGATTGGTTTGGGATACTCTTGCCGGATATCGTAAATATCATACCGGATTTCACGCCGTGTCTCGATGATGTCTCTAAAGCCCTCGGTGGTCAGAAGCGCTGTTTTCGCGCCCTTTCTTTCTAGGATTGCGTTGATAACCAAAGTGGTTCCATGAATCAGGACCTTCAGGTCCTCGGGCAATGTCGGGTGGGTTTCTGTTAACGCATCGATACCATTCATCAGGCCGTCTTCTGGCCTTTCAGGGGTCGTCGCGACCTTGAGCGTTTCGATCTTTCCCGTAGCAACCTCATACAGAATGAAGTCTGTAAAGGTGCCGCCGATGTCACAGCCAATACGATATTTTGTCATTTGGAATGCTCCGGCAGGTGTTTCATTGTTCTAGTAGGATGTCCTATGGAGGCGTTTTGCGATCTGCTGGTCATTGCTGCTCTCCCGCTGCTTCTGCGCCTATATCCCAGAACAAGCCGGTCATGATCGCGAGGCCTTCCTCAACAAGCGGTTGCAGCAGATGTTCGTCAGGACCGTGCTGTTTGCACCCGCCATAGGAGTGCGGGATCCAGATCACAGGACAACCAAGATGGCGGGCAAAGATTTCGGACGGCAGCCCACCTGACGAGTTAGGCATCAATGTCGGGGCGTATCCGATCGTTTTCTGAACACTGGTCATGACCCGATCAACCCACGGGTTATCAGGGTCAGTCCGCCATGCGGGGAACCGGTTTTTGGAAAGGTCTTCAATTTTGACTTGCTGGAAACCATGCGCGTCCAGATGCTTGCGCAGGGCGGGAACGAATTGCGTTTCGTCCACGTCCGCTGTGTAGCGGATCTGGCAACTGGCGGATGCACTGGGCTGAACGCCATTGATCGGCTTTTCTGGCGTGCCGGTCACATAGGCCAGTACGATAAAGGACGTCCAGCCGTACATCTTTTCGGCACGGCTTAGTCTCGCTTCGCCCCAATCATCGGGCATGATCAAGGTTGGATCAGAGGGATCGACATTGATCCCCTTCAACGCTGCTGTCACCTTTGGGGGAACTGATTTGGGCAGCCAGTCCTCAACTAGAATACGCCCGCGCGGTGTTGTGATCGAGGCAAGCGCATGGGCGAGGATCAGACCGGGATCCTCCAGCACACCGCCCCAATGTCCGGAATGGCGACTGCCCTCACGTAGATTCACATGCAGATCGAATGCAAACGCACCACGATTACCAAGCTTGATATCCACTTTATCTCGTACAAGGCGGGGTCCATCCGATGCGAGCAACACGTCGCACGACAGCGCTTCAGCCTCGGTTTCGAGCAGGACATCAAGTCCGACCGAGCCAATCTCCTCCGAGGTTTCAATGACGAATTTGGCGTTAAAGCCTAGCTTGCCGCGTAACTTCAGCGTGGTTTCCAAGGCTGCCAGCCAGATTGCATGTTGGCCCTTATTGTCAGCAGTGCCGCGGCCGTACCAGCGTTCACCCTCAACGGTTACAGTCCACGGGTCCAGCCCCTCGCGCCACTGCTCTGGGATGCCGCGAACGACATCGCCGTGTCCGTAACCTAGCACTGTGGGCAGGGACGCATCCTCTAGGCGATGCGCGATCAGGAAGGGGCCGCCGCCTTCAACCGGATTGTCGATGATGCGACATTGAAAATCTAACGCCTCCAACGCCGGTAGAATTTGGTCTGTCAGATAGCGGTATAAATCTGGCAAGCGGTCCGCGTTCTGGCTTTCGGTCGGGACGGCTATGCGTTCACCAAGCAGTTTCAAGAAACGACCATCACGTGCGAGAGCCGAAGCACTGTCGGTTGCGTTCAAACGATCCAAATCCATCTTTTCACCTATCGAAAAACTTTTTCATATAATAGAAAAATTAGAATGCGGAACGCAACCAATCATGCATGCCAAAATGAAAAAACCCGCCTGCGAGGGCGGGTTTCACGTGCGAAAACAGTAGATAAGACCTAAACTCTGGACGTATTTATCGCATGTGCGCCGACAAGGCGCGTGATTTGAACACCTGCTTCGCGCAATAGGTCCAGCACGTGGCCGCGTTTTTCTGGCGGCAACAGATCTGTTTTTCCAGTGATTGCCATAGCAGCGGCTACCTGCGAACTGCTGTCATAGATCGGTATTGCTATTGAATAGGTCGAGTGATCCAGCTCCCCCTCCGACATAACCCAACCATCACGGTTTATGGCGGACATTGCCTCACGCAACCGATCCGGCTCAATCATTGTCGCGGGCGTAAATCGGGCCAGGTCGCTGGCAAGAACAGCCTCGCGTATATCCTCGGGTGCATAGGCCAAAAGCACCTTAGGTCCGCCGCCCGCATGCAAGGGACCACGGCGGCCGATTTCTGCAAATATATGCTGCTCTTGCGTGCCGCGCTGCAGCGCCACCGTTACAGAATTCAGTCCATCGCGGATTTGTACTGAGACGTTGCACCCCGTTACACGACTGAGCTCGGCCATTTGGGGTTCGGCTGCCGACAGAAGCTTTGACTGTCGGCGCGCCTGATCGCCCAGAATCATTGCACGCCATGACAGGGTATAGGTGCGCCGAACGGTATCCTTTGAAACGAACCCGCGCTCCTCAAGCGTGTAAAGCAAGCGAAAGATCAAAGTCTTTGTAAGACCCGTTTTCAAGGCCAGCTCTGAAACGCCGCAATCAGGCGAATCTGCTAGCGCTTCAAGTAGCAACAACGCCCTGTCTACTGCGGAAATTGTGTAGTTCACGAGGCCTCCAAGCCGCAATAGGCGATAATAACGCTGGTACAGTAGTCGAAATAGAGGAATAAATAAAAATTACAACAATGAAAAAGTGTTTCACCTGATAAAAAACTAGGAGATTTGAACGTGTTGGAAACTCAGATACGTGAGATTCGCGATGTTCTGGATATGGCGTCGGCAACGGCACTGGTACACGCATTTGCCAAACAAGACCGGGAAATTCCAGCAGAGGCCAACCGCGGTGCCGAAATGATTGCTGAAGCATTACGCGCCAAAGGTATTCCGGTAACCGTTCACCAGCCTGAAATTTTTCTATCACTGCCAGGGCCTGCATCGGTTGTTCTATCCGATGGAACGCAATTGAGAGCGAAACCTCCGGCATTCACATTATCATGCCCGCAGGGGATCGAAGGCGAGCTGGTCTATATGGCTGAGGCTGGTGGTGGCACACCGTTGGACCGCAACCCCGCCAGCGCAAGCTCACTTGAATGCGCCCGTGGCAAAATTGCAGTGATTGAGGGATTTGCTCTGCCAAATTTCATCGCCGGGCTGGAGGCCGTCGGTGCAATTGGAGCAATCGCGGTAAACCCCGGTGTTGATATCCATAACGGTACCGTTTCCACGATCTGGGGCACTCCGGAATTGTCGGACCTGTCTCGCTTGCCCAAAATCCCATCGGTCGCGGTGAATCGTATCGATGGGGATACCCTGATTGCCATGGCTGCAAACGGGGCACGTGTGACGCTGAAAACCGAGCTGGAAACTGGCTGGTTTCCGCAAAATCTGCCTGTGGTCGAGATACCTGCCGCAAACGGGAACCCCGACTTCGTTTTGCTGCACGGTCATTACGATAGTTGGGGCGAGGGCGTCGGGGACAACGGCACCGGGAACGCCTGCATGCTGGCTGTCGCCGAGGCATTGTGGGCTCTACGCGGAAAATTGCAGCGCGGGGTGCGCTTGGCATGGTGGCCCGGGCACTCGACAGGACGCTATGCCGGATCTGCATGGTTTGCTGATACATTTGCGCGTGACCTGGATAAACACTGTGTCGCGCATATTAACTGTGACAGTCCCGGGTGCCGCTGGGCCGTGAGCTACGAAACGGTGCAGTGCCTGGCTGAAGCTGAACCCTATGTCCAACGAGTCGTGGAGACAGTCACCGGGCAACAGGCAAAGGGCATTCGCCCCCAACGCAACTCTGATTACACATTCAGCAATATCGGTGTAACCGGGCTGTTCAATTCCTCGTCAATGATGACTGCTGAGGACCGCGCCGCGCGCGGATATTACGTTGTTGGCGGTTGTGGTGGAAACATCGCGTGGCATACGGAAAATGATACGATCGAAGTGGCAGATTTCGATATCCTCAGAACGGATGCAGAGCTTTATGCCACAACGGTTTACGGTCTGGCGACGGCCGAGCTGCTCCCCTTCGATTGGCGTCTGACTGCTGCGGAATTCCGCGTATCCATTCTTAAAGCACAAACCTCCGTGGGTGGAGATTTCGATTTCAATCCATCGCTTGAGGCGTTGGATATATTGCAGCGCGCTCTGGATGCTTTCTACACGTCCGTGGAAGCCGGGCGGATCGCGCCAGCGGAGGCCTCGAAAACGATTCAGGCGCTCGCGCGGATCATGGTTCCTGTGAATTTCGTTCGGGGCCCACGCTTCACACATGACCCGGCGCTGAATACGCCACCCTTGCCCGGTATTGCGGATGCGAGCCTTTGGCCCGACCTGGCTGAAAATGTTCGTGGCTTTTTGCGAGCGCAATTGATGCGAGGCCAGAACCGTCTGGTAGATGCGCTGGAAAATGCGGCGGCTTTACTGCCAAAGAGTTAAGTCATTACCGGTTGGGCGTAATTTTCTACGCCCAACCGCACTTATCATACGACGGCAAATAGGCCTGCGTCACGCACCCCATATTCATTTGAGCGGAAAACCCATCCGCATCAGGATCGTACGCAAATTGATCCGCCCGCTTAGATATTCATGGCTTGCATATCGGGCGATGTGGCGACCGGTCCATGTGGAGTGGGGGCGCCCTTGCTCGGCTTCATGCGCCGCAAAAGTCATGTCGTAGTTTTCCAGCGCGGTAGCTTCTGTTTCGGTGCTATATTGCTCGTAATGCAGCACCTCTGACTGTGGCAGCCGAGGGCGAATGCCTGTTTCTGGCCCGGCTTCATATCCAAGAGCCATACCGAAAAGCACGACTGCTTGGCGCGGCAAGGACAGCTCCTGCGCGATAAATTCAGGATCGTTGCGCAAATTGCCAATATAGCACCCGCTGAGCCCCATAGATTGCGCCGCTAGCATTACGTTCTGTGCAAAAATAGCTGCATCAGTCGCACCAGCCACAAAATTATCGAGCAGAGGTAAAGCCCACAGGTCTTCGCTCCTAGCCGCACCCACGCGGGCTGGGCGGGATTGGTCCAGGACGAAGCACAAGATTACAGGCGCCGTTGCCACGAAGGCTTGCCCACTGGCTGCCCGAGAGAACCGCAATTTACGAGCAGGATCAGTGACCGCAACCACTGAGACCGGTTGCATATTAGACGAAGTCGATGCCGATTGCCCGACCGCGATGAGAGCTTCCAACGCCCCGTCCGGTAGCGGCTGATCTGAGTAGTTTCGCACGGAGCGATGGCGCAGCATCAATTCCATCACCGGTGTTAATGGAAGACCACCTGCGGGCTGCGCGTTCCCATAACGCGCAGCGATCAGTGTTTTTCCGTCCATTATTACGATACCAAGCGTGTTGCCGCACGCAACGCCGCCACAGTTCTGTTAACGCCGCGAACCAATTGGGTGCGGGCAAAGCCACGCTCGCTGTCTGGTAGGTCGTCGATCTGGGTTGCTACGGCAATTAACGGCAATGCAGGTACGGGTAGGGCAGGATCGTGACTAAAGCGTGGTCCCCGTGTGTAGTTCAACGGAACCAGAACCCGAGCCAGATTCTGGATCACATCATTGGCGGTCGCCTGCGGCATAGTGGGCACCTTTGCGTAAAAGGCATCAATCGCCGCAGACAGCTCACCCAGTGCTGTGGAAACAGGGTTTAACAGCTCTGCATCCGCGCCTGCGCCCTGAATATATCTGGAGAGCGTTGCGTCAAATTCAGCCATTGTGCCGCGCCAGTCAAAGGGGAGGACTTCGGCATTTGCGATACTCATAACAGCGCCCAGATATAGTTTGATGTCACGCATCAGGACATCTTTGTCGGCAATTTCCATTATGTCATTTTCGGTATGCCATGCGATATTTCCCCCGCATCCACCAACCGTATAGTACTCCATTTCCTGCCGTTTTTCCTCGGTCATGGTCGAGGACAGCATAAAGAACGATGTTAGCCCGATGTTGTTGAACGAATAATCACCGGCCCGTAGTGGACGCTCACCATTCGACTCTTGCCCCGTCACCTCGCGGATCACGTCCTTACAGAACCCTTCAGCCTCGCTCATCCAAGCGACGTTTTCATATACATCGGCCCAGCGGCAGCCCGGACTGTCGCAATTCACCTGTGCAACACAATTCTCGTCCAGATCAATTGCAAATGCGTCGGCAAACCATGCTGATCCAGCGTAGCGACCCGTGGAATGGCCAGGCCACCATGCAATGCGAACTGAGCGCCGCAGGTTGTCCTTGTTGGCCCATAATACGCGCGCAATCTCCAGCATTGCAGCGTCGCCAGTGGCATTGTCGCCGACGCCAACATCCCATGAATCGTAGTGGCCGTGCAGCAATACAAATTTGTCAGCCTCCTCGCTGCCTGTAATATTTACGACTGGAACGGGGGAGGAGAACCAGCCCTCCTCCAGACGCGTTTTCAGCGTCACGCTGCCGCCGGATTGGGCCAGCGCAACCAGCGCAGCTCCGTCAGGGTTTGAGACAGCAGCCACGGGAATCAAAGGCTTGCGCGGTAATCCGTCCAGATCAGGCGTCCCCCAGATTGAGGAGCATATTCCCCAGTGTCGATCAACGCCGGGGTTCACTGCAATCACGCCGATCGCGCCCTTTTGTTGAAATTCCAACACTTTCTGCGGATTGGCGAAGCCATCGGTCAGTACGATTTTGCCACGCAGACGGTCGGCATCCGCGTCAGACTCGTTTTTACGGTTTTTGTCGTAAAAGCTCGCCGTTGAAGCGGCCAAAGTACCCGGAACATGTACCAAGGCGCCGGTCAACCCCTCGGGAATGCTCTTGGCATAGGCCAGTGGTTTGGCTGCGTAGGTGACCCCGTTCGCCTCAACCGAGGCATCATACGGGATTGAAAGATACAGGTTTGCGTCCAACAGCTCGCAGGGAACGCCGACTTCCTCCAACCGGCGGGCGATATCGACAGCAGCTTCCGCGACATCTTCGGGTTTCCACCGCGGGAACGTGGAGAAATGCTCCACCAAGGCCCAGGGGGCGACGTCGTTTACCTGATCGATAGCCGTCTTAATCCGTGAATCCAGCATAATTTCTGCTCCTAGGTTGTGGCAGTGCCGATTGGCAACATGGGTCTTGCCCCGTGTGTTCGGCGTCGGGGCCTATTGTCGCGATACGGTGCAATAAAAATAATTGTACGACAATACTAGATTGTACGACAATTATATGAGCTAATGAAACCCAGCCAGCGGGCTGAGACTCGGCGCAAAGGGTGTCGATGCAATTCTCAAGGACGGACGATGGACGAGTTACGCCAAATATTTCAGCACGACCGACTGGCGCCCCCGGCCCCCAATGCAAAGCCAGCACCAAAAACTGTTGAGCGTGAGCGGATATTTGACGCCGTGCGCCGTAAAATTGTCGACGGCAGTATTCCACCCGGCGCGCGCCTTACGGAGCGCGGATTATGCGACGCGTTCGGTGTATCCCGTACGGTTATACGTGAGGTTATCCGT
>Ga0115567_10002273_pt1 | contig 18976 bp, 6 predicted proteins | sample COGITO_mtgs_1204_2_FD_88679 | JGI IMG/M metagenome (GOLD analysis project Ga0115567, IMG submission 88679) | Pelagic marine microbial communities from North Sea - COGITO_mtgs_120412 | ecosystem: Environmental > Aquatic > Marine > Epipelagic | place: Germany:Helgoland, sampling site Kabeltonne... | reverse complement strand
GTCACCTGCAACGGGAGGGGCCTTGGTGACGATTCAGGGCAGCTTTTTCAACCGAAGCGAAGGGGATTACTCGTGCGAGTTCCACTTGTCCGGCACCACGCTACCATCGCCGTATTCTCTGACCCCTGTCGGCTGGCGAGACGTCGTGTGCATCGTGCCGCGCTGGCCGAGATGGGTTGTGGCTGGTCCTACCAATGTCAGTGTGCTGCTTGGCAACGAATCCATGCCAACTTCAACGGACAATCCATTGCAGCTTTTAGTATATGCAGAGTGGACTGGCCTCTCAGGTTGCAACGGTACAAACCTCACGAACCTCACAGCGAACGCCTCGGCGGACGAAGCTGCAGGACTTCGTGCATTGGACGACATTTGCAATCTCACGGAATTCGCAAACGGCGGTTTCTCGCTGGAAGTGTTCGCGTGGGGACTGGATCCCATGCTGCATCACGAGTTGCACTTTACCGATGACGTAGGAAACATTATGCAAGCGCAACTGACAGTGACGTCTTCGTCCACTGGATCTTTTGAACGGGCCCACGTTGACGAGCTCCCGGTATGGCCTTTTCCTGCGACAAAAACACGCGTTTCTCTACATCAATTTGACCGTCCTTCCCAGGATGTCCCTGCAAACGGGCTGTCCAAAGCTATCCCAGACCAGGGGGGTGCGGTTTACTTCACATTTGATGAGATCGCAGAGAGTGTTTCGCTGCAGTGGCACCGTGAAAACTGCCAAGAGAACTGTTGGCCTTCATCTGTGACTGTTTCTGGCTACGCGTTCCAGAACACGAGTGCAAGCGCGCGTTTCAATCGTGGAGACTTTGACAGCATCTATCATCCCGAGTACTCCTGCACACTGACTGGGCTTGATGTCAACGAGTCTGTGATCGAATCATCGTTCGTGACTATTATCAGCCCTGAGAGCCTTCGCTGCTACTTTGGACTGGACGGTGACCGGTTTCCATTGTACGTGTCTCAGAACTTCTCACTGGTGCTAGAGCACAATGGAGCCGCTGTGCAGTGGACTTCACCCGAGCCTCGGGTGGTTTTTCTTTCTGAAGCTTGGACTGGGCTCACGTGCCGTGGCAGCCGGTGGTGTACGGCACGTGCTTCAGGAGGAGAGGAAATGCAGGTGCAGGGGTACGGCTTCAACGATGAAAGACAGTACCGATGTCTCTGGTCCCGCAATGGGGCAGAGAGTATGTGGGTCAATGCAACTGTTGTAAGCAGCGAGGAGCTGACGTGCGTCGTTCCAGACTGGGGTTGGGAGGAGGGACCAGTAGACTTTTCTATTCAGCTGCAAGAACAAGATGGTACAATTTCGACAGTTTTGCGTGATGAATCATCACCTGTATTGCCAAACATGCGACTTGAAGCAACTTGGTGGTTTGCAGAGTTGCAGGAAGGATACGTGACTGGGGGGCAGACAGCGGTTGCGTCTCCAGGGACAAACGACGCCCGCGAATTTGTTGCTCTCACTGGGCGCGGGTTCGACCCAAGCGCCACTTACCGTGTGCGATTCCACGGTGTTTCGAGCGTCGGAGTGGCTGCAAAGGCGACATCGGACGCATTTGCGCCGCAGAACGTGACGCACCTTCTCGTGCGTGTTCCAGCATTCCCTGGGGCGGAGGGATTTGTCGATGTGGTGCTTCTGCGCTGCGACGCCTCGGGCGAAAGCTGTGCTGAGATACCGTCCGATGCAAACCCATCGCTTGCGAAGCCCGGAGAACTGACGGACACATTTCGTTTTCTGTCAGTTTGGCGGCGCGCAGCGATGCCCATGCTCATGGAGGCGCCGCACGGCAAGTACTGCGTCACCGGCGCGGCAGTCGAGTGCTGGGCCCCTGCTACAGGGGACGCGCTGCTCGAACTTGTGGGAACAGGTTTCAGTGAGATCAAGGGTTCAGACGAACCATATCGGTGTCTTCTGCGCGACGAGAGGCCGGGCGGTGCAACCGTGTATGCAAACGCCGAGGTTGCGTCCAGTGGGCTGCTTCGCTGCCGCACACCGGCATTTCCCAACGGGTCATTAGCTGTTGCAGTTGGCGTCTTCTCGCCTTTCTCTGGGGAGCTGTCGCTTGTAGCTGACGCTGCACCCGTGCCTCTATACGTCGAGACAACCGTGGCCAGCGTGCAGCCTACACGCGGGCCCGCCTCTGGATCACTGGTGACGGTGCAAGGCATTGGATTCGACAGCACGCCGGGCGCATACGCCTGCATATTCTACCGCTCACACCCCGCGGGCCACTCGTGGCTTCCCTATCAGAGCGCGCACGTCGTTGCGGACTTTCTCTCTCCGCGTGAAGTGATCTGCAACACCTCAGGGGCATGGAGCGGAGCGGGATTTTCTGCAGGACTCACGCGCGTTGCAGTGGAGCATGTCGTTGGTGACAGTGCGGAGCTTGTCGCCCCGCTTGACAAGTGGGCAGTTGAAGCGGAGATCATTTTGCCGTCTGCTGTAGCCGAGCACCTTTACGTCGGCGTGTATGTCAGCATCGGGGAAGAAGCTCTCCTAGTAACGGGCATGAACACGACTACCGTCGTCGTGCTCAACCTTGTGCGCGCAAAGCTCGGCACGCAGCGCAGAGAACACGCCGCTGGCGAAGTGCTTCACGTGTATGTGCCACTCAGTTGGGGCGCGCACCCTCACGAGTTCGAACTTGCGCCAGCGGTCACGCACGCCTCGCACACGTCGCTGCTTGCAGCTGGCGGGGAGCGGCTGCGGCTATCAGGTGGCGGGTTCACTGCAACGCTTCTGGCGGCGAAGAGGGAGCTGGCGCTTGCTGGCGCTTGCGCTCCCGACGGGCAGTGGGCGACGCCGATCGGACTGAAGATTGGCTATACTGGCCTGGCGTTTGACATCCGTGTCGAACGGGAACTCTCAGTGACGGGTCTGCAGCTGGAGGCGCTGCGTGATGGTCCACTGGATGTGTGGGTACTCGCGCGCCGGCGATCAACGTGCGGGGGGGAAGGCAAAACCTGTAGCCACTGGGATTTCGAGACAAACCTCGACTTTTGGGAGCTGGTCACGCCAAACCCCATCTCTGTGGTCGTTAACGGAAGTGCTTCGGGAATGAGCCGACGCCCGATCGATGTTTCGCTCCCGCCGTTCGCGCTCGCAGCAGGCGAGACCCGTGGGTTTCTTGCCGTGTCGAATGGAACGGGTCTTCGCTTCGCAGTGCCGCAGCTTGGTGACGAGTGCAAAACGAGCGCTGACGCTCTGCTTGAAGTGCACGCCGGGCGAGCAGTCTTTGGGCGCAGCATCCCACCAGGCAGCCCGGACGACGCGCTCCTAGCAACCGAGGGCGACGTGGACTCCCTCCGTGCGCCGCGTGGGGCAGTGTCATACCAGAGCCACGAGGTCGCTGGCGACGTTTACCGCTGTCGATTCACCAGCGCCGAGGGCCGGGAGAAGCTCTCAGGGCCGACACGCGCGTTTGCCGCACGCGCCACGCATTTGGAACACCCGACGATGTTTGAACTAGACGGCGCGACCACGCTCGATTGCGTCGTTCCGCAGTGGCCATGGCCAGAGACGGAGGTGGGTTTGACAGTCCTAGGAGAGCTGACCGGCGAAGTTCTCTTCTACGAGCCCGGCGCATCGGTCGGCAGCCCGCTGCGACTGCCGATGCGCGCGTCGTGGCGTGAGCTTGTGGCGCCGGCGCGCACTCTTTCTGAGGGAGGGCGCCCAATTACGCTGCGCGGCGCAGGGTTCAACATTTCGTCAGCGCACTACAAATGCCAGTTCAGCATGGACGATGGGGCCGTTCATCGCACCCCGGCCGTGGCGGTGCGCTGGAGCGAGGCCGTTTGCGCGACACCGATTGCTGCGAACTCGACGGCCGGCGTGGCTCGTGTCGACCTCGTTGGGGGCGTGTACGAACCTGCGGTGTGGGAGGCCATGCGGAAGACGGTGCCGTACACCGCGGGGAATGTCGGATCGCACAGCTGCGATGGCCACGATTGTGCAGTGGGCAATGCTGCTGGCGGTGCCTGCCTGCCACAGCCGTGCCTTGAGGTTGTGTATTCACAAGAGAGCGGCAATTTTTCGCGACGTACGATCCAGCTTCTTGAGAACGTCGCCACGGTGCAGCCTCGAGAAGTGCCTTCGGCCGGTGGCACGGCGCTCACTGTTTCAGGGCAAGGGTTTTTGCCAGACCATGACGCATACGGCGCGCGCTATATGTGCACTGTCTCACTTCAGGCCAACGACTTGCGGAAATCAAATTTCAGCTATTCGATCGATGCGACACCAGACCCGGATGTACCAACATCGCGGCTTACGTGCGCGACGCCGCAAGGTGCAGGCGCCTGGGGCGCGCGCTTCCCTGGAACGACCTCGCTCGCGCAAGATCAGAGCGCGGTGGTTGAGCTCTTGCGTCGCGACTGGGGCAGCACCCTCAGCATGCCGCTTTCCGCAGAGCTACTAGTTCCTGCGATCGCCACAGTCCAGGGCTTGCTCCCTGTTGGGTACACGGTCGTGGCTCTGGAGATGGGTGCAGAGCAGATGGCAGTTGGCACGCCGGTGCGCAACGGAAGCGCGCTATTGTTTCCTGTGATCGAGCGTGGAGCGTTTGGCACCATGCCAGGGAATCATTCAGCCGGCGAAGATGCTACGTTCCTCGTAAGGGTGAACCGTAGCTCAGAAGTGGAGCCCCGTGTTGCTCTCGTGACGAGCTGGGCAATTGCGGCAACGAGTCCACTGAACAACACATATGCGGGTCTGACTGTGACTCTTTCCGGGAGCGGTTTCAACGTGTCGCACAACTATCGCTTCAACCTTCGTTTGGCGTCAGGGCGAACGGCGCTGTCCTCTCAATTCGCTGCCCCGACGTCTCCCTTCACACTCGTGCTGACGACAGGACCCTGGACCAGTACCGAACGGGCTGCAGAATTGCAGCTCGTCGACCACCGCGGTCGCCCCGTGTGCGCTGGCGGCGAGACGGCAAATTGTGACGGGGTCGCCGGTATTGAGGGCTTTGTGACGTCATGGAGCAGGCTTCAGCCACATTCAATTCTCGCTCGCGCCGGGGAGCAGCTCACCGTGCACGGGCTCGGCTTCAGTCCAGGCGGCACCGAGTACGCATGCGTGCTTTACAATCATTCTGGCAACGACACAGTGGTCCCTGCCACATCCGTTTCGCCCACATCGATGCTGTGTGTCTTCCCCTTGTGGGATCGCGCTGCAAGTGCCGTGGCGTTTACTGTGCGTGACGGCAGCTCTGTGCTCGTTCGAGCCGACGGTGCGCCGAAGACCCTCCCGATCTTTGATGGCTGGGACCGGATCGACAGCCCGGGTGACTCGACCACGCCTGTGCCAGTGGGCGCGCTACGTCGCATGCGCGCGTCTGGCGGCGCCTCAGTGGAAGTGGTGGGCTATGGTTTTGCAGCAGGCGAGGCGGGCTACCGATGTGTGTTCTCACAAGCGGGTGACGGCGCAGCACTCGAGACGCCTGCCAGGGCGTCCAATTCGACACGTCTGATGTGTGCCTTCCCTTCCTGGGGTTCGACTCTCACAGCGGTGGAGGTCCAGCTGTCGATCTACCGCGGCGATCGGCGGCTGAATCTGACACTTGGTGGCCCAGCGGGTGACGTACCATGCGCTGGCTCGCCAGTGTGTTCTGTATATGCGGCCCCTGTTTGGACGCGCGTCACCGCCCAGTCACCAGTGAGCGGCAGCGCTTTCGGCGGGCAACGCATCACTGTTGTTGGCGCCGGCTTCGACCCCTCGCACAACTACACATGCAGCTTCCGCCGCTTCGGCGCGCGCGCAGACTCGGCGCCGGCCGCCCCCAACTCCACAACGGAGCTGGTCTGCGTGACTCCCTGGTGGCGCTCCGGCGGCGGGCGCGCGGCGCTGCACATCGAGGGGCCGCGCGCGGAGGTTGAGCGCGCCGGCGCGGCCTTCGAGTTCGACTTCCGCCCCTCGTGGACGGGCATGCACGTATCGCGCGCGCCTGCGGCGGGCGGGGTCGTGCTAACGATCTCCGGCGCCGGATTCTACCCCGCGCCCGTGCGCTACGAGTGCTCGTTCTCGCGCGCGGGCGGCCCCGGTGCGCCCGAGCGCGTACAATGGCTGGCCGACCACGTGGACTCTGAGACGCTCGCGTGTGTTGTGCGCCCCTGGCTCTTCCGCCAGGGTGCCGTTCGCTTCGCGCTGTCGCAAGGCGTGTTTGATACGGGTGTGGACCCCGCGCACCCGGGCGCGGCCGAGTTGCGTATGGCGCTCGTACCGTACGACCCGCCGTTGCCGGGCGATGCACCCCTTGACGCCGAACGCGCTCTGTACAACTCCTCGGCCTTCGAATTCTACGCCGGTTGGACGCGTTCCCGCCCCGCTGACGGGCCCGACGATGCGATTCCTCCGGCGGGAGGCTGGCAGCTGCCTGCTGGGGGCAATACGTCGCTGCTGATCGACAGTTTTGGTCTTGACGTCAACTCCACACGTGCACAATACCAGTGCGTTTTCGCACATTCCGGTGGCGGCGAGCTCAAGACGCCTGCACGCGTTATCACCAGCGCCCTGCTGACGTGCGCGACGCCCGCGTGGGGCGCAAGCTTCGCGGCTGCATCCGGCGGCGCTGCGTCGCGCGACCTCGGCCTCACGTCTCTCTCGGTTGCGCTCGAAGCGCCCGCCGAGCCGGAGCAGGAAGCGCTCGGCGTACCGCTCTTCGACGAGGGCTTCCACGAAGTGCCCACGGCGCCGTGCGAGGCCGCAACATGCCGCTTCGTGTTTGGCGCGCGGTGGACGCAGGCGGCTGACCTCGAAGACGGCTCGCGGCGCGTGGCTGCGCGCGGCGGGGCGACGCTGCGGGTCCGCGGCTCCGGCTTCGACACGCAGCAGCAGTACTTCTGCCACTTTTCGCGCGGAGCGTCCGCTGCGCAGGGCCCGAGCGCACTGCCTGTGAACAGCGAGGAGCTTCTGTGCGGTGTTCCGGAGTGGCAATATGACGCGGGGGGAGTCATGATGCGTGTTGTGTCGGTTGGGGGCGAAGAGCTACCCTATCTTGACGGCCGCAACGCAACGACGGTGATCACCTATGTCGCAGATTGGGCAGGTGTGAACACGACTGCAGCTCCTGCGAAGGGTGGAAAACCTTTGTTTGTCACTGGTTTCGGTTTCGACGTTTCGTCAGCAGAATATGCGTGCCGTTTCAATCTCAGCACGAGTATGTTCCTTGAGACAGCGGCCGTGCTCGTGTCCCGCACGTTGCTACGCTGCCCGTCTCCACGTCTTGTGCCGGCGCAGGAGGTGGCGATGTCTCTGGTTGACAAGGACGGCGTGACACTGCTCAACCGCGTCGGTGAGGAGCTCCCCACAGTGCACACACTCGATGTGTATGCGGGCTGGGACGGGCGTCAGGACAGCAACCTGCACTTCAAGGCCGACGGAGGCGTCGAGCTTGAGCTCGACGTGTATGGGCTTGGTGAAGGTGCGTACACGTGCACATTCACGGCCGTGAGCCCGCCATATCCATCAGCGAGGGTAAACGCCAGCGTCGTCGATCCCGGAGCGTCGGTGCTGTGTGTTCTCCCTGCCTGGGGGGAGTCAGAGGTCGCAGACGAGCTCCTTCTGCAGCTTGAACACGATTCTGTTCCCCTGGCGTTTACCGCTGACGGGTTTGAACCTGTCAGCGTGACGGAGGGGCACTGCGGGGCAACTGACTGTCTGCTCGACGTGCTTCCCGTGGCTGCAAGTCTTTCTGTCACTTCAGGGAGCAACGAGGGAGGCTCCTCCATCACCGTGCGTGGCTTCGGGTTTTCTTCAAGCGCAACGCACACCTGTGTCTTCGGCACAGGGGAAGAGCGTGCGGTTGCAGATACTTCCAGAACCCAAGTTGTTTCCCCAACAGCGATGAAGTGCGTTTCGCCGGCGTGGCCGTTTTCGACGCCGGCCACGGTAACCTTCCAGATCACTGGCGCGGTCGCAGGCGCTGAGACGCTACGGTATACGTTTGTCGACAACCAGTACTGGATCGGGCTTCACCCGGCCGCAGCGCCTGCGAAGGGCGGGACTGAGATTGTGGTGCAGGGTAAGGGATTCGTGCTCGGTGCAGCGGACTACCGGTGTGTTTTCGCGACGCTCGACGCGGCCGTCACTGCATCGTCGTCTGCAACCGTTCTCACTCACTGGAATCTCTCGTGCGTGCTTCCCTACTTTGATGTGGAGGCGCAGCCAGTCGCCCTTTCGCTGGAACAAGGCGCGGACGTGATCGAGTTCACCGGCACTGCGGGCGGCTCGGGGGTGCAGCTTGTATCAGGCTGGGATGGAGTGGATGGAGCCACGGGCGCGCCGCTACCAGTAAGCGCCGTCGGCTCTTCAAACGTGACCCTAATCACATACGCTTTGCGTCCGGGCGCACAGTACACGTGCCGCTTTTTGCGCCCGGCTGCATCGGAGCTGCTCCCAGCCGAAGAGCTCGAGACGCTCGGGGTGGTTCTCGATCCGTCTGTGATTTTCTGTCCCTCTCCGGAATGGGGCCTCCATTATTCTGCGGGCGAACTCGCTGGCGCTGTCAGCCTCGAGCTGAGGGACGCTGCAGGCGATGTGGTGCCGTTTACTGGTGGGGCACTGGCTACTCTCAACACCTCGGGCTGCGCAGGCACGGGACTGCAGGAGCGCTGCGCCGTCCTTTTTCTCGCGCGCTGGGACCCGAAGCACTCGATTGCGACCGACCGCGCGCTTTCGGCTGCTGGCGGCGACTCGCTGGCGATCAACGGCGCCGGATTCAACCCCGCGCAGACGTATGTGTGCGAGATCTCGTGGTTGCCGCCTGGAGGTGGGACCGGACATGTCATGCAGTCGGTGCACGGCGTGGCATCTGATATCTCAACTCTAGAATGCGTCACTGACGCATGGGCCTTCCGTCATGTTCCGCGCGTGGAATTGTCAGTTCGCGAGGATGGGGCTGGTACTTTGCTGGAGCCGCTCTCAGCACCCGGCGGTAACCTCTCCATATGGCAAGGGTACACCTATTTAGCGCCAGTGAATGCTTCTGCTCGCGGCGGTGAGGTCATCACTGTGCACGGCTTTGGCTTTGACTCAGACGGTGATTATTGGTGTGTGCTTGCGGTAGCTGGGTACAGCGCTCCCCGCGTACGTGCGGCTGTGCTTTCATCGACGGTGCTGAAGTGCACGCTCGCTACTTGGCTCGCGCCGGCACAACTTGCGGGGCTTGCTCTTCTGTATAGCCCCGCTGGTGCTGGCGAGTCTGGCGAGGTCTCGGTTGTTGCTGCCGTAGAGCAGGATGGCGTCATGGCACTCGCGCAGGCGTTGCCTCAAATGCTGATCTTCACAGAGTGGGGCGAAGTGCAGCCTCCATTCGCGGATCGCCTCGGCAAGATCTTGGCACCGCTAGCGCCATCGATAACCGTCCACGGGCACGGATTCAGACCAGATCACACTTACCGTTGCGTGCTGGATGAAAACCTCGAGGCAAGCGTTGACGTTCCAATGCCGCCTGTTCGGCTCGTGAATCTCGATTCTGACGGCTGTGGACGGCTTGAGGTGTTTTGGGAGGATGTTTGGGGCACGGTGTGCGACGACCAATTTGGTGACCGCGAGGCAACTGTCGTTTGCCGGCAACTCCTCTTTTCTTACGCTGGAACTGCGCGGGGGGGAGCGTACCGTGGTCAGGGCAGTGGTCCAGTATGGCTGGACAGCGTTGCATGCGAGGGCTCGCCAGATTCTATTTTGCTTTGCTCCGCCGATCCGTTTGGTGTGACGGACTGCGGCCACGATGAAGACGTTGCCGTGTGCTGCGCAGAGACGCGCGACACCGTTCGCCTCGCGGACCTGGATTCCAATGGGTGCGGCCGCGTTGAGGTGCGGCATGTCGGGGTCTGGGGCACGGTCTGCGACAACTTCTGGGACGACGACGACGGAGCTGTCGTCTGCAGGCACCTCGGCCTCTCGCTCACCGGGCGTGCGGAACGTGGCGCGTTCAACGGCGAGGGCGCGCCGGGGGCGCCGATCTGGATGGACGACGTGCTATGTACAGGCGGCGAGAAGTTTCTCGAAGACTGTATGTTTGCTGGATGGGGCACGCACGACTGCACCCACGAGGAAGACGCGAGCGTGTGCTGCACCGCTGACCCGGCGCTGCGGCTGCAAGACACGAACGACGAGGGCTGCGGGCGGCTCGAGGTTCTGCACGCCGGCGAGTGGGGCACAGTTTGCGACGAGGGGTTCAGCGAGCTCAGCGCAATCGTGGCGTGTCGCCACCTCGGGCTCTCTGCGACAGGGCGCGTCGGATTCACGGTTGTGGGCGCAGGGGAAAACGCACCGGTGGTGTGGACCCTCGCCGCCCGCGCTGAGCCCGCAGCCTACGCGGGGGAAGGGAGCGGCACTGTCTGGCTTAGTGGTGTCGAATGCGACGGCACCGAGCGTTTTCTGCACGAGTGCGTCGCGCCTGACTTCGCGTGGGGCGCCTCCGAACCCGGAACTTGCGGGCATGCGGCGGACGTGGCGGTCTGTTGTCCGCCTCTCGCGGTCGATCGCGAGGCGCGCAGTGCGCCGGCAACCGTGGTGTCGTCAGAAGAGCTCACGTGCGAGGCCCCGGAGTGGGACGCACGCACGCAATGGGGAGACTACGTCGACCGGCCGGTGCGGCTGCGCGTCCATGACGAGACCGCCGACTCCTGGGTCGCCCCTCTGACCGGAACAGGCGCGTTGGGCGTCGGGGAACTTGCGCTTGTGCACGTGAACCGCGTGCCGGCGTTCGCAGACACGGGGCTCGACGTTGTGCTGCACCAGGCGGGCGAGGCGCGCTCCTACACGTTTGCAAACTGGTCGCGCTGGGTCGTTGCAGGTGAGGCTGTCGACGGCGGCGCGGACTTCACGGAGCTCCCGCAGCAGGTGTCATTCACGATCGAGCCGCTCACCGAGGCGCAGACAGAGATCTTCGAGACGATGCCTGCGGTATCTCCCCGCGGAGAGCTCAGTCTGGTGGTCAAGGCCGACCACTTTGGGCTGGTTCATCTCCGGGCTACGCTCAAGGATGACGGCGGTAGTGCTCACGGCGGACATGACAACATCGAACGCACCTTTGATATCCGTATTGAGCCGCGGAGCGCCACCTCCTTAAGCGATTCACGCGAAATCAGTGTCGCTGAAGGCTCCGGGATGCACATTATTGAAGGTTTCATCCACACAATCTTTGACCGCCGCTGGGACAAGAGTCTAAATCGCATCGCCTACAAGGCATCCAGCGAAGCTGACTACTTCGACGTGCAGCCGTCGATTGATGCAGTTGGTGCGCTGCGCTTTAAATCGGGGGAGGGCCGTTTCGGACGTGTCAACATCACGGTCACGCTGGCGGACGAAAACCTGCTTTCGGGGGTCGTTGAGCACGTGTCCGCCATTGTTCCGCTCCACATCATGCCGGTCAACTCGAAGCCGACTTTCGATGCGCCGCCGCTGATAGCGGTCCACGAGGACGAATACCTCCGGAACAGCACATACTCTGCTCCATGGGTCACACTCATCAAAGCAGGCCCAGACATGCCGCAGGGGCCTCACGGCGAGTTTTGGGACGAGAGCAGCCAAAGCCTCACATTCACCCTCGAGCGCGTTGGCGGCCCCCTGTCGATCTTTGCCATACCGCCAGCCGTAAGTGGGGATGGTATCCTCAGCTTTACGCTCGCCCGGCACCAGAGTGGAAACGCGACGTTTGCTGTTCGCGTGCGCGACTCGGGAGGAGTCGAGTACGGTGGCATCGACACTTCTGACACCATGCAACTCACAATCGCCATCATCTCGCTCAACGATGCGCCTGTCTTCGCTGTCAATTGTGACGCGCCCGTTGCAGAGGGCGTGCTCAATTGCAATGCAGCGTGCCGCTCCGGGGACGTGGTTGGCTGCAAAGTGGCTTTGACAGTCGACGAGAACTGCGCGAACTGTCCTGAGCACGACATGCCGGGGGGGTGCGTTGGCGGGTTTTTGGTCCCCAACTTTGTATCACCCAGTTCGATTTCGGCGTCGAAGTACAGCGGACGTCTTGAGGCCACCCAGCAGCTCTCGTTTGTATTTGCGCAGACCGAAGGGGAGGACTTCCTTTTCCACACGCCGCCAGCGATCGATCCACGCTCTGGCGATCTCACTTTTTGTCTTGCAGGGGGCGCAAGTGGCAACGCGAGCTTTTTGTTTAATCTCACGGACGACGGTGGAACTGCGCGCGGTGGCATCGCATCATTCGGTCCTGTTGTACTCTCTCTGAGAGTTTACCCAGTCAACCAGGCGCCCTCTTTCTCCATTTGCGCAGAGACCGAAGCTGCCGAAGCGACTGCCGTTGGCGACTTCTGCTCGCGTGATCTCCCGCTGTGGCAAAGTGCGCGCTTGCAGCGCATGAATAGTTTCGTAACTGGTATCCTCAACGGTGCTGGGTACTTGGGCCTGCCAGCGGGATTCGGAGATGAGGAGGCAGAGCAAAGCAGCACGTTTTCGCTTGCTGCTGCATCTGCTGGAGAGCAGCTGCTCGCAAGCGACATCCACCTCGAGCAAAACGGCGACCTCGTGGTGCGGGCAAACACCAGCGGCTCCCAGAACCTGACGCTCACGCTCACAGACGACGGTGCGGCCTGGGACGCCGCGGCCGGTACGCAGGCGCACAGCTTTGCGAGCGGCGTCACGTACGCGGGCGTCGACAATGGCTCGCGCGACTTCACGCTGTATGTCATCGACTCTTACCTGCACATCGAGATCGCGCTAGTGCGGAACGTCTCTGTCACAGCGGGCACGCCTGGCCCTGGCCCCGCGCCCGCGTGCGATAGCATGAACGGGACGTGCGCGATGGGCCTGAACGCCACACACTTGCAGCGGCTTGCAAGGCGCGCCGCGGAGGCGCTCGCGCTGCCGCCCGCGCTCGTGCGGCCCTTTCGCGCGGAAGGCGGCGGTCTCACGCTCGACGCCCTCGGCACGTCGTTCCGCACGACGCTCGATCTTGAGCAGCAGCTCCCGGCCGTTGAGCTCGCGCTTCGCGCGTGGGACCGCCGATGGGGCATGGCTGTCACGTTGGTGGGCGCGCGCGTGCGGGGCTGGGACCACGTTCCGGCGTTCACGCTCTCAAACGCCACGCTAGTGCTCACGGGCGTCCCCGGCAACGGCTCGATGCACACATACGAAGCGTATTCTGTCTCGCGCGTGACGTTTGCAGACTTTCTGGTCGGCATCACGTCGCCGGAGCACTCGCCGCTCGGCGCGGACGGGAACGAGCGCGCGCCGCTCACAGTGACGCCGATCAGACTCGAGACGCTCCGATCCCCCTCGTTCCACGGCCTTCACCTCTCTCCAGCGTCGCTCATGTCTTCAGGGCCAAACGTCACCGCGCGCTGTGTGGCCGAGTGCATCCCTGATGCCCGCGCGTCGCTCTCGCTGGAGCAGAACCCGCGCGCGTATGGGCTTGTTGAGTACGAGGTGCGCTTGGACGGCACCGATGTGGCCGCAACCTTCACGATCGAATCGCGCATGCTGCTCAACCTCGTCGCCCCGCCGCTGGTCACGCTCCTGGAAGACGTGGGTGGAGTTGTTCTTGTGGACGCTGTCTTTGTTGAGGGTGTGCCCGGGCCGGCTGCACTGCAAGGATGCTCCTTCGACGTAAGCGTTGTGGCCGGCGCGGAGCTGTTCGATGCTGCGCCGGCGGTCGTCGCTTCACCCAACGGCACTGCCGGTAAGCATGAGCTTCGTTTCGCGGTGAACGGGAACGTGTTTGGCAATGCCACAGCACGGATTTCAGCACAGTGCGATGACCCAGACGCTCACGGATGGTTGCGCGAATCAATCGACGTCACGATCCAAATTCTTGCCGTCAACGATGCCCCGCACTTCGAGTTCGACTGTGCTGTCGAGTACCACATTCGCCCGAGCGATGTTCACGCAGAGTGTATCGGCAGCTGTGGTGGCGTCGCGCCACGCGGTGGCTGCGGTATTGTGCTGAACGTCGAGGAGAATTGCGCGGGATGCCTGACGCCAGAGAGCCCTGTTGCGCTGCCCGGCTGCGATTTTCCGATCGTCGTGCGCGGCTTCGCCAAAACGGTGGAAGCATCCGACTCGAGCTCGGCCATGGTCGAGGGCCAGGCTCTTAACTTTTCAGTAACCGCGATCGACGCGCCTGCCGCGGCACACATTCTCGACCCGCGTCACCCGGCGCTCGGCATCGACGTAGTGACCGGCACACTGTTCGGCTGTCTCGCTGTGGGTCGGCACGGCACTGCGAGCTTCAACGTGACATTGCGTGACTCCGGCGGGCGCGCATTTGGTGGTGCCGATGAGAGCTGGTCGAACCTCACGCTCAAGGTGACACACGTGAACCAGCGCCCAAGCTTTCAACTCGTCACGCCGCACGTGCTGGGCGCGTTCGACGAAGTCGCAGCGCCAGGCTTCGAGTACCAGTGCTCTGGCTTCCGCTGCGGCAATTCCGCGCGCGAGGTGTGGGACCCGGCACGCTGGTCGAACTGGACGATGGGCGCGCCGTACCTCGAAGTCGCCCGGGCTGCTGCTGTGTGTCCGCAAGGCGAGCACTTTTGGGGCTGCGCCGACCCGCCCTCTGCTCTTGGTTCTGTCTGCGTCGATCCTTTCGGCTTCGTGCAACCGCTGCTGGACAGTCCGGAGGTGTGCGAAGCGACGCTCGGTCACGTGGCCGTGCGTCCGCCATGCGCCCTCTTCGTCGATCACCTGTGGGCGGAGCTCGGTGCAAATACCGCAGCAGAAGCTGTGGCCGCGCGGCTCAGCGAAGACGGGATACTTGAAGGGGTGCAACGCGCCTGCTGCTTCGCTGCGCCAGAGGACGCGACGTGCGGCGTGGAAGCCGCGTGCCTGTGCCCAGGAAGCAGCACGTGGGACGCTGGCGCAACCCTCCCGCTGTGTCTCACCGAATCTGATGTTGTAGGAGTCCAGGCCGAGGGCGCGGCGCCGTGCACAGTGCCCGCGTTGCCTGTCGCCGTTTCTTGTCTCGAATACTACGAGATCCATGGAGGCGGCTCGTGCGCAGATGTCGCAGGCGCCATGGGCGGCGTCGACAGCCTCTCGGCTGCAGTCGCGGCGCACTGCTGCAGCAGCGGCCCGTAGAAGTCGGGTCTGCTAGAGATGCAGCGATTAGTAAAATCATGTACATAGAGCACAGTGTCTGTGCCCCCCATTGCCGGAAAATTCACAGTTTTACTGCATACACATGTACTGCCACGCGCTGTCTGGGTGCGTCCGCATGTGCGAGTTGAGCGCTCGCATCAACTTCCCTGGGCTATCGCGCAGAACCTGCAGCTGCGCCTCTCGCGAGACCAATGCGCGCGCGACCTTCTCAGACCGGATGTTCTTGGACACGTGAGCCCAGCTGGCTGGCAGCACGACAACTGAGCGGTCGTAGCCGTCAAGAGATGTGCATGAGCGCGTCATCACGAGTTTTCCATCTTCGAGCTTCGCCACTGACGACGCCTGGCTTCCGCGAGAGACGAGCCGCCGAGAGCCAAAGTCTGGCCCATGCCCCTGACCAACGCCGGGAGGTGAACCGAGGCGCAGCGGCGACGCCCCTCCTGATTGGCGAGAGAATGGGCGTGTCGGGGCGCGCGACGACAGAGGTGAGCGTTTGCCAGCTTCAGACCAAGGGTCGGGGGCCGAGGACCGCCGGGTTCCGCCAGCGGTGCCAGGATTAACTGATGGCGTCACTGTGCGGAATGGCGAGAACATCGTCTGGTCCATGCTCATATTTTCGGCCAGAGTTGGCACGGCCGCGTGCGACGCAATCTCGCCCTTCAAGCGCCCAAACGTCGGACGCGTTGCAGCGATGCCGAAATGAATGTTCCACGTTGGGTCAAAGCGCGGGTCGCTCCCAGAAAAGGCGGTTTCTGAGATCGTCGTTCCAACTTTGCGGTGTGACACCCACCGCCAGGTACGCGCAAGCGCGGGCGGCTCGTTGCCCGAGCGCACTGGCTCCCAGTCCCCCTTCTGAACCCCAGGCACGTCGGCCGCCTTGTGTTCCGGGTCCAGATGGTACCTGCTCCCATCATTGTTTGCGCCGTAGCTACGGCTTTGAGGAAGCTGTTGCGCACGTTCAGGGCTCTTCGTGCTGAGCTGCGGCCGGCTCAGAAACCCGAAACGGACCGAATCAGACGTCCGCTGCCGCGGCTTCGGGTCCGGCTCCTGTGCCCTGAACTCTGGAAGGCTCCCTCGCACTGTCGATGTAACTCCTTCGTGCTCGCCCGCAATGTGCCACAGTGCATAGTCGAGTGATGAACAGCTAGTTGGCTGGATCGCATCTGACCCACCTGCTCCAGACGCCATCGCGGGGAAGTGCTGCTGGGTAAACGGCTCGTCCGAGCCGTGTCACCCCCGAACCGGTTGGCATAATCATCAAAAAGTTACGCATCAACTTAATAAATCATCCTCGGTGAGAAGTGGCGATCCATCATCCGACGTGGCCAGCCGGGCTCCTGACCTAGTGCCCACCTTTCCGCTTACGGTCCAAGCTGCACTTTGATTGGATTCCAAGGCGTTTTGCCGCCGCTGCGTGCACAGCAGCATGGCCCATCCTTCTACCGCTCCTGCAGGGGTAGGTCTAGTCTTCGACGAGGACAACTCGATCGGGGTCCCGCGCGTGTTTGTGCGGCGGCTGGTTCCCGGAGGGGCTGCTGAGGCAAGCCGGCGGGTCCGTCGCGGCGATATGATTGTTCTGGTGAACGGTGAGGACGTATACGGCAAAAGCCTCGAGTATCTTACCAGCATCATACCAGGGCGTCAGGGGACCTCAGTGAGGCTCGGTTTCGGCAACCAAGACGGGTCCTTTGTCGAGGTCAACCTTCTTCGTGGCACGGTGCGTACCCCGGTACCGAACGCATGGCGTCAGTGGCCCTGGTCAACAATCTTACTCCTTTTTACACGTGCTGAGGTGTGAGTTGGCACCCCATTGCCTAACGCAGCTGGTGCCCTCGATCCTCAGGCTATCCAGGACCCCGACGCGCTTTCTCCGCCACGCGGAGAACCGATGCCGAAGCCGCCACAGCTGGAGCGTGGATCACTAGACTCCCCGTCACGTGGCAGCGGGGGAAGCCCGCCCCAGCAGCACATCAAGTTCGGCGGCGACATCCCGACCCCGCCACTCTTTGCGTCGCCGGGTCAACACAAAACTGCCGAGGCGCCCAAAAGTATTCTGCGAACGGGGCAGCATGCGCCAGCGCCCCCGTCCAGCGTGCACCACCCGATCGTTGTCGGGCCCCCAAACAGCAACGAAGCGATCTGGCCAGTCCAACTGCTCGACCAGCGGGTGCAGTCGTCACACGGCGTGCAGCGCCGCGTGCTGCCCGAGGGACACGAAAACGCGCGCGGGCAAGCGCATAACGGAGCGCGGAACGAGTCGGTAAAGTCACTCAACCCTATCGAACCTCAGTTGCCGGGGCTACAGCACCCGGGCGAAGTGCCCGCGGCTGAGGACACGGCCGGGCACTATTCAACCAGAAACACCGACCTGTTTCCCGCGCAGAGACAGTCCCCGCCGCAGGTGCATCAAGCTTCACAACGTTGATAAAGTAACTCGTGCTGCCTGCCTCGCGACATGCCGGAACCCTGACACTTTGCGTTTCGCGGCGCAGGCCAACACTGCCGGTCAGGCTCTGGGCGCAGTGCAACGGCGGGAGCCTCCGACGCCGTTCAGCCACGATGGCGTCAGCCTCGGCATCATCGGAATGAACCTTTCAGGCTCGCCAATGGACGACACGGTCCGGGCCACGGGCATGACAGGGTACATGCCGGCGCAGACGCCGGCGCAGGCAACCGGGATGATCTCCCTCGAGCGGCCGGCCCAGCCGGCGCTAGAGCCGCAGCCATCCAGACACGACGCGTTCCCGTGGACCGGCTCAGCGGCAAGGCGTGGGCCCGCCCGCGCGGCCCTCGCGCCGTGGGCTCCTGCAGGGCTGGCGGCTCCGCGGCACCGTGGCTGATGGCTGATACTGGCTCCAATGGCTGCTGACTGGGCGCTGGCCTGCGCAGGCCCGACCCGCTCAACGCTGGTAGCCTCAACCCGGCGATCGCTGGGGGCTCGCCCGGGCGTGTGCCAGTGCCAGTGTCTCCCGACTTCCAGGGTGTGGAAGAGCACGGCCCGCGTCCGATCCAGAAGCTGGCCGACGACCCTCCCTCGCCGCCATTCTACCAGTACCAGCGAGGAGGCGCGCCGCTGGGGGCGGCGGTCGCGCCAGGGCAGGCGGCGAAGCCGTTCCGCAAGGCGCCGCAGGGTGGCGTCCCGAGCGTGGGGTCACCGCCGCGCTTCCAGTCAAGCATGGGCCAAAATTCCCTCGGCCTCGGCAGCCAGGTGGGTCCCGCCCAGGCCTCCCTGCGGCTGCGCACGCGCTGCGCTGCGCGCGGGCGCGTAACCGGCGGCGTGGGCCCGGGGGCCCACAGACCTTCGGCAGCGCCCCGGTCGGTGCGATCCGGGCAACAACGAGCCAGGCACCCTCGGGCGGCCCGCGGGGTCCCGAGGCGGGCCCGAACCTCGGCCTTTCGGCGGATGATACGGCCATTCAGCGTGATGTACCGCCGATGGCGGATGCAAGCTCTGCCCCGACCTCGGTGTTGACTTCGGTGGAACCGCCCCGCTGGCGGGCCGAGCCGACCACTGCTCCGGTCGCCGAAAGTCAGACGGGGCACGCACCCCCTATGCTCGGAATGGTGGACCCATTCTTGCTAGGCGGCATTAAGATGATGCAGTCGCACCCGCAGCCTCCCCCGCAAGAGCAGCCTCGGACACAGCCGCGACTGCAGCAGCAGGAGCAGCAGGAGCAGCAGGAGCAGCAGCAGCAGCAGCAGCAGCAGCAGCAGCAGCAGCAGCAGCCTCTGCAGCAGCAGCAGCCTCTGCAGCAGCAGCAGCAGCAGCCTCTGCAGCAGCAGCAGCAGCAGCAGCAGCAGCAGCAGCAGCAGCAGCAGCCTCTGCAGCAGCAGCAGCAGCAGCCTCTGCAGCAGCAGCAGCAGCAGCAGCAGCAGCAGCAGCAGCAGCAGCAG
>Ga0115567_10002266_pt1 | contig 19006 bp, 17 predicted proteins | sample COGITO_mtgs_1204_2_FD_88679 | JGI IMG/M metagenome (GOLD analysis project Ga0115567, IMG submission 88679) | Pelagic marine microbial communities from North Sea - COGITO_mtgs_120412 | ecosystem: Environmental > Aquatic > Marine > Epipelagic | place: Germany:Helgoland, sampling site Kabeltonne... | reverse complement strand
GGAAACTGGTTCATTTTCCGTTTGTATTTTTTTCTTAGATCGTTGATAAAGGTCTTGCTATAAATTACATTTTCTTTCTTAACGAGTTGCTCTAAAGCGCCTCTTAAGTATAACGGAGTTGAAATCGCTACGGCCGATTTAATTTCTGGCAAAACGGCATCGCGCTCCCCTAAATATTTAAGAATCACGTTGCCGCCCAGGCTAAAACCGATGAGTGAAATGGTGGTATAGTCGTAGTTAGATAAGATGTGATCTATTAATTCTGAAAGATCTTCTGTTCGCCCGCTATTGTAGGAGAGGTATAACCTGTTTTCTACTCCGCTACATCCTCTATGGTTCATAGCGGCAACATCCCAGCCATTTTTAATCAATATTTTTCCTTGACCTTTTATATACACCCGTTGTGCATTTCCTTCTAACCCGTGCAGGAGTATCGCTACTTTTTTTGACTTTTTTGAAGGCTCTTTACTGAAGGACCAATCGATATCCACAAAATCTCCATCGCTTAATTCGAGCCGTTCGCGTTGTTGTTCAAGTTTTGGAACAGGACGCAATTTTGCTGAATAAATCGTGGAGAAATGTCCGTTTTTATGTAGCCCTTTTGCTTTATATGGAGAATGGATTATCGGCATCTTGTGTTTTAAAAAGCTGTAAAATTAGATACAATTCTTATGTTACGCATGCGCTTCAGTATATTTTTTAAAATTGTCTAGAATAGCTTGCCACCCTTGCTTTTGCATGTCGATTGGGTTTTGATCTTCAGTATCAAAGGTTTCGGTGATCGTGACCTTGTCATCTTTTTCTTCAAAATCAATGATTGCCTTTCGCTCATCATCTAGTCTATACGCCAAATGCTTTTCAGGAACTATTTTTGTGTAGGTGCCACCAAAATCAAAACCGAAACTTCCGTCTTTTGCTTCCATTCTGTAGACAAACCTACCACCTTTTTTAAGGTCATTGTCTACTTTTGGGGTGTGCCAGTCATCACTGGCATTGTTCCATTTTTTAATGTGCTCTGGAGTGGTCCAATATATCCAAACTTGCTCAATGGTAGCTTCTATTATTGTTTTTATCGTGATTGTCTTATTCTTGTTCATAGTACTATAATAACATTATTTTTTTCGATATAAAAGTATAAATATTATGGGAAAACATTAAGAATGATTTTTTTACTATTAAGATACCAATCGGTATCTTTGTACATGCGAAATGCAATACATACTAAAAATATTATTTTAAAGGAGAGTGCGAACCTCTTTAATACGCAAGGGTATAAGGCAACTTCTATTAGTGATATTACTAAGGCGACCGGTTTGACGAAAGGCGCTATTTACAGGCATTTTGATAGTAAAAAAGATTTAGAGCAACAGGCGCTACAGAGCTTAGCGAAGTTAATGTTTACCGAATTAGGAGAGACAATTCAAAAATCACCCACCTTTCAAACAAAAATGGAAGCTACTTTTTCCTTTTTTGAAAAATACATGCACACACCATTATATAAAGGCGGTTGCCCCTTAATGAATGCAGCCATAGAAGCAGATGACAGTAACCCTGAGCTACGCATGCAGACGTATAACATGCTTGCACGTTTAAAAGCTTCACTACATAAAATTGTTGAAAACGGAATACTACACGATCAAGTTAAGAAAGACACGGATCCTGCATTTTACAGCACGATTTTTATTGCTACACTAGAAGGCGGGATTATGATGAGTAAGTTAGAAAAGACAACCGATTCTATTTTAAAGTCGATCACGCACTTGAGAGCGTTGGTAAAATCAATATTAGTATAAAAAATTTTTGAAATTAAAGATACCAATCGGTATCATGTGAAAAGAAACTATGAAGAAAATAATGATCAAATTAATAGGGCAATTAATCAACTTAATGGCCATCATTGCTCCAAAGCGTGGAGCCGATTATGCATTTAATTTGTTGGTTAAAGTAAAAAGAGCTCCAATTTCTGAGAGTGGTATGGCCTTTCTTGAAAAGGGCACACAAACGTATCTTGAAATGGGGAATCACTCCGCCGTCTTACATAAATGGGGCAGCGGGCCTAAAAAAATCTTGTTTCTCCATGGCTGGATGAGCAATAGCCAGCGATGGCTCCCATATTATGAACGCCTGGATATGACCCAATATACCCTTTATGCTCTTGACGCACCTGGTCACGGTATGGCAAAAAGCAACGATTTAAATATCGAAATCTTTCGACAAGCCATTGTTCAGTCTTTACAGAAAATTGGTACGGTCGACACCGCTATTTGTCATTCGTTGAGTAATACGGCGATGACTTATTTAAATTTGGTGAATCCAAACCTTCCCATAAAAAAATATGTAACGATGGGTGCTCCAACGGGCATGGATGCTATTTTTGATTACTTTAAAGAAATGCTGAGCCTTTCAGATAGGGCGATTGTCAACTTAGGAGTTAAGATCAATTCAATTTTTAAAGTACCACATGACCAAGTTCATATTAAAAACTTCTTTTTAAGTGTGACGAAACCTATTTTGGTCGTTCATGATGAAAATGATAGCATAACTCCCATAGCACCCATAAAAAAGGCACTCAAGGAAAATCCTGAAATAGAAACCTATTTTACTGAAGGATTACAACATGACCTAAAAAGTGAAGCTGTATATGCTAAAGTCATTCAGTTTATTTCAGAAGATACGGATGCTAGTTTTGAGCCAACCGAAGTAGATAAAATTGAAGAGTCTGTACTAAACTGAATTTTTTCCCTAAATAAAAAAGAATAACATGTATATAAAAGAATTTGAAGTACGATGGAACGATATCGACGCGAATCGTCATTTGGCCAATAGCGCATACATAAACTATATGAGCCACACCCGTTTGAGTTTTATGCTCGAAAATGGTTTTGGACAAGCAAAAATGGTTGAGAATAACATAGGTCCCGTAGTTTTCTATGAGCATATGTACTATTTTAAGGAGGTATTCCCAGGAAAACCCGTTAAAGTTTCTTTGCAATTAAAAGGAATAAGTGAGGATGGCACCTACTTTTCAATGCTACACAATTTTTATGATAGTAAAGGTCGTAATCTTGCCCGTTGTGAAATGATGGGCGCATGGATTGACCTCACCACGAGAAAACTGAGAGGTTTGCCAGAAGAACTTTTTAAAAGCTTGAACAAACTTGATAAAACCAGTGACTTCTATACGATCACTAAAGAAGATACAAGAAGATTTGGTGAAGTTCCTGTTGATTATGAACAAGCAAGTGGTATGACCAACAGTTAAGTTTTGATTTATTGTGTAATTTTAAAAGCCAAAAGGTATCGCTACTTTTTGGCTTTTAAAATTATACTAAAGAAGTAATTATCTATTGCTCGTTGTTATAGAAAAATTGCTCTTTTACAATTTTTCCATCTTTGACTTCATACACGCCCAGCTCTTGCATGGTGCTTCTTTGTCCGCTTGCTTTATGTGTAATGTCCATTTCATGCCGTACACTAAACCAATTATCTGCAACGGTAGGTTGGCTGGTTTTTGCGCTATGCACTTCAAAATTATTTTTCCACCATTCTCCTTTTTTGGCAACTTCGTCCATGCCTTTGGCAACTTGGTTATCGCTCCCTTCCATCTCAACACTAACGATGTTTGGGCTGTAGAGTTGTTCGTAACATTTGTGTTCTTCCCCGGCGTTACACCATTGTACTAAGTGATCGGCGATTTCTTGAGTTTTCATGTCTATAGTTTTAAAAATTAGGACCTTAAAGGTACACTTTTGTAAAAAAAAGGAGGTAAAAAAATAGTTATATTTTTTCCTCTAAGGAAAGCACTTTTTTCTTTTTCCGGGTAGAAAGAAAAACCCCAAAGAAAATAAGTGCCGCTGCAAGCACCCGCAAAGGCGTTAAACTGTCTGAGCCTACAAGAATGGCAAATATAGCTGCAATGAGCGGCTGTAAATACATAAAGGCACCAATGGTAGACGGGCTTAATTGTTTAAGGGCATAAATATTAAAAAGATAGGTAAGTACGGTCGTTCCTACAACTACAAAAACCATTTTCCAAATAGAATCAAAGCTTAGGTGAAGCCAATCTACTTGTGAGAATTCACTTAATCCTATGGGTAGATTCATGGCTACGGCAAACAGAAAAAAAAACTTCATCAATGTAATGGAGTTGTATTTTGCAACCAGTGGTTTTACCATAATAAGATACACCGAATAGGATGCCGCATTTACGATAAACAATAAATTTCCTAACGGAATATTGGGCGCATTGGTTTGTGTCCTAAGCCCAAAAAGAATTAAAAGCAACGCTCCTGTAAGGGCGAGCCCAATCCCGATAGATTTTAACCACGTTATTCTTTCTTTTAAAAAAATAGCCGATAAAATTAGTAACAACACGGGTGCTATGGTAATTACTACACTACTGTTTATAGGAGTTGAAAGGCTTAATCCTTTAAAAAACATCGTCATATTGAGCACCATTCCAAAAAAAGCGCAGCCAATCATTCGCAGCCAATCACCACGGGCAACTTTTTCACTTTTAAAAAACATGCTGAGTATCCAGAAAAGCACGGCTGCACCACTTACCCTGAGTAGGATAAAACCAAAAGGTCCAATAACAGTTGGCATCAGGCCCTTGGCAATGGTATGGTTTACACCATAAATAGTACTAGCGGCTGTTGCGGCGATAAGCGCTACTATGCGTGGATTCATTTAGTGGTTAAGGCTTAAAATTTTAAAGTTCTATTTATTGAAATGCAAAAAAAATACTCGAAATGTTTAACCGTTATGAATGGAAGCTTTTGCTTGCGCTACGGTCTTTTTACTATTTCCAATAAATATCTGGTCATTATTAATGATCACAGGACGTTTTAAAAATGTATAATGCCCTAGTATGAGATCTCTAAAGTCATCTTCCAGCAACTCTTTATCCTTTAAGTTCTTTTCTTTGTATAGTCGTGCTCTTTTGCTGAATAACGCCTCATAACTACCCGCTAGGTTTTGCATTTCTTCAACCTCTGTTTCGGTAAGACCTTCCGTTTTTATGTCGTGTTTGATAAATGACTGCGGAATTTTAATTTCATCCATAATCCGTTTACACGTATCGCAAGTGCTCAAATAATATATCTTTTTCATCAGTTCTTTTGGTTTATAGCGGTATGGCAACAATAGTTGTATACATTTACAAAGTTAAGGTCATTTGTGTCAAAACAATCTTAATAATAACCGAAAATACCTCAAAATGGATTTTACACTAGACATCACATTAAAAAACCGTAAAATATTGTATCATTTTCTGGACACACTTTCTCTTGAAGCATTAAACGAAATCCCAAAAGGTTTTAATAACAATATATTTTGGAATATTAAGCACACAGTTGTCGTTCAGCAGATGCTGGTGTATGGGCTTTCAAGACTTCCGTTGAATATTTCTTCGGAGGAAGTAGCTGGGTATAAAAAGGACACAAAACCAGTAAAAGATGTGACGCAAAACGAAGTAAATGTATGCAAAAAACAACTTTTTTCTTTGATCGAAAAAACGCAGGAAGATTATAAAAATGGGCTATTTAAAGAGTATACAGCATATACCGTAACTACCAAAACGGTTTTAAAAAGTGCAGCTGACGCTATGATATTCAATAACTTTCATGAAGGCATCCATTTAGGATATGTAATGGCATTGATGCGCGCTATTCAGTAATGGAAAATGAAAGAAACTCTGTAGCTTCTACTATAGGTATTTTCACTTCAAAAGCTCCCTGTGCATATGATGCTATTTCATACGGGTTATATACCAAGAGTACGTTTTTCTTTGTAAATCCAATGCTGTTGGGCAGATAGAAGACATCTTCTTTAAACCAAAGCCCCGTGGCGTTTATCGATTCACTTTTGGGAATACGGTATTTTTTTTTGAAATGCTCTTCCGCAAGTTTCTTAAATCCTTCAGCGTTTGAAAAGAGTGCGTCACGAGGAACCGATTCGCCTGTTTCAACATCAAAATTATGAAACGTACTTGACCCATATCCATGGGCCCCACCTGTATAATTATACTGTTTTATTTCAACCGAAAGGATTTCTTCAGTAACTAAAATGGGCGTGATAGTAAGCCGTGCTTCATATTCGGCCGCCATGTCTGGATAGGCTGCATTGTCAAGCCGGTACGTTTTGATAAAACTTTGGGCGGCTTCGGTTATATTTTTTGCAGTGGATTTATTGTTAGGGTCGCCAATATAGAGGCTATTGATAATCCATTGATGTATCGAGTCATTAATTTTTTCTGAAATTGCTGCTTCCCCAATAGCTTCAAAATAATTTATGGTAATCTCTGGGCAGTTTACTTCTTTACAAGCAGCGATGTCATTTTCGGCAAAGCTTTTTGAGACAATTTCTAAGGGTTTTTCGTTGGTGCAGCCTAAAACAAAAGTCAGTATTAGGGCAATGAGGATTAATCTGTTATTCATTCGTTAAAAATACAACAGAATTCAGCGAATCAAAAGAAACGGTTACTTTTGATTTTATTAATTTAAACACCATTATTGGTGCTTATTATTCAGTAAAACGAAACGATATGAAGTTTAATACAAAGACAATACACGGTGGGCAAAAAGATGTAGATCCAGCATATGGTTCTGTCATGCCACCTATTTACCAGACGACTACTTTTTCTCAAACCACGCCGGGCGGCCATAAGGGTTTTGAGTATTCTCGTAGTGGTAACCCAACGAGAGCTGCCTTAGAGCGTTCGGTAGCAAGTATTGAAAATGGAAAGTTTGGGATGGCTTTTGGCAGTGGTCTTGCAGCAATTGATGCGGTTATAAAATTACTGAAACCTGGTGATGAGGTCGTTTCTACCAATGATCTTTATGGAGGCTCGTATCGTCTATTTACAAGCATTTTTGAAGGATTTGGCATTAAGTTTCATTTTATAGGTATGGAAAACGCTGCAAATATTGAAAACTATATCAATGATAAAACAAAACTCATTTGGGTAGAAACACCTACGAACCCAATGATGAATATTATTGATATCAAAGTAGCTGCAGCCATTGCAAAAAAACACGATGTATTGCTGGCGGTAGATAATACGTTTGCTACGCCTTATTTACAACAATCCTTAGATTTGGGAGCCGATATTGTAATGCACAGTGCTACAAAATATTTGGGAGGACATAGTGATGTAGTGATGGGAGTACTTGTTGTAAATGATGAAAAATTAGCCAAAAAACTCTACTTTGTTCAAAACGCAAGTGGTGCCGTATGTGGGCCACAAGATAGTTTTTTGGTGTTGAGAGGAATAAAGACCTTGCATATACGCATGCAACGTCATTGCGAAAATGGGGCCGCTATTGCAAAATACCTGGCGAAGCACCCTAAAATTGAAAAAGTATACTGGCCCGGTTTTGAAGATCATCCCAACCATGAGATTGCAAAATCGCAAATGAAAGATTTTGGCGGAATGATCTCTTTTGTAACAAAAGGAAATGATTATGATGAAGCCATCAAAATTGTTGAAAATTTAAAAGTGTTTACCCTTGCCGAAAGCCTAGGGGGTGTTGAGAGTCTTGCAGGGCATCCTGCGAGTATGACCCACGCAAGCATCCCGAAAGCAGAGCGTGAGAAGACAGGAGTGGTTGATAGCTTAATACGCCTTAGCGTTGGGATCGAAGATATAGACGATTTGATTGCTGACTTAAAACAGGCGATAGGATAGCACTATTATCTTAAAAAAAAGAGAGCCATTTGGCTCTCTTTTTTTGTTTTAAAATTTATGTTTCCCCGTTACTTCTTGATTATTCTTTTTACGAGTTTATCTGTCCCATTACTTAGCGTTAATAAATAAATACCCGACTTTAATTGAGCAATACTAATTATTGATGTCTTAGTATCTAAATTAAATGTATTGATTAACTTTCCAGTAATATCATGTAATGTAGCTTTCGTATACGACAGGTCGTCCATCTCAATATTTAATACATCACTTGAAGGATTAGGGAATAGGTTTATTGAAACTTGTGAAACTTCATCAATTCCTAAATTACCTACATCCAGAAAAATGTTAGGTCGTTGTATTGTTAACCCAGGAAGGGCAGCGTTTGTAATATCACATCTATAATTCCCAGTGTCAGCAGCCTGTACATTTGTTAGCGTGTACGAGCTATTAGTAGCTCCGCTTATTGCCACATCATCTTTAAACCACTGGAATAGATTACCTCCAAACTTTCGGTTTAAATCATCCTCGTTTATTATAAAGGTAACATCTTCTCCTTCCGCTATGTTTATTTCAATTTCTTCATCTGTGGTAAATTGTGGGGTGTAATTAAAAGTTTCAATCAAATTGTTGTTTTCAAAATTTTCTGCCAAATCATCAAATGTGTAGTTGTTAAACGTAATTGTCAATGCGGATAAATTAGGTAATGAAGACAAGTCCGGTACCATACCAGATAGTTCGGATTCGCTTACTTGTAGCGTACTTAAATTAGTAAGATCAACAATATTTGAAGGGATATTTTCTATAAGAGGACAGCGTATTAATGTAATTCTTTGTAACGAGTCTGCATTTCCAAAAGATTCTGGAAAACTACTGATATTAGAAGTGTTAATTTGAATGACCTCTAGCGTCGTAATATCAAATAAACCACTAGGTAAAGCTCCATTCAACGCAGGCGAACCAAATTGATCTTGAAACCTAAAAGTTCTTAGGTTACTAAGATCTCCTATAGATTCAGGAATAGGTCCCACTGTATTATTTCCTAAAAAATTAAAATCACTCACATGTTCTTGACCATCTATGATGTATGTAGAAAGGCTGTGCCAAGAATCAACAGGTGCCGAGGTAGTCCAGAATTCGTTAGAAAGCCAGTTGTCACCATTAGTACTGTTATAAAAGGCTACTAATGCATCTCTTTCTGAAGTACTCAATGGGGTTACTTCTTGAGCTTGAAAAGTAGTAAAACTTGCATTTGAAACAAATTGAATATAATAGGTTTGCCCTTGAGTAACTTCAAAAGTTCTGTTTCTGTTCCCTGCCTTAATAGTTAGATTTTCGTTACTTCCATCTGCTTGCCCACATACAGTAATTTGTGTTAACTCAGACTCATTGGTGGCGGTGTTGTTGGTTGCTGTAAATACAGTAACAGAGCCAGCATTATCAGAAAATGTATTTGTTGCTGGTAAAAGCTCACCATCCCTTAACCCAGTAACAGCGATAAATGTATTTGAGGTCGCAGTATACTTATAATATACAACACCTACAGTATCCGAATCTAAACAAGTATTTACGGGTGTCTCTTGTGCTGTAGGAGTACCTGCTACTACATCTGTGAAAGTAAATGCGGTGATTTCTGTTGCATTTGCAATGAGATCATTAGGCGGTGCTTGTCCGAAACAAACATTTGAGGTAATTAAAAAAAAGAGTAATAAATTTTTCATAATATTTGGTTTAAAGTTGAGCGCCAAATGTATACACTTCATTTTTTCTTTGAAAAAAAATGTTCTGAAATGGCATTTTTTGTTATGAATGGACGAAGAGTGGAAAAAAACCGATAAAAAGCATCTATTATACGTAGTTATACGTAGTAAATACCTTTGCTTTTTAAAATGTATAGTGGAGCTCAAAAAAGAGCATTAAAAAAGGGAGCCACTTTGGCTCCCTTTTTTAATATTATATGATGTAGTATTAATCTAAATAATAGATATATCCTATGTTTAACCAATATACCCAATCATTTGATTTGTTTTCGGGCACTGGTCTTACTCCGTTTTGATCAAACCCTGGATTTAAACCATCAACCCAATCAGAAAAATAATATTGCCAACGGCTATCGAGCATTAAATCGCTCAAAGGGGTTAATTTAAAACGAAAACCGATACTTCCTACTACAGAAAATGTAGAGCCGCCCTCTTGTTGATAGGCATCAATATACTTATCTGGTCTCGGTATTGTTAGAGGTGAAGGCTCCGTAGATTCTGGATCAAAGTTTACATAGTGTACTCCAGCGCTAATAAACGGCGCTATTTTATAACCTCCCGCTGCAAAGTCACGAATGCTTAAAGGAAAATATTCTAATTGTGAACCAATATCAAAAACCCTCGTAGAACCAGTAGTGGCTCGTAAATATGCTCCTAAATCATCATCATCATCTGCAAATTCTCCAAAATATTCAAGAGTTGTTTTATGGTAATCAATCTCATTACGTATCTTAAAGTGATCGTTAAAGTAGGTGTCGCGTGTATAGCAGTTACAATCTGCTCTGTAAGAAAAATTGATGTAGTGAACGAGCCCAATGCCAAAACCCACATTCCCTTTATTTGTTTCAAAATCGCTACGCACACCATAATCTGAGTAGAATGCCACGGGTCCAGTAATAATACCTACCTCGTGAGAAAAGCCAAATTGGCTGTAAATTTCCTGCTTAGCACATAGCAAAAAGAAAAATACCACTAATAAAGTTCTGGTATTCATGATAAATTAGGTTTAGATTGAGACGTAACAAATATATAAAAACATATCTAACGGCGAAATTTAATATGGTTTTTTAGGTTTAGTATAAAAATAACACACAAGTATTTTCATATCGATTATATTTGCTTTTTTAAATAACGAAAACGTTTTCATTAAATTATTTGTAATTTCATATTTAATAAACGTACTTATATTAATAAATAACGAATTAATCACTTTTTTACTGAAAAATTGGAAAAAGAAAAGTTCAAAATTGAGCCTATTTTCCCTTTAAAAACCGAAAACAATGAAGCAAAGTATTAAAGATTTTATCGCAACGGTTGAAAAATCTAATCCTAACGAGCCAGAATTTCTACAGGCCGTTACCGAAGTTGCAGAAACTGTCATTCCATTTATAGAAGAAAACGAAAAATATCAGAACAAAAAATTATTGGAGAGAATGGTAGAGCCAGAGCGTACCATTCTTTTTCGTGTACCATGGACAGATGCTAATGGGGAGATACAAGTAAACCGGGGATATCGTGTTGAATTTAATTCGGCGATAGGACCCTATAAAGGAGGATTGCGCTTTCACCCTTCAGTAAACTTAAGTATTTTAAAGTTTTTGGGATTTGAACAAACTTTCAAAAATAGCTTAACCACATTGCCAATGGGCGGGGGTAAAGGAGGTAGCGATTTTGATCCTAAAGGAAAAACAGATAATGAAGTGATGCGTTTTTGTCAAAGCTTTATGACAGAATTGTCTAGACATATAGGTCCAAACACAGACGTTCCTGCGGGAGATATTGGTGTTGGTGGAAGAGAAATAGGATATATGTTTGGTCAATACAAGCGTCTGCGTAACGAATTTACGGGCGTACTTACTGGAAAAGGACTTAGTTATGGAGGGTCGTTAATTAGACCCGAAGCTACTGGTTATGGTAATGTGTACTTTGCAAAAAACATGCTTGAAACAAAAGGGGAAAGCTTTAAAGGCAAAACGGTCGTAGTTTCGGGTTCTGGAAACGTAGCACAATATGCTGCAGAGAAGGCGATGGAGTTTGGTGGTAAAGTAGTTACAATGTCCGATTCGGGTGGATTTATTTATGATAAAGAAGGAATTAATTCAGAAAAGCTAGCGTTTATAATGAACCTCAAGAACGTAAAACGTGGCAGAATTAGTGAATATGTAGATAAGTACCCTTCCGCTAAATACAATGAAGGAGAACGCCCTTGGTCTGTAAAATGTGATATTGCATTACCTTGTGCAACACAGAACGAACTAAATGAAAGCGAAGCAAAAACTCTTATTAAAAACGGTTGTATGTTAGTAGGAGAAGGCGCAAACATGCCTTGTACCCCAGATGCAATTATTCAATTTCAAAAAGCAAAAATACTTTTCTCTCCAGGAAAAGCTTCTAACGCTGGAGGTGTAGCAACATCTGGATTAGAAATGTCTCAAAACTCATTGCGTCTTAACTGGACAGCTAAAGAAGTAGATGAAAAATTACATGCTATTATGAACGATATTCATGCTGCCTGTGTAGCCTATGGTAAAGACGGTGATGGCTATGTAGATTATGTGAAGGGTGCCAATGTTGCTGGATTTGTAAAAGTAGCTGATGCAATGCTTGCACAAGGGGTTGTTTAATCTCAAGATTTCTTTGCTAAGCAAAAGATAAAGGAAAAGGTTGCCCATCAGGTAACCTTTTTCGTTTACAATGGTAACAATATTTCCTATTTTAGCGTGTTATAAATGATGAATAAACTCCTGTCTATGAAACGACTCATTGTAGCGTTTACTTTTTTGATTTCTTTTTCGACGTTCGCACAGAATTTTGAAGATAGCTGGGTAGACTATTTTTCTTATGCTTCTGTGCGGAGCATTTCACAGGGAAACAATAAGATATTTGCCGGAACTGAAAACGCAGTATTTTCTTATGATTTAACAACTCAGGAAATAGAGACCATCAATACAGTAAACGGGTTATCTGGTGAATCTATATCAACCATTTATTATAGCGATGCCTTTAATTTACTCTTTATTGGGTACGAAACTGGACTGATTGAAGTTGTTATCGAAGGGGAAGAAAATATCTTGACCGTTGTAGATATTTTGGATAAACCGACCATACCGCCTAATGAAAAACGCATTAATCACTTTAATGAGTTTGATGGGAATATTTATATCTCAGCTGAGTTTGGTATTTCGGTTTTTGATCTCGCTGCGCTCGAGTTTGGTGACACCTTTATAATCGGAGATTTTGGTACCCGATTGAATATAACGCAGACTACGGTATTAGAACCTTATATTTATGCTTCATCTATTGGCGGAGGCTTTAGACGGGCACTGGTTGAAAACACCAATTTGATTGATTTTGAACAATGGGAAACAGTAAGGCCGGGTTTCTTTTCGGGTATACAAGCCATACAAGGACAATTATACACGGCAAATACAAGTGGAGCTGTTGCTAGATATGAGAGCACTACAAATACATTGACGACTGTTAGTAATTTTGGGGCAAATGCGATTGTAGATTTCAATACCCAAAACAACCTGCTCACCGTTGTAACTAGAAGTATGATCCAAACATATAATGAAAATTTTTCTTTGCAAGCGTCCGTGACATCGCTGCCAGAATTTGACTATATATTACAATCTGGATATGCCATCAACAATACATTTTATATGGGATCTACTGAAGATGGGATGCTTCAAGTTCCTTTTTCAAGTAATCAAGCGACACAAATCTTGCCTGATGGACCTATAAGCAACAACTCATTTTCTATTGATGCTTCGCCGGGCCAATTATGGGCGGTTTTTGGTGAATTTGATGTTTCTTTTAATCCTTTTCCAGTGACTAAAAGAGGGATTAGTAATCTTAAAGATGAAGCGTGGACCAATGTGCGATATGAAACGCTTGTAGAAACATTAGGCAAAGATGCGAATGACCTGGTAAATGTTACTATAAATCCTACGAATCCTGATGAGGTTTATATGTCGTCTTTTAATAAAGGGCTGCTGAAAGTGGTTGAACAAGTACCTACCATATTATATGATGATACTAATAGCCCTTTGGAATCATTCGTTCCAGATGCATTAGATATTCGGATTTTTGGTTCAGATTTCGACAGGCAGGGCAATTTATGGTTTGTGCAGAGTAGGGTGGATAATGCCTTAAATAGATTATCTCCGTCTGGACAATTTCAGCAAGTAGATATAACCCCGATAATTGAAGACACTTCACGATCGCTGGCTTTTAGTAAATTAGAGATTAGCAGAGAAGGTTTTGTTTTCTTTGGTACTGCGAACGATGGAGTGATAGGCTATAACCCTACTACGAGCGACTTTAATAAAATAGGGAAAGAATTAGGAAACGGAAACTTGCCGGCTAATAACGTACGAGCGCTGGCTTTTGATAATAATAATAGACTCTGGATAGGTACGTTACAGGGAATTCGGATATTTTTTAATACCGGTGGTTTTTTTGAAGATAATGCAAACATAGATGCACAAGAGATTATCATTGAAGAAAACGGTATTGGACAAGAATTTTTGTTTGATGTTTCAATAACAGATATTGAAGTGGATGGATCAAATAATAAATGGATCTCGACTGCTACATCGGGTGTTTTTTATGTGTCCCCTAATGCCCAAGAAACCTTGCTTAGATTTACGAAAGATAATTCCCCTTTGCCTTCTAATAACGTTCTAGACATTGCAATCGATGAAAGTACAGGCGTCGTCTATTTTGCAACTAACAACGGATTGGTAGCTTTTAAAGGAAGTGCGACGGCACCTTCAGAAACATTAGAAAACGTGCGCGCATTTCCTAACCCAGTACGACCTGGATTTGCGGGTGATGTGACAATCGACGGGCTTACTGCGGATGCAAATATAAAAATCACAGATATTGAAGGAAACCTTGTCTTTGAAACCACCAGCGAAGGAGGCAGCATTCTTTGGGACACCACCGCTTTTGGTAAATACAAGGTAAGATCTGGTGTTTATTTGGTTTTAATAACCGCTGAGGATGCCTTGGAAACCAAAGTTTCAAAAATCATGATTATTCGATAATGGTCATTACTACAAAGGCCATTGTACTCTCTGCCATTAAATATGCAGAAGCAGACCTTATTGTAACATGTTTCACCGAAAGCACCGGAATTAAAAGCTATTTGCTACGACGTATTTTAAAATCGAAGAAAGGCAAATTAAAAACATCCCATTTTCAACCCTTAACGCAATTAGAGATAGTTGCATTTCACAAAGATAAAGGGACTTTAGAGCGAATTCAAGAAGCTAAAATTGCGACACCCTACGTAAGTTTGCATACCGATGTGGTAAAAAGCGCATTGGTACTTTTTTTAGCCGAAATGCTAAAGAATTCTATTAAGGAGGAAGAGACAAACAAACCACTATTTATTTTTATAGAAGAATCCCTGTTATGGCTCGATAATAATAGCGCCATAGCCAATTTTCATATTTTATTTTTACTGAAATTAGCTGCCTATTTGGGGTTTTATCCAGATGCTTCAGACATTGACCAACGGTACTTTAATTTGGCTGAAGGGTATTTTGAAAAGAACGATACGGGCAATTACTCAAGAAATGGGCCCGAAATAAGGGTGTTTAAACAGTTCTTCGGCATAAATTTTGATGCATTGGTGGAGTTAAAATTAACCAAGACCGAACGTTCAAACACCCTTGATTTACTATTGGTTTACTACCAATTGCACTTACAAGGCTATCGAAAACCGAAGTCCCTTTTAGTACTCAACCAACTATTCAACTAGCATGAAATTAACGTTTACCCTATTACTTACGCTTTTTACCTTATCCATTTCCGCCCAAAAAATCCAAATTCTTTCAGAAGACAATCAAGAACCCATTTCTGGGGCCGTGGTTTATAATAATGACAAATCTATTAGTGGTGTGACAGATTTTGATGGTTTTGTCGACATTTCATCATTTTCTGAAAATGAAAAAATTTTTATACGCCATGTTTCACATTTGCAACTTACGACGACCAAGAAAAAAATTCGTAATGCCGGCAACAAAATAATCCTGCCAGTAAATTCTAGCACCTTGGATGAGGTGGTGCTTTCCGTGTCAAAATTTGGACAGGAAAAACGGGGTGTTCCGCAGCAAATTATTTCGGTAGATAGTAGAGACGTACTGTTTAAAAACCCCCAAACGGCAGCAGATTTATTAGAAGATAGTGGACAGGTATTTGTTCAAAAAAGTCAATTGGGGGGAGGAAGTCCCCTTATTCGAGGGTTTTCAACCAATAGATTGTTGATTACTGTGGATGGTGTACGATTTAATACCGCGATTTTTCGTGCGGGGAACGTTCAAAACGTAATTTCTATAGATCCTTTTGCGATAGCACGCACCGAGGTCATTTTAGGTCCAGGATCTGTGGTCTACGGTAGTGACGCCATAGGTGGGGTTATGAATTTTTACACAAAGAAACCCGCGTTTTCTTTTGAAGAAGGAACGAGTTATTCTGGTAGTGCAGTCGCACGATATGCTTCGGCAAGTAATGAAAAAACAGGACACATAGATTTCAATATCGGTTCAAAGGAATGGGCTTTTTTAACAAGCGTTTCTTATACTGATTTTGATGATCTTAGAATGGGTAAGCACGGTCCAGATGACTACCTAAGAACCGAATATGTAGAAACCCAAAATGGGGAAGATGTTGTAGTGCAGAATGATGATCCATTGGTTCAACGCTTTACGGGCTACAGTCAGATCAATACGATGCAAAAAATACGATATATGCCTTCAGAAACATGGGATTTCAATGTAGGCCTGTTCTATACAACGACCAGCGATTACCCACGTTATGACCGTTTGATCCGAAGAAGAAACGGGCAGCTTCGCTCTGCAGAATGGTATTATGGCCCTCAGGAGTGGCTTAGTGGAAACCTACAGGTGACACATAAAATGGAAAGCGCGTTGTATGATGAAAGTTTGCTAACCCTATCATATCAACGATTTAAAGAAAGCAGGAACGATCGTGATTTTGGTGATTCAGCATTGTTTGAAACCGATGAAACGGTAAACGCATATACCGCGGGATGGGATTTCACCAAAAAATTACAAGATGTAAATGTCTTTTACGGGTTGGAATACGTGTTTAACAAAGTGAACAGTGTAGGGCAACAAACAGATGTGACCACAGGTGAGTCGCAACCAGACGCTTCAAGATATCCAGACGGTTCCACTTGGCAATCTATTGCAGGATACGGTAGTTTGCAGTGGCAAATAAATACTGAATTGTCTTTTCAAGGTGGGCTACGCTATAACCACATTCTAGTAGATGCAACTTTTGATGACCGTTTTTTTGATTTCCCTTTTTCTGAAGCAAATATCTCTACAGGAGCATTGACAGGAAGTGCAGGCCTTGCTTGGAATCCAAATAAAATTTTAGGCTGGAGAGCTAATTTTTCAACCGCTTTTAGAGCCCCAAATATTGATGATGTAGGAAAGATATTTGATAGTGAGCCAGGCAGTGTCGTGGTGCCTAATCCCAATCTAGACCCTGAATATGCTTATACGGGAGAACTAGGCGTTACTTTTAATATAAATGATGTGGTGAAGCTTGATCTAGCTACCTACATGACACAGTTGGATGATGCACTAGTGCGAAGAGATTTTGCAATTGAGGGTCAAACCGAAATTTTATACCAAGGAGAATTGAGCAACGTACAGGCGATTCAAAATGCAGCGAAAGCTGAGGTGTATGGTTTTGAAGCAGGGATTGAGGTTAATTTTACAAAACAACTACAGCTTACTTCGCAATATAACATCACAGACGGATTTGAAGAAGATGATGATGGAAACCAAAACCCAATTCGTCATGCCGCTCCACAGTTTGGGAATACACACTTTATTTACAGTAACAACAAGTGGAAGTTCGATGCTTTTGGCGAATACAATGGACAATTTGATTTTGAAGATCTGGCACCTAGTCAAAGTAACAACGATTTTTTATTTGCTAAAGACGCGAATGGAAACCCGTTTTCCCCTAATTGGTACACACTCAATTTTGGCGCACAATATCAAATAACCGAAGCCTTACAGCTTAATGCTACACTAGAAAATATTACAGACCAACGCTATCGTCCTTATTCATCAGGTATTGCAGCGCCAGGAAGAAATTTGATCGTTTCGGCGAATTATAAATTCTAAGGGCCACTTTTATAAGTTTTTAATTTTCGCAAGAGAATGTTCCAGCAATTGAAGCTGTTCTTTAAGGGTAGCTTCCATGTTTTCAGGAAGTTTAAGAGATGGTTCCAACGTCTCTTGATATTGAGTAATGAGGGCATTAATTTTTGCGGTATAACCCTCAATCAAAGCAGCATTATCTTCTTCTGAAAACGCGGTTCTTATATCTGCCCAACCTCTTTCCAGCGCACCTCCAACAGTACCTTCGGTATTAATAGAAGCATCAGAGTTAAAAGCTACCAGTGCAGCTGTAAGCTTCATAGCCATTTTTCTATGTTCATCCGCCTGTTTTTTTAAAAATCCAATAAGTGTTGTGTTTGAAGTATGATCTACTGCTTCCCAGAAACTTTTATGGTGATCTATATGTCTTACAATTAAATTTTGAACCTTTTTCGTGATATTTTCTGTTGTGTCCATCGTAATTAGTTTTGTGTTAACATAGTCGATAAAAGTAAGGTGGCAACGATCCATAAAATTAAGGAAAGAATTCCGCCGATGATCACAAAGTGTTTAAATTTATAAACACCTGTGCCGTAAATAAGCGCGTTCGTTTGGTATCCTACGGGGGTAAAAAAACTATAATTTGCGGCAAACATGATGGCGAGTATAAAAGGTTTTAAAGGGAGTTCTAGCCCAGCGGCAATAGAAATGGCGATAGGTGTCATAATAATAGCGGTAGCGTTGTTTGAAATCGTCCCACTCATTAACATCGTAAAACCAAACAACAAACCAAGCACGACAATGGGTTCTTGACCCGTGAGCAATTTGAGTAAATTTTCTGAGATCCACATGTCTGTACCCGTATTGGTCATTGCGATGCCTAATGGGATCATCCCTGCCAATAAGAATATGATTTGCCAGTTGATTTTATGATAGATATCTTCTAATGAAATGGATTTTGTGAGCAACATGGCTGCAACTCCTGTAAGGGAAGCTGTTAATATGGTGAGTACTCCCGACGCTGCTAAACCAACCATTAAAAGCAGAATAACGAGTGCAGTTGATTTCTGTAACGTACTTTTTGAAGAGGTGAACTCATGTTGATTTAAGATAGCAGTGTTTTCAATATTATGCAATTTTGAAATACTGTTTTCTTGCATTTCTAGTAATAAACGATCGCCTGGTTTTAGGTTAATCTTATTTACATTTTTGCGTATGAGCCTTTCTTTTGTATTGCGGAAATTTTTTCTTTTTTTTATGGCTAATGGATAAGCCCCTTCAAAGGTCATGAGCCGTAGGCTACGCAATGTTTTTCCAATGTATTTTGAACCTGGAAGTATGAGCAATTCGACAAATGACAACGAAGGCACTTCTTTTTCTTCTCTTTCTTTATCCTTTTCGCTCTTTTTCTT
>Ga0115567_10002254_pt1 | contig 19073 bp, 10 predicted proteins | sample COGITO_mtgs_1204_2_FD_88679 | JGI IMG/M metagenome (GOLD analysis project Ga0115567, IMG submission 88679) | Pelagic marine microbial communities from North Sea - COGITO_mtgs_120412 | ecosystem: Environmental > Aquatic > Marine > Epipelagic | place: Germany:Helgoland, sampling site Kabeltonne... | reverse complement strand
CATCATCATCTCATCACTTTTAATTACACAGCAGTATATTCTGGTATCCTGAACTTATAAAACATCATCGCGCAAAAGTGTGTTTATATGATTTCTTTTGAGGAAAATTTTCAGATGAAAGTCAGAAGTGTTTTTTGGCAATTTTTGCAAAATTTTTGGCAATTCTGGCAAAAGAGGAGCTCCTGGTGAAAGCCCTCACAAAAAAATTAGAAGGAATTTACTACTACTACTACTACTACTACTACTACTACTAATGGGCGCAAAAGCGAGCACTTCCTTGGACTCTTCCTCCTCCTCGAGCAAGGAAGGCGCGAGTGACGGTGGTGGTCAGAGTGGTGGTGGCGCTTCGTCGTCGAAAGCGACCAATAATGATGCCGCTGGTGTTGTTGGTGTTTCGAAATCATCTTCGAAAAGTGCATCGACGACATCTTCTTTGCTCTCGAAAGAGGAAATGCGATCGGTGCGAGAGTTTTTGGAGGAGGCGAAAGAGGTCGCGAAGACGGCGGCGAAAGCGAGTAAAAACGGCGATGCGATGAAAACGCTCGAGAAGCAGTTGAAGACGATCGATTCGTACCTGCAAACGAGGACGTATTTCGCGACGGATAGGATGCAGACGGAGGCGGATGTGGCGATGTGCAAAGCGTTGAACGGGGTGAAAGATGGGGTGGTGGAGAAATACGCGGAGATTAAGAGGTTCGTGGAGTTGATGAGGCAGACGAACGATGCGGGGGGGTTGACCCCCGCTGTAGAAGAGGGAGGCGACGACGCGGCGGTCGAGGCTTTGGGGAAGCGGGTGGAAAAGATGGCCGTCGGCGGCGGCGAGCCGGGGAAGATTTCCAAAGGTCAAGCGAAGAAAGACGCGGCGAAGGCGGCGAAAAAAGCGGCGAAAGAGGCGAATAAGAGTAACGACGGCGGTGGGAAGAAACCAACGTCCGGCTCGTTTGAGATTGACTTGAAAGACGCTGAGGAAGGCAAAGTGTGCACGAGATTTCCGCCGGAACCGTCGGGATATTTACACATCGGTCACGCCAAAGCGGCTTTATTGAACCATTACTTCGCGAGGAGGTACAAAGGAACGCTCATTTTGCGGTTCGATGATACGAATCCAGCCAAGGAGAAGCAAGATTTCGTCGATAACATTTTGAAGGACTGCGCGACGTTGGGATTGGATTACGATAAGTTGACGTATACCTCGGATTCGTTTCCACAAATTTTAAAGTTGGGGGATACGATGATGAAAGAGGGTAAATTATACGTGGATACAACGCCAGTGGACAAAATGCGCGAAGAGCGCATGAGTAAGACTGAATCCGCGTGTCGCACACAATCGGTGGAGGAAAATATGAAACTTTGGGAGGAGATGAAGAAAGGTTCGGCCGTCGGCGTAGAGTGTTGCGTGCGCATTAAAATTAACATGCAATCGGACAACGGGTGCATGAGAGATCCGGTGTGCTTTAGATGTAACATCGAAACCCCGCATCATAGAACAGGGGACAAATACAAGGTGTATCCGACGTACGATTTCGCGTGTCCGTTTGTGGACGCCATTGAAGGCGTCACGCACGCGTTGAGAACGTCCGAGTATAAAGACCGAGAAGAACAGTACCAGTTTATTCAAAAGGCGCAAGGACAGCGCGAAGTGAACTTGTGGGATTATTCGAGAATGAACTTCACGTATACGACGTTGAGTAAACGAAAGTTGCAATGGTTCGTCGATAACAAACACGCGGCTGATTGGACCGACCCGAGGTTTCCCACCGTCCAAGGCGTTGTTCGAAGAGGCATGCGCATCGAAGCGTTGAAAGAGTTTATTTTGTCGCAAGGCGCGTCTAAAAACATGAACACCATGGAATGGGACAAAATTTGGGCGGTGAACAAGAAACTCATCGCCCCGGAAACGCCCATGCACGTCGCGGTCAACGACGAAAGACGCGTGAAAGTGATTTTTGACAACTGCGAGGACGGCGACAAGTGGGTCACCAAACCGAAAAACCCAAAGAATAAAGAACTCGGTGTTAATGTTGTTTTGCGAAAGAAAGAAGTTTGGTTAGAACAAGAAGAAGCTTTGAAACTCAAAGAAGGCGAAGAGGCGACGTTTACCATGTGGGGCAACGCCATTCCGAAGAAGATTCACGTGGCGGAAGACGGAAAAACCATCGAGACGATCGACGCTACTTTGAACCCAAACGGTGACGTGAAAAGCACAAAAGTAAAAGTGAACTGGCTCCCAGCTTACGACGAGCTCGTTGCCCTCGAATTACACGATTTCGGGTACTTGATAACGAAGAAACAACCGGAAGACGGCGACGATTTCAAAGACCTCGTGAACTTGGACTCTGACAAAGTGACCATGTGCCATGGCGATTGTAACTTGCGCACATACCAGTTAGGCCAAATCGTTGAATTGAAGAACAAAGGCTTTTACATCATCGACAAGATTGGCGTGGAAGATAGCACTCCTTACGTGCTTTTCAACGTTCCCGGAACCGGTGGGAAAGTTGCGTAAAACGTAAAAAGAAGAAGAACGTCACTCAATATTGTTTTTACTACCTATATAGTACATCGTTCTTGCTAAAAATCTACACATAATCGTACATTACTACACATCATCTACTCGCTGTCTCGTTATTTAACAGCATCTTTTAACTCGCCTTTCTCAAACATCTTCACGATTATATCGTGGCCTCCCAAAAATTCCTTATTCGCGTACACTTGCGGAATCGTCGGCCAATCGCTAAACTCTTTCATCACGTACAACAAGTTCGGATTATACTTATCGTCTAATACATTCACGGTCTCGAAATCAAGCAACAATGAGTTCAACGCGTTGACTACTCTGTGCGAATAACCACATTCCGGTTCCTCTCTCGTCCCTTTAATAAACGCTACAATCTTGTGCTCGTCAATCGCCTCTTGAATCTTCGGTTTCAACGCGTCGAACGACATGTCCGGAGTCATACCATTTGTCAATCGTAAACTCGGTTTTGAAGGACCGCGTTTCTTTCTATCCGCCCACAACTCATTCTTTGGAGTATTCCCAGGAGGCAAACTCCCTCCGCTCTCTGAAACGTGCGCCATCACCCATCGCTTCCACCCGTCTTGCAAATCCACCTTCGTCGCCTCCTCCATGGGCAAAACCTTTGCAAACCCGCACTCCGCCGGTAGCTCAAAGCAGTGCATCTTAATCGAGGCGGATATTTTGCGAGACAAACCAACGTATTGAAGTTCTTTCTTGTCGTTATAGATGGCGTAGATCCCTGGCGAAGCGGGAATGTCTGGGGAGTTGAACCCTTCAAATTGGATATCTATCAGTGGGAGGGTGGACATCATCATCCCATCATCATCGTTCTCCGCGCGCGCGGAGAGGCGAACGACTACGACAGAGCGTCGCTTTTGTCGCTTCGTCGCACTGTTATTATTATTGTTCGCCGAGGCGGCGCTTTGTCGCGAAGGAGAGAGCTGGAGCGTTCGCATGATGGGGTGGTAGGTGGCCCGTTTCTTCTTGTGTGTGAATAAGTGTAGTGTGAACAAACAAACAACAGACGATGTGAGCAAAATACCTAATATCTCACGCGAGTGAAAGGATGCCAAAAATAGCCACTCCCTCGCAAGGAAAGACGACTGTTTTCACCGGTTTCGGTCCACAAAAGCAAAAGAACAACTTTGTGAGAACTCTTTTTTTCGGCTTTTTCCCTGAAGTTTCTTCACTTTTTCTTTCCCCGAGGGCGGCAAACGAGAACACATCAAACACACACAAAAGATACACACAATCAACCATGCGGTAAGTACTTTCATTCGTTTTCATTCAAAGCGCGAGCGAGAAGACGAGAGTGACGATGCGGAGAAAAACCGCACTCGTCATTCTCTCGTCGCTCGCGCGTGCGCGCGGCTTTTTACGCGCGTATCGGTTTTTGGTTTTGGTCAACTACCTTTCTCTTTGCATTTCACATGCGAGATGGACCACCGCCTCTCTGTTTTTTTCCAATACGCGCGCGCAACGACGACGCGTTGCTCTCATCACTGACGCTTGCATTATGCTCTTCAACCAATCAACAACAGTGAAATCGTCCACATTCAAGCCGGTCAGTGCGGTAACCAGATCGGCGCCAAGTTTTGGGAGGTACGCGAGAGGAAGACCTTTTTTTAGATTTTTTTCCAATCGACGCTTTTTTCTCGTTCGAAGAAGAGTGGGCGGTCAACTCTTTTTTTCTCAACACACGTTTCATCTTCAACGCGCGCAAACGCTGACGGTACATACGTTTCTTCATTTATTACACTTCAAAAGGTCATTTGCGATGAGCACGGGATCGATCCGACTGGCTCGTACTCCGGCGATTCGGATTTACAACTCGAGCGCGTCAACGTGTACTTCAACGAAGCCTCCGGCGGTCGATACGTTCCGAGAGCGTGTTTGGTCGATTTGGAACCCGGGACGATGGACTCGGTCAGGTCTGGTCCGTACGGACAAATTTTCCGTCCGGATAACTTTACGTTTGGACAAACTGGCGCTGGTAACAACTGGGCCAAAGGCCACTACACGGAAGGTGCTGAGTTGATTGACTCGGTGTTGGACGTCGTGCGTAAAGAAGCCGAGTCGTGCGATTGCTTGCAAGGCTTCCAAGTTTGTCACTCTTTGGGTGGTGGTACTGGTTCAGGCATGGGGACGCTCATGATTTCCAAGATTCGCGAGGAATACCCGGACCGCATGATGATGACTTTTTCCGTCGTCCCATCGCCGAAAGTTTCCGATACCGTCGTCGAGCCGTACAACGCGACGTTGTCCGTGCACCAGTTGGTCGAAAACGCCGACGAGTGCATGGTTTTGGACAACGAAGCGTTGTACGACATTTGCTTCAGAACGTTGAAGTTGACGACGCCGACGTTTGGTGATTTGAACCACTTGATTTCCGCGGTCATGAGCGGCATCACGTGCTGCTTGAGATTCCCGGGTCAATTGAACGCGGATTTGAGAAAGTTGGCGGTGAACTTGGTGCCGTTCCCGAGGTTGCACTTTTTCATGGTTGGTTTCACGCCGCTCACCTCTCGAGGATCGCAACAGTACCGCGCTTTGACCGTTCCGGAACTCACGCAACAAATGTGGGACGCGAAAAACATGATGTGCGCCGCCGACCCGAGACACGGTCGTTACCTCACCGCCTCCGCTTTGTTCCGCGGTCGCATGTCCACCAAAGAAGTCGACGAACAACTCTTAAACGTCCAGAACAAAAACTCGTCGTACTTCGTCGAATGGATCCCGAACAACGTCAAATCATCCGTCTGCGATATTCCTCCAAAAGGGTTGAAAATGTCCGCGACGTTCATCGGCAACTCTACCGCGGTTCAAGAAATGTTCAAACGCGTCTCCGAACAGTTCACCTCCATGTTCCGGCGCAAAGCGTTTTTGCACTGGTACACCGGCGAAGGCATGGACGAGATGGAGTTCACCGAAGCCGAGTCGAACATGAACGACTTGGTCAGCGAGTACCAGCAGTACCAAGACGCCACGGCCGAAGAAGAAGCGGAGTACGACGACGAAGAGAAGGAAGACGGCGAAGCCGCTTTCTAAAAAAAAAGCGACGCTACTATTTTATCGCGAGAAACGTTTTATTTATTATTTTATTTTATTTAGGAAGAAGTTTTAGAAGGAGGAGCTCGGCGAAAGCGTTTGCGCTCTTTTCAACACCCGCGTTTCTGTCCTCATCCCGAGAGGAGTTTGAGAGCGAGTGAGAGACCCAGTGCATCATCGTCTTCGCGTGACGACGCGTCGTTCAGATGTATCTCTCTCCCTCTCTCTCCTTCTCTTTCTCTTCGCGAGAACCGCCTTCGCCTCCGGCGCCGGCGCTCGCGAAGCCGTCTCTAGTTGTTCTTCAAGCGGAAGCGAGACGAGTCGAGAAAGAGTAGTTCAATGAGAAACGCGCGAGGAGAAAATCGCAGAGGACGATAGAAGACGTCGAGAGTTTTAAAGTTCGCGAAGTTTAAAGTTTTAGTTTTTATTCATCTCGAAGAATCTTTTATTATATTATTACTTCTTTACACGTCTATGCGTACACCGCACACGTTTGTCCTTTTCCTCTTCTCTTCGTGACTCAGCAAAAGTAACTAAAACCCTAAACCATAGGTATTTGAAAACCTCGTACCTCAAATTCCTCATCTTTCCCTGCACTCTTCTCTTTGAAGAGTGTGTTTATCACCCCCCCGCGCAGTTTGGCGCTTCGGCGCACTTTATTCGTTCACTGCCTTCCCTTCGTTTTTTTTTCTCTTCTGAAAGAGGAAGAAGATATATATTATATATAAAGAGCATCGTTTTATAAAATGGTACAGTTTGGACGCCGTTTAGTGGAAGAACGGTACCCGGAATGGCGAGAGTTTTACATTCGGTACAAGGAGTTGAAGAACGCTTTGTACGCGGAAAGAGAAGACATCGAGGGAGGCGAGAAGAGCGGGTTGTTCGTGAAGACGTTACAGGCGGAAATTATGAAGGTACGTCTCATTCTTCGAGTGTTGTTTCGTTGTTGTTCTTGTTATCTATTCGTTTCTTTTTCTTCTTCCGAGGGAATAATTTCCCGGCTGGGGACTCGACATTATTCCAAATTTTGCGCAACACCTTTGTCGAGACGACGATGTCTAAAGAGCGCGAACGCGGCGCTTTCTCTCCTTTCTCTCCTCCTCGTCGTCCGTGACTCACCTTTTTTGCTCCTTCTTCACTGTTTACGACGCAGGCGAACGACTTCTACGTCAAAACCGAAACGAGACTTCGGGGGCAGTTGGATATCCTCGAAGAGGAGATAAAGCACGAAAAAACCGACGTCGAGCGGTTCAAGTCGGCGAAGAAGCAAATCGTGAAACACTTCGCGCCGGAGTTGAGCGAATTGAGATCGTTTGTTATTTTGAATTACACCGCGGTGGTGAAAGCGGTGAAGAAGTATAATAAGAATTGTAACAAAAGAGAGAACGCGGTGGAGATTATCCGCGACGTGCCGATGTTCGTGGATACGTCGTTGGCGGAGGTGGTGACGAGGACAGAGCTGTTAGCTGCGAGGGCGGCACCTGCGGAGGCGAGACAGATTGAGGATAGGATTTGTTCGGTGTGCGATGACGTGATGACGAACCCGGTGAGGTTAGCGTGTAGGCATCGGTTTTGTTTTAAGTGCGTCGTTTCGTCAGACGCGAGACAGCCGGAGTCGTTCAATCACGGGTTGACGACGAAAGAGTCCTCGAATACGTTGAGTGCGTTAACGAGCGCGTATAAAGCGACACAAAGAGTGTGCTTTGTGCCGGATGCATGTCCGTTATGTAAGGCGAGAAACGCGAAGAAGGCGAATTTGATTAATGTCGATTCGTATTTGGATGATTTCATAGCGATGAATTTCCCGGACGAGGAAGACGGGTCGCCATATGCTACGATTGTTGATGAAGTGATGCAAAAAAGTACTGGTGATGGTAATACAAATCCAGCAGAAAGCCTTGTTGCGGCGGTTGCGGTGGGAAATTTGACGGCGCAAACAACATCAACAGCGAATCATAATTCTCTTTCCTCGGATGAAGAGTCGAAGAGAAACTCGGTCGACTACTCTGAACTCGCACCAAATCGATGCTCTATGAGCGACGAAGGAGGTGATACTTTGATAGTAGAAATGCCGACAACAATGTCGACTTCTCCGCAGCAGAAACCGTTCGTAGCGCGCTCGAGTCCGAACAGAAAAGCAGGTCTTCACCGTCGCGTGGATTCATGGGAATCCGATCGTTTCAAGTTGGAAAGGGAGTCCATTTCAGGGTCTTTGTCTAATGGAATTGGTCGACCATCATCGCGCTTGAATAAACACAACAACAGCAACAATAGCAACAACACCGGTCACCATAGGCATCATCGGCATCACCCCGATTCCGATAGCGCACAGATGCCGAAGAAAAAGAAGCTACTGCGTAAAGTGCTAGTGATTGCCATCGCGGGATGTCGCTCCGACGCGATGATGATTGCAAATACTCCGACGTTCAAATCATTTATTCGTGGAAATAAAAATGGATGCTTTTCGCTTGATATGACTGTTTCCGCAATGCGCGCGTCCAAGTCGCCATCGTCTGCAATGTTACCTGCTTTGACTGGTCAATCCGTTTCGGTTTTGAAGGATATTGTTGAAGATCATGACGCCACGTTAACAGGCGTATTCGCGCGATTACATCTCGCGCGTCCGTGGGCAAACTGTGCTTCCGCCGTTGGCGGCGCGAAGGATTTGCACAAAATCATAGCGAAAGAAGCCATCGCGCTCGTGTCGGTAGGCGCGACGGATTCGGAAGCGACGAGAGCGATCATTCAGCAACTCGCAGTCCCGGAAAAGGCGCTCGACGATGGTAAAGACGAAACGACTCCGGATGCATTATTTCTGCACATGGCAGACGTTCAAACTGCAGGACACGTGCACGGTTTCGGCCCACACGTAGAAGAATATCTTCACGCGATTGAGAACGCGGATAAACGCGTCTCGGCTGTCCTCGAGGCTTTGCGAAAGCGTCAAGAGACGATAAAAAACGAAGATTGGCTCGTCATGGTTACGTCGCCATCTGGAGGCACGTGTCGAAACGATATGCCAGCATCGATGCAGGCTATGCACGATGCGAGCGATTGGAGTCAAGGTGGCGGGAGACAGTTACGTGCGAATGGCGTTTCCGGAATGCAAGAAGTCTCTCAACACGCCAGTGGATGGGTTTTGATCGAATCTGGCATCGAGTGCAAGTTGACTGGGGAGATCTTACCGTCTCCGCAAGATACGGATATTTCACCAACTATTCTTGAACACTTTGGTGTCGTCTCTCGTAAAGAGTGGAAAATGGACGGAGGAGATATGTTGAACATTCGTCGCGCCGAGTTTATCACGAATATGATGCGAGACTCGGAGCAACTCTCGGAGAACGGCGACGAGCCTGATGAGGATTTTGGTGCTCGGCACCCACGAGCGCGCTCTAGGACGACTCCAGGCCACGGACATCACGGCAGCAACAAATCGAAATCACGCTCGAGAACTCAATCGCCAAAACCGTTCGTGGAGAATATCCCCGGTTTATATGATCCAATTGGTTGCGCAGTGATTGGACATCGCGGCGTCGCCATGAATCACGCTTCTGGTCCTGGTATTCGCGAAAACACACTTTTGAGTTTCACGCAAGCTCACAAAGACGGTGCGGAATGGTGCGAATTTGACGTGCAAGTAACTTCGGATGGTGTCCCTGTGGTCTGGCACGATGACGTTGTGCTGGTAAAACGCGGGGACGGACCGATTGATTCCTTTTCCGTGCGCGAAATCGAATGGGCGGATCTCAAAGAACTTTCCATGGCGGCAAAGATTACCTCCGAGCGCCTGACAGGAAAATTGCCAATGCCCAGACCCAGGAAAAAGAGCGCGGAGTTGGAAGACGACGAGTCATACGACGAGTTAGATGACGACGAAGATGACGACGAGGATGATTTAGATCCAGTTGTCTTTTACAGAGTCTTTGATCACGAGCATTCCATCGACGACATTTCCAAATCGTTACCGTGGATCATGGAAGACGAGGACGTTATACCAACGTTATCGGAAGTGCTTGCGAATACTCCCGAAGAACTTGGATTAAACATTGAGCTGAAATACGACGAGCACAACTCGTGTGAGGCTCCGAGACTCGTAGCCGAGCTACGGTCCATTCTTGCGGCGTGTTCCGAGCATAACGACAGACGCATCGTGTTTTCGTCGTTCGATCCAGATGCGGCTACACTCATGCGCGCCTTACAAGGTACGTATCCAGTGATGATTTTAACGGACGGCGAAGAAAATCACGACGATCCACGGCGACGCTCTGTGGAAGCGGCGATGAAGGTTGCTTTGAAAGGAGGCTTGTGCGGCGTCGTTGCTGATGTAGCCAGACTCGTTGAAAACCCAAAATCTGCCGAATTGGTGAAAGATTCTGGATTGTTGCTCGCATCTTACGGTTCCGCGAACGACGAATCGTTAGTAGGTCGCCAAGTGGAATGGGGCGCGAGTGGTATCATAACCGACCGCGTCGGTGGTGTGTACGGCGAAAGAAACGACGAGAAGACTCGCAACTTGACGAGACGACAACCAAAGTTCAAACCGTCTGAGACGATACTCGACGAGAAAGATGATGTTGTTGCGACGTTCCTACCAAAACATGGATCCTCGCAAACGTTCCAAGGCGTCCCAACTATCATCGAAGAAGACCAAGATGGCTTAAAGCGTATCCACTCCACCTTAAACGCCGCCTCAGCCGCAGAAATGCTCCAGAAACTCGAGCTCGATACCGTCATGCTCTCTGAGTGGTACAAACTTTCCGACGACCAAGGCAGAAAGAACTTTGAAAACTCGAATGCGAGTAAACGCGACAGCATGGATGACTTTTCTGATTTGAGCACTCAAGATGCTATCAAGGGAAGGCAACAACGCCACCGTTTCCGCGGCGACGACGGTCAAACCATGCACGCGCCTCGAAAGTCTGTCAGCGATCAAGACATTAACGTTCGAGTGTACTCCCCGAGTCGATCGCCTGAACCTCAACTGCCACCAACTACCAACTCAGACGGTTCTACCACTTACAACACGGAGAATTTCGAAAGCTACCTCGTCGGCGTTTCGTACACCGAAGCGCAAGAGAAGAAAAGAAAAGAGAAAGAAAGATGGAGTCAATACCCTCAGTACACGAAAAAGGGTGTCGGAAAGAACGGCACGAGATACCAAAACGGAGATAAATCGAAAGAGGAAACGACGAAGGTGTTGACTGGATTTCAACCGGCGAATAAAATAGTTCCGAGAGTTGTTTGATATGATAACTCGTCGAGAAGACCGCGGGAAGAAAATAGAGAGAGAGAGAGAGAGAGAAAATATATGTACATAAGAGAGGTTGGAAAATAGAAATTGTATAGTGTAATAACATCCTATAATTGAGCGAGAATATCGCAAAAGACGTGAAAGAAGAGAAGTCCGCGAGAACATTCGTCCTTCGCTGTTTCGTCGAGTGCGACTCTTTCCTTCTCAAATCAACTCTCCAAATTCCACATTCCAAAAGCGCAAATTACCTTTCGCGTGCAGCACCTTTTCCCGCGTGCGCGACGCCATGGTAAAGCTGTACACGTTTCACATGTTCAACAAAAAAGTGTGTCTGTCTCTCTTCTCCTCGCGGTTCGAGCTTTTATCAAAACAAACCTCTTTTCTAACTCTCTCTGACGCTGACATTTCCTCTCTCTCTTTCCCCAACAACACTTTCCAGGGCGAAATCGTCTACTACCACGAGTGGTCGCGACCGTACCCTCGAAACGTAAACGTCCACGAAGAGACGAAAACGTTGTTCGGACTCTTCTTTACGATGAATCAGTTCGCGATGAAAATGGACCCGATGAAGTACGTTTTGTTATGTAATTTGTTTCGAAGCTCACTTATGCTTTCTCTCTCTCCTACTTTTGTCTTTCCCAAACAAAACGCAGAGGAGCGCTCGGCGACAACCACTTCCGCGCCTTCCGCACGAACAACTACAAGTTCCACTTTTACGAAACGAAAACTGGATTACGATTACTGCTCACTACCGAACCCGGGTGCGCGGATTTACACGAACACCTGCGTGTGAAAATCCACCAAACGCTCTACGTTGACGGCGTTTTAAAGCGCGGATCCGGCAAAGCGAGGTACGCGGCGAACGCGCCGTTTGAATGCGACGCGTTTCGAGAAGGATTGCTCGACTGGGGGAAGAAATTAGCGCACACATAGTCAGAGAGATGATAGTTTTCAATAGATCGCAGCAAAAGAGTAGCACTTCAGAGAGAGAACATAGAACATCTTTCCCGCATAGCATGTAGACCGTGTAGGAGTACGTTACACTAAAAATCGACTTCAAAACTTCACTCTAAAACTCCTCTCATCAAAATGAGCGGCGAAGGCGACGGAGGAGGATCCGGCGCTGCGAAACCGGCGGAAACAACCCTCACCACGACGGCCGCATCGTCTGTCGCGCAAACGTCTGGAATCCAGAATACGAATGCGGTGACCAGCGGCGCGAATGTTACCGCGCCGCAAAAGACGGAGAAAGCGGGGAAGCCGATGACGACGATGATGATGAGTTCGAAGAATCCCCCGAAACAAAGCGAGGAGGACATGATTTCAGTCGCGCAAACTGCCCGGAAACAAAAAGAGGAGTGGGTGCGAACGAACAAAGACCGGGAATCTATGCACAGGTCGAGGACGAGGAGCGTCGAGGCGTACGAGAAGTTAGAGCAGGTGAGTGTTTTGGATCCAATTTTTGCGCGTCTTTGTCGTCTTCTTTGCCTTGTCTTCTCCTTCTTCGAGTTTGTTTTCGCTGACAATCGCGTTCTCTTCAATCCTTATTCTTCTTTACTACTCATAACACAGGTTGGAGAAGGCACGTACGGCATGGTCTTCATGGCGAAAGAGCGTTCAACGCACGAAATCGTGGCGTTGAAAAAAGTCCGCATGGACAACGAAAAGGAAGGTTTTCCCATCACCGCGATTCGCGAGATTAAGATTTTACAAAAGTTAAAGCATAAAAACGTGGTGAATTTGAAGGAGATCGTGACTTCGAAAGCGCAGAAAGCGAACGATATGAAAGGATCGATATATCTCGTGTTTGAGTACATGGACCACGATTTAGCCGGTCTCGCCGATAGACCGGGGATGAAATTTAGCGAAGAGCAGATCAAATGTTACATGAAACAGTTGTTTCAAGGATTGCATTATTGCCACGCGAATAATATTTTGCATCGGGATATTAAAGGGTCGAATTTGTTGATTAATAACCGAGGGATATTAAAGCTGGCGGATTTTGGTTTGGCGCGGTCGTATACCGCGGAAGGCGCGAATCCGTTGACGAATAGAGTGATTACGTTGTGGTACCGTCCGCCAGAGTTGTTGTTGGGGGCGAGAAAATATACACCAGCCGTGGACATGTGGTCTGCGGGGTGTATATTTGCAGAATTAGTCCACGGGAGACCGATTATGCCCGGGAAGAATGAAATGGACCAGTTGAAGTTGATTTTCGAGTTGTGCGGAACGCCGACGCCGGAGACGTGGCCGGACTGCAAAAATTTACCCGGGTCCAAGGTGGTGGAGTTCAACAAACATCCGAGACGTTTGAGGGAGTTTTTTAGGCACGCTTCTCCGAACGCGTTAAAGTTGATAGAGCAGTTACTAACGTTGGATCCGGAGAAGCGCTTGACGGCGGAAAAAGCTATGGATTCCGATTACATGTGGGATAAACCGTTGCCGTGCGATCCGGCGAAACTGCCTCAGTATGAACCGTCGCACGAGTTTCAAACGAAGAAAAGGAGAGAGGAGGCGAAACAGGAGGAGGTTAGAAAGCGACAAAGAATGGAAAGTGGAACGACGGCGAACGTGGCGAGGCCGCAGCCGTTGAGTAAACAAGCGAGAATGCCTGGACAAACGAGCGTTGGGGGTGGCGGAGGAAGCGGTGGCGGCGCTGGTGGCGGTATGCCGAAAACTGCGTTTCCACAGTCGCATCCTCATAGTGGTGGCAGAATTAGCGGACATCCCGCAATGGCCATGGGATTTAATCGCTCTGCTCCTCACCAAGGGTCATATTCGAGTGGGAGTAGTGGGAGTCACGGCGGGTACCGCGGCAGCGGCGCAAGCCACCGCGGCGGCTACGGCGGCGGCGCAGGCGGCGGCGGATACATCGGTGGCGGTGGAGGTAGAAGTTTCGGTGGTGGCGGAGGCAAATACGGAGGTACCCAACGCGCGGCATGGGCGGCAGCACCGGCGCCGCCGAAGCAGCCGCCGCCACCGGACCAAGAAAAGAAACAATAGTAAAGGAAATAACTTCTTAAAACGAAAAAAATGAAATGATGTTTTACCAGTACCGGTGTGCTAATATACTATGTGCAACTTGTCTTTCTATATAACACTTGAACTATCTGGTACCTATATATCTTTCAACATCTAACAACTTGTGGCGACTTGAACTTTCGCTTCAACTGCGTTAATATCATTCGCGTCGTCGCCACCGCACGCAACACGATCGTTCAACCAATCTTCAATCTTAGCTCGTGCGAGCAAGAGCGCGTGCGTCCCTAATCCAAACACGAAACCCACCCAGGTTGATTTCGCCGCCACCGTGACGCTCGCCGTGACCAACAACACGAACTTCTCGCTCGCCTCGGTGGCTTGCTTCGGCGATCCTCGCAAACCCGTCGCCATCAGTTCACAGCTGGCGGAAAAAAGCATCACGCCGAGTACACTTTCCGGAAAGTTGGCGAGAAGTTCAAGTAAACTGCTCCCGAAGAGAATACCTAGCAAGACTTTCCAAGCGCCGAGAAAACAGATCGCACCACCTGTTCTCGCGCCAAAATGGTAGTGCGCGGCTAACCCACCCGCACCGTGACAGGTCGGCATCGCGCCAAACCAGCACGACATTAAATTCATCAACCCGACCGATGTCGCCACGTCTCTTGGCTTCGCCGGATGGTTCGGAAACAACTCTCGCGACACCGCGCACACGGAGATGACTGAGTTCAGCATGGTCAGCGGTAATTGCGGAATGCCAGCTCGAACAATCCCGGTTTTCGCTTCCTTCCAGTTTAAGCTTAACAACTTCGGCTTGGTCGGGCCAAACTTTAAACTTCTCGTCGCGTTTGGGACGCTCAACGCGAGAATAAAGCCTAAAACGACTAAAACTAAAGCCGCCGGGACGCGAGGTAAGCTGCGTTTCTTCGCGTTCGTCGTCATCGCAGCTACGCTTTGCGGCTTTGGCGCACTCGTCCACAACACAATCAATCCACTCGTAATCGCTAAAAACAACCCATCTCGTTCAAACCAAGGCCGTAAACTCCCCATCGAGCTCGACGTATACGCCGCCAACGTAAATCCTTTCTTCGCTAAACTCAAACCGAGGCCGAGCTGCATTCCGCTGATAGTCGCCACCGGCGTCACGCGATTAAATTGGTCAATCATCCCACTCGCACCGACTATGAACACAATAATCGACACAAATATCCCCGCTGCGATGACTTCATTCAAGGTCAACGGTTTTTCCGACAACGCCACCGCCGCGATGGTCTTCATCGGCTGCAAAGGCATCGGAATACCAAACAGAAACCCGGTGAAAACGTTATACACGCCGGTAAAAATCAACGTCGTCCCTAAATCCAACCCTTGCGTGATGGACAAACCTAACAAAAGCGGTAAAAACGTCCCTAAATCACCGAGACTCCCGTTCGCCTCTCGAGTGGAAAACTGGTCTCTCATGTCGCGCCAGTTTTGCCGCACCGCGTTCGTTGTTTGTCCCATCTTCGAGGTGAAGACATTACCTAAAAAAGAACAACCTTTATCTTCTCGAGACGATGACGACGACGCGACTGCGCCACCACTCTCCCTCCTCGTCTCGTCCAAACGTTCACCACCACGTTTTTGTAGTTCATCTTGTTGTTGTTGTTCGGAGTTTACGATCACGTCCATGATGTTTTGGCGGATAATAGATATAAATGAGGAATTTGCATCTCTCCTTTCCCTCACAAAAAATAAGCGCAAAAAAGCGGAGTAGACAAAGAAGAAGACAAAGAAGAAGAAGACAAACGCCATTCGCGCGAAGTTTTAAACGCGCGCTTCGCGACAGAATCGAGCGCAGGAACGTTTACCATGTTCAATTTAATCACCTCGACGACGGGAGAAAGAGGAGGAAGAGGAGGAGGCGCGAAAAACACGAACAACAACAACAACAACAACGAAGTCGCGCTCGTGTCTTCGTCGTCTCAGCGAGCGGCCAACGAGCTTCAAAAGAGGAAAAATACGAGCAACGCGACGACGGCAAACAACGTGTTCGACTCGATCCGCGGCGACGTCAACTTGGAACTTCGCACGACGCAGACCTGGGGTTTAGGTTTATCGGGAGGGGGGAGGCCTCGCGTGACGACGTTCGGGCAGCCGAGCAGCTCCATGTGCTCGATCAAAGACGCGGCGGAAAAGCTCGAGCAGGACAGGAAGAAAGCGAGGCAAGAGTTACTTTTGATGACGCAGAAATTGGAGGAATACGAAAAGACGGAGAGAACGATGGGGAGAAATTTAGAGAGCGAACGAGAGATGACGTCGAAATTACGCGCGAGTTTGAACTCCGCGAACAGGAGGATTGGCGAGTTGAGCGAGAAATTCAAAGCGGTGGAAGGCGCGCACGAGGAAATACGCGACCGGTTGGCGCGCGCGGAGAAGGCGGAAAAGACGTGCGATGAGAATTTGACGTTCGCGCAAGACGCGTTGACGGACCGGTTGGAATGCGACGAGAAGTATTTGAAAGCGTTGAAAACTTCCATCAAAGAGAGAGACGGGCTGTTCGCTGCGAACGAGGAGTTGGTGAAGCGAGTCGAAGCGTTGACGGTGAGCGAGCGCGAGTTGTTCGAGAAAGTTGCGAAGAAAGAGGAGAAGGTGAAGGAAATTCTCGAGGAGAAGGAAGGCGCGTTGGCGCATTTACGGAAGAAAGCGGAACACGAGAAGGACTTATTGCATCGCGCAACGGGCTCGGAGAAGAAAGCGATGGATCTGAAAGACAGCTTTGAGGCGTTGTTGAAAGTAAACGTGGAAAAAGACGAGGCTCTTATCGCTCTACGAAAGGAGAAGGAGAAAGCGACGACGAAGAACGAAGGGGAACTGAAGAAGCTAAGTGGAGAGTTGACGAAATTAAAGGAAACGTACGAAAACGATAAGCTGAAGTGGTGCGAATCTGTGGACACGGAGCGTTTGGAGGTGCAAAAGACGAAAGATGCGTTGGAAAAGGTTTCAAAGGCGTTGGAGACGGAAACAAGGCAGCTCGAAGCGGTGAACGCGACGCTTCGCGAGAAAGAGGAGCAGTTGTTCGAGTTCGAACTTGAACGAAACAAAGCAAAAGATGCATTGTCAGAGCGCGAGAACGAGAAGAAACGGCTGGAAAAGGAACACGCGGAGAAGCTGGACGATTTGGAGGAGAAGTACGAAAAGGAGAAGAGGGAGATCCGAGAAGAGCAAAATCGAACCGTGGAAAAGACGAGGAAACAGTTGACGGAGAAAAACGCGGAGTATATAAGCACGAAAGCGGTGCAGAATCGCGAGGAGATTGAAAGGGTAAAAGAAAGCGCGAGAAAAGACATCGATCGCGCGAACGCAAACTTAATCGCGAAGGAAGAAGAGTGCGAGAAGCTGGAGAGCGAGATTGCTGAGTTGAAAAGAGACGCAAAGCTTCGCCAGACGGCGTACGAGGCGCAACTCGAGAATTTGCAAAAACAAAGTAAAGCGACTGCCACGAAAGCAACGGACGAAAACAACAACAGCTCAGACGAGGATGAAGAGAATTTCAACGATGGCATTGATCAGCTGAGAGGAAAAGCACCGGCTCCAACGCAGAAGAGCGCTCTCAAACAACGAGATCAACAAAAATCCACGTCGAAATCGACGAAATCGACCAAGTTTACTCTCGATCCAGACGCAGATAATTTTTACGACGCGCCCGTTGGCGATAAACCAACAGTTGAAAAACCTCCAGCGTCGAAAAGTTCTCGTCGTCGACGCGTGACAATCCAAAGTCATGATATGGAGGAAGGCCACGCGAACGAAAACGACGTCGAGACGCAATCCATGGAGAGAACGGCGACAGCGACGGCGAGGAAGACGAAGAAGAAATCCGAAGCTCCTACTAAGAGCAAACCATCGGCGACAACACTGGTAGAACTAGCGACGCACGTTTCAAGAGGCCGCGTACGAAAGTCGACGACGGGAGCTTCCCGAAATAACCAACACGCTCCATCTGTGGCGGTGCTGAAAAAGAAAACACCGACGCCTCCGCCGGCGTCGTTGCTATCGCACCAACAACGCAAAGCTACGCTCAAGACGAAGAAGTCTCCCGCAAAAAACGCACTTTTACGCGCAAAGATTTTGCAAAATGCGCACAACGACGACGATTCCAGCGCTGATGACGCCGTCGACGACGATGGTCTCGAGGGCCTCGATCCCTTTGCGTTTGCGGATGATTAAATGAAAGAAAGAAAGAACGCAGTCGATACGATATTTTTGAACGAGTACTCATCTATACATAACCATCTGAACATGATTGTTATTAAACTACTTTTACCGTATACCACAATTTTACCAACTAATACTACTACACTGTACATAATTTCTCTTGTAATCTATTCACACATACCTCTACAGTTTATATCCGTTATGAATCGCCACGATGCCGCCGGTTATATTTTCAAAATCCACGCTCGAAAATCCTTCCTCCCTCATGATATCGCACAACCGCTCTTGTTTCGGAAACTTCCTAATCGACTCCACTAAATACTGATACGACTTTCGATCGTTGGCGACAATCTGACCCATCGTCGGAATCGCAGCGAAAGAGTAAAAGTTATACAAAGATTTCAAAGGCTCTTCCTCCACGTGCGAAAACTCTAAAATTGAAATCCTCCCGCCTTTCTTCAACACTCTCCGCGCTTCTCTCAACGCGATATCAATGTTCGTCACGTTCCGCAACCCAAACGCAATCGTGTACTGATCTATACTCTCGTCTTCAAACGGTAACTTCTCCGCGTTCGCTTCCACAAATTCCAACTCCGCATCCGTCTTCGTATCGAAACCTGGATTCTTCAATCCTTTCGTCGCCGCTCGCTCCTCGCCGACTTTCAACATCGCCGGATTAATATCGCTCACAATCACCCGACTCTTCGCTTCTTTCCCGTTCCCTTCTCTGTCCACCTTCCGTAACTTTTTCAAAACTCGAAACGACACGTCCCCGGTTCCACCGGCGACGTCTAAATGCGTCATCCCTGGAAACGACGCGAGTTTATGCACGAAGTAATCCTTCCAAAGTCGATGCATTCCTACGGACATCAAATCGTTCATGACGTCGTAACTCGGCGCCACGGATTCAAACACGTCTCGCACTAAACTTTCCTTCTTCGTTTTCGGCACGGACGTGTACCCGAACGATGCCTGATCCTCTTTTTCTTTCTCTGAACTCTTCTTCTCCTCGTCGTTGTCGAGAGAAGCGCTCTTTTCTTCGTTCGATGTCGGTGTCGACGACGACGTAAACGACGACGT
>Ga0115567_10002253_pt1 | contig 19078 bp, 29 predicted proteins | sample COGITO_mtgs_1204_2_FD_88679 | JGI IMG/M metagenome (GOLD analysis project Ga0115567, IMG submission 88679) | Pelagic marine microbial communities from North Sea - COGITO_mtgs_120412 | ecosystem: Environmental > Aquatic > Marine > Epipelagic | place: Germany:Helgoland, sampling site Kabeltonne... | reverse complement strand
TAGCACTGCTATTACTTGTGTCAAGCCCAGTGGAACAGTTTCCCAACTGGTTGACTCAGCTTCTGGCATTCATGCTCGTCACAGTCCCTATTATATCCGTACTGTGCGTGGAGATAATAAAGATCCATTGACACAGTTCATGATTGATCAGGGTATTCCTAATGAGCCTGACGTAATGAAGCCTGACGCTACTACAGTGTTTAGCTTCCCTATGCGTTCTCCTCTGGGTGCTATTCATACTGCTGACATGACTGCTATAGAACAGTTAGAGATGTGGCTTATGTATCAACGCCACTGGTGTGAGCATAAACCTAGTGTAACTATTAACGTCAAATCTGACGAGTGGTTAGAGGTAGGAGCCTTTGTGTATAAACACTTTGATGAAATGTCTGGTGTGTCGTTCTTACCGTTTAATGAGCACACTTACCAACAGGCGCCTTATCAAGAGTGTGACAAAGACCACTACCACGAGGTTGTAGAGACCTCTCCTAAAAGCATCGACTGGACTAAGTTGGCTAACTATGAAGTAGAGGACAACACCAGCGGTATGCAGACTATGGCCTGTACTGGTGACGTCTGTGAGATGGTGGACATTACATAATGGTAGAAGTTAGAAAGAAGTTTGAGCAAAGTCTGTACGATAGGTTTGACAACCCTGCAAAGGTCAAGCTTATCGAAATACTAGAGAAGCAGGGGCACACAGTGTCTAACGTAAAGGAGAACTACTACGCAGATGTAGAGACTGTTAAGAAGGGTGTGACATACTACTCAGAGGGTGAAGTCAAGAGGGCATGGAAGGAGGAGTGGCCCGATGATTGGACAGAGATAAGAATACCTCACCGTAAGTCTAGGTTACTTAAGAAGTATAACAGTAACGTAAACTTCTATGTCTTTAACATTCACTTAACCCAATGTTGGATGATCCGAGGGCAACAGATGACAGAAGAGGTTGTAAGGACTGCTAAAGGTCGGTATATTGCTAAGGGGGAATTGTTCTACCATATTCCTTATAAAGAAGCGGAGTTAATAAGATTGTAGAAAGGGTAAGATATGGTATATGTTTATATAGTTGTTTTAAGCATGATGAAAGACGGGGAGCCTCACTTCTCTGTGAGAGCCCCTAATGCGACCTACAAGACAGAGGAAAGGTGTCAGGCTGTAAGGGAACTTAACATGCTGTACTTACTTGAGACCAAGCCCGACCCTAGCTATAAGTTTGTGAGTCAGTGCGTGGGGTTCCCCTCTCCCTTAAGTAAGAAGGGGGATTTGTAATGCCAGAGGTCTTGAAATTTGTTAAGCCAGACTATAAGTTATCTGATACAGATAAACAGTTCCTTGAACTAGAGGAGCAGAAACGCCAGATAGAAGAGCAAGCTAGGCTTATAAGGAGTAAAGATGGCTAAGTGGAAAGAGGTTGCAGCGTTTAACCCTTGTGACGACATGGTTAATCACCCACCCCATTACGGGACAGGTGAGATAGAGTGTATTGAATACATCGAAGACTTCTTAACTGAAGAGGAGTACATCGGATACCTACGTGGGAATATTGCCAAGTATTTACACAGGTGGCGTTATAAGAATGGGGTGCAAGACTTAAAGAAAGCTGAATGGTACGGGGCTAGGTTGATTAAGGTGGTGGAGAATGCCTGATGTTATGTCTATAGTCCTTGTTGTTCAAACCTTGTTAATACTTTGGCTAGTAGGAAAGGTGGACAGGCTAGAGAAGGAAGTAGAGTTTAAAATGAAGGTGCCTATGTATGCTCTGTTTAGGCACTTAGAAGAAGAGCACAACAAATGAAAAAAGCCCCCGAATCCTACATGGGAAACGGGGGCTTACTTATTTGTATAACTTTGGTACACAGTAGGCGACTGCTCTATCTTGGGGAGTTATACCGTGAGTGCTATACCTCTTGACAAGTGCAGCAGCATGACGGTTACAATCATCTAATAAAGTAAAGGTTAGGGTGGCATCTACTAACTCTCTACTCTCTCCTGTACCTATATATAGTAGCAGTAAAAATACATACATGGCTACTTCTTGCCAAAGAACTTACTCACAGACCTCATGCCTATACTGGCACTAACGATACCCCCTAAGGCAATCTGATACCACTGAGGCATAACCTCAAGTGCAGCAAAGCCACGGGCTACAATATCGTTGCCCCAATCTCCACAGAAGGCAAGTATTAGTGGGATACTGAACAGTAGGGTAATCCACTCATCTTTCCATGAGTTCTGAGTACCCTTCATAGCTTCTATGTCCCAATCAATCTCACCAGTAAGCTGCTTCTTCTTAATCTCAGCTTCGGTTAACTTGATCTGTGTCTTGCCATCTATAACGCTTGTGGCTAGTCCTGTTAGACTACTGATAATAGAACCTATCATTTTTCATGTCCTAACCATACAGCAAAAGCACCAGTCATAGCACCAGTCACAGTAGCTGTTAGAGCAGCCGCTTGTGAGGTCATGGTCTCAGGGGTTAAATCCATAAACCAGTACAAGACTTCTATATACATAAATGTCATAACCAGCATCATAATGCGTGGCAATATTTTCCAGTGTAAGAATCTTTCCATAGTAACGCTCATACGAGTCTCCTTTACATAACAGACGCTATTAACCAGATGCCCCCACCAAGTATGAGCAGGATACCAAAAGACAGTCCACCTATAGCTAGGTTGTTCTGTATCTGGCGTTTAGCTTCCATCGCAGCGTAAACTGTTTCTTCTCTCTCTTTGCGCATTTGTCTACGCATCTGTAGCATGTCGTCATAAGTAGACGGGCCGAACCTCATATTGAGCATGAACTTTATTTCCTTCTCACGCTCCATGAGGGTCTTCTTACGGATGACAATATCCATAGCTTCTTGTTCTATGTTGTCATTACCGTGGGTCTTCTTGTCTAACCAAGTAGGGTTCTTACGTTGGGACTCAGCCTTGTTAATATCTGCAACAGCATTATACCAAGAGCCAAGCTGTGTCGATATGTCTTGCATTTCACGACCAGCACCAACTAACAATTTAATACCCTTGAATGCAGTATTAGCCGCAGCAAAGGCAGTGACTGGATCAATCATACCCTTCTTAGTCCTTCTCCATTACCTCTAGCATCCTTTCAAGGGACTCTTTAATTCCCTTTATGTTCTCTTCGATTTTGCCTAGTTGCACAGCTTGCATATTAGACGATGCTTCAACAGCTTTTACATCACCACTTATTCTAACTATAGAGGCGTAGTTAGCATCTACGTCTGCCCTCATTTGAGAGATACTCCAAACTATCATTGCCGCTTGAAGCACCAAGGCAAACAGTAGAGTTGCCGATATATTTTTACCCATTACAAAGCAGTCTTCCTCGCCCCTAGTCACAGGGATAGGCTTTCCAGTCTAGCTGAAAGTGTGGCCCATCAGGGAACTTCTTCCAGTCACCACCCCATACGATCTTAATATCTAGTTCCTTTGCAGCAGCTTTCATAGCATCACCGATAGGGTAGAACTCGTCCCACTCCCATGATACAGGGTAGGGGACAACATCCACTGCATGACCCGTCAGGTGACGAGACTTGAGTGTGGTTGACTTACCTGTCCTCTTAAGCATACGCTGACGTTCAATATTACGAACACCTTCAGTTACACTAAAGTCTTTTTCACTAATCTCTAATGCTCTTGTAACAACAGCAACCATATCGGGATGTACCCCAGACAAGTTCTGTTTACTTCGTAGTCCTAGCTTGTATCCCATTGGTTGCTCCTTAAGATGGTTTAGTGGGCCATGTGATTGTGTTCGGGAACCCTGATTGTTGTGGCACATTTAACAGGTCTGTTCTGTATTGTGACCACTCTGTTTGCTTATCAGATGTAAGTTCTGCCCAACGTAAGGGATTAGTAACCAAGGGGTCAACCTCTGTAAGTAACTTGTAGTCACGGTCAGAACGAACCTGATCTGCTGTTTCTGCGTCTAGCTCTGCCTGAGTAGGTGCAACGTAAGCTGTAAAATCTGCACCTATCAAAGACATTAACTCGCTGTTGTTAACAGTGTTGTCAGTGTCGGAGGGGTCTAAAGTGTAGGGTATCCACCCGTAATCAGGGTGATTGATCTCTACATCAAAGCGAGTGTTATCAGAGTTAAGTGATTGTGCATTACGCACTTGTGTAATAGTCACTATGAAATCCTCACGAATGAAGTTGCTCTTTGATTAAAGCCACCGAATGCTGCGCCAACGTGGCCCATTGCTCTCCACGTTCCAGAAGGTGTACCACTTGGAGAGATTATTATATTATTACCCCCAGACCTAGATACACCAGCGTAGGTCAGTGAACTTCCAGAGTATGTTGACCCCGCAGATATTGTGCTACCTTGTGCTGTTGATGTTCTTGCCAGAAAAGCATAAGTACCAACATCTCCAAGAGCCGTACTGCCCCCAGCAGGATCATCATATGATATGTCCGTACCGTCTGAGGTTAAAACTTGACCTGCTGTTCCGGGAGCTAGTGCTGCTGTAGTACCGCTTGCATTACTATATATAATCTGACCTCTAGTCAGTGTAGGTGTAGCAGCAGCCCAAGACAGGTCTGTACCGTCTGAGCTAAGGACAGTACCAGCACCACCAGCCGCTAGTCTAGCAGTCTCTCCACTAGCATTACCATAAAGTATAGAACCCCTAGTAATGGCATCTAGCTGATTTAGCTCACTAGCAGCAGCGGTCATACTTGCGTCTAAAGTAATAACATCTACCCACCCATCGTTAGCCTCGTTCCTAATCTTGAGGGTATTAGTGTCTGTCTCATACCACCACTGATTAGCATAGGTAGTAGAAGGCTCTGCATCACCAGAAGAATTAGAAACAACAGCCAAGATAGCGTTATTTATATCTGTCCTAGTGGCAGGAAAAGTCTGATTAGCTATATTAAAATCGTGTTGACTCATGTTATGTATCCTACTCTGGCTTTACAGGCCACGTTACGTTAGGGAAACCCTCTGCCGCTGGCAAGTCTCGCAGTGCTTGTCTGTATGTTTTCCAAGCGTCTGACATAGTTACATCGCTTAATGCTCTCCAATCAGTAGCCGCTAATTCAACGTCCCTTGTACCTCTAATCCTAGATGCTTTTTCTTCATCCGTTGAAAAATCTACTACTGAACCAGAACCGTCAGAATTAACTACATTGTAGTTGTTATTAAGAGAAGTCAGCCATTGCTCGGGTGTCAACTCAATGTTCGGTGTAGGTATAGTATCATGTAGGTCATCAGTATAATAACCTAGAAGACGATTGTCGGGACTTATGTGAGCATAATATTTCAAAACTTAGTGTCCTATTGCTATGTAGTAGATCCCAGTGGCAGGCACCGCACCCCTAGAGTAAAAGGTCACGCCTGATGTAGAAGGTGCCCCTGACGCCCAAGCAAAGCTGTTGACAGTAGATGCGGCGTGTGGAGATATGGCTATGGTTCTACAGGCGTTTGGAAAAGTTGTGGCAAAGGTAACAGTGCTTGTACCACCTGTACCAATGGAGCCACTTTTCCCCCATTGAATAATCAAACCGCCGACTAGGGTGATGTACCCAGTGGCTGCGGTTGATAATGCGGTATATGGATTAGAAGCACTTGCAGCAGCCCACGATATGTCAGTGCCATCACTTGTAAGGACAGTTCCAGCACCACCCTTGACAAGTTCTGAGGTTACACCAGAGTTATTGCCGTATATAATAGAGCCTCTAGTTAAACTGTCTAAAAGGTTAATGTCTGCCCCAGATGCAGTAATAGCTGTTGCCCCAAGAGTTAGCCCTTGTGTAGTGATAGACAACACATTATTATTAGACTGATCTAATACGCAAATACTGACCCAAGCATTGTTAGCCTCATTACGAAGCTTTAAGGTATTGGTATCTGTCTCATACCACCATTGATTAGCATAAGTAGTGGTAGGCTCTGCATCACCAGAAGAATTAGAAGCTAAAGCTACGAAAGCACTGTTAAGGTCTGCCCTAGTAGCAGGGAATAGTTGATTAGCAATGTTAAAGTCATGCTGCGACATTATGTTAGTTCCTTTCCGTAGCCCTTAGCTACATAGTCTAGGGTTACAGCGTTTGTACTGACTGACGAACCAGTAAAGATGTTCATAGTAAAACCAGTTCGGCTTTTGTTTGTGATTGTGTATCTGTCACCATCTGTCATATCAGCTAAGGATATGCCTATAGCTGGTACATTAGCAAAAGCGTTTGTAAAGGTTACGTTAGTGGTCCCCGTAAAGGTTATGTCAGAACCCGATTCTACCCGATCAGGCATGTCTACTTCAACAGACAGTTCACTTATCTGAGGGGAAGAAGTGTCGTTGGTTGATCCTAGTATTGCCCTAAACTCAAAAGCTCTTGCAGTTATATCACTTACGGAAAATGACTGCCAATCTGTCCAAGTAGGTGTTCCAGACGGGTCATCGTCAGTGTGCCTCAACTCTAAGGTAACAGATGTATCATCTGCATCAGACCCTACAGTATCAAATTCTCCTGTCGCAGAGTCAAAAAGTGTAGACTGTAAATCAAAAGTATCGGCATTGTTAAACCTAGTGGACTCAAAACTGTAGCCTAATCTGCAAGTAGCTTTAAAACCAATGTCAAGGTTGTTAGCAAAGTAGTATATGCCAGAACTTTCAAAGGTAGTTACAGTGTCGAAGTTGTTGGGCCTATCGTCAAAATCTCCCGTTGCAGAGTCAAAAAGCTCACTTATGAGCAGTAATTTATTGTTAGCCTTTTCTACGTTTGACTTAACTCCGCTAAAAGAGGGATGTTCTGTGAGCGTGGCTACAACATTCAACTCTTCCATACCAACGCTGGTGATAACAAACTTGGCAGCATTAACTGAGGTATTAGACCCACTAGCGGTATCGTCTACAGCTTTTATAAAGTAAGTTCCTGGACCTGCATCTGACAGAGATAAAGTACTACTACTTGAAGGTACTTCAGCTAATAGGAAAGAGGAGTTATATAAAGCACCAGAAGTAGCCTTAGAGTATCTAATGATGTAGTGAGCTAAGTCTAAGTCAGGTACTGGTGTCCAGCTTAGGAATAAGTTGCCTCCGACAAGGTTGCCAGAGAAGTTAGTTACATCAGCAGGAGGTGCTCCTAAAGGCTCTACAAATTGATTAGCCAGAGTATTATATGGGCCGTGAACACCCAAAGAGTTAGTAGCTCTTGCTCTTACATCATAAAATCCGTCTTCTATGCCTACGACCTCTACACGGTCTGTACCTACAAAAGCTCCGATTGTACCTAAAGACGTATAGTTTGTATCCCCTACTTTTCTATACTGTACCTCTGCTGTGTCCATAATGTTAGCAGTGTTTGTAACATCTATGGTCATAACCCCCAATACTTTACCCTTAACTCTTCTTAGTTCTGACCCCAAGGTTAACCCAAGGCTAGGCACTGTAAAGGGAGACAACAGAGTAGTATTATCTCTCTCGTAGACTATACCATCGTTGACTTCATCAAAGACACTTTCAGATATTTCCTTGAGTGTCATTTCTACTTGTAGGTCGTACTCGTTCTGTAGACCAAATGTCCAAGAGGCAACCTCAAACTCTTTGTTAGTCCAACCAAGTCTGGTGTTAGTGATCCTTACATTGTCACCTGTCTGTACTTGAAAAGCCCTAAGACCAAATGAGGCTTGAAACTGTAGCTGTTGTCTATTGCGCTCAAGCATGATCCTAGCTATACGCCGAGATTCTATTGAGTTGTCGGTGAACGGTAAGTCCATGTCTAAGGTAGACTCTAGACCACCATCAGCAGTAACAAAGGCAGCGTTAGTTACAGGTGGGAAGTCTGTCACTTGCCAGTTACTTTCGTCACCCCTAAACGTACCATTAACTGTGTTGAAGTTATCTCTACGAGAGTGTCTAGTTGCTAGGCTTATACCTGACCTAAGATCGTCTTCATTAAGGTCTAATACAGGTGCTGTCCACTTAGCAGCCTTTACGTTCCATGCCCCCTGAGTGTACCACAGAGTAGCCCCCATAGACGTTATAAGCCCCTCTAAGAGTTCTTGTGGTGTAGTTGCTGTGGTGAAGGCACCATTGGCTGTGTATCGTGTTGTACCAGCGTCTGTGTTAGTTTCATCGCATATGTTAGCGGCAGTAGTAAAGGCTGTATCGTTTATGTTAGCAACAGCTTCACCTAATCCGTACCCTGTAGCTGTCAGATAGTCTCTTACACATAGAGCAGGGTTATCAGACCAAGCAGTAGTTGAGGTTCTAGGATCGTATACCTTCTTACCTTTAATGACAGCACTAATCTCAGGTACGCCATTAGGGAAGGCATCTGTGTCATAGGTCAACTTAACATACAGGTAAGCAATACCACGAAGTCTGTGGTTCCCTGTCCAACCAGATACAGCACTAACTAGACTACTGTCAGCAGCTTGAGTAGATGTGCCTAAGTGTTCTTTAATTGTCACTAAACCACTATAACGACTAGGTGAGGTAACATTACCACTACCGTCTATAGTTGCTACTTCATCATTAATGTATATCTCTTCAAAGGATTCTACCTCATGTCCAGCAAAGGCTATCACTCTATGTAGTTGTACGTTGTCTGTACCTGTAGTGCCATCAAATACTCTAACACCAGCGGTCTTCATCTTACCGTAGATAATTTGGTGGTCTAAGGCTGAACCTGTTTGTGTTACATTATAACCTCTGTTAGACTTACCACCAAAGCTACTTATGTCTTTAGGCTTAGGTGCCAAGGCACTCATAAGAATACCTAAGCCAGCGTGTACATAGAATACAGGCAAAAACGCCGCCGCTCCACCAGTAGCTACCATAATAGCAGCAGTAATAGCTGCAACAACAATAGCCCTGAAGATACCTTTAAAACTAAGACCCATTCGTATTCTTCCTAACTAGCAGTTCTGCCCCAAACAATTTCTTTATCTTGTAGGTCTTCGATAAAGTCTAATCCAAGGTCTCCGGGATACACTGATTTCTGGTAAGCAGAAGTGTACCTAGCAACTCTTGGTCTCTCTAGGTCTATTAATTTGTTTTCTACAGTTAGTTCTATAGTAGCTGTATCAGGGGATTCCTGTATGTTCATCTGATCCATGTAACCAGAGAACACTTGGGTTAGGGCTGTAGTGTCTGAGGTAATACCAAAGTAGATGTTACACACTCTGCCTTGGTATGGCTGTGTAATGGCTAGTGCAACTACCTCAGAGGTCATGCCACTAAGGGTAATAGTTGCACCCCTAACAGATAAATCAGATGCCTCTTGTACATCAGAGATGTTTAGTAAATTGCCTGATCCTGTCCAAGTATGCCCTCCGTAGGAAAGGTCTCCAACCCCTGTCCACAACCTAATCTCGTCAGGGCTATCAAACAAGAGTTCTACAGCAAAGAAGGGGGAGATTACATCATCGTCTAGGGCATTAAGTACTACCGAGGGAATAGTCCTAGTCATTATGTAATTACCTCTACAGCCTCAAAAGAGATACCATAGGTACTAGAGTTCCCTATCTCCCACTCTTGTACATTACTTACCAACCTAAAGACACCCTTAGCGTTGTCTACAGTCACAGCAGCACCAGAGTAAGTAGCCTTGAGGTTAGGCCATATATCTACTTAACCTGTAGCTGATACGTCTGCCAAAACTTTATGTAACTTAGATGTACTGGTTGTACCCAGTTGTATGTAGTCACCAGCTTTAAGGGTTGTCCCGTCAGAGATAGTAATGGTTACAGAGGAGTCGCCAGCAGTACCCGTAGCTGTAAGAGAACTGTTAGTAGCTGTACCTCTGGGTTCTGTGCAGTTAGGATCACCTAAAAGAAAGGTATGCACTGGTCCCTGTAACGACAACAAGAAAGCTACCCAAGGTTCACCTAAGTCTCTGCGTACAGGTGGTATGGTAACTGAGGCTTTCCATGCTTGACCTGTGTGTTGTACTACCTGTTGCTTATAAGTAAAGGGAGACTCAGAGGTGGCAACAGCGTTCATAGCACTAAGAGTTATTTGTGCAAATCCTATATCAGTTGGTGCAGTCTTTAGTGCCATGAGGTTTCCTTAACGAAGTTATGAAGAGGTAATAGTTTCCCAAGCAGAACCTGTGTTAAAACACATCTTGCCTAGTGTGGTGTCAAAGACTTGCATACCAGCTCTGTTAATTAACGCATTCTTCTCGGTGGTTGTAAGACTGGGAATTATAGCACTCCTAAGCTCCATAGTAGATATAGCTTTAGTTTCATCAGCACTAATATCTACGACTACAAATTCATCAGTAAGAGACAGGTCAGCACCTGCGATATTACTTAGCTCTGTAATTTTCTTGTCGGCCATCTGTTTTAATCCTTACCCAAACGCTTGTTTCATCTGACCACCTCTGCGGCGATCATCCATTATCTGCTTCTTGGTCATGTTAGCGATAGCTGGGGCTTGTTGTGCTATGATCTTCTTAACACTCTCGTCACCGTTAGCAGTAAAGTTAAAGTTCTGATGAATGATAACGTCACCAGCACCACCTTCTGCCTGTACTCCTAGCTTACCATTCTTACCACGCTTGAGTGGCATAATAGCTTCTGGGCCAGCTTCTCCCATAAGACCTGTGCGACCACCTGACATACCAAAGTTAGTAGGATGACCTACGACACCACCATTAGCAAAAGGTATTACGTTACCACCGTAGAAGGCACCACCATTGGCAGCTTGCATTGCATTTATATGCGCATTAGAGCCATAAGTCTTACCTCCGGGACTATAACCACCAGCAGGTGTTCCACCACTCAAGCCCCCATATATAGCAGAACTAATCATACCTGTGATCTGTTTAACAACAAAGATTTGATACAACTCAGCAATGATAGCCCTAGCCATATCTTTAAAGGCATCAGAGACACTCTTAGTACCGTCTACTATAGAGGTCATTGCACTGCCAAAACTGTTAGCTATGGTGTCTGCTATGTGTTTATTCTGAGCGTCTATTTCTTCCATAAGTTTGACCTGTTCTTCTCTAGCAGCCATCTCTTGAGCTATGCCATCTATCCTAGCCAGAGTAGCAGCTTTGTCAGACTCACTCATAGTAGCCATCTGCTCTTGTACTTTAGACATTAGAGCATACTTGGTGTTCTCTAGTAGTATTTCTTGGTCAGTGAGCCCTATCAGTGCCCTGCGTTGGTCAAGCTTAAGGCTCATAGACCGTTCTTCTTTGAGTAGAATATCAAGAGCAGACTTAGGGGTTTTACCGCCGCCAGTTTTACTCTTTTGCTCTTTGGCGATTTTTAGCTCAACATTATAGGTTTGCTGCGCAACTTTCAACCGCTTCTTTGCGGCCTCAGTAATCTCATCCTCAGTTTTGGTACGATCAACTCCCAAAGCCTTTTGCTGCCTTCTTAGCTCCAAAGTTTCAGCTTGTATTTTATCTTGCTGGACCTCTAGTCTCTGTTTTGCACTTGCTTCACCAGAGGTTCCACCTTCTTGCAACACCCTAAGCTTTGCTCTAAGCCCCGCAAGTTTTATTTCTTCTGACTGACCTCTAGTTAAGAAAGTCCCATAAGCTCTTGCGGCACGTTCGATCTGATTAGCCAACTCTCTAGCAGCTTCTGCTTGTTCTCTTATTACCTTCCTAGCAGCTTCAGCCTTTTCACGAAGTCCTATCCTGTCTTGCTCATTCTCGTAACGCCGGTTCTCGTCATACAACTCTTTTTCAGCCCTAGCCTGAGATTCTAAGATTGCCAAATCTCCCTGAGCATCTAACTCTTTCATCTTCTTCTCGTAAGCCGCATTTACTTCAAAGAGCTTTCTTTCCTCTTCAGCTTGGGCTTCTAAGATTGCCTTATCACCGGCGGCGTCTAGCCTTGCTTTTTCTCTTTCGTAAGCCTCACGTTCTCTTTGAGTCTTTCTACCTTGTGCAGCTAGTGCTTTCTGAAACTCCTTCTCCCTGTTCTCTTCCCTTGTAGCCGCTTCTTCCGCAAGCTTCATACGTTCTTCATAAATCCTAACAGCTTCTGCTAGTTCTGCATCTGCTATCTTTTTTGCCCTCGTGTATTGCTCGTCAGCAACTTTTATAAGGGCTTTATCTCTTTCCTTTTGACCTTTACCGATTTGCTTTTGCATAAAGTCCATAGACTTTTGGTTACGGAGATTGGTTCTAGCAGCCTCCTCTTCGCCTTTTAGCCTAGCTTTATATATGGCAACAGCATGGTCTAGTTCTGCATCTGCTAAGTTTTTTGCCGCCCTATACTTTATCTCAGCAGCTTTTATGAAGTCTGCGTCTCGTTGCTTTTGACCTTTATCAATTTGACTTTGCATAAAGTGCATAGACTTATGATTACGGAGAAGGGTTGTCTGAGCCCCTTTTTCGGCTCTTAGCCTATCTTGCTCCCTTTTCTTTTGACCTTTATCAAGTTGACTTTTCATAAAGTCCATAGACTTTTGATTACGAAGAGAAATACGGGCCTGTTCTTTAGCAGCCTTGTCTTGTGCCTTCTGTCGAGCTTTAGCTATCTTAGCCAAAGCTTTCGCTATGTCTACCTGTAACTTAAGGGCCTTCTTTCTTGCGGCAGCTCCAGCTTTCGCTAAAGCTTCGTTGCTCCTGTTCTGACTAGCTTGCAATAACCCACTGCCATCTATTGCAGACTGTAATTGAGAGTACTCTTCACGAAGCTCTTGCATCTTTTGGACAAACCTCTGACCTGCTATGGTCAGTGTATCAAACCCGTTTGTACTCTGCCTGATCTGCCCCTCAAATTCTTCTATTACACGGGCCGCATCTCCTGCTGTACCAGACTGTTCTGCTACAAGAAGTTGTTTAAAGTAGTTTTCTACATCAGTAGCACTGACCCCAGTACCGAAACCTTTGGCGAGGTCCTCAGCATAGGCTTTACCCGCTTCTTCCCCCGCCGAGGCGTAACCCTTATAAGCTCTAGGAGCAATCACGGCGAGCAGGGTTGGTGAAATGTCTATCACACGCTGCGCTGCGTCAGCAAGGCCAAGCATATCGGCAGCGACTGACATTATAGAACCTTTTGACTGTTTAGCGTACTCTTCTAGAGAAGCTCTAAAGTCAGATTCAGCGATAGCAGCGTTTAAGTCTCTTACAGAGTCTGCCATCCTAGCCATAGAACCTGCCATACTTCCGTACTGTTCCCCCAAGTCCTTAAGGTCTAGAGGTTCCATCGAGTCTACTAAATTCCCAATAGAGTCTTTAAGGTCATCTAAGACTTCCCCAAAGTCCCTCGTATCATTAGTTGCCATATTAGTCTGGTAGATTAGGTTGCCAATCGCAGCAGCAGCGGCAATTACGGCACCTACAATAGCACCCCTAGTACCAAAGATACCAGCTAACTGTGAACCCTGTTGTCCGAAGGCTACGAGGGCGTTCTGTCCCGAGGCAATCTGTACGATAAAATCATTGACCTGATAACCTGCTTGTTGCAGACCAACTGATGCAAATCTCTTAGTCCTCTGTTGGGCTCTGTATGCTTGGTCCCCGTAACGGGCAAACTGGTTTCCTGCGTCTACAATTTGTCCACTTTTACTTGCAGCTATGAAAGCGTCAAAATCAGCTTTTAGTGCTTTAATTGCACGAGAGGCTCTTTCAGGCCCGTCTTCCATACCTTCAAAGGCTCTGTCTATATCCTTAAGGCCCTGCTTGTACCTTTTAGTGGCAGCGTAAGTACTGTCATAGGTCATCCGAAGTTTTTCGGTGTCGTTCTTAGTTTTTTCTCGCTGCTTGGCTAAATTTGCTTCGGTTCTAATAGCAGCTTTCTGCTCTTTTTCTAGCACCTTATCGGTATCTATGTAGTCTTGAAGCGTTCTTATCTCTTGTTGCAAGATACGTTCGTGAGCTTCAATCTGCTGTGTCCTAGCCTCCCCAACAAGGTTGTCTTTTAGACGCTGCTTGATAAGCTTATCTTCTAACCTAATCAGTCGTTCAGTAGCCGTCATACCCCTCTTAGCGGCGGCGGCTTCTGCATCGTAGTTACTTTGGCGATGAACACTGACCTTGTTGAATGCAACTAACGATTTAGTTGCCAGATCAATATCTTTCCTGTTGTGTACTACGAATCTGAGGTCAACTGTGGGCATTACTGCGTCCTTATGTATATTACGTCAAGCTCTTTGACGGCTTCTACTTCTCTGGGGTCTAGGGGTGTGCCTGTTAATTCTATCCAAGACTTAATGTTTTCATAGGTTAGAGGGTTAGCACCACTAAAACCCCCTGTCCTAGCCTTGCTACATGCAACAAAGGCAGACCAGATATGAGACAAAAGAACAGGGAAGTCTGGTCCCTCTAATTCCTTTGGTCTAATACCCGTCTGCCTCTCTACTTGTTCCAGATGCTCACGCTCGCTTGTTCCACTTTCATCAGTCTTGTTGAGTGCGAAGGAATGTTCCGCAAACTCAAGCAAGTCTTGGATCAGGCTTTCGTAAAATCCACAGAGTCAGCAACAGCCTCCTCTATCTGATCCTTAATCCAGAACAAGTTTGTGTAAACCTCTTTGCAGAGTGCCGGTGTTAGCTTAGGCTTCTTACCATCGTAAGTAATGTCCCAAGCTGCTGTTGTCCGAACTAAGAGGTCGATTGTGTCTGCCTCTAGTTCCTCTGCGGAAAAGTTAGTAGCTTTTCTCTTTGATGCTTTTGCAATACGCTTGTTTGTATGTTCGTGCATCACAGCCTTATACTCCTTAGTATGGGGAGCGTATACTGTGATAGACATTTCACTACCGTCTTGGTTAGTGAGTGACTCCAATGTAGATGGGTGTACTAAGAGTACTTCTACAGTATCGGAGGTAGGTTTTAAGTTCATTAAGTCCATGTCAGGTTCCTGTCAGGGTTATGTCGGGTAGAAATAAAGGGGAGCATCAGACCCGACACCAATGCCCCCCGCCCTAGCTAGGGATTAGTCTGTACGAGTAATCTTCAAGTTACTTGCAGTTGTCGTGTCGTACAGTGCGGTGAAGCCAAGGCTAATTACACGGCTTGTTGGACCATCCACACCTACATCAGCAGAGTTAATCTTAACTCGTGGGAATAGGAAGGTGTAAGCATTGGCAGCAGTTGGGTCATTGACCGACACTTGAATGGCTGACTCTGTTTCATTAAGGAAACGGTTAATCAAAGAGGCGTCATCAAAGTATGCTGAGAACGACCCTGTAACTTCTGCACGACCAACTTCAAGTGCTGGCGCTTCATCAGAACCAACAACAAAGGTAGGTGCGAAGGAGTTAGTTACGTTAAAGTCAATCTGAGTAATGATAGCAGAGGATGCAAGGCCAGCTACATTGTTACCAATCTGTAGGTCTCCTGAGTAGGCATCAAATGGTGCGTTAGTACTTGCTGCGTCCTGTGTCTTCTCTGTGGCACCAATGCTCATACCTTTACCAACCATACCAAAGGTAGTCGTTACCATCTGATTAGGGGCAATAGAGACACCCATAGTAGAAACAGTTTGACCTGTAAACAGACGAGCCTGATCAATGTCAGCAGAGTAGTCTTCAATAGAGAAGTACTTAGGTGTAGTACCAACCAGAAGGTAGTCATTAGAACCAGAGTCAACCCAAGTGTTAAGCATGACTGACTCAAGGAATGGATCGAAGTCACCTTTACGAAGGTCACATACAATATCACCAGCAGACTGTTTGTTACCATGACGTTCATGGCGAGGCATACGGTCAGCTTGAATATCAGTACCAGCAACTAAATCTTTAGTTAAGTTAAGTCCGTGTGAAGTGAATGGGATGTTCTGGAAGTTACCAACAGGGGTAGTTCCGAATGTGGATTCAGTAATGTAGCTTAGGCTAGATCGTGAACCCTGTGCGAAGGTAGACATTTGTTATTCTCCTAATTATAAATGTACCAGCCGATTGTGATCGGTATGTAGTACCAAGGTGTGTCTAATAGGCCCTGAGCCCTTTCAGTGTAATCTATAGACACGATGGTTGTTGTTCCGCCACTTGTGTAAGAGACGTCAGTGTTTGACTCAAAGTTGTCAATTATTAGTTCAGCTAGGGTTTCTGCTGCGGCGGGTCCAGCATTCTCTGGTGCATGTACGTTTATATGGAAGATGCCCCTATAAAGTATCTGAGCGTTTGGACCTCTTGCTGCTCTTACACGCTGCGTGGGAATAAACTCACACTGAACAAAAGAGGTGCCGGTGATAGGGTTGAACGAAACATTCTCGTAAGCTACAGAAAAAGAATTAGCAGTGGCTAGGGTGGCTAGTCGGCTTTCTAGTGCAGCTCTGATGGTTTTATGTATACTAGCCATTACTCAGCCCCTGTATCTACTGTTGCGCCACCAAGGGTGTTAGCTAGTCTCGTGTATACGTGAGACCCACCTTGACCACCAGCTCTAGGGATGTTCCCTCTTGGGTTGTTCTCAACTATACTGGCATGAGGGGAGTTGTTTCTAATGTTAAAGACGTCTTTAGTTAAGTCTAACTTACCAAGGTCAGACATAAGTTGTTCCCTAGCTACCGAAGGTTTCCCAGACTTTCTTTTACGACCTCTAGCTGACCTACTTCTTGGAGCACCAGCAGTGTTACTTAACGTATGAGACTCAATATAGGCACCTGTATCTACAGGAGACTCTAACACTAAGAACTCTATAGACTGCACTAACATCTCTCTGACAGCATCTTCTGCTATAGTATCTAAGTCTGATATGACCTCTTCAAAAGTACCTGTAAGTTTAGTTTTAGCCATGACTACTCCTGCACAGTACACAGATGACAGATGGGGATACCAGCAGAGAAGATAGTGGTCACAGAAAGTACCTTTACAGTGTCGCCGTTACCTATAACTAGGTCTTCATCATCAGGGGTTATAGCTAACCCTTGAGCAGAGATAAGAAGCTTACGAGACCCTCTTACGATTTCATCAGTGTTTCCAGCTATCCCTAGTGCATAGTTGTAGAAGTAACCTAGTATAGAATAGTCTGTTGTAGCCTCCCCTGACCTACTACCAGTAGCAGGATCATAAGTACCGTCTGTAGTAACCTTACGCAGAGTCAAAGACTGTCCGTGTTCGCTTACAAGTCTATATAAGTCACCAGACCTAAACATTACTTAGCCCTAACTGTTGTAGTCGTAAGAGTCGGATTCGTTATAACTTGCAGGATTTTTAAACCTATCTCTTCTAAAGCTGGGCTCTATTCTATCGGTATTCTCACGAACAGCTTTAACAGCAGTTGCACTAATACCACCGGCTTTGATACCTATGACAGCACCAGCAGTCTTACCCTGATACTCAAGGGTGTCTGCTAAGGTCATGTACTGCTTTGCCAGAGTAGAGTACTTAGAAGTTAAGACGCCATCAAGTTCTGTGTCAACCAGTCGTGAATACTTAGACGATATGGCCCTAGCTACCCAAGCGGCAGAGTAATAAACATTGTTGCCAGTCTGAGTAAGACTAAATTCAATCTCCTCGTTCTCTAGCTGTTTATCAAAAGTGTCTGTATCACCAGACAACAACCTAACACTGTTCAATCTGCCAGCGGCAGTAGTTGTGCCAAGGGTAGTAGGATCATACGTCCAAGCCATTAACCGTTCTCCAACTCGCCGTAGTTACGCCTCCAACTACGGATCATACCTCGTTGCTTATCTAGTACCCTAGACTTCTTACAACGCTTTTTGTCATACTCTCTTGTTGTTGGTACAGCGGCTTTCACCTTTTCGTTAATACTGTCCACAAGGGCATTAAGTCCATCTACATCTAAGGCTTCAAGACCATCGCCCACTTTCATGCCAACTTCTTTAGCTGAGTTATGAAAGAGGGTTCTTTGATTGTATAGGATACGGACTTTGTTATCGTCTATACTGAGTTCTTTCCAAGGAAAGTGATCACCAGCAGCCCATTGCCTACCGTTAGCGGTAAAGGGCACCCTTACAAACGTAGGGCGGTCTACTTGAAACGGGAAGTTTTCTTGTCTAATCATGTCGGGGTCTCCTATGTGGGTGGGACACCCTAGAGCATCCCACCAGTTCAACTATTATTGAACGATACCGTTGAAGAAGTAACCCAAGTCTGGGCCAACTACTTTCATGTCGTAGGACATTTTAACTTGAATGTGCTCTGCGACTTGCTGACGCTTGAGTGCATCATCAGAGAAAGACTCAACAGTAATACCCAGATTGTTTGCTCCAGGAATTGAGTTCCATGCAAAGGTCATACCAGCAGCAGGAGTCATAAGACCTGCATTTGATGGTGTGTGACACAACATAGCATGTTTACCACCGATAAAGGCAGTAGACTCAGCAGCACCCTCTACAGCAGTGTTCTTAACTGCTTCCATGATGTAGAGGTTCTCTACTTCAAAGATCTCAGCCAACTTAGCATCTGTGATCAGAGCAGGGTTGCTGACAGTAGAGCCACCGTTAAGGCGAGCCAGAATGTCTGGGTGGTTGATCAGAATGTCACGAACTTCTTTACCGATAACCATAGTGTTTGGCTTATAGCCGCCAGAGGTAAGTTGCATAGTGCGACGAGCATCTGTGACGTTCTGGATAGGTGTTGAGTTAGTGTAGTCGTTCCAGTAGACAGGAGTTCCTGCACCAGAAGCTGCACCAGACACACTTGTTGTCCAGACACCATTAGCGAAGAATGTAGAAGCAAACTGCTCCTCACGGTGGATCATCAGGCGCATAGCCAGAGTCTCCGCACCCGCTTGACGGATTTGTAATACTTCGTCTTCGTTAGCAATAGTCTGCTCGTCGAAGTCCATACCAAGGCCATACACATCAGCAAAGTAGCTGCTGTTGGAGATAGCCATACCGATACGGTTAACCTCAGTGCGTGGCGCAAGTTTCTTTACGTCACCAGTGCGGTTCATGTTGGCACGGTCATAGATGTAGTACTTGTCAGACTGACGTGCAACACCTACCGTGGGAAATACCTTATCTGCGATAAAGTTGTTTTGTGATTGTGCATAGGCCAGTGTCAAGTTAGACAACGGGCGGTCGATATGCACCTGTGATGGAGTTAATAGTGGCATAATAGTTCTTCCTTATTCTATGCTAACTTAAGCAGCAGCGTTGCCGCCTTGGATGAGTTCGATAGCAATGATCTGGTTAGTGACACCAGCTTCAGTTGCATAACCCATGAT
>Ga0115567_10002250_pt1 | contig 19085 bp, 17 predicted proteins | sample COGITO_mtgs_1204_2_FD_88679 | JGI IMG/M metagenome (GOLD analysis project Ga0115567, IMG submission 88679) | Pelagic marine microbial communities from North Sea - COGITO_mtgs_120412 | ecosystem: Environmental > Aquatic > Marine > Epipelagic | place: Germany:Helgoland, sampling site Kabeltonne... | reverse complement strand
ACAAAGTATATCGGTTGCTATGAACACTACCGCGTTTGGACTAATCGCCGCTATTCCATTGTTGCTATTTCATTCTTTATTACAAACGAAAACCACTGAAATAATCGACAGCATGGAAATGGCAGGTGTTAAAACCTTAAATACCCTTATTGCCAAAGAAAGCTTAGCTCCTCGCACTCGCACCAGCGACAGATAAGAGGCGATAGCTATGTCTTCATTAGGTGGAGCAAGAAGCCGCAAGCGGCAAAAGAAAGAAGATGCAGAACTAGACATCACCTCGTTCATGAATTTGATGATTGTGCTGGTACCGGTACTGCTAATGATGATGGTATTTTCCCGCATTACCGTTGTTGAGCTTAATCTTCCGACGCTTTCAAATGTCAGTAGCGACGAAGATTTAGAACAGCAATTGCTGGAAGTTGAGGTGAGTGAACGTGGTTTGGATGTGTTTTTCCCCACAGGATACTTAGTCTCTAATATTCCAATGATCGATGCTACTGCAAATGCTGAAGATTCAGGTTCTCTAGCTGATGACCCTAAAGTCCATGATTTCAAACAGCTACAAAAAACCTTAATCAGTGTTAAGCAAACCTTATTGGCTAACGGCGCTGATAAGAAAGACATTATTTTACTACTGCAAGAAGATACTGATTACCAAACGATTGTAAGCCTGATAGATACAACGCGTTCATATGAAGACGTATTAATTACCTCTGTTGTACAAGCTGAATTATTTCCACAGGTGAGCCTAAGTGATGCGCCTATACGAGCGGGAGGCCAACCATGAAACAGTCTATGCGCGCCAAACGGATGTCGCGCCAACATAGTCGCAGCAGCGCTAAGTCGAAGCTGAGTCTTGTATCGCTTATGGATATATTCACAATTTTAGTATTTTTCTTAATGTTAAACGCGTCTGACGTGCAGGTGTTGCAAGTCAACGACTCAGTTCAGTTACCCGAGTCTATTGCCACCGCCCCGGCAAAAGAAACGCTGCTGCTAATGGTGACAAAAAACCAAGTGCTACTGCAGGGAAAATTAATTGTTAATACACCTAGGCTAATTGCACAAGAAGCCAACACTATCGAGGCCTTAATAGCAGAGCTTGATTATCATACTAAGCGCAAAACAGGCCTAAGCGATGATGCCAAGCTTAGTCAGGCGATTACGGTAATGGGTGATAGTAGTATTCCATATGTAGTACTTAAACGTATTATGCAATCGTGTGCGCAAGCAGGTTACACTAATATTGCGCTGGCCGTTGAAAATTCGACAGATAACGGATCGGCGCTTACGTCGCAAGGCGGGGGTAAGTCATAATGTCATCTACCCCACCTATCTATTTTTCGTCGCAGTTGCCGTGGACCAGCGCTAACTCTGAGAACGCAATTTTTGCTAAAATCACTGTGGGGGTACTGATACTCACGCTGGTATTTGCAGCATATGTCATTATTATTGATTTACCAGAAGTCCCGCGCGCTGAAAAAGAAAAGATACCGCCGCAATTAGCGCAAATAATTCAAGCCAAGCAGCCACCGCCCCTCCCGCCTCAAATTGAGCCCGAGCCAGAACCTGAGATTGAGCCGGTGGAAGAAGTACCGGAGCCAGAGATCGTGCCAAAAGAGCTGGCGAAGGAAGCGCCGCCAGAGCCGGTGAAAGAAAAAGAACCTATTAAGGTAAAACCTAAGGTAGTGGAGTTAAGCGAGCAAGAAAAAGTAGTGCAAGCCCGCGAAACAGTTAAGTCCAAGGGTGTTTTGCAGTTCGCCGACCAGCTTGCCAGCATGCGACAACAAGCCAACTTAAATAATTTGGCCGACACTAACATGACTACAGGAGGTGGAAAGGCTAATGAAACTGCTCGTAACGTTATTGCCGCTCCCTCTCTAAATACAAGCGGGGGCATTCAAACCGGTAATTTGAGTACCAATGTAGGTGCAGCAGGTCAGCTTGAAGGGCGTAGAAATACAGAGTTTGTGGCCTCCACCCAAGGTGAAGCGGCACTTGCCACTAAACGGGTTGAACAACAACAGCAAGTAGTAGGAAGCCGTAACCTTGACCAAATTCGGCAAGCCTTAGACGCAAACAAAGGTGCAGTTTATTCTCTTTATCGACGCGCGTTGCGAGAAGATCCAAGTATTGAAGGAAAGTTAACGGTAAAATTAATAATAGAAGCCGACGGTTCTTTATCTTCTGTTGAGCTTGTTGATAGTGAACTTGATGCACCTGAACTTGTAGCGAAATTAATTAGCCGCATACGACTGATCAATTTTGGTAACGCAAAAGTAACGCGTACAGAATTGGAATATGCGTATAACTTTCTGCCTTTTTAAAAACTAAAGGGCCAGAAAATAAATAAATAATGAAATACTAGACATTATTTGCTTATCGTTCTGGCCCTTTGAACTGTTCTTTACCTACTAAGCGTCAGAGTTTTCAGTCATGTCACTATTGACAACTTTAACATTAGTAACATCTGTAATCTGCTTAAAAGTGTTTTTGATCGTAGTAACTTGTTCTTTACTCACGTCATCAACCATCAACGATACATCACCGTTTTCAGAGTCTACAGAAATCTTGTTACGAATACCTTCAATCGTCATCGTTAAGCGAACTGATGGCTCTAAAACCTTATTCATCTCAGCAACGTCTTTGCCACGTAACAGAACTTCATCTGATGTATTTACGTCTACCGTAATATCGTCATCTGTGTTCATAGAATTCTGCTGCGGTGATGCGAAAGCAGTAAATGATAGCGATGCTGAAAGTAAGCCTGCAATAATACCCGCGTTGACAAGTTTCTTATTGATAAATTTTTTCATGGTTTTCTCCTTTATACATGACGAAAACATTCGTCATAAAGCAGCCGGCTTATTTACCAAGGGTAAATTTATGATTTGCGGCGCTTGCCAAAGCCTGTGCGATTTTAATGCCATTATTTATCATATTGTTTTATAAGTATATTTTAATTGCTCAAATTTGATATCGACAAAATAGAGAAGTTCTTACACTGATCGTGAGCAAGCTTTACATGAAAATTTGGTATAAAGTAATGTAAATCGACAATCAGCAGACTGTAGAATATTTCGATGATTAAGTTTATGTGCCTACCTTTTTCCGAGCTTTCAACATTACAGTTGTACGCCTTGTTGCGCTTACGTAGTGAGGTGTTTGTAGTTGAACAAACCTGTATATATCAAGACATGGACAATAAAGATTTAAATTCAGGGGTGCAGCATCTTCTAATGCTAGATGAAATGCAATTACTGGGTTATGCGCGTTTGCTACCGGCGAATATTAGCTACAATACACCCAGTATTGGTCGAATTTTAATATCTCCAAAAGACCGCAATAAAGGTTTGGGCCGCCAACTTATTCAGGAATCATTGCAGCGTGCATTCGCGCTATGGCCTAATGAAGATGTCACCATTGGCGCGCAAAGTCATTTGAGTGTTTTGTACCAAAGTTTTGGTTTTAGAGAAATTTCAGCTCACTATTTAGAGGATGATATTTTGCACGTAGACATGCTAATTAGACGGCTTTAATCTACGTATGAGGACGCAGCATCAGCTTTGATATCGAATCGAAAAAGACTACTCGCAACTATTTTTATTTCATCAATCTGGATATTTATGGACTGACAATAGGCACTTGTAAACTCCCCCGAAATCTGTCAGTTTATTTTACACTTTCAAAATGAAGAATTCTAAGTGATTGATTATTAATGATATAATTATAGGCTTGAATTATGCATAACTTGATCTCGCTTGCACATAAGTGTGCAGCATTTTTACCTATACCTACTATTTGTCCATAAGCAATTATCTGTTGTCCATGTTGTTTTTAATTGCTTCTATTAATGTTCGTTAAAGGAAATAATATGTTAAATAATACTATGAAAGTAGCACTACTTGCTGCGATGCTGCTTACAAGCGCTTTTTCTAGTGCAGAGCTTATCGAGGCTAAAGCATTATTAAATTACGACCAAGAAGTAACGCCTAGTAACGCTACTCCCAGCGATTCTATGGGAATGGCAACCATTACTTTCGACACCATGGCGCTAACTCTAGATATTTCAGTCGACGTAACTGGCATAAGCTTAGCCGATATCACCTTCCCTGACGGCGGTTTAGCATTTGGCGCTTTGGGTCCGTTTCATATTCACAATGGTGTAGCTGGTGTAAACGCAGGCATCGTAGTGCCGTTTTCGCTTGCTTCTTATTATACTGAAACTGCAACTGGAATAATGATCAGTGCGATGGGAGTATCATTTGATGCGGTGCGTCTTGAAGAGTTAATGAACGATGGTTTGTATTTGAATTTGCATACCCTTGATTATGGTTCAGGCGAAATTCGTGGTCAAATTGCAAGAGTAAGTGCGCCTGCAGGATTGCTGCTTATATTGCTTGCGCTTCCACTGCTTCGTTTGGCACGACGTAAATAAATGGTAATAAGTAATAAAAAGCCCCTAACAAGGGGCTTTTTGCATATTGGGTCAATAAATAAAGATTTAAGGCACACTTTTTCTTGCTATTAATATCGTAGTGCGGGCCCAATCCAACATTAATTTATGGGCGCTCTCAATAGATGCCTGCTTAACTCGAATTGGGCTTGCTTACTTCAAATTCATCTCTTGAATAATTTCATGCGCAATTTCTGGCGTTGTCACGACTGGTTTTTCATGCAGGTCACTTTTCAGTTGACCTTTACGATGCTTAAGCGCCGCGTCTAGTTTTTTACTAGCTTGCGTAATAGCCGGATACATAACACTACCTTTGCCTTTCACGCCAATACTGCTACCTTCATATTTCGTCGAAACCTCTGCGCTGTACTCACCATGCTCTTTTGTTACAATAACGTCTATAGCGATGAGGGTGGGAAAGTGACTCGCAATCTTAGAGAACTTCTGCTCAATATCTTCTTTAACCGACTCTGAAATATCGCAGTGATGACCTGAAACAATTATCTTCATAAAATTTCCTCTTGGCTTTGATTACATTTCGTTGCTTACATAATATAGCTTGGGTCAATATTCCAAAAACACAAGGTAATTTTGTGCTTTCATTTTTTATTTTTACATAGCGTACGCTATTGTAGATCAGCAATCCACTCCATAAAACAAGCTTCCCAACTAATCAGCATTTAATAAATAGAATGCAGTATAGCAAGCGGCCTGCATTAATAAGTTACCCAAAGTTCGGGTTATATTAGAATCATCCTCGATAAAGATGAACTAACAAAGTGAACATTTTCTGTACAACTAGCGTGTTAACAGTTAGCTTATGTTTGCGCGATATTTATCCATCTCTTTTGATTGGACAAAGTATAGCGTAGCTCTAAGTACTCAAACGTTTATAAATTAATAATAATTGATGTATTGATATCCTTTATGGGGGTTGCCTAATGGCAAAAGATAGCGAAGAAAGATTAACAAGTACTGTTAAATTCATTAAATGCCATCAGGCAGAAAGCACCTTGAATATAGAGCAGTTTGGTAAGGTAACGACGGCGCTCGACAGTTGGATGAATACCACCTCACAGCCACAAAAAGATATTTTAAGTGCGTTGATGTCTCAAAATGATACTGGCGTCAGACGTGCTAACAACAAAACTGGTCGTCACTATGCCCGTTCGGCGATTTTGCTTAAATGCGCGCTAGGCGTTAAACAAAGTGATTGGAAAAATGAAACGGCATTTGTAAAAGGCGGGGATGGAAACTACAAAAATGCTTATCAACTTGTATCGCAGTTCGTGCGAGATGCACTATTTTCAACGGTACCGGCATTAAGTAATATGCTTGAGAAGCTCAGGGCTAACCCTATCGACATTTTAGAAAAATATAAGTTTACGATTGATGGCGGAACGAAAGCTGGGAATCCTGTTACCTATGGTGTATGGATGGCGCAAGGGGGCTATAAAATAAACTGCATGGGTATGGGTCCAATAGGGCATCATTTAATCACTGCTTTAAATATACCGGCAACAAGCTATGCTGACATTCAAGATAGTCCCAATGCAATCGCTGGCTTGAGTTCTACTGTCCACCAAGGCACTGATTTGATGTTTACGACCCAATTTACTGGATGTTCATTTTGTTTTAAAAAAAGCCCAGATGGGGCTAACATAAAGGCAGCACATATTGACCCAGGCAAAGGAAACGGAGCGCCAAGCGGTAAAGCACTGAGCCAAACGTTGCGAGATACTGGAGGGTTTGAAGGGGCAGATGCGGGTGAGTTTAAAGTGTATGGCCGCGTTGAAAATCGCTCTAACACGTTTGGGTATCCTGAGTCTGCTGGACAAATGACTATAATTGGCGTTCGCAAAGGGGCTCAGTGGCAATTATACAGTCAAATAACATCGTTAAGCGGTGCACTTATTGCCAAGAGAATAGATGGTTAGTAGGCATTAGCAAGTTGAGTTTCAAGCCATACAATTGCAGTATTAATGAAAAAGAAAATTGCATAAATGGCTACCCAGTTGATTTAGGCAAACGTAAGCTATGTCGACGCTAATATTCTACTGGCCTCAATTTATGCAAAGTAATTGTAAAAATACGTTGCGTTTTCATTGAGCATATAGTAATTTCACATAGCTGACAGCGTTGTCATTTAGGTGCCGCGTATTTAAAACATCAATGTCAGTATGCGTAAGGAGCATCACGTTTTTGCGGTTAACTTAGGGTTTTAAATGACAGCGCTGTCACCCATTGACGCACTAAGGTTATTTATGAATATGAGTAAGCTAAATGACTTGCTAGAAGCGTTAATGTGAGTGTCGAAAGACTTTGGTAATAGCGCGAGCCTATGATTTTGTGTGTTTCATGGGCTTTGCGTTACCTTTTATTGTAAACCAGTGGTAGCATCAATTTAAGTTTGAAAGATTTAATTTTTAATAAAAATATTATGGAACTTCTGTTATGAATACGTTTGATGCAAATGAATCGCTGATACCACTTAACGACAAAATTCATCGAGATTTAAGAATAAAGCCGAGTGTTTTATTTGAACATGCTAATGACCAACATATTATTCCGCTAATGGTTGATGAAGTGATTGATGCAGCAACTGAGTTCCCAGTTGTATTTGTTAAAGACACAGCCCTTGGTGACTTTACCCTAGTAGCAATGATGGCGTTGGAAGGGGGGAATAATTTATATTGTGGTCGTCTGGGAGGACTTGGCAGTTTTTCAGCAAATTATTGTGGTAACTACGTACCTTTAGTATTAAGGCTATATCCATTTTCATTAGTCCATACAAATGCTCAAGGCGAGACAGACAATATTGCTCCGTCGGGCCGAATGGAGGTCTGTATCCATAATGACAGTAATGTGATTTCAACTACGTCAGGCGAAGCATTGTTTACTGAGACTGGAGAACAAACTTTGTTTTTGCAGCAGCAAACCCAATTACTGTTAAAGCATCAAGAGCAACAGCAGCTCACTCAAGCGTTCATTACGCTGCTTCTAACTAACAACTTGCTGCAAGTGCAAAAAGTCGATGTACAGATTAGCAGTACAAAAAAATATAGTTTAAAAGGCATTTACAGCATCGATCAAACCGCCTTAGATAAAATGTCGGTCGATACGTGGACCGGTTTACGTGACAGTGGTGCACTGCAAGTTGTTTATGCCCAAATTGCGTCACTCAAACAGCTTAATCGATTAGCACGACTAACGGCGAACCTCCAGCCAGCAGATGAGTGAAACATGAAATTACAGTACTTATATAAAAAACCGCTTTTCCAAAGCAGCTCTTCAAGCCAACAATCGTCGGATGAATATTATGTTTGAAATTTTACACACCCGCACCAGTCTGGCTTTACTGAGCTTCATACTGCTCGTTAGTTGCGGTCAAATATCTTATGACGATGTATCACATGAGCAATCCGTGAAGCCGAAAGAAGCTTCACCAGCGAAAGACAAGCTGCATCAGGCGGCTCAAGAAGTTATTGTTAAAGTGAAAATTAACCATAATTATCAGTCCAACAATTGCCCAAATAACCAAGCCTCTTGTTATCACGCCACTATGAATATTCAGTTGGCAAAGACTATGCCCACGAATTGGCGCATCGTATTTAGTAATTTATCGCCTATTAGCAGTTCACAAAGCGAGGCTTTTGCGATAAGCCACATGAATGGTGATTTACATCAAATAACGGCAATTACAGCCCTAAAGGGTGGGCAAACCTATTCAATAGATTTTATGGGTAATACCCCTTTAGTATCAGAGTCGGTATTATTTCCAAACTACCTGTTAGTAGACGAACAAGGCCGCTCTCAGGTAATTGAGTCGACTAACGAAGTTAAGGAAGAAGGCTATCAGCTTGCAAGGCCTCAGCATATTATGCCGTTTACTGAAATTCAGCAGCTTCTGCGCGGTGAAGCCGATAAAATAGAAACGCTTAATGCACGTAAACGTTACTTAAGAGACCAAGCGCTTCCGGTGAAAACGGTTGTGCAAAACGCAATTAGTAGAGATATAACGCATCGCATAATACCTAGCGTAGAAAATGCAAGTTGGAGCGGTGACTACTTAGATATCAGTCACGGTGTCAATTTGCCAAGCCCATGGCGCGATAACGCGTTTCTCTTAGATAGGTTCGATGCCCTTGGCATTACCACAAGTAATCAAGGCATACCTGTACATATGCAAAACGAGCCAGCGCTTAGTGCCCAAAGCTACCGGCTTGAGGTGCGTAAAGACAGCATTAATATTATTTCAGCCGACAGTGCCGGCGCTCACTACGCCTTAATGACACTAGCGCAGTTGTTTGATTCTCTACAACAAACATTTCCCATAGGAAAAGTGACTGACCGCCCCATACTAGAGTTTAGAGGCTTGCATTTAGATGTTGCGCGTAACTTTAGAGATAAAGATTATGTGCTTCAGCTACTTGACCAAATGGCTTATTTTAAACTTAACAAACTGCACTTACATTTAGCCGACGACGAAGCATGGCGCTTAGAAATTCCATCGTTGCCTGAATTGACCGAAATAGGCGCTAAACGCTGCTTCGACGAAACTGAACAACAGTGCTTGATGCCACAATTAGCCGGTGGCCTTAAGAAGGATGCGGCTACTAAAGAATACTATTCCACAGCCGACTACCAGCTAATTTTAACAGCGGCGCAATCAAGACACATTGAGATTATTCCGTCACTTGATATGCCAGGGCATTCCCGTGCAGCAATTGTATCAATGTTAGCTCGCTATAATCGTTATACCCTAGAGGAAGACAGTGTTAAAGCCGAGCAATATCTACTAAGCGAATTTGACGATGAAAGTCAGTATAGCTCAATTCAGCATTACTCAGACAACACCTTAAACCCATGTTTAGCAAGTACCTATACTTTTATCGAAGAAGTGTTAGCTCAACTAAGAAACATACACGACCGCGCTGGTGCTGAACTACGACGTTATCACATTGGCGCCGACGAAACCGCTGGAGCATGGAAAGATTCTCCAGCCTGCAAAAAGCTAATTGGCAGTACTGAAGGTCTTGAAAGCGCAGATCAAATTGGCCCTTATTTTATTGAAAAAGTGGCTAGGCTGCTGAATTCTCTAAATATTATGCCAGCAGCATGGAGTGACGGTTTATCTCATGTAGCCGTCGACAAGTTACCGTTGAAAGTGCATTCGAACGCGTGGGGCACATTATATTCTGGCGCGCATAATTATATTCATCAAATGGTCAATCAAGATTGGGATGTAATATTATCGCTGCCCGACGTGCTCTATTTCGACTTTCCTTACGAAGCTGACCCAATAGAACCCGGTTATTATTGGGGTTCGCGTTATACCAACAGTTATCAAGTATTTCAGTTTATGCCTTTTAATTTGCCTGTGCATGCTGAACTTTGGAAAGATAATTTTGGTCGCGATTACGAAACAACACAAACCACGAATCTGCAAAATAACAAAGCAATACACGGGATTCAAGCGCAATTGTGGAGCGAAACTGTACGTTCAGACGAACAAGCCAACTATATGCTATTTCCACGCTTACTAGCGTTTGCTGAACGCGCTTGGCATAAACCGAGTTGGGCAGAAGCTTATTCGCCAGACACGTCTTACGCGAGTGATAGTAAACATTTTGATGAAAGCCAACGCGCTCAAATGCAAGCAGATTGGGCTAACTTCACGCACTTGCTCGCCACAAAGGCGATGGTGCAATTAGTTGCCGATGGTGTTACACCACGAGTGCCCTTACCCGGCGGAGCTATCATTGATAACAAGCTACATATGACCTCAGAGTATGACGGTTTGGTGCTTGAATATAAGATGCAAGGTGAGGGTTGGCAGCAATATCAGCAGCCGATTGCGGCAAAACTTCCGCTACAAATACGCGCCCGTATTGATGGCAGCGAAACAAGCAGTCGCTACCAAATCATTCAAAATTAAATAAAAAGGATATCAGTTTGACTCATTCCTATTATGTCGGCATTGATGGCGGCGGCAGCAAATGCAAAGCGCGGCTTGAAAATGAACAAGGCCAGCTCATTGGCGAATGTGTAACTGGGCCAGCCAACCCGGCGCGCGATTATGATAAAGCAATTCATTCTATCGAAACAGCGCTTGATACTTTATTTGAAATTGCCAACTTACCCATCGACGCTCAAGTGCGCACTCATGTGGTGATTGGTCTTGCCGGTTTAAACGTACCAGAATGCTTCACTAGAATACAGCAATGGCCACATAGTTTTGCCAGTCTGAAATTTACCACAGACTTACATATCGCATGTGTTGGCTCACATGAAAAAGCATCGGGTGCAATTGTTATTATTGGCACCGGCTCGTCGGGATTAGTGTGTGAGGGCAGTGCGCACTACGAATATGGTGGGCACGGCTTTCAATTAGGTGATAAAGGCAGTGGCGCTTGGTATGGCAGTCAATTAGTTCGTCATGTGCTTGAATACATAGATGGTGTTTCACCTAGTAGCAAACTTATTGAAGCGTTTATAGAAAGGTTTCAAAATAACCGCGAGCAAACAGCAAGTGCGGTAATACACAAGTTTTTACATGCGACACCTGCCGAGTTTGCGAGCCTAGCCCCATTATTGTTTGAGTTTGCAGAGAAGGGAGATGCGGTCGCGATACAAATAGTTCAACAAGGCGCAGATTATATAAGCGCATTATGCACTCAAATGAACAAGCGTCAGCCTACACGATTATCGTTTATTGGTGGTTTGTCTCAAAAAGTTATCCCTTGGCTAAGCGTCGACATTCAATCGCAAATAAGCCCAGCACTGAACTCACCTGAAGTCGGTGCAGTGTTACTTGCTAAAACGAATTTAACCTTAGGGAAGTTATCGGCATGACTACTACTATAATGGCAAAAGAGGCCGCTCAAGCCCCGCATCTGATTGCGCAGCAGCTCGCCAATAATGAGGACATATGTGAGAAATTAGGCTCGCAGTTACGCGAAAACAGACCACAGTTTGTGTATATTATTGGCCGTGGCTCTTCTGATCATGCGGGCGTTTTCGCGAAGTATTTAATTGAAGTCGAGCTTGGCATTCCTGTTTGTTCAGCAGCACCTTCTGTGGGCAGTATATTTAAGCGTCAACTGGCCTTGAAAAATGCATTGGTAATATGTATTTCGCAATCGGGACGAAGCCCTGATATTTTAGCGCAAGCGAGAGCAGCACAGGAGTCTGGTGCGATTTGCGTTGCGTTAGTTAACGATGAAACTTCACCATTGGCTGAATTAGCCGATGCGGTTGTGCCAATAGGGGCAGGACAAGAAAAAGCGGTTGCCGCTACGAAAAGTTATTTGGCTACCTTAAGTGCAATCGTTCAATTAGTAAGTTGTTGGGTGCAGGCAGATGGCTTGAAGCAGGGTCTGTTGGCATTACCTAAATATTTACAGCAAGCCATTGACGACAAACCTCAACTTACTTATGAGTTTGTATCGCCCCTGCGCAATTGCATGGTGCTTGGACGTGGTTTCGGCTATGCAATTAGCCGCGAGATAGCTTTGAAACTCAAAGAAGTGTGTTCGATTCACGCCGAATCATTTAGCAGCGCAGAGTTCTTACATGGCCCGGCTGCGCTAGTTGCGAAGCAATTATCGATTATCGATATTGATTTACAAGACGAATCAACAAGCGCCCATCGTGAACAAATAGCGGAAATGAAAAAACGTAACGCTACCTTGCTTCAACTTTACTCCTGCTCGAGCGATGTGCATCCAAGATTAGCACCACTGCTAATAATGCAGCGTTTCTATTTAGACGTAGAAAAAATATCAGTACAAATGGGGCTAAACCCCGATGCGCCCGAAGGGTTGAATAAAGTCACTCAAACGGTTTAAGGACATTCATGAGCCAATATTTTGCAACGCGCCTGTTCGACGGACATCAAATACAAGAGTCTATATGTATCACGGTTGAGAAAGGGCTTATTACAAGCATTGAGAAGGGCGATGCAAGTGATGCAATCGTATTAGATGGATTAGTAACGGCGGGCTTCATCGACACTCAAGTAAACGGTGGTGGCGGCGTTTTGTTTAACGACGATCAAAGTGTAAATGCCTTAAACACTATAATGAAAGGCCATAGTAAGTTTGGCACTACTGGGATGTTACCCACCCTGATTACTGATAACAATACCAAAATGCAAAATGCGGCGAATGCGATAAGCCAAGCACTCGAAGAAAATATGCTGGGTATTTTAGGCGTGCATTTTGAAGGGCCGCACTTAAGTTTGGCTAAAAAAGGAATTCATCCGAAAAGCCAAGTAAGAGCCATGTCAGACGCTGACTTGCAGGTCATTATACGCAAAGATTTAGGCAAAGTGCTGGTTACCTTAGCACCCGAAACTGTTAGCCCAGACGTTATTGCAGATTTGGTCCAGCAAGGCGTGATTGTGGCACTTGGACACTCAGGCGCTGATATAGACACCGTGCTTGCGGCCATCGATGCTGGCGCAAGTGGATTCACCCATTTATTCAATGCCATGTCGGGACTTACTGCCAGAGAGCCAGGTATGATTGCTGCCGCCTTAAGCGATACAAGAGTGATATGTGGCCTAATTGCCGATTTACAGCACGTGCACCCTTACAACTGTAAGCTTGCTTTTAATAGCATAGGTGCAAAACGATTGATGTTGGTTACCGACGCCATGGCCCATGTGGGTAGTTCTACACAAACAATATCGTGGCATGGCAATATCATTACGCGTCACGGTGACAAACTCACGTTGGAAAACGGCGACATAGCCGGTTCCTGTTTAGACATGGCCGGTTCAGTTAAAAACATGCATGAAATAGTACAAGGCCAACTCGAAGACATATTAAACATGGCGGCAAAAGTGCCTGCAGGCTTTATTGGATTAAACAACATAGGACAATTAAGAGTGGGTAAGCAAGCCGACTTTGTACTATTAAATGAGCAATTAAAATGCGAGGCATGCTGGATTAAAGGTAAACAAGTGAGCGCTCGCTTAGCTGATTGACGAGTAACGACAGCAAAATATTGCAAAAAGAATAATAATTTTACGAGGTACTATCATGAACACAAGCACTATTAACAAACCTGCGAATAGCAGCTTAATTCCCATGATGATAATTGGGGGATTATTTTTTATATTTGGGTTTATTACTTGGCTTAACGGCGCGCTAGTCCCGTTTTTACAAATTGTGTGTGACTTAAATGAAATACAAGCCATTTTAATCGCCTCCACGTTTTATTTCGCCTATGTGGTTATGGCTCTGCCCATGGCATTCGTGCTTGAATATACGGGTTATCGAAAAGCAATGTCGGTTGGCCTTGGCCTAATTGCGCTTGGTTGCATAATGTATATACCTGCAGCGCAAAGCCAGTCGTTTCTATTATTTTTAGCGGCGCAATTTTGTTTAGGAACAGGGCTAACATTACTTCAAACTGCATCAAATCCTTACATCGTGAAAATTGGGCCTGAAGAGACTGCCGCCGTGCGCATTTCTATCATGGGAATTTTAAATAAATTTGCCGGTGTTATTGCGCCAATCGTTTTCACCTCCTTAGTATTAGGTGAGTTCTCGGGCGTTACGGCACAATCGATTGCATTATTGTCAGAAGCTGAACGAGTAACCCAAATTACAGCGCTTGCCGATGGTTTAATTGTTCCTTACACAGGTATGGCTATCGCCCTATCAATTCTTGCTTTGGCACTTTTAAAGTCGGGTTTGCCCGAGCTAAATTTAAACGCATCCGACGCTAACGCAGAAATTGGTGCTCCAGTAGCGAGTGGACCTATCACAACCAAAGCGTTATTTGCTTTTCCTCATCTTGTTTTAGGGGTGGCGACCTTATTTGTTTACGTGGGCGTTGAGGTGATTGCGGGCGATACCATTGGTTTGTTTGGATCAAGTTTAGGCCTAGCGAATGCAACCACACTTACTTCTTATACAATGGCTTTCATGGTAATTGGTTACGTTATTGGACTAATGGTCATTCCGCGTTTAATGACCGAACGACAGGCCTTACTTGGCTCGGCGGTATTGGGCATGATTTTATCAATTGCCGTGGTTTTTTCATCGTCAACTAGCACAGCAGTTTCTAGTGTATTGTGGGGCTGGACTGGCATTGGTTTGCTGCCCGATACTATCACCTTTGTCGCATTGTTAGGTTTCGCTAACGCAATCGTGTGGCCAGCAATATGGCCGTTAGCGTTAAAAGGATTGGGTGAACTCACTGCTAAAGGCTCTGCATTATTAATTATGGGCATTGCCGGTGGCGCGCTGTTGCCACTTGTGTACGGTGCATTGTCGTCTATGGTGGGCAATCAAAATGCATACTGGATGATGCTTCCTTGTTATTTATTTATTTTTTACTATGCCTTAATAGGCTGCAGGAAAGCGCCAAGCGGTCAATATCGTTCGTAATATCTGTTTACATATGCGTATAACATTGCCATAGGGAACGTTCGACATGAGCAACATAAACAACAGGATCTATTCACTTGATGTATTAAGAGGTTTAGCCCTAGCAGCGATGCTATTAGTGAATAACCCAGGCTCGTGGTCGCGTGTTTTCGCGCCGTTGTTGCATGCCGATTGGCACGGCTTAACACCAACCGATTTAGTATTTCCGTTTTTCCTGTTTGTGGTGGGCGCGGCAATGGCATACTCACTGCGAACCCAAATTACGCAAGCCGGGATGCCGTGGGTGTCGGTATTGAAACGAGGTTTTTTACTTATTGGGATAGGTGTTTTGCTGCAGGCTATCCCATTTGACCAAAGCCTTGAAAATTGGCGAATTTTGGGAGTGCTGCAACGTATTGGTATTTGCTTTATTGCGGTGGCTATTATTATTTATGCGGTTCCCGAAAACGCTTTAGTATATGTATGTGGGGCTGTGCTGTTGTTTTACTGGTTCATAATGATCAACTTTAGTGACGATCCATATTCATTAACTGAAAACGTTATTCGTCACGTCGATATAGCAGTGTTGGGAGCAAATCACATGTGGCAGGGCAAAGGTATTCCTTTTGACCCTGAAGGTTTGTTGTCGACCTTGCCTTCATGTATTACCGTACTGTCAGGTTATATAATAGCCTTAAAACTTAAGCATCTATCCAGTACAAATCAAAGGCTCAAATTTCTAATGCTTGCGAGCACAGTGCTGTTAGCTTTAGGTTTACTGTGGTCTTTCTGGCACCCAATAAACAAAAGCCTTTGGACAGGCTCGTTCGTGTTAGTGACAAGCGCAATAGCTTGTTATTGTTTGGCCGTTATCAGTTTATTGTGGGACAAGCTAAATATAAAAATAGGCCTCGAGGCACTTCGCGTGTATGGCAGCAACTCAATATTCATTTACGTAAGCGCTTGGTTTTTAGCCGCCTTGCTAGGGCGTATAACGTTTACTATCGGCAATAGCGAATCATCAATAAAACAGTTTTTATATGGGCAGTTGCAAATGATGATGCCTGACAAATGGGCGTCGTTTATTTACGCGTTTTTGTTTGCAGCATCTTTTTATGTGATTGCACTAATGCTTTATAAGAAGCGTGTTTTTATCAAGCTATAACGACGAATTTTGGAACATTATTGCTTAGCTTTACAAAGTTAAGCAACCGCCGCTACAATATTTTCAATCGATATTAGCGTATTTCCTGTATAAACTTAAATCAAAACTATGAAGTTACTAACACCGCTAAAAGCGTTGCAAAAGGAGCATCAGTGAAACTTTTTTTATCAACAATTGCATTAATACTAATCTCGGGGTGTTCAGTCGTGGGTCAAGATAATGTAGATACAGCGCCCTATAATTTACTAGAATCTGACAAGAGTCTAAATATAGAAGTGCGCAATTACGAGTCAATGGTATTGGTGTCAACTTCTATGTCGAGAGATGGAGAGGATAATGCGTTTAGAACGTTATTCAATTATATTGGCGGTGAGAACGAAGGGTCGACGGAAATTTCCATGACGGCACCGGTTATTATGGATAGCGATAAGACGCGCGAAAAAGGCACTGAAATCTCGATGACGGCGCCCGTGTTTATGAATGAAAACGCTGACACGCCTTCGATGTCCTTCGTTATGCCGAAAGACTTTACCTTAAAAAGCACACCCAAACCTACCAACCCAAACGTGCGCGTAAGTGAACTTAAAGATTATAAAGTGGCAACAATTCAGTTTAGCGGCACGCTAAGCGAGAGCAATGTTGAAGAAAATACAAAAGTGCTAAGAGACTGGATTGTTAACAGTAAATATACTGCCAAAGGTGAGCCGGTTAAAGCAGGCTACAATGGACCTTTGACACTTCCGTGGCTGCGTAGGAATGAGATATTAATTGAGGTTGAGTAGCATCAGTAAGTGTAATAATTGAGAATGTTTTAAAAAGCATTCTTTCGTTGGTAAACGTGATTATTATTCTATCCGCTCCTGTGGCAATTGAATGAAAAACGTTGTTCCTTTGTCAAGCTCGCTCTCAGCAAAAATACGGCCTTGATGGTTTGTTATTATCTTTGCACAAATCGCTAACCCTATTCCGGTACCTTTGTATTCGTTGCGTCCGTGTAGGCGCTGAAAAATCTCAAAAATTTTCTCTTTGTATGTATTATCGAAACCAATGCCATTATCAGTCACGCTTATTTCGCAGAAGGAAATATCTGTATTGTTCATATTCACTATTCTACTTGTGCTTTCAATACTAATATGAGGTGTTATGTCTTTCTTTTTATATTTAAGCGCGTTTGATAATATATTTTGAAAAAGCTGTACCATTTGAGATTCATTCGCTTCAATACTCCCAAGCGCGGCAACGTTTATAACTGCATTGCTTTCTTTTATAGGCTCGAATAAAACATCTTGGACATCTTCTAATACTTTATTTAGATCTACCGAAGTCATAGTAAGTAGGCCTCTAGTAGCTCTTGAAAATTTCAACAAGTCATCTATCAATGTTTGCATTCTAGCCGAAGCATTTCGCATGCGGTTAATAAAATCTTTGCCTTTCTCGTCGAGAACATTGCCATAACCAGCCTCAAGCCTGTCTCCAAACGCTCTAATTTTCCGTAGAGGTTCTTGCAAATCGTGAGAGGCAATATAGGTAAACTGTTCTAATTCGTGATTGGCGTCTTCTAGCTCTATTTGTTTCTTTACCATTAATCTCTCGTTTTCTTTTAAGTCAGAAACATCTGAGAACGTCACAATAAAGCCGTCTTGGTTTTTGACTGCGCTAATAGAAAACCATTTATCAATGCAGTCATGATCATAGTGCAAAATAGTTTGAAATGGTTCTGCGGTAAGTACAGTATTTTTGTAAGCGTCAAATAGTCCCGATTCTTTATTACCGGGTAATAATGTCAACATGCTATTGTCCATGCACTTTTCCATGTCAAAGCCTATCATTTTAGCGGCGACGTGATTTATCATCTGGTACTTAAAATCTATTATTTCGTTTTGATCATTCTTGATGCTCGCAAACGCAATAATCCCGTGCTTGGAGCTTTCAAAAATATTATTTAAAAGACTTGTGAGCGCCACATTAGCCTGTACCTCAATTTCAAGTTCAGCTACTTTTGCGGCATAGTTCTGAGTTTTCAGATGGTTGAGGTTATAAAGGCGAAAAACAAAAAATGATAAAAGTGTTAGTAGTACAACAAAAACCATTAATACAAGAATAATTACATTAGATTGTAATCCGAGAATTGGCTCGAACCATGCTGAGTTGTCATTCGTTTTTAAGGTAAGCGGCATTTCAACTTCGTCGGTAACTAAAATCCCTGAAGTACTTTGCGGGATATGTGTGGGCGCAAAAGCAAAACATTGGTCGGCAAATATCAGTAGATAACTAGTGAATATGAGCAATCGGGTTAAACCAAGAAAGGTTGTTTTCATTGAGGGTTAGTCTAATTAATGTAACCGTATACTATCGACACTTGCTACCTTGCGCAATTATATTTATATGTTTACGCGCTATTAGATTTAATCGTTGAATTTGACTGTTATAAAAATACTGTGGGCGAGATAAGATGAGCCAAGTTAATCCATACCCTAGGTGAATTTATGCCTAAATTGAGCCGCATAACGGCGACTCACCATAAAGGTTCTTTGAACATTCTTTAAGCAAATTTCCATTGTTCGATTACTTAACATTTCAATAGAATTAATTTCATTGATATTGATAAGACTAGAGCGATGGATACGAACAAAGCAGTTCGAGGGAAGGCGCTGCTCCCATTCTTTTAAAGACTTTTCGACCAAGAAACCTGCAGCGTGCAAAGAGTGCAAATGACGCGAAGCATGGTCAACCGCAAATATCTCAGTGTAGTCTCCCGCTGCGCAAATATAAGAAATGTTACTAACTTTCAGAAACCGCGAGTTATCACCAAGATTTAGAAATACCTGATCATCAATGCCTAAATCTCGCGGCTGTGAATTTGTAAAGGACGTGTCATCAAATAGCTTATCAATAGTAGCTTTGAGCCTTTTAGGATTTACCGGTTTGAGTAGATAATCAAAAGCATTGATTTCAAACGCGCGAATGGCAAATTCGTCAAAGGCAGTGACGAATATGAGCTTAAAGTTGTGCTTAACTTTTTCAAGGAGATCAAAGCCGTTTTCGTGACGCAGTTGAATATCTAAAAAGACAATGTCGGGTT
>Ga0115567_10002242_pt1 | contig 19106 bp, 26 predicted proteins | sample COGITO_mtgs_1204_2_FD_88679 | JGI IMG/M metagenome (GOLD analysis project Ga0115567, IMG submission 88679) | Pelagic marine microbial communities from North Sea - COGITO_mtgs_120412 | ecosystem: Environmental > Aquatic > Marine > Epipelagic | place: Germany:Helgoland, sampling site Kabeltonne... | reverse complement strand
GAGAACAGCGTGATTGACGATAAAGGGCTCCAAGAAAAGAAGATGCAGCGCAGCCAAGGCGGGTGGGGGAACCTGCTCGCCCGGCGCAAGCGCGCGCGCGGCGCGGAAGACGAACGAGTCGCCCTCAGCCGCGCCCGACGCAGACGGCCCGCCCGCGGGCCTGGCCCTGCCGGCTGCGCCCGCGCCCGCGCCCGCGCAGCGCGGCGCGTGATTGAGTAGGTCTGCGACCGGCATCAGGCAGCGCGCGCCGGGCCCGCTCCCGTGGCGCACGCGCATCGCCCGAGACTGCACCATAGCCCATGCCCAGTCAAAGTCTGCTCGCTCCAACTCGCCGCCCATCACAGCCGCCGCCGCCGCGTACGCGGAGTCGGCGCGCGCCGCTAGGGCTTCTGCTTCCGCGGCGGCTGCGGGGGCGGCCTCTGCGAGGCGCGCGCGAGCCTCGGCTCGCCACATCTGCGGAAGGTCCGGCGGCATGCGGGGCAGTGAGGCAATGTACGGCCCGAACGGGTGCTGGGCGCCCGGCGTCTGCCGCGCGCGGGCGAGGAAGACGGCGAGGGTGAGATCGTCCTCGGCCTACCGGGCGCGCCGCGATCAGCGGCCCGGCCCGCTGCGCAGCGCGGCCGGCCACTAATTGAGCCATTGAAAATGAGACTGAATCGAGCCTATAAGAGACTCCGAGGCCACGGGTTGCGGAACCTCGAGGCCGCTCGTGCGCTCCCAATCTGCGATTGCTTGACCAACGAGCAGCGCAGCATCGCATCTGATCTGCCGCCCAGGGGACAGCTCAATTGTCGTTGGGGCTCGGGGGAGAGAGAGAGACTGCGGGTGCATCGGCGCCGACGTTTACGTACCCTGCGGGATGTCAGCGCCAGTGCATCGATTGGAATAGCGAAAAGCTGCTCGCCTTGGTCGAGGGACGCTGTTGCTACCATCCCCATTCCTCTGCACCGCGCAGCAGCGCCGAGGCTTAGTCCGGGTACGAAAATACGGGTGCTGCCGTGCATCAGCTCCGTCAAGGGCGGGTGCAAGCTGCGCGCGCACCCTTCGGATTGAAAGTCGGCGGGACCAATTTTTTCAGAAACGCAAGCCCCGCGCGAACGTGCCCAATCAATCATAGCATTAGCCGGGCCATCGTCAGGCGAGGTGGTTGCCTGCACTCCATTCACGAAGGGCAATCGTGCTCGCGGACCGGGCCGCTGATTCTGGCGATGGCCGAAACCTCCCACACTGCAATTGTCCCTTCCATCGCGACCGAGGCTGAGTGTGCCCGAATAACGCACGAAAGATGCTGTCTCCTGAAATGATGTGAGAGTGCACGTTAGAAGCACCCATAAACGGGCGCGTCTCTTACGTACATGCCTCTCTGCCCGCATCCTGGCAAGTGATCTGGAATTCTGATATGAGGTAGCCCTACAGTAGCTTGTTTCGGTAGATAATCCACGGGAATTATTGTTGGTTGCCTTCACGCACACGGATGAGGGCGCTCTCTCACGTGTTGAGGCTGTCGGCCGCAAAACAGGGAATCAAGATGCCTATCAGGACACTCTGGTGGGGTGTCCAGTACAGGGGCGCGAGAAGCAAGTTGTTTGATGGTGCCCAATTTCAGCGCCGCGCCGGTGCGGTGGCCACTTTCCGAGCACTCTCTGCGTCAGCGAATGGGGTGAACGGTGATGGGATTCCAGAGGAACATGCTGCTCGGAAGCGTGCGATGCAGGTACTTCTTGGCGAAGCGAGTGCACTACGCCAAGTGGCTGGTGGGCTCGGCGATGGCTTTGACGCTGCAGTGGCGCTGCTCGAGGCAATGCCGGCTTCTGGGAGGGTGGTTGTGAGTGGCGTGGGCAAGTCGGGCCACATAGGTCAGAAAGTGGCAGCGTCCTTTTCCTCAACGGGTACAGTTCCCTTACGTACGTTGAAGTGCACCTGCTGCCTACTTCTCACGTTGCTGCGACCTAATACGGGCGTGTCCTTGCCACGAACAGGGACGCCGGCCTTCTTCATGCATTCGTACGAGGCGCTACATGGCGACATGGGCGGTGTGGTTCCAGGGGATATCTCTATCCTGATATCCTACTCAGGCGGTACTCCAGAGGTGCGTTTGTCTCCCCGGACTAGCTAGGGAAGTCGATGCCCGTTCGAGCTGGGTAGGTGCTGACCTCCACCCGGAGCAGGTTATCCACGCTGCGCACGGCTTCAAGCAGAGGGGCGCCATCACGATTGCGATGACTCGATCGCCGGATTCGCCGCTAGCCCTCGTGCGTCTGCAGCCTGCACACAGCCGTCCTGCGTTTGCCTGCTGCGTCCCGGAACCTTGCCCAGGTTCACGCCCCGCGCGCCCTCGCAGGCCTGCGATGTTTGCATTCCAATCGGCACACATCAGGAGCTCGACCACAACAGGTCTGCTTCGCCCGCCTCCCCTACTTGCACCAGGGTTGCATCCTGCAAAGGTGGGCGCGGAGGGTGATAAGGGGCCCTGGCATTGCGCTGAAATATGCTCTCCTGTGCACGACAGGGTCGCGCCGACGGCGTCCACGATCGCTACGATGGCGCTGGGCGATGCACTTGCTGTCGTGCTTTCCGAGCGGCGGGGATTCGACCTCGACCAATTTGCGAGCTCGCATCCGGGTGACTCCCACTCTGTTGCGGAATCTGGCCGCACATATGTCACAGATCACGCCCCTGTTGAGAGTCATCCAACGCTGCTGCGTGCTTGGAAGGCGCGACACCGTGTGCAGCCCGCAGCTTGCCCCTATCGTCGTTTGACAGCACGCCATAATGGCGAATGCGCTTCCGCAGGAGGTGTCTTGGGGCAGTACGTGCAGGCGCACTCGCAAGGAGGGACACGCGCGATCAACCCGCTGTCGAAGGCGCCTGCGGACAACAGTTACGCGGCAGGGTCATTGCAGACCCAAGCTGCCACTGCCACGGCGCATGCACCTGTCCGTGGGAATCGTGTGCTCCACCAGGCACCGAGAGAAGGTGACCGCGACCGGCGCTTCGCATGAAGGGGGGGGTCCGGCGTGACTGAGGCTTCCCGTCGACTGTCCATGGCACTGAAGGATCAGTGCAGCTGGTCTAGTGTAGAGGCGTGGCTGACGCACTCAGGATAAAGTACCGTCGCCAGTGCAGGTGATTGGCAGAGGTGCCAGCGCCTCATTAGCAGAGATAAAAAGTTCTGGCTGGTTGAGCTCAAATGGCTCAGCTCAAATCGACACAACCTCGCATGCTCCTGAAAATTTATTGATCAAGTTGTACAGCCGGCTTTGAAGCTCGGCCCACACAGTCGCCCGCCCGTGTGACCACTGTGTAAATCCCCGGCTGCCACGCGACACTTCAAAGCTAGGCGGCCCCTGGGAAAAGGTGAACCTTCCACCATGCACCGGCAGCAGCGTGCTGCGTCGCGGCTATCCTAGAGCACGAAACCGCACAGACGCGCGAATCCCCGGCCTCGGCGGGGGGCGGCAAGTCCGCGACGCCCACAACGTCCGCCTCCAGCAGCGCGTGTCCCCGCTTGACCGACGTGCCTGAGAACGCAGCTGCCACGACGTCCCCACCATCGCCCGGCAGCAGAAACGTCGCGGAGAGGCCGCCGGAAGCCTCGTCAAGGTGATAATCTGCGCGCGCGACGTTGTGCGCCGCGAGCCCCGCCTCCGCTTCTCGCTGCGCTGGGAGCTCTGAGGCCCAGACCAGCGACACGCGGAGAGGGCCATCTGGACTGCCGCCCATCTGCACCGCGATGTAGACACGCTGCACTTTTTTTCGCTCTGATGAAACTGCTTCTTCCATCAAGGCTTCGCCGAAGGATTCGCTGTGCTCACCCAACGGGATCTGAGTTTGCATGATGAACGACGGGCCATTCTTTCCGTTGGCGCAACTAGCCGAGGTTCGGCAGGCGAACGATAGAAGAGGACGCGTGTCCGAATGCCGCATCTGTAGGTGGATCTGCTCTGTGCTGCTCATCACCGAATGTTTCAGCACTTCGTCCAACTCACTTGCTATTCTGGTCTCATGAAGTGTGCATCCACCGCCACCGCCCGCCACATATTTGCTTGCTGCTTTGCCCTCTGCCGTGGTCTGTACAGATGCCCAGCCTTGATATCCAAGGCGCGCAACCAGTGGCGAGATGCCTGGTGAGTCCCCGGCCAGATGCCACTCAGTATTCAACGACCCTGCTTCGATCTGCGAGTGGACCCTCACCCTGCTTGCATCGATCCCGGCAGCCATGTGGGTCCTGACTGATGCCAGATCAGCCATAAGGACAACGCAGCCAGGGTCCGACGATGCTTGCTTGGGCAAAGAACACAGCTTGATTGGCACTTGCGGCGTGTACATGAGCAGCCAGTCCGACGCTCGATCGCTGTCGTGTCCCATCCTGAAGAGCAGCCGAGCGAAAACCTCGGCGCCTTTATGCATGCTCGCATCTGTCCCACCAGTGCAACTTGGTTCATTCGGCTTTACGTAGTCCGGCCCTGACGCCTCAGAAGGAATGGGCGTAGCTGCTGGCCTCGCTGCGTTGATCATGCCGGCCAGGGCTGCTCGGTCCTCTGGATGGACAATTGACAAGATTGGCTGGCCCTCCACCCCCGTTTCCCCGAGCCAACAAGATCGCGATGCGATAGCATGCGAAGCATGCCGCACTCGCATGCTAGGAACTTCCACCTGAATGATGCTGCAAGTCAGGAGGAGCCAGCCGCACCGGAGGCTGGGAGCCTTCTTGAGGCAGGTTGAGCCTCGCCTCGGTCAACGAGCGCGGAACGTACCGTGATGATCGCGGCCGTCTCGGTGAGACCAAGTGTTTGAAAAAGCTTCTTGCCCGCATCATTGGTGTCTGGACCCCAATCATCCTGGTCTGCGGGCTTGTTCTGTGTTGCGCCGCGGATCTGGTGGCGTATTTTCTGCGTGACCGCTGCCAAGAGCTCTTCGATTGAGCGCCCAGATCGGAGGGTCCGACCTCGCCGCGACCTCGGAAATTCTGTGCAGGTATACACGTTAGCCGCACCTCTTTGGGGAAACACGGCGTGGAGCGGCACTGCAAGATAGGGCCGTACCATTCGCTGAGACCAGGGCGTCCAGCTTTGACCACAGGTCCTTGGTTTTGCCGCGTTCGTGCCGCTTCCGCTCAGTCTCGTTCTTAGATACACTCGGAGCAGTATTGATACTTGCTAGACTCTGAACCTCTCCCAGTGCAGGAGGGATTCCCCACCGGCGCCCCTCAGCGATGTCGAGCCCGAAGGGGAAAACCCTGCCCAACGATAGCACATTCGCACTCATCCCGGCCTGCTGCATCGCCGCGCGTTGCGCTCCCGCGGTGAAGACACCATTGTAGAAGAACGCCGGGTCCAACATGAGACTTGGCATTGGCGTCTGCAAGGGCCACATGTTCGGGTAGACGGGCGCTGCAGGGGTGGCAAGATGCGCGTTCATGCGTGCCTGCGTCGGCGGGAATGCTAGCGAGCCACCAACACAATGATTCTGCCCGCCCACGCCGAAGTTGCTGGTATGAAGCTGTGCGCTTTCAGAAGAGAAGGTGCGTGTCCCATTATCGCCCATCCCTGCTAGGCGCGCGCCGTAAAACGCACCAGAACAAGAGCGTCTATCACCTGTGTTCCAACGTGATTTCTTGGACCACTACTACTACTACTCTAGCACCTGTGTCCAAGAAGGGTGAAAGGGTTAGAAGAAGCATGATACCCAGTCTTTTCGTGATTCCACTGAAGGAGAAGAGTCGCAGAAAATCGCAATAAGATTATTGACAATAAGATTATTGATTATCACAACGCGTGTAAACCTTTTTTACACGCATCGTGAAACAAATCGTGACACAAATAATAATGTTTCACGACAAAGCTGGTTTATACGAGTTTATTCAATACACCTACTACACTATCATCAGTCAGATGTCCATAAATCAGATTTTAAAAATACTCTTTACGCAGAGGACTACACGACCGACTGCACGGGAACATGATTGAGTGGTTCAAGGAATGCTGCAGCCCGCTGCCGCTGGAGGTCCCGCTGATATTCTCCAGCCGCCGCCAGCTGCCGGGACGTAGTGAACCGTTCGGCTGAAAACGCGTTTTTGCAGGATGATCCTCCGCGGCATCAGAAGAAGGTCGAGGGACGTGGTTTTCTTCCGCTGTCACGGCGTGATCATGTGCGCGCGCCCTTTAGACCGCGTGGCCTTTCGCATAAATAGCAAAATCCCTGCTCGGGTCAGAGCTTTCCGCCTGAATATCAGATGCGCATAATCTGGTAGCCAAGCAGGTTTTGGTACTGCGACATGGTCGTTGACTCCACTGCTTGCACAGGACGTTGGGGTCGGGTTAATGCTGGCGACCAGGATGAACCGGGAGCGTCGGCTGGAATACCACGTCAACTTTTGTCCAGAGGGGGGCTCTGCGTACAAGAGCAGCACGGTCCTGCGGCTCACGTTTAAGGCTACGCATTTCTGTTTGGGCGTTTGCTCTGAAGAAAAGAGTCTGGCAAGGAACTGGTTACCTAAGGTGTCTGGTTCAATCAGGTTCGACCCGGGGACGTACTTCTGGTGGTCGACGGTCGTGTGGTAGAGAACATGCCTGCGGGTGAGTCTCCTCGTTTGCTTTGCTGTTGAAAGCCCGTTGGGCTTGGGCTGACACGGCCTGTACCTGCTTCGTGAAGGGGCGGTTGCAAAGCTTTTGATGGGACCTCCAGGCTCCAAAGTCCGCCTGTCCTTGCGCCGGCGCGCGCGAGATGCGCAGGATGCGGCCAGCAAGGTGCGAGTGGCTGCACCACGCCGCGCGGCATGCCGCCAAGCATAGAAGACATTCCGTTCGTGATGTCTGGAGTCTCCGAGGCGTCCCTGGTGCCCATTGATTGACACGCCCAGTCACTGGTGCAGGATGAACTTTACAATGTTACGCTCGAGCGTGCTCTAACGGATGCTCCACGATACTTGAAGCGCTCTGTGAGCCCGAACTCGAATCGTTCTCGAAGCCCAGCAGGCAGGTTCGATACCCGCATCCATCGAAGCACGAGCGCAAGTGATCTCTTCGGTCGCTTCTTGGAACGCACCATGCGGGCGCCCGTCTTCATAATGTGGAACCGGCAACCAACGGCTAGAGGCGAGTTACAGTTTTAGTTGAGCTGACGAGCTGCGGTCCAGGTCCAACCACAGCTCTCCCATCTCAATGAGTTCCACGGGGCTCCTATGACGCCCGTTTGCGTGTTTAGAGCACGCTGCCAGCCAAGGCGTGCGTGAAGATGGAGCAGGAAAGAGGGTCGAGAAGTCTTGCGGCGGGCCTCAGTTTGCAGGGCTTTGGCAGAGGGAGTAGGGAGGCGTGCAGCACCCTGGTAACCTCAGCAGATTCGGCTGTATACTCACTTTACACGTATCAACTCACCGAGGACGCTGCAAGGCGCATGCCCGAGATGCGCATTGATTTTGCGCGTGTCCTGCGGGATTGGCTGCGCGACATCAAGTTTGCACAGCTCAGACAGCACCCTTGATTTCCTGCGTGGCGAAGTTTTGTCCTAACGTTTCACACGTTGTAACTCGCGGGGCCTGGCGTGTTGTCGCGAATGTCACCGCCGCAGCCACGCCGCGGCGCCTTGCCGATGGAAACAGCCACCGTGTTGCGGTGCTGCGAAAGTGGCTGAAGGACACACCGATGTTGTGGCGTGTCAGAGCAGCCGGGCACACGATTCAGTGTCAAGCATGCTGGACAGAGAAGAGGTCTAGACAGCAACGGGCAGGTGGAACTGCTGGTGATGCAGAACGTCGGAAAAACGGATGAAGGTGCACAAGCTCACATGCGGATGTCGCCAGCCTGTTTGCGTTTGCTCGAGGGCCGTGTCATCGACCAGCTTCACAGGCTTCTGCCACGGTCGTCGCTCCTGCCGGCCAGCGAGAGCGCGGTTCAACAAGTGAGGAGGCGCGCGGACACGCGGCAAGGGCAGGCACACACTCTGGGAATGGTGAATTGAGACGGCGTGCGGAGGCGTGTCCGCTGCAGCGCATCCGACGCCTTCCCGATTTGCGTCACCACCTGCTCGGTTGAAAGCGGTCGCCGCGCAGTTAGGTGCCTGCGATGCGTGTGCAGTGCCCAGGCGCGCGAGGCTGGAATGACTGACCTCGTAGTCCTGCGGGCCGGGCTGGTCCCGCGTGTCTGCAAAGCCGCGGCGCTTTGCAACTGAAAAGCTGCTCGCCGCGCCCGAGCGCGCCGTGGAGAGCCGCTGCTTGGCAAACGACGAGTAGTTGATCCCGGTCTCGTCGGTGAAGGTGCGCTCGCCGTAAGTGAGAACAGCGGTGCCTCCACGACCCCACTCAACGCTGACAGTCGGCCGTCCAGCCGCTGAAAACTGCGGTGTCGGCGCACGGTGGTACTGTGCCAGCGCGAGGACTTGTCTGCGCACCATGCGCGCGTCAGAGGGGAGCGCAGGCGCCTGGGCGTGCACGTGCTGCACCCAGCTGGGCGAGGTGCGTCCGAGGGCCCGGCGCTGCGTGGGGAGAGTGCAAGGTGGGGCCGTACGATGACTTGAAACTCTGGTACTCGTTCGGGGCAGGGTGGTCCGTCGCCACTTGGAGTTGCTCCCGGGAGAGACCGAGATGGCGCGGTTCTGTCGGGAACCGTACGGCCGGGGCCGACTTGAGAACCTGCCGCCCATGCGCGTTGAGGGGGGGGCTACGGCCCAGGTGGTTGCAGTTGATCGCGGCGCTGCCAACGAGCGCTGCTCGCAGGCGGAGCACCTTGCGATTGATGGTGTCGATGTCGATCCATGAGAGACCCGCGCTCGACACTGACTCGGAAAGAACGAGCGGCGTGTTGAGACGTCTGTCCTGGAATGGACGCTGTGCGCTGGGGAATCGTGTGCGGGGGGGGTTAGGCTTCGTCGACAGCGGGACAGAAGATAGCCACGAGCGACGACCACCAGTTCCCTGGTGACCTGCGGCCGTAGGAAGCAATCACACGATGATGGATGCGAATGTGTGACTATGCGATCTGCGGCGTACCAATAGGCGGAGCCCCATGTGTTACAGGAGCAAGCGTCGACAGCACACAGGCGCCGGCAGTACGGTGCACTGACCTCGTGTCCCTGCTGAAGCTGCGCTAGTTTCAGCAGTTCTGGCGCGACGTTCCTTGCTCCTTCGCCAGAGCATTAAGCTGTCGATCGACGCGCCCATTGGCGGACCTGCTTGCGTCTCAAGCCATCAGGGATGCCCTGCCGCGATGCAGTTGCCGCGAACCATGCTAAATATAGGCCAATCGCCGGGTGCCTCGTCTGACCCGAACATTGTGCATGCGAGTGGACAAGTGTGTTCGGAGACCTGAGCTCCTTGCACGATTCTCGGGTGGCGACGGCACTCGCAACACACTCTGCGCAAAGCTCGGGCCAGTCCTTCTCGTAATCGACGTTACTGAAGACGCGCGCGAATTAGCAGCGGGTACTCTCACTCCTTCAACGGCTCCCTCGTCTTGCGCCGGAAGTGCACCCCCTGCCTCGCCGAGTGAACTGTCCGCAAGCTGGTTGCCCTCGCCAGACTCTTCTCTGTCTGCCTGCGCCTGGGAAGCCGCCTCTCCATCCTCATCCAGCAGCGCATCAGCATGCGGCTCATCCATCCCCGTGCCTTCCGGTGTGAAACCACGATTCGGGGACTGGTCGCCCCGTATTTTGAGAAATTCGAGGTGTAAAAAGTTCACTCGAAGTTTAGTTTTCCCCCCACCCTACGTGGTGACACAGTCGTGACAGTGTGCATGCATACCCCAGCTGACATCGCTGTTGCTTTCGGTCATTCGTTGCTGTGCCTGATGTGTCGCCTTTGAATCCTTCCACGGACGAATCGTCTCGAGAAACGTACGGATTGCCTGTGTGATAACCACAAGACCATGAGCTCTGCGGAAAGCGCAGACGACCAGGGCTCGACTCTGTCGATGCCTGACGCAACTGGCCCAGCGCCGGAGGCATGCACGGCAGCGCTACCAGTGGGAGTAGATGTGCCAAACTGTGGCGAGGCGGGTCCACCTGCACCCTTGCCGCCGGATGAGTTAGTTGATACGGAACCGTCAGACGCGGCGAGCGATTTTGAAGGAGAAGTGCAGGAAGGGACATTTGGCATCCGCAAATGGTGGCGCACACACCTGCACTCCGCAAAGCACTGGTTTGAGGCTGGTGCACAGGACTTAAGCGATAAGACCGAAGAAGCAATTAACAGGATTCGGGCCCACGGCACTCCTCAGCATCAGGCGAAATCGGACGGGTGTCCCAGTGCCGCAACCGAGGCCCGCCGTGCGGAGCAAAGCGACAACAAAGCTGGTGGCGGGAATGTTGCTGGCCAGGCGGCAAAAGACGCGTGGGCAGACTCAATCAAGCACATGCAGCAGCAGACTGCCGAAGCGCTCAACCACGCTGTACGGACGGGGACAGAGACGGGTCGGAAGCTTGCGGACGTGTGGGACGTCCGTGACCTCTTTGAAGACGTGACAGAGCAGAAGGAGCGCTGGGAAAGGCGACGTGAACTGCGATCGAAGCGCTCGGCCCAAGGCGGCGAACTAAAGAAGCCGGACAGTGCGGGGGAAAAGGCGCCCGGGCCGCAGAGCCACGGCGAGGGCCCCCTCCAAACAACGGGGACCACTGCTGCACAATGAGTGTGCGTTGGTGCGCCTTCACCCTCGGTGATCGCATATAATCGGTGGGCTCTTGGTGTGCGAGAGTTTTGAATACATCTTCATCATGTACAAGCACTACAAGCATTCCTACGGTTACTGCCCGGAGGCGCCTACGCATATTTAGTTCGTGAACTAGGGCCCGTGTGCAGAGCAAACTATCGGTTTTTCAGGTCACGCAGCTGAACGTACTCCCAGCGCGATGATGTCTGGTGGAGCCGTCGGGGGCGTATCTGCAGCTCACAAATGTGCGTTGCGGTACGCGCAGCGTCCCAGCGCTGAACCGGCAACAGTGTGACCACCCCTTCGTGGGTCTCCCAGCCGACCTGGCCGCGAGAGGACATTAACAATTGGTGCACAAATCGTGCAGAGCATGCAAGTGTAGTCCGTAGCGGCGGCGGTGGGCTCTCGGCAACCTCCAAATTCAAAATCAGGTCGCGGTGCCCGACAGACAGCCAATCGTTGTACGCCAGGTCAAGCCGATTACTCACCTTTTGTGGGAGACACGTCAGTCATCGGTTCAAGCAGTATGTACTGCAGACTGCTGAACGAAGTGAGTTTCTATTGGTGTAACAAGTAGCATAAGCTGCGTGCACACATGAAGACCATTCGAGTATCAAAGCACACACAAAAGGCCAGGGTAGTCGCGGGGCTGCAGACCTTCGTAACGCGCATCATCACCCTCTCCCCGCGTTCATCTGCCCCTTTGCACTGGAGGAGAGCCTGATGCTCTGTCCCAGTGCGTCCCTCAAGTGTTTCCTGCGCCCCCTTCCGAACCTCATCAAACGCGGTCGCTTCTGCCCACCTCGCTGCCCTAGTAGCCGCGTTTGGATTGCCGTGACCGAGGCCGGGGTCTGAGCCGCACCTCTCCCTGGAATCCCACGCAGCACACGTCGAGGATTTGAGCCACCACCTGCGCTCGATGCGAAAGGGCCGCAAGCTGCTCAGCTTAGGCCGCGGGCCGTGGGGTCGGGGGCCATCGGCAGCGGGCGGGGAGGACCGCCGGGACGTCCTTCAAGGCCTCGACGAGGAGGGTGCAGCGGATGAGGTCCGTGATGGCGGCGGTGTCGCGGCGGTACTTGCGCACAAGCTTTTGCATCACGCGGTCAGTCTTCTTGACAGGCCCATACACGAGCGACAGGCGGCTGTTGCTCATCGCGCCGACGATCCGAGCGATCAGGTCCTGGAACGACTCGTTCACGGCAGTGGCCTGCGAGAGGAGGAGGTCGAGGTCGCCATGACTTTGTCGAATCTTGCAGACACAGTCAGAATCATACATCCAGCGGCCAACGCGGCACTCGAGTCTGGCGTGCATGCGGTACATCACGCTACGCTTCGCCAGCACAGAAGCGCGCTGTTGCTCAAGCTCCCTCGAGACAGCGGTACATCTGTTGCGGAGAGGAACCGCCCAACTGTGTGGGTTCCCACTTCGCACTAGCTCCTCCGCCCATTCCGTGCGGAGATCTAGAACAATCTGCAAGCAAGTGGCGAGTCATTGAGGTCGTAGAACGGTCATTCTCAGCTTTCAATCAGAGGAGTTGTGGGCACGTGCGCAAGGACAATTTTCAGCGTGCATGCATGAACCTGCCGCCTGACGAAGCGTCGACGCAAGGTCCCCGATATAATGAGGTAGCCGAGAACGGCCGCAGCTATCAATGCGGGCGGTAAGCCGTGGGGAATGTCTCCAGTAAACGTCACCGACTGCACCCTGCGTTTTCGAGGACAAAACTTATCAGAACTCTATACCGAAAGCTCCCGACATCCTGGGAATGCATAAGATGCAAAAGCCGGCGCGCATGAATGCCGTCGCAGGTACTTGGGCTAGCGCGCGCGACGTCGCGGTGCTCAAATATGGGTACACAGGCACTGTGGGGCGGATGAGACCAACACTCGCCAGCATCTTTGCGCTCAAAACAAACGACAAAAAGCTGGATTATGATACCAAACGTGGAGAAAATAATCCTGTCGGAGATTCATTAGGATCAGTTGAAATGCTGGGGCATGTGGTCAATTTCGGGAGTCAGGAGTATCAATCGCGCCGAAGTAGCGTCACCTGCTTCCGAAGAAATACTCCTGGCGATACAGCAGAAGGAGATGTTGAAGAATCGACAAGCACCCGTTGAAAATCTGGACATCGGTAGAATTACACACCGATAACGTCATTGAAAAACCCCGAGAGCTTCTCTATTGCAAGCCCAATGACTCATGCTCGCAAGATCTCACCGAATTTGCGATGACGTTCCGGGGTGTCTCGAACACCGTGAACTCGAGTACAACGATCACTATCCATCCAAGAGTGTAAATTGTCTGCGAAATGAGTTCACATCGTGGGTATTTCGGTCACTTTCTTGGGCCTGGAAATACGAAATCGCACTGGATATAATGTGTTTCTTCACGGCAGTACAACGAATTGGACAAGAGTGCTTACATGAGAACACGCGAATGCAATGTATGCAACATACGGCGTGCTGAAAAGTAGCACCAGCAGCAGTGAAAAATTGTGCAGCGCAACATTAATGTCCTCGGCCTGATCGGCAGTCAAGGGGACCGCAGAATAGTCCCGAGGAATCCCCTCGTAAAATATCAGATCGTTCAAATAGAGCAAAACCTGGGGGTGCCGCACGCTTCAGAAGCCGGCAACCCAGAAAATCGTTCGTTTCGTAGCAGAAATACACGTAACTCGGTGCTCGTGAAGTCTTGAAAGGAAAAGACCTGGCTCAGAGCGAACCCGAACAGAATTCGCCTTAAAACTGTAACTGACAGAATCACCTGCAAGTTTAGGGTAGCCAGAAAGTTCACACAATTTGCTCGTAAACTTATGCAAACAATTCCTGCAGCAGACAGCCCTATGCCACTCTTCACCGTTAGTGTAGGGACACGAGAAATGGTGACCTCGATCGCGTTCTTCGCCACAGCAACATGATACGGCGTCGCACTCGTGTCTCTGTAGCGGTACAGGCGCTCTGTGAGGGGCAGCGTACGGTGGTCCACCTCTATTCCCTTCCAGGAGATTTTCACAGGCTTCCTGAGCGCTTCAATCGCTTCTCGAAGAGCGATCAGTCCCCCGTGCGCCCCCTGCACTCGAAAACATTACAAGGTTGCATAATGAAGCGGAAGAAGGTCCGTGGTCAAGTTTCAAGCCCGTCGCGAAGCGCGCGAGGCCCGGCAGGATACCCTGCCGCCACGGAGCGGAAACGCCACATCGTGCTCCTGAAACAGCTGGTGGATCTGCGCATCCGACAGCCGGGCCACGTGCCAGAGGGAGTCCTGTACGTGCTTTTGAGTCAGGCCACATGATAAAGAAAATATAACGACAGTGCATCGAAGAGGTCCAACGGGGCTGGGATTGAGGCAACAGCAAGAGAAGCGGCGGAGGGGATGGTTGGGGCGGCACCAATTCGTGGTGTGCAAACAGCTCGACGTATGACGTGAGATTGACGCTCTCAAGCCAATCGACCACCTCGTGTGCCTGAGCATCCGCGCACAAGCTTACGGCACATGCATGACTGCATTCACGCCAAAAGAGCAGATTGCAACGGGGTAGACCAGCGGCTTCGAGGCTTGGAATTGCGTGGGGTCTGTGAGAATCTGGCGCGTCTCACGGAGCACCGCTGCGAGGACCTGGCACCGTGCATGGGTCAGTTCGAATTCATCCTGGCGGTGTTGTCTCAAAAATGAGCCCTGTACGTATTTTTAGAAGCATCACGGATGCCAGGCTCGTCACCCGCGCCGCACACTGAGCCACAAAGTGCCCCTCAACCGTCCAGTGCACATTCGACATAGCGATCTCTGCGTCAGACCATGCAAAGGTTTCCATCTCACTGGACGAACGCATGAAGATCTGTTCGCGCTGCGGTGCGTTGAAGTCCGACGCATCTACGCCCTGAAAGACACGTGGGCCAACATCTGTCAAATCCACGTCTTCGAATGTCCGTTTGCACATGGGTGTACCTGGTGCTGCAGGACGTCAAAGATAAGCTGGCGAACACTGCGGTCCTTGAATTCCGTGATCTTTGTCTCAGAGATGCCAAGCACTCGAAGAATAGCCGCAGCGGCCTGGTTGGTCTTGGCGCTTGGCGCATTTGACAAGCGTGAGAGCTTGTGGAAAGGAAATGGCGCGAAGCCGCTGATCTCCTCGGGACCGTTGGCTGGGCCAATCAGCACCGGGAGAATCGCACGGACCTGAGGCGCACCGAGAATGAATCCAAACAAGAAATGAAACGAGGGAGTTTCATGCAACATTGACGCCATTCACGTGTACGCAGACCTGTCGAACTACACAATCGACATGACAAGCGGACGCCAGCCGGGCAGGGGCGAACCATATAGCGCCTAGCGATGCAGAGTTGCAGAGCAATGATGCACTCCAGGAGAACGTTGTCGATGCGGTCGTTTTCTGCGGAGACACGCGCATGAATAGCCGCGGGGCATGATCTTATTCTGTGCAGGTTTAGGGAGGTCCAAATTAACCTGGGCTGATGCTGCAGAGCTCGCCCAGCGCGCCACGGTCATCTTGGGTCCATGAGAGCAGAGGGCAAAAAACCAGGGATTTGCAGACTCCTGCGAAACGTGACATCATCTCGCGCAGCGTGCTGCGACAAAGCTTGCGTCGCTTTCTCCCCCAACGCCGATCCATCAATGGCCCCCAAATGCAAGACATTTAAATGTGGGTATGTCAAAGACGGCAACCTTGAACGAAGCCTTCGACCCAGTTCTGGCCGTCGCGCAGGCATCGGCGGTCTAGGAAGACCTTTGCCTGTTCTCGCCTGTAGGGAATCGGCGTCTTCGCGAACTTGGGCCATACGCCCCAGGAGCTCTCCGGGAGCGCTAAGCCAGATTGCTCCTGCACTGAAAGCTCGCGAATTGCGTTGTAAATGGCAAGGCTCAGCCCGTTTCCTGACAGCCCCTCAGTGCTCACACGATAGGAAATGAACACGTGCAGCAATTCACCACGCAGAGAGACCCTGTGAACACCGGCCACGCAACACGCGTCAGGTGATGATGGGACACGTTTCGCAAAACACGCTGCTTGCGCACAGCGCGCGGCCGCTGCACCCCGTTGACAATCAGGCTGGAGAGGGCACTACAGTGAGCGAACGCTCTCCTCGCTTCCACTGATTACGTCGGCCGGATGGATCATTTTGAGTCCCTGAGACACTGCACGGAAGTGCGATCAAGCTCAGTCCCGGGAAGGCTCGCAGGTCATGGTATGCATAACCGTGGAGAATGGTCTCAAAACACTTACCCAAAACATCTGACTCGGAGTCAACCCGATCGATCTGGCTTGTTGCGCCTCGAAATGAGTCGTTACCCCCGAGGCTATCCCCTTCCGCTCCCCCAACGCCCGGCAACATATGCTCAACCAAGGGCACATCTATCCCCACAGGCGCGTTGCTCGGCGACGACGGCGGAATGAAATGCACGGGCCTGTGCTCGTCTGGGACATGTTGGTGGTATCCCAGCGGCGGATGGCTGCGTCCTGGCGGTACAGCCACGATATGTGGAGAGTAAGACTCTCCTACAGCCCGGTCGGGGCCAATTCCTCGGCCGGGCGGTTGCATGGAGCCCAGCGGCTGTGGAAGGGTTCTCCTCCGAGTGAAGAGCCCTTCCACAGTCGGATGAGGCTCATAACCGTCGTGCCAGGCATTTCCGAGTACTCCCGCTGAGGTCGAGGGTCCGGTTAGTAAGCTCGTGCACGTCCAGGGCTAGACTACAAAGAACTGAGCAGAATGAAGCCCACGTTGTAGTACGCTGCTCGCTGTCTAGGCTTACCTTCATGCATTGCTGCACCGCCGAGTGGGCAGCTTCGGAGGTCCTCCTCGGATTAAGTCCGACCGACCGCAAACTTTAGCAGCACACGCGATGCCTTTCAGCACAATGCGAAGGATGATGGCAGATGCTTCAGGTGAATCGAGCAATACTGCCGCCGCCGCCGCCGCCGCCGCCGCCGCCGCCGCCGCCGCCATCACAGCTGGGGGTACTGACAGTGGTGATACGTCGATCTTGAATGCGACCCGTAGCACCATTGAGGGGTCTGAGATCTTCGCATCACCTTACGTATTCGAGGACGTCCTGCTCCTGATTGCAAGCCTGGCGCTGCTCTGGGTCCCTATCCTCTCCCTGAGTATCAGCCCTGTGCATGACATCTTCTGCTGCACAGTATCTGGCAACTCGGCCAAGACAACCTTGCGCGCCAAGCTGCATCTGGAACTGTAAATCAAACCTGAACCACTTGCAGATTTCGGGCCGCTTCTTCAAAGCGCTGGGTTTTCCTACCTTGGTCGGCGAAATCTTCATGGGTATCATAATTGGACCGAATGTCGCGGACATTGCACCGGAGTGCGTCTCCACTGTCCTGGCACAACAATTGGAGCGTGCCCTTGAATGCGTCTCCCAAAACTCCTTAACGGGGCAGGTGCCTCTTTGGCAGCTGACAACACGGCCGTACCTTTGAGCAGGCACGAGTCGATGATGTTGGCTGGAGAGCTTGGGCTGATGCTCCTGGTCATTGAGGCGGGTCTCGATGTTGATATCTCAATGGTGCTGCGGGCCCTCCCTTGTCCCGCTCCGTTTTCTTGCGGGACCCACCCGCTACATTGGGCCACGCTGAAGCGAGATCGTCTCGGAGTTTGCTGCGGTGACTTTCAGTGGTCCTGATCGCACGCGGTGCCGCCAGATATCCAAGGTCGGGCTCCGGTCACTTGGGGTAGCGGTTTCTGGGACACTCATCCCATTGCTCATCGGCTTCGCGGCCGCGAGCCTGCAAGGCAACGACTGGCGACCGGCGCTCGTGGTTGGCCTGATTCTCTCGCCTACGTCCGCCGGCATCGTGCTCAACGTGCTCTCCAAGGGAAAGGTGCTGCAGACCGAGAGCGGGCAGCTCATCATCGCCGCTGCTATCCTCGATGACATCATTGCCCTCGTCTTGCTCTCGGAGCTCGAGGTCGTGCCGATGTGCACGGTCCCGCGGCGCCGTTGATTCGACCCGCGCTGTTTGTACGCCTGCGTGAGCAAATGGTGTGCGCGAGCAGGCACTGGCCGCGCCGTCTGCCTGGGCTATGATCAAGCCGATTCTTGTAGCGACACTTCTGCTCGTCGGTCTTGGAGGTTTCAACCCGCACTGCGCGACCCAAACGCCCCGTGCATGGGCTGCTGCGCACTTTCGCTCCCGGCAGCCGCATCCCATGCTGCAACAGGGGCCTGTATATTCACAACAGGGGCCTGTCCTGATGCTTCGGGACCGCCCTCGTCGCAGGGATGGCGATGTTTGTTCTTCCAAAGATTCTCAAGAAAGGCTTGCGACACATCAAGGACTCGCATCAGGACACGTTCATTCTCGGCAAAGCCCCACTCGTTGCCCGGCCCAGGCGGCTTCTCCCCGCCCTGCCTCGCACCTGCTGTCTCACTGTGGGACGATGGCGCGCCTGATCATGTTCACCGCGGTGGCAGGGCTGATCATGTTCACCGCGGTGGGCCTCGTGCCGGGTGTGCACTACGCGGGGGCCTCACACCTGCTTGGCGCATTCCTCGCGGGCTTTTGCTTCTGCTCGGACCCGCGCTCCCACCACGTGTGGGTGCGGCAAGTCAAGCGCATAATGTACTGGCTGCTCACCCTCTTCTTCGGGTGCACGATCGGCTTCGAAGTGCCCGTCCGCACGATGTTCACGGGGCCGGTCATCGGCGCCGCCTCGTGCTATTTCATCGCCATCGTTGGCAAGGTCCTTGTTGGCCTCTGGGCCAAGCCGCGCACCAAGTACGGTCCGCACCGCGCGCGCCAAACGCCCGGCCGTGCCCTCGGGGCGCTGCGTATGCGCGCTCTTTGTGCGCTCTTTGTGCGATTCTCCGGGCGCATTCGACAGTCGCCATACCCCCTGTGATAGGCACTGTGTGACGGCCGTGTGCCCCGTCTCCGGCAGGTTCAACACCATACTGATCGGCATGTCCATGTGTGCGCGTGGCGAGTTCGCCTTCGTGGTAGCTGCCACAGCGCGGGCGCAGGGGATCATCGATTCGGACACTTTCTCGGCGTCGCTTCTCGCCGTGCTCATGTCTGTCATCATCGCACCGGCTCTCCTTCGACTCACCATCCAGTACCGCGACCGTCTCGAGAACCGCGCTAAGATCGACGGCGGGGCGACTGCGAGTGAGGGTGGGGACCAGGCAGCGCCCCTCTGCATTCTCAACGCGCTCAAGTCACAGAGGCGGAGCGCGACCCGCAGCGGCGCGCGGCACTCCCGTGAGTCCAACGGGCCAGAGCACTCGCTTGCGGCGCCTCCCATGGGGCTGAGACACCCCGTGTACATCCAGCTTAACATCAAGTGCCGGGTTCGCCCCGCCCCTCTCAATGGCTCCAATGTTCGCGCCCACCTCGCTCCCGAGCGGCGCCTCTCCCGCGCCCGACTCGCGCTCGGCTGGCGCCTGACTCGTGCGCGCGGTAGCTTGCCCTACAGTAGGGGGCACGGTAGGGAG
>Ga0115567_10002241_pt1 | contig 19109 bp, 18 predicted proteins | sample COGITO_mtgs_1204_2_FD_88679 | JGI IMG/M metagenome (GOLD analysis project Ga0115567, IMG submission 88679) | Pelagic marine microbial communities from North Sea - COGITO_mtgs_120412 | ecosystem: Environmental > Aquatic > Marine > Epipelagic | place: Germany:Helgoland, sampling site Kabeltonne... | reverse complement strand
ACGAATTGATTCTTCCACAGTTTTAGTAAAAGATATTTCCGCTGCGGAATGGATTATATGAGTGTATTGTGTAAAAAATGTTTCATCCATTCCGAAATTCGGTTCGATAACATCACCCTTAACAAATCTGATGTTTGAATGTTTATTTAAAAATCGAAATTTCGGGTCGTTTTTTATTTTACAAACACGTTCATCAAATACAACACCCTTTTTGTCTCGCAGTAAACAGTCTATTTTAATATTTGGATAATCGTTTGCACGAAGTTCACTTATTATATAGAGAAATACATTGCCTACAAAACCAGATCCACCTGTGAGAAGAACATGCATATAATATAATAATTGTATATTATATATTATATATTTCACCTTTTATAATTATATAAACAATAAATAAGTCATAATGAGGTGTATTGGTGGAATACTCCACCGAATTCTGTTGAAATTAGTTATATTGATGGTATTGTTCGTAATTATATTCTACCAATTTGATCATACACATTGGACAGGGATTGAATATACAGATGATTTGGTAAAAACAAATCGCTTAATGAACAGAATATATTTCACATCATCCACAATGTCTACTGTGGGGTACGGTGATATTGTGCCGAGATCACATACATGTAGAAACATTGTAGTAATACTTCAAATTGGAATAATTATTTGCTGTCTTGGATGATCCGTTATCATCATATTTTCCACGACACTAATCGACACAGATTGTTTTTTTTCGTAAAATTCCAAATATTTTACGTAATAATACAACGTCGTATATGATAAAACATGTTGAAGATGGTACCACAATAAACATTATGGTGTTGTTGATGGACATATCCAAACGGATCGCCATTTCGGTAAATAAATGGGGATTACGGACCAACAAGACTGTTGGGAAAATATATATTGGTAGTCGACATAGAAATATAATGGCAATTCTGTACCAATGTAAATACAACTCGTGTGATTTATCCCTAAGCACATAATTAAATATTGAGATAAGTTCAGCGAGAATCAGTCTCGACGAGTACGATGGCGCACAATAACCACCAATCAATGTTAATATTAAAAATGAAACAATATGATGTACAATTAATTCGCCGCGATATAAAATAATATTGTTATTTCCAAATATCATCGACCAAGCATCCCATATTAAATATATTCCAAAACATACAAGATTGACGAAACTAATCGACCAATAATCAATCACCAACGGATCGAACCACGACAATGTGACCCAATCATAAAATGACATTGTACATAGTACCGTAATACATGAACATCTATTTTTCATATGGCCGTCAAATACATCTTGTGACGTAATCATAATATATAATATATACATTATTATCATATTCAATTTATTCAATTAATCTACTTCCTGGATCGTCGGACCGTCATCAACATTACTATCTGACATAGGATCTTCATTTGTCGGAGGGACGGCCGATTCCATTTCACGTTGCATTGTATCGCGGAAATTCTTTGAATGTTCTTCGAAATCTTCAATCGGTGTATTTGCGTCAGTTTCATCAATCCAACGAATCTCTTTATCAATCATATCCTTCAAACCACTGACGACCGATTCATCTAATTTTTTACCTTGATCCCCATCAAGATTCCCTTTCATCGTATATAATTCTCCTTCAAACGAATTCTTCGCATCGACCCGTCGACGATTCTTCGCATCCTCCTCTTTATATTTCTCCGCCTCGGCGACCATTCGTTCTACATCTTCATTACTTAGATTTCCCTTTGTACTCTGGATATTAATCGTTTCAGAATTACCATCAACTTCGCCCGATACAGTAAGGATTCCGTTTGCATCAATATCGTACGTCACTTTGATCTGTGGCATACCACGAGGCGCAGGTTTGATTCCATTCAATACGAATTGACCAAGTGAATTATTATCCTTTGTAAATCCACGTTCACCTTCGAATACACAAATCGTCGCAGCAGGTTGATTGTCCGCATATGTTGAAAATGTCTGGTCTTTCTTACAAGGAATTGTAGTATTTCGGGGGATAAGTACAGTCATTACTCCCCCATTCGTTTCAATACCAAGACTTAGTGGCGCGACATCCAGCAACAAAATCTCCGATGTCTTTTCGCTAGTACCACCATTGAGAACATCTCCCTGCACAGCAGCACCGTATGCAACACATTCATCTGGATTAATCGTCTTGCACAGATCTTTGTTATTGAAATAGTCACTTAATAGTGATTGAATTTTAGGAATACGAGTCGTTCCTCCGACAAGAACAATATCATCAATCTGACTCTTGCTCAACTTTGCATCCTTTAAAACCTTTTCAACTGGTACCATTGTTGCTTTGAAAAATGTCGAACATAAGTCCTCGAACTTGGCTCGGGCGAGGGTTGTATTGAAATCAATCCCCTCATATAATGAATCGACTTCAATAGTAGCAACTGTCGACCCACTGAGAGTTCTTTTTGCCTTTTCGGCAGCAACTCTAAGGCGGCGTATCGCCTTATGTGCATCGGGGCCAATACGATTATTTTTATTTTTCTTGTTGAATTCAGATCGTAAATATTCAACGATATTCGAATCAATATCTTCTCCGCCTAAATGAGTATCTCCCGCCGTCGCATTGACCTCGTAAATACCCCCTTCACAAGTAAGCGCGGAAATATCGTGTGTCCCACCACCACAATCAAATACAATAAATGTCTTTTCTTTATCTGTATTACTAGTGAGCCCATATGCGAGGGCGGCGGCAGTTGGCTCGTTGATAATGCGCTCCACAACGAGACCCGCAATCGTTCCTGCATCTTTAGTTGCCTGTCTCTGGGCATCATTGAAATACGCAGGAACCGTAACCACAGCACGAGTAATTGGTTTACCAAGGAAAGATTCGGCAATTTGCTTCATCTCCCCGAGAATAAACGCACTAATCTGTTCTGGAGTGAATCTCTTATACCCAGTCGATTCATTTTCAAATGGGATTTCAATCTCGGGTTTACCACCTTTTCCAGCAACAACTTTATATGATAATTTTGAAATTTCACTCTGTACATCTGCATCCGTGAAATCTCTTCCCATCAATCGTTTCACATCATATACAGTTCGTTTAATATTTCCAGTAATTTGACTCTTTGCCGCATCACCAGTTAGGATTCCCTCATCAGTGAAAGCAACGTACGATGGTGTTGTACGATTTCCCTGTTGATTTGCAATAATTTCACACGATCCATTTACGAATGCCCCGACACAAGAATTGGTTGTCCCCAAATCAATCCCAATAACTGTACTTTTATCATTATTATTCATTATGTTACAATATAAAGCAAATAATTCTCTAAGTATATTTACTAGAAATAATATTATACAAAATATCGATACTCTCTATGTATGAAACAAATTCTTACTACCATTCGAGTGATAGCGGAAAATAGTCAAATAATAATTTGTCGTAATATGATTTTATCTTATATGTCAATTTAAATCCAGGATCATGTTTGGAATATAAATCGTGCGAATTAAGTTCCAATACATCGCGTAACATTTCTTCATCTCCTTCCCCCATAAATTCCTTATATGAACCGTATGTATGCCAAGGATAAAACGATTGGAATCGAATCGCATCAGCCCAGCGTTCGGTTAATCGATGTCGATGACTATTTCTAGAAAGTACTTGGTACAAAAATTCATTGTGCCCATATGAAATATTCAATTGTGTTATTCCACAACCTGTTTTGTATACACCCATCGGAGTAGAGTATTTGGAATTCATTGTATCGGGATTTGCTATCATTGTATCTGGGAATACAATTGTTTGTGGAAACGCACACCCAACTACGTAGGTATCACCAACGATAAATTCTGGAATTTCTTTTACTGAAAACAATATCTTTCCCAAATCATGAATTAGTCCACATATTTGTAATTCCTTGCGCGAATCTCCGTACTTTTTACGGATATGTTCTGCTGTTTGATACGCACGAATGGAAATTGTGGCATCTGTATCTGGATCACTTGGATCCACAACTGTATCTAATTTATACAGTACATCGGACATTGACATTTGCATACCAATTCCATTAGTATATTGGGTTTGTTTTTTCTTTACTGATTCGAATGTTTGTATGAGGTGCATTCGTTTGTAGAAATCATGCTGAGGAGTATCTTTATTGTAATTTCGCAATATATTGGTATTGTTCATTTATACTATACACTTGTTAATAATAAAAAATAGGTAAGGTTACCCAAACCCATTTTTTATTTTTGTTTTTTATTATTATTTTTTGTTTTTTATTATTATTTTTTGTTTTTTATTATTATTTTTTGTTTTTTATTATTATTTTTCAGCAACTCCCCACTGTATTCGATATGTATAATTAGTTATTAGCATACATATTGAATTCCAAACATTCCTGTTTGGCAGCAGTGTTGACCGAAAGTTGTTCGCATTGAGCAAGACGGATCTGAAGATCTTCGATAATTGTTCTTAGTTGATCATTCGCCACTTCGGTCATTCTATGGGCATTCGCAATTTCAGTCATTCTACATTCATACTCGGCATCACAATCCTCAGCAATCAACTCAAGTATCTCATCGTCGGTAGGACCAATGTCTTGAACTTTGATGCAATCCACAAGTTTAGTCTTTCTTGGACAGGATGGTAATACCCCACGTTCCAAAACAGAAGCATACGAACAGGTTGGAGTCGATGGTATGTTCTTGATTTCAATAGTTGGTTGTTGGTCTGTATCCACCGAAATTATATCGACGGGTTTTTCTGTATCATTCTCCTGAGTCAAAACACCATCTGCATCAGGACTAGTGTTAGGTAGAAGAAACCAGAACCACGGTGAATTGTAGACGATTTTTGCTTGCTGGTTAGGGTTCTTGATTTTGCATTGAAGCATACTTACCACATCGGTATTGTTCCATTCGGAGAAATGGACGTACGCACTATTTTGCGCCTTATTAGGAATGTCGACAACATCGACACGAGATACAACACCAATATTAAGGTCCGAAAATACATCCTTGATATATTGTTCGGTAATATATTGGTTAATACGAGGGATGTAGATTGAAAGAGTTTGATCGATTTGGAAAGTCATTTTTTATAAGTGTTTTTAAAGTAATAGTATTTTAATTTAATAGTGTCTATCTTTTAATTTATTAAAAGAATATCAATTTCTCAATTGGATGGTTTTTATAATTGTTTTGACATCGAATGTTTTGACATCGAATGTTTTGACATCGAATGTTTCGTTCCGTACGTAGGACATAATTTCTCTCTTGTATATAAAAATAATGATTACAGGTGAAGAAATTTCACAACAACTCAGTTCTGTATCAATAGACTGCGCTACATCCGAATGGACGCGAATTAATAAAATGTCTGATGAAAATCTAGCCGATCTAAATGGACGCAGTCGAATAGGATGCAAGTTTATTGATAGATATTTCTTCGCAGAACGTATTGCGACAAAGGGGAATAAAGGAATATGTTTTATTGATTTTGTAAATGATTATAATACCGTCTACGCAAATAAAATGTATATACAAACCCTTATGCGATTCTGTGAAAAAAATGGCAGGTATAAGAATTCCATGTATGGACGACTCTGGTATTGTTATGGACTTTGTTTTGGGAGAATCACACCATTTAAAATCACAAATGCACTGGCACTATACCGAGAGTTTCGACCATTACATATAGTCGACCCTTTCGCTGGATTTGGCGGACGAATGGCAGCGGCAATGTTATGTAATATATCGTACACTGGTTTCGACACAAACATATATTTGCGCGATGGATACGAACGAATGATTTCTGAGTTTGGATCGGTAGACCAAACACAAACAATCAATTTCAAAGACTCCCTGTCGGTCGATTACACAACACCTAATTTCGAATATGATATGGTGTTGACATCGCCGCCGTACGAGAACACAGAAGTTTATCGCCATTCACCAGTGCGGACACGGGAAGAATGGAACAGATTTTATATTCATATATTCAATGCAACGTGGAAAGGACTTTCGTCTGGTGGGGTGTATGCGATCAATATATCCAGTGATATATATAAACGGATTCTTCTCCCATTATTGGGAGAAGCGAATGAACAACGAGTTTTAAAAAAATCATCACGGAATCTGTATACAGAAATGATTTATATTTGGAAAAAATAATCAACTGTTGTGTACGCGTTTCGCCGACGCAATTGAAATGGCACGTATTCTAAGTCCGTAGTAATTACTTCGTTTCGATTGGGAAAATTGGGGTAAATTTGTTGGAGTGGGCAAGGTAGATAAATCTGCTCCCGATACATCGGTCATATTACTGGCCGCAAAAGATATAGTTGTGGTGGTTGGCATTGTGGGTACTATACATAACGATTACTTTTTATATCCAATATGTTCCAACGTAACTATTACGCACCAAACGGAATCGATTCGGCTGTATACACCAATGTACCAGCATCGTGCAATTGGTCAAAAGCAAGAGTCATCGACCAGTCCATTTCATTCAAATGAAGGTATCGCCCAAATTCGTCATATAAACTAATACGGAGTTGCTGTACATCCACCGGGCCGTGGTAATATCGGGTATTGTTAATAGTGGTCGATATATCATCACTCGAATTTGCCGATATACCCGAACCCACCAGGGCCTCAAATGTTGTTGTACTGATCCTAGCCAATACATCGGATCGTATTGTACCAAGACTGAACGCCCCCAAATAATGTTCATGCGAATTATTATTGAAATCTTCTACACCAATATATGCATATTTGGGACCACGTAAATCACACATCCCTTCTGACAACACAACAGGTTCATCATCTGCGTAAGTTATATTCAATCCAATGTTCCCATCTTCAGCTGTCAATACTTGAGAAGAATATTCTGGCAAACGGAACCCCATCAACCATCCCAATGTAAACGGTAATTCCAGTCCAGAATCCTTAACACTGAAGTCGTCATCTATTTCAGCAAACCGAATATCAAATGAATCTATTCTGGTATTAAATGTACTTCCATCCGCATTACCAGAGTTTGCTACAAACGCACTTTTACCCGTGATACGATTACAAGTATAATATAAACGAAATTCATCAATAATAATCTTATTAACCGTTTCATTTACCGACAGAGGATCTCCAGTAGTATCATTGATCATTGCTTCGCCTGAATATTTTTCTACAAATGCATGTTTGATCGCTGTATTAACAACATTCTGTAAAATAAGGCCTGGCCATTTATCGGTATACCACGCAAGATAATTCCCACTAGGAATAAGAATATCAAGTACATCATCGGCATATTTTGATTCCAATATCTTATTTTCACCTGTCCCAATGGCCCAAATAACATTTGTAATTTGAAATCTATTATTTTTCAATTCGGATGATATAGTGTAGTATGATGCAGGAATTTCATATGCAGCAAGACGCATCGATACAACATCATTTATTTTATACGGAAGAGTGATAACGAAATCACTACTCGTGGTACTGTAATAATTTCCACGAAAACGACTGTCTACATTGACGATTTTCTGAACTGTTTTGGGACGAATTTCATTCATTCGTTGTTTCGAGTTTGCCAAGTATTGATTGAAACTCTGCATAGTCGTTTCGGGAGTGGATTGGTCGTGTATAATACCAGAATATATCGGGTCAGCGCGAACATCGGTGTTTTCCATATTATTCCCAGATTCGATTTCACTTATTAATCTCTGTTCTATATCGGAAAAAAATTGGACGAGTGTTTTGTCTATTCCATTATTTGCATCATTGTGTTCAATAACAATGACCTCAATTCGGTCTTGAATTACTTTCTGATCTAATGTCGATGGAATTTGGAGAATTTCAAATAGTTCGGTATTCGAATATTGAGATATATCGTATGACTCAGGGGATTCGACCAAAGTTTTATTGGTTGCTGTTTTTATTACAGACGACATTGGAATATATAGTAATATTCCGATATTACTATGTATATTTCGGTCGATCGTTCGTTCGATCGTTCGTTCGATCGATCGTTCGGTCGTTCGGTCGATCGTTCGATCGACTACAAATGTTCTTCCACCAAAAGCGAAAATGACCAATCGGCACCATTCAAATCGACTGTATACCCACGATCATCAACCAAACGAACACTGAAACGCTGAAGGTCAACGGGACTCGAGTATACACGCGTATTGAATTCGAGACCCGACTTAATGTATGGAATAATACCTTTCTCTAATGATTTCAAATTTTCGATTGATATAATTGCAAGCACATTCGATCCATTCGGTGGCCGAACGCGATCGTATTTCCAACGTTCTTTATCTTTATTGTCCGAATTACTAAATGGGAAATCGTCCATATTCGTCAATCCACGCGACAATTGTGAATTCGTGAAATCATCGAGAACCAAATAAAAATATTTCGGACCATATGATTCTGTAATTGCAGGAAACAATATTTGGGAATTTGAGTACACCTCCTCGGATACTTCACTTCCCATACCACGATGACCTAATGCCCATCCAAGACTATTATTGATTTTCGTCCGCACACCACACCCATCGGAGAAATTATACGATACATCGGTGTCTGCATAAAATATAAATTTATGGTTATCCCCATTAGAATTATCGTGGGAAATAGTTGTTTTATAATTACTAGAATTATACGATATATCGATATGATTGAGATTTATAAGATCATTCACTGTAGCGACCAGTTGATTTGGGGTATAATTTCCATCGGGAATATCATATTGATTGATACTTATATCGGTATCAATGAAAAATCGCGTATTTCCCTGTTTCTTTGAGAATGCATACCACGTGGAGGGAATATGAATCGCATATAAACGGAGACTCTTGACATTGGAGAGTGGATCGGCCAAATCGAAATTGAACTCTGTAGACGATGACAATGTATTATCCACATTAACAAGATTCTTTCGGAATTGACTGTCCACATTAACAATCCGTCTTGTAACATGTCCGATATTGGGATTGTTAATTGTGGGGTGCATTACAGGATGGGTTGTTGCAATTGTTTTGTTTTGGGATTCAATTAATAATTTGAATTTCGTCGATACATCATTCAAGAATGAAATCATATCCCCATTAACACCAATACCACCATCTTCTAATTTATCGGAATAGTCATCTATTCGAATCGCTACGTCTTCGTATGTATATGGTTTCCTCAAACGGAGAATTTCCTCTAATTCGGAAATGGAATATTTATTCACATCAAGATTCATTTTATTAACAATACTAATATGCAGAAATAGAATGAATTACCTAATTCAACGCAATTATATGTCGTACATTCGGTCGTTCGGTCGTACGTTCGGTCGTACGTTCGGTCGTACGTTCGGTACATACGTTCGGTACATCGTACCATTCATTACCTATGGATCGTCGTCCCACGTTTTTTGAGTAAATATCGTTCATATGAACCATTCTTTAACCCATATACGGAATCGAATGTACCAGTCGAATCACAAGAATGGCACGCGGATTTAGATGCATTATTAGTAGTTTGCTGTCCACTTGCTAATCCCACCAATCCATCGATCCGTTTCTGTGTAGCCACTGTATCGTGACACAATGATCTACATCTTGGGTGTGGTGATGCATCGACACCATTGGCCAGCCACTGGGATTTCAGTATATACTCTTCCCCGACAACACCGCTATGGTTACATTCATATTTATATCGAAGTTCCACACATTCAAGCCATTTTGATTTAGTTATTGTTATTGGATTTGACATGTACATTATATTGTGAATAAATATTTACTCACAAAATTGATAGAATTGCGATGCGGGATGAATTGTATTATAAATAAATCAAAAATATACCGATGAATCCAGTAAGTATACCACATTTTGGAACAACCAATACATCGTGTTATTCATGCTCCTCGTGTGGGAAGAACTACAAGCGAAAAATATTTTATGAACGACACGTTACATTATGTGGGTTATATACACGCGATTTGGATCGTGATACCGATGCCGATGGATATGAACCGTTGCCAAGTAAACGTGAAATGTTCCAAATGATCCAATTATTGGCCACCAAATGCGATACAATGGAAACACAAATGAAACAATTACGTAGTACCGTATCGTACAAACAACAATCATTCAATGTTCCTGAATTATTACTATGCAACGGTCGACCGACTAAAACGGTTGATGAAATTATCAATGGGTTGAGTATACAAATGACCGTTTTCGAGCGAATTCACGATGTATCGATCGATATATTGGTCGCTGAACTCATTTGTTCGTGTATTCATAATCCAGAAATCAATGTTTCCCCTATTCGAGGAATATCCACACAAAACAATAAATTGTATTTATGGGATGGGACTAAATATATAATTGCCCAGACCGATACAATAACCCGATTATATGATTTAGTGACACACAAACTACTCATCAAATTCGCCGAATGGGATGCGGTTAATAGAATTCAAATATGTAGAGACGATTATACTGAATTATATACCCGCATTGCCAAGAAATTATTGGGTGGAAGTACATCGAAAGATGCTGTTGTACGTAAAGTATTGCATCTCGTATATATCGATATATCGGAGGATATCAATGATATGTATACAAAGAATTATACCGATTTATAGAATTATACCGATTTATAGAATTATACCGATTTGTAATTGTATAACTGCGTATTCATACTCGACGATCAATTCGCACAAATATATTTGCACAAAAGAAAATATTCAAACAACTGATTTTAGGAAAACATTAACATCAAAGAATATCTGAAAAGAATGTTAACATATAAAATATATTTTTTTATATAGTTATAATTTATATCAAAAATGGCATCCTGTTCTACAAATATACTATCAGATGTTTGGTTGGCATTTGGAAATGAACATGATATTATAATTAAAGATGGTGAAGAATTAACAACCGAAGAATTAAATAACCGACTTGAATTAGATACTATCGATACATCGACTGAGTCTGGTCGGTTTGAATATGCGTCCAAATCAGGAGAAGTCGGTGCCCAACTCCTTCGTAAACGACCACGCGGACCAGAATCAGGAGGTAAGAAATTACAAAAAGGCGGAGAAACTACCGAAGAGAAAGAAGTTCGCGAATACAGAGAAAATCAAGCACTTTTAGCTGCGGTTTTTGCGGCATTAGTTATATGCGAGGCTGTTTATGGTAGTGATTATACATCAAGTATAAGGTCATACCTCGCCAATTCAGGAAGAACTATCATAAAAACAGGGGCAGAAAACTTTAACAATATCCTAAGTGGTGTCATAGACACTTATGCCAAAGCTCTTCCTGGATATAATAATAGATGTACTACAGCTATGGATTGGACGATTGATTCAGTAAGAAAAATTCCATTTGCCGAAAGATATTTCAGTTTAGGTAATCAACTACCATCATGTTCTGAAAGAGCAATGGCCTTTACTAAAACAACTGATATGATAAGAGTAATAGGTACAGAAGTTGTATTGATGTTCACAGGTGGGGCCGTTGCGGTAGGAGCAAGTGAGGTATACAAAGACTTGTGGAATAATACTGGTGCGGCCAATGACTATTCTGCAAAGGTTGTCGCTATATGCAAGCAGATAGGGAGTGACTCGTATAATATTGGATCTGGAACTATTTCGAGTATTCTTTATATCCCCATGATGTCGGTAAAAGCATTGGGTCGTATTGTACCAAATACCGCTACTTCGACTTGGCGCGGGGTAAAAGATGTATATAATAGTGAATGGTTTAAAATAGGTCCTATTTTTAAGATCAATTCATCGTGCGGCGCCAAAAAACAAAAGACAAACGATGATGCCGCCGCCCCTGTCGCAGTCCCTGTCGCAGCCCCTACCGCAGCCCCTGTCGATGCAGTCCCTGTCGCCACCTCCGCCACCCCATCACTTATGAACACATTATCTCTTTACAGATCATCGGGTGGTAGCTCGAAACGCAATGGAGTTACACGTAAAAAATCTTTACACAAGAACAAACGTGTTTCCCGTAAGCATGTAAAACGCAATAATTCTATTCGTAAGTCTATTGTGCGTAAGTCTATGCGTAAGTCTAATGTTCGTAAGTCTAATGTTCGTAAGTCTATGCGTAAACCACTTCGCAGTGGTTCAAAAAAACGTTGAATATAAGTAAAAAATTGATTATATCAAGATAATTATTACCAAATTAATAACATTCTTGATATAATGAGTAACTTAAAAATTTTCGAGTACGGTATGCGCGTTTGTTCCACAACGGGTTCATACAATTCAACATTACTAAAAAAATGGGGTAGAAATTGGGTATTCAATAAACCCACAATGATTGTCGGTGGTGGTATTTGTAAAGATACAATACACAGTATGAAACAAACGGCGGGTGTTATTACAAACATTATACCTGGACATACCATAAATGATCGTGTAGTCGAATTCAAATCAATTCGGGAAAATATTTTCCAAGGTGGGACGTATATCGGGGTATGCAATGGGGCATATATTGCAGGAAAGGAATTTCTATACGATGATTACAGTGGTACGCGTATATTGCACCCAGGAATAGGACTACTTCGTACACCAATATTAGGTCCCGTATACCCACAATTATCTGGATCATTTATTAATATAACCGATTCGTTTGGTCGACCACATTCAATGTGGTATAAAAATGGCGGTACCTTCCCCCAGCAAATTATAAACGAAAAGGTAAATTACAAAGTTCACGCTATATACCACGACGAAACATTCCCTGCAATTGTATCATTTCGATACGGAAAAGGAACCGTTGTATTGAGCGGGATTCATCCAGAGTATATTAATGATGGGTCGGTGAAACCATATATATTATTTGATCATATTTTCAAATCACTTGAATTGGTAATATAACACACAAATAATGTAATATAAATATTAAATTATTATTTTTTCACGTGATTTTCACTACAATATTTAGTCTAACTAATTGGAATGGACGGCTGCATTGCAATTCCACAAATACCCGCATCATTATCACTATCCGAACGAGCAATTTTCAAATACCCTCCATCACCCCAATGGTCTCCCCAACTATTCTTAACTGTCCAGAATTTCTTGCCATCATCTTCGCCGTACCCGACAATGAGAACTCCATGATCTAAATTTGTGCCGCATCGAGCACTATTGATAATACCGTGAGAATAGAATTGAAATAATCTTGTATCGGCCTCAATTGCAATTGCAACGGGTCCGCGGGAAACGGCCTCCTTGAGATGAAGTTGGTTGTTGGGAGTAACGTCGATACAATGGTCGATTGTAACAGTGGGTTGACATTCAACACACGATCCATCATTGGCAGTGTACGGAATATCCTTCTCGGTACACATCCCATTAACAATCGCATATTCAAATGCGGAATCCATCAGTCCCCCGTTACATCCATTGTTTCCGTAATTAACAGAACACCCAACAAGTTGCTGCTCTGACAGAGCAACAAGTTCACCTGTCTTGGTAAACCACGCACCCTCCATCGCACCAGTAGCGGAAAAACTCCAGCAACTACCACACTGGCCCTGGTTCTTTACATTAGTTACTGCACCAGAATCGCGCCAATCGACTGAATCGGGAATATCGGTTGTTTCAGATCTGAAACGAATACACCCCGTGGCGGTGCGGTAGAGACCCGTATGCGTACTATTTGACATGAAACATCCACCATCGCCACCCCCAGAAAGTTTATTATTTCTAAACTCATCGGCAGTCATATCGGAATATTCGTTCATTTCCATAGCAAATCCGTGATTCATCGAATTGTGTTTATGGACAGTATTCCAATTATCGGCAAATTTCTCTAATGCGGCGGCGACCTTTTCGACCGTCGAATAAACCTTTTCGTACTTGGCGATGAAATCAAGGAATTCGACGACGGGGTGGTGGCCACTGACGGCGAGATCGTGTAGATATATATCCACAGGAGTTGTTACTGCACTAGTGTTAGCAGTAAACAAAGCAATTGCGGAGAGAACTGATCGAGTGATTGATTTGGAAAACATTACAAATAATATTGTATATATTGGATGTATTGTATATATTGGATGTATTGTATCTAGACCATTTTGTCTTCCATTGTGTCGATAACAACCGTGTCATCCGCGACTTGATCACTCACAAATTTCGCCACGAATGTGGCTTTATCCATAATCCGAATACCCATATCTTTCGCCTTTGCAACCTTGTCGGACAAGGTCAATACATCGTCGGGGTTTTTCACTACAACCATATATGTATTTTTACCAATGGATGGGACTATATCTATACCCAATAATTCAAGTCGGCTGGATAGTACCTTATCGCGAAATCCAGTAAACACAATCCGTTTACCGTACAGGGGATGATTTTGGGATACATTGGTGTGCGCCGCTGGCGCGCCCAAATCAGTATTTTCCGATCCAACAAATCGGTCAAATAATCCCGCTTCTTTCATAAATTCAATAAATGGATCGATCCCCGCAACAAATTTTTCGGCCGTCTTGAGTTCAATCCCATCGATGGATGTGATCATATATATTTTTGCTGTATCGTTATCTCCTGATACAAGAATATTTGGATATTTTTTCATAATGGCTCGAATTGTACGCGTCCCAACACCTCTACCAAATAAATTCGTCGCGGGCATTATTATCGAAATGTCAGTACGGTCCAATGCAGAACGAATATTCGAATGTAATTTTGTCGCAATTGTGGTTTTGAACCCGTCAACCATTAAGAAATCGTCTACTGTCATGTGAATAATTTTCGCAATTGAATTAAACTGTCCGTCATTGGTAGCCAAAATACGTTTCACATTCCCAGGCCCCATACCATCGACTTCAATTCCGCGAAAGAATCCAGTAACTCGTTTCAGTAAAACTATTGGGTTTGTTTCTATATTGACAATAATCGCATCCACCCCGCTCGCACTCTCAATATAATCTACTGTAGGCATCATTGGATATTCGGCAGGCTCAACCACACCCATTATATGGGGAATCACATCCCCACTCCGAACAACGGTAATCAATGCGCCGACCCCAATCCGATTATCTCTTATAAACTTGGCATTGAACCCTGTAACATATTCTATTTTCACACCACTCAATGTTACAGGCTCAATATGTACGACTGGCTTTAGCATACCGTCTTTACTCGGGGTCCATTCAACACCCAATACTTTCACTTCAGCCGTTTGATCGGATAGAACCTGTTTGAATGCAAATGAATGTTTTGGATTTTCGGGGGTTCGTTCGTACAAGGCATCATTCGCAACAACAAGACCATCTGTATCGTATATATGATTTGCTCTAATTTCCAATAACCGTTTCGACAAATCCTCATTCGTCAGTGTATCGACCAATACATGCGGGACGTGGGGTATATCGTGCATCTCTAAAAAAATGAATTGTTCGGATGGTTTCATATGTGGATGGATTGTCTCATACGCCACGAAATCCACATCCGAATATTTTTCAGGATCACGGGTCTTTTGATTGATCACACCCGAAACAAAGTTTCGGGCATTCTTAAATTTATCCGTATATTTGGTACTGAATTTATGACGGGTTATCTCAAATTCTCCCCGAATAATCATTTGTGGTTTTTTTGGAAGATTCATGAATGGAATTAAATGACTTACATTTTGACCATATTTACCGTCTCCTCGTGTGAACATTGACGATTTCCCAAATTCATCCACCACATACATTCCACTAACACCATCCATTTTCGGAGTAATGCAATAGGGACCAGAATAAGACAACAACCACGATTGAAGCGCTCCTGTTGTGGGTTTAATTTTGTTCATTGAGGGCATATTTTCGGGCAACATAACCTTTCCTTTCGTTATTGGTGCACCAATTTCCCTGAGAACCGGGTTTGTTGGGTAGATTCGTTCCATGTACTCTTTCAATACATCGAACTCGTTGTCCGATAATAGACGAGGATCCGACTCATCATTAGTTGAATTATAGTAATTAGTATTGGCTTCCCGAATTATTTGTGATACATTGTGTTCTGATAGGGATTCTATATATCCAATTCCATTGGATCTGAATTTGATGATTGATTCGGATATACTGAATGTAGGGTCGGTTGTATCAGTCGAATGGATCGTCGCTACACTGTACCGTGGTATTTCATCTGTTACAACCACAGCACTACCATCTGTTCGCTCCGATGGGAGTTTCGGAGCCAGTCCAAGAAATTTAAATATAGACTCCTCATCTGGAAATGTATGGTCGATTTTATCACCCTTCTTTTTACCGTCAATGCGGACTATTTCGTGTTCATTCATTGAATATCCCAACGCCAGTGCCCGATGTCGCATTACCATATTGAATATCTTACTTCCCGTAAAATATAAAATGGCAAATGCAAATTCATCTGGTTTGGAATACATGAAATCCACTCGTCGCGGAGGATAATTCGGTAGACCTGCCATTACCATACTTTTTGTTTTCCCTCTTGAGAGAATATCAATAATAAAACCATCATCTATCATTTTGTCCATAAGTCGGACCATTACAGATGGATCGGTAGTATCTGTATTGGTGAGAATAATATCAATATCCCCCGAATTCGTCGCTCCTCGACGATAACTACCAACAATTTCATGTTTGATATTTGGAATATTACCAACCACACTATGAATATATTCGTCTACAAGATCTATTTCATCTCTAGGTATTCGACGTTGGGTTGCATCATAATATTTGAGCCCCATTTTCTGAATATCATTTAAAATCGAGGGATTTGTTTCTAGTGATTGACGCAATTGAAGAATTGATTCAATTCCACTTTTAACCAATTCATCAGCCTTTTTGGGCCCAATTCCGTGTATGGTTGTGAGTAAATTTACTGGATTGGCGCGTTCGACACGAAGGATTTTAATTAGTCCATCATCGCTATTCATATATTCAGAAATTTTTTTCGATATAACGGGACCTATTCCCGAAATACCTTTTAATTGTTCGATTGGATTTGACAACGGTTCTTTCACCAACATTATACCTTCAATTGCCTTCTGATATGCGCGATATTTAAATAGTTCACCTTTCCGTTTCATTATATCGGACAATTCATCGAATATAGATATTAGTTTTGGGGCATGATCTGGAGGCATTTACTAATATGAATCGTATTGTCTTTATATGTAATACCTGATTTGTTATAATACATTTATATGATATAAGGTGATAGACGGTAATGCGAAGTAATGGAATATCATTGATTAAAGAAATCGATGTAAGGAATAAAATTACTATCGGTGGTCGAGAGAATGTAACTACGACATCATACAATGCAATGAACCGATCCATCATAACCCGTCCCACAAATACGGGTGGAATTTGTATAATCCCAAATGCATTCTGTCCGATGGATACGATGGATATTGTACGAGATACATCAGGCGTAATTAGTATGGATTTTGTTAATAATGGGTCGTGTGCGTCAATTCGATCTGATGGAAAAGATATTCATATAGGCAACCCTGGTAATAATACAATATTACAGGGGGATTTGAAAATTGGCGACAAGAATATCGGGACAACAATTGATTTTTTAACTGATAATATTACTTTAATGAAGATTGAAAATATAGAATTGAAAAATAGATTAGATGCACAAGACTTAACAATTACAAATCTTCTCACTAAAATAACTCAGTTGGAAATAAACAGTACAGGGTTTACAACGGAGACACATACTTACCCAATTGGATTTGATATAACGATTCCCGAATTAGAATATAATTCCGCATTGGAAAAATATATTGCATTATATGGAATGCCAGACGGGGGATTAGTGAATATAGATTTAGATCTTCTAAAACAAATGTAAGTAATAAACCAGTGGCAAATATATAAATGTAATTAGTAGTGAAAAGTTTATTGGGAATAATCGTACCACCAAATAATATCGTATAAATGTAAACAGTATATAATCATAAATGAGTACTGAAACTATAGGTGGTATGATGTTGCGCCATTTTGGTACAAGATCGTCCAATATACCAATACAAGAACGGATAAAAAATGATTTTGCTGAATACCGTGCATCGGTCAGACAAATAAATAAACACCACCGCCATACACAACGGAAGCGGACCGCACGAAAAAATATCGGTACTAGACGGAATCGATTGCATAAATAATTATAATTTTTGCAATATAAAAATTGATACAATTGTTGCCAATCGCAACAATCGTACTAAAATGGACTTAATTCAAACCGATACCCTCGATACTCTCGCAATATCGAATTCCCATCCTCGCGACGCAAGGATTCGATTCGATGAGGGACCGCATATATACACCATTGACAATGACCCTTCCGTCATATATACAAGTGTGACTACATTGAACCACGCACACTTTGAACAATTCGACGCGGATCGGATAATTGATAAAATGATGAACAGTCATCGCTGGTCAGAAAGTAAATATTTCGGGAACACAAAACAGGATATTAAAAAAATATGGTCAGATAATGGCCGAGATGCATCGGAGGCTGGAACGAAAATGCATTTAGATATTGAATATTATTATAATGGCGCGCCACGAGAAAATAATACTATTGAATATGAATATTTCGAACGTTTTGCTGCAAAACACGAACATTTGATTCCGTATCGCACCGAATGGTGTGTATTTGATGAATCGCTCCGCATTTCGGGATCGATTGATATGATATTTGAAAATCCAGATGGGACATTGGCAATTTATGATTGGAAACGATCAAAGGAAATTGTAAAGGTATCTCGATTTGGGAAATTCTCCATTACACCAGAAATCGGTCATTTACCCGATACGAATTTCTGGCATTATGCACTTCAATTGAATACATACCGATATATTATAGAAAAGAATTATGAAAAGAAAGTTACAGAATTGTTTCTCGTTTGTCTCCATCCCGATAATGCGAATAAATCATACCAAAAAATCAGGGTTCCTGATTTACAAGAGGAAATTACCGAGTTAATGGCCAAGCGATTGGATTCTTTCGATTGAACGAACTTTCGATTGAACGAACTTTCGATTGAACGAACTTTCGATTGAACGAACTTTCGATTGAACGAACTT
>Ga0115567_10002240_pt1 | contig 19111 bp, 20 predicted proteins | sample COGITO_mtgs_1204_2_FD_88679 | JGI IMG/M metagenome (GOLD analysis project Ga0115567, IMG submission 88679) | Pelagic marine microbial communities from North Sea - COGITO_mtgs_120412 | ecosystem: Environmental > Aquatic > Marine > Epipelagic | place: Germany:Helgoland, sampling site Kabeltonne... | reverse complement strand
GCTCGTTCACCAACGCACTCCCGATCCCCTGACCACGTGCGTCCTCCCGCACCACCAGAGAAGCCAGCTCGAAGAAGCTACCCAAGGGGCGAATCTGGCCGGCGCCAAGCACCTCCCCGTCCCCGTCCGCCACGAGGAAGTTGCTCTTCTCCAGAAACAGAGGATTCATCTTCTCGTCCTTTATCATCTGCCATTTACATCAATTGCCGCCCGGAACTCAGAACTCCGCGTGCTTGCACAAACGTCTCTCTACCCCATGCTAAGAAGCGCTACGCAGGGTGCTGCCACAGGCAGAATAGGCCCGCGTACGGGATATGCTGGTTCTCACGCTCAACTATGTTCCACATAAAATCTGTGGCACTTACGTACTGGCCAGCGGTCTGTGCAACGGAACGCACGCCAGTTGCAGATGCGCACTCTGTGGCGCAGCAGCATCTGGAAAGGCACTCAGACAGAATGCTCCCGGAATTGCACCTGGGAGATGACTGCCATGTCTGCATCAGTGGCTCCGCGGACCCCCTCCTCCGAACGAAGCGTGATGGCTCCATTCCCAGGCATCCGTTTCCGAGGCGGCTTCGGAGCTCCCGTTGCCAGAGCGAGGCCGTGCGCAAACGGCGACGCTGCACACCCCATGCCAGCAACCGGCACGCTTCGCCGACTTGCACTTCCTGAAATGACCCCCAAAGTATGCCTGTTCCGTTGCGCCCGCGCTTGCTGACATCAGGGCCGACACAGCAACCAACGCTCTGCAGCGTTCGGGGGCCCGAGTTGCAATCCTTCCAACATGGGCTTTCTTGCTTGCCAGTATGAAGGGGGCTGGGTTGGGGCTGGCTACCCTGGCATACAGAGGAAAAATGCGGACGTCGAGGGAAAGTACAGAAGGGGAAGTAGAAAGGAAAGAAGCCGGGCGTGCGGCATTGCACTCCGCCGCGGCATTCCGACTTCTTCGATTATCAATTTCGAGTAAGAAGACGGTGCTTGAGCCATTTTGACAACTTTGCGGGACTTATGTAACTAATTAGTGCAGTTAGACCAATGGGCAGCCTAGACGCGATGTCCAAATGCCGATTCTGTAATTCATCCTCATACGGACACTGCTCGACCAGCCCGAGCAGGAAGCATGAACACGTTGAAGACGAGAAGAAGTGCGAGTTCTGCGGCTCTAGCAGTTACGGTCACTGTTCGACTAGCCCGTTCGGAAAGCACCGTCACGGTCACGGGGGCAACAAGTGTGTGTGGTGTGGCTCGACCTCAACGGGTTCCTGCTCCATTAGCCCGAACAAGGTTCACGAGAAATGAATCAAAGGGTTCGGACTTTGTCTTAATGCCTGAGATGCGAATGAGAGGGTCATGTGATGACTTCCGCGCGGCTAGTGGTTGCTCGCGAGCAGCCGCTAATACCCTCATCCTTTGTAGCGACCCGCACTTGGGACTATGGGTCAACGAGCTGCGACATCGGAATCATTGTAGTCAAACGGAGGGTTGCTTCTCATTGCAGAGCATTTCTTCGCCACACAAGTTCTCTCGACAAAACTCTATTGTCATGCGGAGCCACGTCGGATGAGACCGAGCTCCATGTCCCCGTTGTCAGCGCCGTCTCGGTCGGCTGCGAGCGTGATAGCCGCACCCGGCTCCCCGGTCCCATTATGAAATCGCGTTGGCGGTTGCGTTAAAATGTTTCCCGGGCTCTCAAAGCGTACAGATGGCTCCGGCGGGGCTCCTGCTGTTGACTTGTGCGGGGTGTTCCGCGCCAGCGAGCGCACCTGCTCGTGTGCGGCGATTCGGACAGATCAGGATTCAACGTCTTTATTGCTGCCGGCAGCAGCTCTGTAAACGATCTTTTGCCGACAAGGATAGTACAAAACGGAGTGAGGGCATTGTGTGCCTAGTACCGATTCAAAACTTCGGCGGGTCTTCTCTCTGACCAGGTCGAGACTGCGCCGACCCAGACCGCCCTCCCCCCTGCAGCACATTTTCCGCGTTGAGTCAAGCTGCCTTCCCAAGGCGAGGGGGGGAATTCAGGCGCACGGGACAGGATAGACCTCAATGCATTTGGTGTGGACATTGAATGACGGAGCTTGTGCAGGACTCTACGCGGCTGCATTTTGGGAAGTTGGAAAATGTCGACGGCGGCCATAAAGCCGGCTGTGATGCCCGAGGCGACGAGACAGAAGGTGGGCCCGAAGAAGAAGGCAAGGGCAGGGATAAGCATGTAGCTAGCGCGCTGGCAAAACCAGAAGTACCATGAAGCAGAAGAAAGCATCCAACGGACGCTGTGTGCGGCTTCGACTTCGGCTACCGTTCCCTGCACGCCAAAGAACACTCCTGCGTGCTTGACCATGCGCAGGTGCTGCAGCGCAAAGACAAAAATCCCAAAGAGCAGCAACGCAACGATCATGACCTGCACGTCGAACCCAACCGAACCACACCATCAGTCTACGCTATTCCTCCTGGCCTGCTCCCCTCACCCCCGCGCACGGAGGAGCATCGGGTAGGGTAGCGCCTTCACGATCGGGGATGTAGTCTCTTCGTAAGGCCCCATGAGAGGATCAGAGCGCGAGAGTGAACGGAGAGTACAGGTGAGATCGATCGCCGATACCGCCGAGACGATCACCGTCACTGCCGTGAAGGACGCGTCGCCGAGGAAGATGCCGACAAACATCTCGTTGCGCATCGACTGAACGGCTGGGAGCACCAGCGAGTCTGACGAAAACATTCGCTTCACCCAAATTTCCCGTGTTGTCCGAGCAAATCCAAATACAGTATTGCCCGCAGAGCGCCGCGTATGAACCTTGTAGTTTCGCACACCGTCGCACCCGATTCAGTTGCACAGCGCCAGCAGGAATGAGCGCGACAAAGATGCATTGCTCTGGTAAGAAAAAAAGCTGCAGATATAGAGACGCACCATGAACCAGATGTGGTAACCAACAAGAATCAACAATGTGCTGCCCAATAGAAAGAATTCCCTGTGATCTGAGCCCGTCCGGATAATCAGAGCGTTTCAGCAGTGTCCGTGAAACAAATAGCAGGCATACATGATGGCAACAGTCGTGAGGGGGTCACCAGGAGGAGGTAATCGTGCCTCACATGCGACATCCACCATTAGAGAAGCTGTGGGCTCTCAAAGCCGTCAGCGCCCCACCCACCACCACTCAACCCCAGGTTCTCGATCCCCAAATCACAAACCGAGTCATGGACACCCGGGACGTGACCAGCGGGGAATTCCGATCTGCCTCACCGATTCGATCGATCGATGCCAAGCGCGCTCCAATGCCCTGGTGAAAATGGCAACGCCGGGGCCGAGCACGGACAAGGCTAGAGCGCTCCAAAGCGGGTGTGGATGGCGACACTTCATCTTCTGCTAGCTCTTGGTGCGCTAACAGCGACACTGTTGCACTCTTGTGCCGCTCCTACCGATTTGCCGCATCTCCACACACCCGTGAGCCCTCGCCCCCCTCCGCTGTGTTCACTGGCTCCCCAACGCTAGAAGGCCCCTGCAGGGCATTTGTGGTGTGTCCGCATGAAAGGCAGCAGAAGATATCGGCACATGCAACGATGCACTGTCGTGCCTGGAAGTTTGTCATGTTCATTTACCGCAGGCGGAGATTGGGGTTGTCGGCGGCGGCATTGCAGGAATGGCGCTCGCTGTGGCACTGCAGCGCAGAGGCCTCCGGGTGTCACTCTTCGAACGGGACGCTTCTCTTGCTTCCCGCGCCCAGGGGTAATGTTCTTTCCATTTGTCTGTAGCGCTACGAGCTCACTTGAGTTGGTGAGGTGGATTTTGATCTGAGAACCCGTGCAGCAGATCCCTGTCATAATCGCGACCTCGGGGGCCCGGATAGGTACGCGCTGACGCTCCAGCAGGGGCTCTCCGCACTGTCTTCCTGGGATCTGCTTGAAGAGGTCCTCACCTCTCTCAGGCCCTCTTGTCACACTTCTCCGCTCTTTGACTCCCAACTCGAGCGGGGCGTTCTCGCTGGGTCTTCAAAGGCTGATGCGAAGAGAGGTTGCGATTGCTGTTCACAGATTGCTGCAGAGGACCGCCCATGCGCCACACATTTGATACTGGACTCCGCGGGACATCTCCTTGGATGCTTCGGGCGCGCCGCGACCCCGGGTGCGCGAGCGGCTGAGGGTACATCTGCCAAGGCGAGACGCTACAACGTGCACTTACCAAGGCAGCGCCTTCGCACGTTGCTTGCTGCTCGCCTCACCGAGAGCGCACGGTCGAGAATTTTCTGGAAGGTCTCAGCTCTAGTCCGCGCCGTTCGCTCATTGCTGCATGATACCTGCACCTTGCTCCTCGCCCCGCGCTCCGCATGCCGCTCTCCGCAACCCAGCCACCATTGGGCGTAAGCTGAGACCTTTCCGGCAGCGGCGGCTTGAAAGTGTTGATGCTCTCGCGGGAGACAAAGTGCGGTTGTGCTTCACCGGCGGAGACACAGCAGAGGTGCGAGAACCTTGTGCTGGACCACACGAGACCGTGGGCGAGCAGCGGTTTCAGATGGGGCTCAGATTTTTCGATTGTTGTCGCAGGTCGACTTGCTGGTTGGCGCAGACGGAAGCAACTCCAAGGTACGGCAAGAGATGCGCCGCATCATTGAGGAGTCGGGCGTCCCCGGCGCGCAGGCCGCTGCCGCAGAGATACTTCCGGAGAAGCGATTTCTTGGCGTTGGGCTTCTTCTCGGCTTTGCTCCCTGTCTCGCGCCCATCCATCGATTATTGTTCCCGCCTTCAGTCACAGCTTGCTTCTACTGGACTTTGTCACAATCTGTCACCTTGTGCTGGATGGGAACATCTGACCGCCGAAGTGCGCAGGCACGCATCCACTCACACGCGAAAAGGTATTTCAAACCTCAGATGCGGCCACCTCCGTTCGACTCTTTGCCATGCCTTTCGGGCCAGGAGGCACGATGACGCATGAGCAGACTGCTCCACGTTCTTCGCGAGACATCGTCGAAGGAGACGATGCGTCGCTAGTGTTTTGGCAGCTTTCTTTTCCGCTCCGGGAGCCACAGGTGCAAACTAAACCATCATCTGACATTTTTGTGTGCAGCGAAACGGCACCGCTGCGGCGTCAGCAATCACAATTTGTGGGGTTGCTCTGAGAAAGAATCACACCCAGGACTTGGCGATCAAATCCCGTTCTCCCTTGCTTCTCCGGGAACTCGCTACTTCTCTTGTCGAGGGATGGCATCCTCCAATCCCAGACCTGGTTCGTCCGTCCTCCTTATATGTGCATGGAGCTTCACTGCCATGAGACTTGAACTACGATAACACTGGATTTCTTTCTGCTGTCCCTTTGAAAATTGTTGTGCAGGTATCCTCGACGCCGCTGGAGCACATCACAGGCTATCCTGCTTTTGAATTTCCAAGAGCAAGTAAGCAACTAGAAACGTGCCGAGGGCTCATTTGAAGAACGAGCTGTTGTGTTGAAATGACTCTTGGACTTCGCAGATGTTGATCTTCTAGCGCACGGTGCTTCAAATGATTCAAAATACACGCTAGAACGAGAAATCAAATGCCGACACTCAACAAAAATCACAGACCGACACCAGACAAACATGTGTGAGGTGAACTCAGGACAACATGCGTGGTGTCGAGTCACAATCATTGGGGACGCAGCTCATACGATGTCGCCATTCAAAGGACAGGGTGCAAACCAAGCTTTACTGGATGCGGAGGATCTTGCAGCTGCTCTTTCTGCGCTTGGGCCACGCTGGGGTGGTTCAGCGGACCAGAAATCTTCAATTTCACACAAACGTGAACGAGAGGTCCTCTGTGAAGTGTTGAGAAGATTTGAGCAGAAAATGGATGCAAGAGTGGCGCCCAAGGTTTCGAAAACACATGAACAATCGTTTGCCATTCTAAGATCGTTGACCTTTCTCGGCAAATCTAAAAGGAATCATTTGTTGCGCTGATACATTAAGATGAGGTCAGGTGGATGCCAGCCGACGGGCAGCTGCTATCCTCCATCCTGCTGTCAGAGATTACAATGCTTGTGGTGAGGTACTGCACACGAATGTGTCACGTGGAGAAGGCAGGGGACCATTCTGGCAGTTGATGAGCGAGGAATTACGAGAAGGAAACGTAACCGCATACTTGGGGGAGAGGTCAGTGAGTCTCTCGCAATCCACTGAGAACTCTGATTCGATCGATTTCCGTGTTTGCACTTTGTGTGAGTGGAATTTGGTCACATTCCTTCCCAAAATGTTCGGCAGTTTGGATGAGGCAATTGAAGAGGCGGCGACAAGGGCAGCAGCAAGAATGCCAAAGAGCGTTTTGTCGCCTTGCGGTCATCGATAGCCCAGTATTTGTTGCATGGCTAGTTGAGAACGGCACATCTGTCAGTAATAAAATGTATTCGCGTGAGGGAAGCTCGAAAATCTCACAAAATGCTCAGGTACTAGAATTTGTCCTTCGCTGCACGGGTTGCAGAAAAGACATCAATTGGCGAAGCGTCCTGTGGCAACTTGAGCGACTGCGCGAAAATAAATTTCAGGCCAGGCTTTGGAGCGTCAGCTGCTTAATGTTTCCTCCACAACATCACTGGCATTTATTGCATGCAATAGAGATTAGCAACATGTCAAAGGGCCCCAGACCTCAATAATTTCTGAAGAGGAGCTGCGGAGAAACGGATTTGTGGCCTTCTCATCTCCAAGTGTGGTCGGAACGGTAGCCTGGCCCTCACTTCGGAGAGCATTGACCTGTTTGGCGCGTCTTTGCAGAGCCGCATTGCCAGGCTCAATCGAGAGCGCAAAACGAGCATTCGCTGCCGTGTACTCGTGTGCACAATGAATCAGCGTTGAATCCGGCAATCCTGTCATAAAACAGTTTCAATGGACAGGTTCAGGGGTTCAGCGGGCAACCACCCTTGCAACCGTTGCACAGTCAGAACTATGTGTTTGAAGCCCGAAGCAGCACAATGCTGCCGGTATTCAGTACCGGCAATTCGTTCCAAGGAAGCAAAGAATTGTTCGTAGGTCCCCTCGAACATCCGTCCGCAGCCCTACGAAGGATCAATCAGATGGGCACATGACTCAGGGTTCAAACAGAACGTAGGCATGCAGGATGAGCGGGAAGCCCCACGAGAGAAAAAAGGGCATCGCCAACGAATGCTGCATTTGCCGAAGGCACAAAGTAGGCTACATGGCCCTTTGTGTGTCCTCCAACGTCGAGGACCTCGATGCGAGTGCCGCCGAATTCGATCGTCTGCCCGCCAGCGACTTGCACATCAAGCCCGGGGATCTTATCCGCCTCTTCAGCGGGTCCGAAAATCTGTACGAAGCCATTGCACGGGTCAGCATGCCTCGCACTGGTTCGTTCACACACCACGATAGCTCGGCAACCTTGCAGCCGGTGCGTTGCTTCAGCTCTTCGTTTCCTCCTGCATGGTCATGGTGGTGGTGCGTGTTGAAGATGTGTGTCAGCCTCCATCCCCTCCGCTCAAGCGCAGCAAGAATCGGCTTCACCTGCACAGCCCGCACATCAATCAGTCTCCCATATGTTCGTGTAGCCGTGACTACATTATCACTTCAAAAGGTTGACTGACGCGCCTCGGGAGTATCGATCGCCGCAGTAGCGCCTGAGGATTTGTCGTGAAGAAGATAGCCATAATTATCCGTGAGACAACCAAATTGCTCGATTTCTGCTGTATCCTGTGACCGAAACCCACAAATCACTTCGGCCCTGATCGCCGAGCCAGGTGCACCGGAGACACAAGCTCAGGGTAATCATTCTGGCCCTACCAAGGGTGCCATCGCTGGTGCGTTTGCAGACGCCATTAAATTTCGAGTGCCTGCCCCGTATGCGTGTGCACAGGTTCGCTTCAAGGGACGACACGCCACTGAGGTTGCAAACTGCTCGCGCGAGAAACCAGTGGATGAGACGATCCCCTGCGACAAGGGATAAACTCACTTACTTCGCCACACAACAACATGGTGGTGACTGGTGAGATGCTCGCACAACTCACTTGCACGAGAGTGCTTGCATAAGCGAAAGGAAGTCACTTCAACTCACCGCTGTGATTGAGCGCGATGCATAGGAAAATGAGAGTGCTGTGGTGAATGAGAAGGAAGAGCAAAACGAGAGCGAGGCAAAGTAGCCGCCTGCCAAAGCTCGACCGCGGACCATCGTCGCGGGGGCAGGATGTCTGCAAAAGGCGGCGCTTACTCCCTGACGCGATGAGTGCTGTTAGCGGCTTCCCGGAAGTTGGTTTCGTTGGTCTCGCAGCCCCACCTCAAAAAAAGCGCCGAGGTTTAACATCCAGACGGTCAATTTTGACGCGGACTTGGTTTTCTGAATCAAGATCGGGCAGGGCACGATTCTAAAGGGGATGGGGTCGTGTGTGCAAGAAAGGGCAGAGCGAATCCATTGTTCGCATCATCGCAGCATCGCAGACAACAACCACTCGGAAATTCGGGTGATTGGAGCAGATAATGCACTACAAAACCGGGCAGACTTAGCGTGTACAACTTTATTTCCAACACTACTGACGTGCGTGCCCCGTGCGAGCAGAGGCCGGTGTCAAGTACCACGCGACAGCTGACGCTGCTTTCAAGAGCTGCTTCCACTCAGCTGGTACTGCTGCACACCTATTATCCGACTCCGGGCACCGGAAGACGAGTCTTGACATCAACAACCTCCCCAGTCGCCGAGTCGATCCAGTACGTTCCCGGGAGGTCCGCATGGTAATTCTTGAAGGGGCTCCCGTTGTTGTCCCACTTGCCGGACCCATCGTTGAAGGCGAAAGTGATACCTGCGTGCCCCCACTTGTCGCGATGCACCGTCAAAAAGCGCCACTCCTTACCCGACAGCTCTGGAATGGCATCACCCTCAGAAGGAATCTTCATTCGTTCGCCCGGCAGCGGCATCCAAGAATCCACGCCCTTGATGGTGTGGTGCAGGAAAGTTTTTGTCCACTGCGATTTGTAGTACAGGCTGATCTCCCCAGGCTTGTTTGCATAATCAGCGGGATCGTCAGCCAACTCGCCGATAGAGCCGGACTTATTCAAGCTATTCCCTGAAGCCGAAATCTTGTCCTTGGAGGAGCGCAGGAAACGACCGATCTCCTCGTCCGAGTCTTCCGACAGTGTCTCCTCCGGCGGCTGCAGCGGTGCATACGCAAAAATGGTCTTGTTACAGACGAAATCTTCGGAGAGACACCACGGATTCTGCCGAATCTGCCTGATCGAACAGCGTTTTTTGGGATCGACGGCCATCATGGCGGCAAGGAGCTGCTGACAGTCACGCGAGACGTGCGCAGGCGGCGGCGGGTACTTTCCAGATTTGATCTGTCGGAAAAGGATGACTGGGTTATCGTCGTCAAATGGAAGCATCCCGCAGATAAGCGAATACAGGATGACACCCATCGACCAGATGTCGACCTCGAAACCGGAATACTCCACTCCCGACACAATTTCTGGCGCAGCATAGTTGGGCGAGCCACACGACGTGTGCAGTGGTTTGAAAAACTGGTCGTCCTTTGAACCAATAGATTCGACCCTGTTGGCAAGTGAGAAGTCTGCGATCTTGACGTTACACTCCGCGTCGATTAGCAAATTCTCGGGCTTGAGATCACGGTGCACGACGTGGTGCTGGTGACAGAATTCGACACCGGACAGGATCTGCAAAAATAATGCGCGTGCCTCATTCTCCGTCACGTGCCCACGATACGAGAGGAAGTCAAAGAAGTCCCCGCCTGGACAGTAGGTCATCACCATGTAGAATTTGCTCTCCGTCTCAATGAACTCGAACAGGCGAACCACATGCGGGTTCCCTGTGTCCGAGAGCAGCTGCAGAATGTTGGTCTCACGGTTCACCTTCTCAGTCATCCGTTGCTCCTTGATTCTCCCCTTGTCCAGCGCCTTGATGGCCACCACAAAGCCTGTGCGCTTGTGCACACCGCGGTACACCTTGCCATATGTTCCTTCCCCAATCCGCTGTTCAAATTGGTACGCATTGATATTGCCTGCCTCGAATCCAAGAGCCAAGGAATCGTCAGCAGATGTGAGCTAGTGGGGAAAACTCAAGTGGGTAGCTCTCATGATGCGTTGCGATGCAGGTAGGGGCGGACCGCGCTTGCCGCATGCAAGGTAGGCGCGATACCTGAGGCAAGGAACAGATTGCATGCTCAGCGCACCCGCTGGAGTCACTAGGGAGGTAGGGTGCAGTGGCACGTGCAGGATTTGCGGTCCGTGGGAATAGGACGGGCTTTGCGTACTCAGACTGTTCGTCCTTGGCCACATATGCACAGATGCGCTGCAGCACTTTTTCCTGCCGTGCAGCAGACCGTTCAGCACATCGCGCTTCGCTCAGAGTTTTACAGTACACTCGTGCAAGTGGGTCGCCCCCATCGGAAACCATCAATTAAGTTGCGGGCATTCATGTCAACAGACCTCGTCTTTCAACCACGTAACGATCGAATTTCTCCCGAGGCGCGGGTGGGTGCCGTTCAGAAAGGCCAGCGAGTTTTGGCAGACCCTGTGCTGCAGATGCGACCGCGTCCGCATCATCACCATGTTCGGTGTCTCTTCTTCCTCTCCCGTGCCATCCACTGCGCCGCCGTCCTTTGCATGTTCTGCCAAACACGGAAACCCGTACATCAGCGCGGCCGCCACAGCGAAACAGAGCAAATTTGGCCAAGCAGGGCCTGCCGCGGGAGAACATTTCGGAGTTGGCTCCTATTCTTACAAAAGGCTGGGTAGGGGAAAGCACCCGCATCTTCATAGCTTTCGTCGAGGCGTCTCGCAAGCTCGTCCCAGAAACTGTCCGCGTCCTGCAGAAGCACTTCTAGTGAGGGATTCGCGTAGGGCAAGCACAGCAGTCAACGTGGCAGTGGGCCTCCCGCCGCGCCGATTTGAGTTCTCGGGGTGTGCGTGAGACCGCAGGCTGCTATCACCACACAGAAATGCCGTGCCAAAACAACGCCCGCAGCCCGCGGGCGCAAGGGGATGGGGCGGTGGCAGGCGGCTAGCATGCTTTGTGGAGCAAGCGGTGGGGCACAGGTTTTGGAGCCAGAGGACATAGACAGCCGCACCTGGGTGAATGACGAGCTCCGGTTCACAGTATTCGCCATTGAAGAGGGGGAACAGTGGCCTCCAATAGCGAGGGGTGGGTGCCCCGCTGGCACAGTCGTGCTACGCGCGCCCGCTGGGTGCCACTGGAGGGTTCCTGCAGCTTAACGGAGTTTTCGCTACGCCTTTTGCCCTCTGCGGTCGGTGGATTTACCCTTTTTTCGTGCTTTCTAGAGAAGAAGTGTTGCACCGGAAAAGTCTGTAAGGAACAAGCGGGATTTTTCTCAAGGAACCGCGAGAAAATCCATTTTGCGGCAGCGCGGTTTCCCAGGAAAGAGAGCAGGAGGGCCTGACAATCTGGCCATCTTGCGCGATCTACAACAGACGTGTTGTACCGTGGCTGGGGCTATCAGGAGATTCCGCGCACCGTTTCCGAACATGCTAAGAGAGCTTTTCGTTCGAGTTGGCGTGCTTGGTTGACCTGCTGTGCGACTGTTGCTGCTCGATCGCCGGAGGAACGGGACAACCAGCGTTATAGCGAACGATAAGTTGTGCCGTGCCGATCCTCTTCAGCTCGATTTCTCGGGCATTGTCACGATTGACTCCAGTACCTTCTGACATGGTAAGGGCCGTAGTGCTGGGGGACCCGCAGACCGGCAAGTCCTCTATAATCAACTGTTTCATCTCCAACTCCTTCGAAGAAGATGTCGCGCCAGTCATTCCTGTGGCAGTTCTTCCCCCTGAGGCATCCCCCGAAGGACAGCCCCTTACGCTCGTGGACACCTCCTCGCGGAGCAGTGACGCTGCGACCCTGACAAAGGAGCTTGTCAAGGCCGATGTTGCAATTGTCGTTTATGCTGCTGACCGTCCCGAAACCCTGGCAAATGTGTCGTCGCACTGGCTTCCGATGATTATCAAAACCAACAGCAAGATCCCAGTCGTAGTGGTCGGCAACAAGGTTCCCTGCCCTGGCAGAACGCAAGATCCTTGGTCTTGTGTTTCCACGTTCACTCTGACAAGCTTCTAGCCCATGGTGGTTTCCGTAGAGGCTGGGCTTGTTGTGTTAGGGGGGTGGCAGTCAATGTTCTCTGGGGTTTGCCAGACATATGCCTGAATCCTCGACAATTCTACTTTCGTGCCGTCAGGTGGACCTGCGCAGCGGAGATGCGCACAGGATTGAGAGTGACTTGCGGAACGCTGCTGCCTCGATCATGGACGGATGTAAGGAGGTACTAGGCCCTAGATATGTTGCCAGAGCAGCCTTTTGTAGGGAGGGACGTATTTGGTATTTGGTGCTGAGTTGAGCAAGGGCTCCAATTGGCGCAGGTTGAGACTTGCTTGGAGTGCTCTGCCAAGAAGATGATCAACATCGCCGAGGTGCATTCTCCGTTCAATTCCGCGCATGCACCCAATGATATGCGATCCGTTCCAAAGCATTTCGTCCAAAAGCACCGCCCTGGCCACACGACATGGTTCCTGAAATTTTGCAGCGCTCCGCGTGGTTCCTTGACAAAGGTAATGGCCTTTTCGACGAAGGCTGTGCTACATCCCACTGCGGCGCTTTACGACACCCGAGCCCACGTGCTCCTTCCCGCCTGTGAGCGTGCGCTGCGGCGTATCTTCGCGCTTAGTGACGTGGACGAGGCAGCCTGCCGCCCAAACTTGTGAAAAAATTGGAAAATCTGCGATTTCTCTGCCCCGAACAGATTCTGAACATTGGCAGGGCAAATGAACAGGACAAGCTTTTGTCGGACGCAGAGCTCAGCGCTTTTCAGGAGGTTTGCTTCAAAACGCCGCTGCTACCGCGACAGCTGCGCGGTATCAAGGACGTGGTTCGCCGCAACGTCCAAGACGGCGTGTCCGACAATGGCAGGGTCACACTCTCTGGCTTTCTTTATCTTCACACGCTCTTTATCCAGCGCGGTTCTGCAGAGACGACTTGGGTGGTTCTCCGTGCGTTCGGATACGGTCGAGATCTGCGTCTCGACCGCGCGAGACTGCCCAAGCTCGGGAGCCGGCGAGCTGACCAGGCTCTTGAGCTAACTGAGGCGGGCCTGTACTTCGTGCGGAAGGCATTTTGGGAGGCAGACGTGGACGGTGATGGCATGCTCTCACCAGCCGAGGTGCGCAATACGAATAGATGTTCACCCTAGTGATTAACGCATGTTCGCGGGGGTTCTTGAACATGCACGCCGCTTGGCCATGTGCAGATGGATGCTTTTTTTCAGCAGGCGCCATCGCCGCCCTGGGCAGGCGCGCCCGCGGTGCTGGTGCGCGCGGGCGCGCCACGTGGTGTGGGGCTCGACGGATTTCTTGCGGCCTGGGCCGCGTGTGCCCTGCGCGATCCTGAGGGTGTGCAGGTTGAGCCATTCACCGATGCTGTTACTTGATACCCGCTTGCAGTTGCACGCACCATGTGCGCCATTCCGGCTCATGGTGCGTGCAAGAGAGTTATCGAATATGTGAAATCAACTATGCATCCGCATAGGAAGCACTGGTATACCTTGGCTACGAGGGCGGCCGCGAAGCTGCATGTGCAAGCGCGCTGCGCGTGACGCAGCGGCAGAGCATGGATTTTGGGCGCGTCCCACACGGAAGCATGCAGACCGTGTTCAAGGTGCTCGTTTGTGCGAGTGCGGGTGCCAGCGCGTCTACGGTCGCAGCTTCCCTGATCCAGCACGGCGCAGACGGTATCTTTCGCGCAGGTCAAGCTCCGAATTCACTTGTCTGGCCGAGCACCGGCACGACGCTCTGCGTATCGTCAGATTGAGCGCCGGCCCCCAAAGCGGCTCCTGATGGCGCGTGGTGTTTTCAGGGCGTCCTCCTGCTGAGGGCGGTGAGATTGCACCTCTGGATGGAGAGCTGGTCGCAGGACAGATCCAGTGTGAGTCTAGCGGTGCTGGGACCTCAGCCGCGCGCCGCACGAGCGGCGGCGGCACGCCACAGCGGGTCACGCTTGTGTGCGAGGGCATGACGTGCTTGGAGGCTGGCGCTCGGCTTCGCACGGCGACTAGCACAAAACGAGCCAGCGGCGGCGTTCATACAGGAGAGTGGGACGCAGACTGCGTCGTACTGGTTGTTGCTGGGGGCGGGGATTCCCTTGAGGCATGTGCGGAACTGTACTCCCAGGCGAGCGCCTCTTCCCCCACACGCAAGCCTGGCACATGTTCGTTGCGTTTGAGGCATTGCTAACGGTCATTGCTAATGGTATGGTCGGTGTGCCTCCTTGCGACACGGATTGGGTGACTTGGGCTGCCTTTCACTCTGCGCGCAGATTGAGGCAGCGCAGCTGACAGTGCCAGTTCTCGTCGCCTGCGTTCCCCAGCCGGGAGCAGATGTCCACCACGTGATCGCTGCCGCCACTGCATTCTGCACACAGCAGCAGTTGCAGCCCCCTGTCGTTGCGGCAGCCTCCAATCATTCCAGCCTGCCGCTGGGCGAAAATATTTATGCCACTGTGGCTGCACTCTGTCTCTCGCCATTGGATGGTTCCCCCGTGCTTGCACGTCGTCACCAGCAAGCGGCGCGTCTGCGTCGCGCCGTGCTGTACTCCCTCTGGGCGCTGTCAGGGGGAGCCGCCGCTGCCCTTGCCTTCAAGCGCTTTGGCGCGGGCAGATGATGCTACTGTCCTTTCTAGCCCGTCGACCTTTGCAAGCGCCAGTGAAGAAAATTCAGCGCTGCAGCAGAGTCTGACAGAATGGATGAGACGATGGGTGTCGTTGGCAGTAGAGGATTTTGGTACTGTTGAGTCAAAAGAGATGTATTCCAATATCCTTACTCAAGAAGGGCCCCCTTTCCCCGTCTTCCTCACATAGATATAGACACAGACACACGCTCACAGGTCATTCAATTTGTACAGTTCACTTGCAACCGTTAAGCTGCACAATCGCACTACTCCCGCTCCACCAGCCCCCTGCTGCCTCTCCACTGATGTCGCACGCGTCACTGCGGCTCGAAACGGTCGAAATACCTGCACCCGCGCATCGCGTTGAGCTCCACGCAGCACCAGTAGGACCCTCACGGACGCAGCTGGCGACACCAGCTGCAACGTCCGTCAGTGTTTTCGGGGCACTTTGTTTTCCATGTCACGGTCCATCCACGTCACACAGGTATGCCACTGAGAGTCGCCACTGGTCAAGATGCGAAAGTGGATAAGGGCAGGGTCAACACTGGCGATGGATGTCGTCGCGACAGTGGTTCTGTGCGCCGTTGGTTGGGAAGCGCCAGCGCCGCTGGACCTCGGCCTGCGGGCGCCAGGCGAGTTAGTCCGAGGTCCGCCGCCCCCGTCGGGCGGCGCGGCGTCTCTCCGCCGGGCAACCTCTGACCGGCAAGACCTCTGACAGCCTAAACCCAACCCCGAGTCGAGCGCCCGACCCTAAACCCTAAACCCTTTCCACGGAAAGGCACCGCGGCAATGCCCTGTTCGATGAGTGGGTAGGCTAAGGCCTCGGCCCCTGTCGCCCACCTGTCCCCCGCCTCCCTCGACCTCTCGCCCGTCCTCCACTCGCGCTGGCGGCGGCGGCACGTACCCTGGCATGAACGTCCTGCGCCGCGAACCACGCTGTCAGCCCGGCAAGACAGGCGAGTGACTTTACAGCACGCGCTCTCCTGCAAGTTTGCCCCCAGCCCTCGTGCGCGCGGCGCACTGCTCGGGCGGCACCGCTTCGCCCATCGATGGCTAGGGGTGCGCTCACCGGAAGAAATCAAAGAGGCCCAGCGCAAGAGCAACGAGCAGCGCCCAGAAACGAGCTGCAGCGCTACCGGGCTCGAACGCCCGGTGAGGCGCGCCCGCGCGCTGGCGTCCCCAAGCCTGCGCATGCAAAGACCCAGACGCCCCGTTGGCACAGCTGGCGCGGCGCTGTACACAGACGTTTCAAGTCACACTCATCGCCACGGCGGCTCGAGCGGGACGGAATGCTTCACCACTGCACGCTCCAGGGGCGTAGTAATACGCACGAGCAGCGAGGGTGCCGCCATCCTCTCAATACCACCCCCGACCACCTGCGCCGCCGCGCCTGCCTTAGCCTACCCACTCATCGAACAGACCAGAGGACGGGGTTCGCGTGCACCTGGACCACAACGCTCGCGTCCGCAGTCCTCAGCACGCTTCCAATGTCGTTGCGCGATAGAATTTTGCCCCTGTGAATCAGCTTCATCCTTGCAGCATCGAGTGCGAGGTGCGCCGCTATCGAGGAGTAGATGTGCTCGCCGCCCTGCTGGGCGTGCCGCCGGTCAGCGTCCAGAAGCAAAGGAGCGGCTCTGTCGCTGGGGAGCGAGCAAGCACCGCGGGCGTCTCGTCGATAACCAGGGCTTCGATTGTGTGCACCTGTGACCCGTGTTTTACCCGCACGGGCCTCAGCAGCGCCATCGCAACAGGTGGTGAATCGAGCCAGGATTCCCTAGGGATCTCGTATGGATGATTTTTCTAGAGAGACCCAATTGCAGTGATGACAACGAGAATCCTCGCTAACACGGGACCGAGGCTTGGCACCCGCACCTGCCTTCGGGCGCGAGTACTGTGAAGGGGCCCGGGCAGTGGGATATCTGCAACGAGGATGGCCCAAGGGCAAAACGGTTGGCCAGCGCGACATGCTCCACCTGCTCCAGATCAAGATCCTCACGACGCTTGGCATCAGGGGGAAGTGAGCCTAGAACCTGGTAGACCAACAGAGCCCGCGATTCCGCAGCGGAGCCCCATCGCAGCGGGCAGTGTCTCAACTCCGACCTCGCAAGGGCGCGCGCGGGTTCTGCAGGTGGAGACCCGTCCGTTCTGAATCAGCGGTGCCTCCGCTGCCTCTCTGGCTCCATAGCCCAGGGACTGGCTTTCGGGTCCGCTTCGCTTGTGCTCAAGTGTCGGTTCTGAGACGAACCCGCCGCCCTTCCCCCGCAGGTGAAGAGAAGGGAGGGTGGCTCTGGGAGCGTGTCTCCGCAGCGGAGCACCTCGCCTGAAGTTGCCCGACCGTCGACGCCTCGGGTTCTGGAGGTCAGGGACACCTCAGAGGTCCTTGAGGTGCTGAGTCAAGCCGGCAAGACCTCTGACAGCACGACACTTGGCCCAATCACATGCAGCCTTGTGCTATCTCCGACGGAGGCTGCGCAGGAGCCTGTTCGGAACCTCTCTGCCGCGGGGGACCAGCCGCCTGCGCGAAAGCCGCCGGCTCTGCCGTTTTCGCCCTTGACGCAGTGGGCGCCAAGCTCTCCGGGGCCTGCGTCGGGCGGAGCCTCCGGCGCGGCGCAAGCGCTGGTGCTGGGCATCGGGGAGGCGCCGGCGCTCGGTGTGGGCGCGGTTTTCCCACCCGACCGCACGCACGCCAAGGCGCCGAGCGACGAGGGCTCGGCGCAGCCACCGCTCGGCGGGTGGGTGCGCGGCGGCTCGGCGCGAGAGCGCGCAGAGCCGGCGCCTCCGGCATCGCTGGACGAGGCGCAGGCGCTGCTGGTGCAGCAGTGGGCCGAGAATGCGGCGCTCCGGCTCGCGCTCGGTGCGCAACGCGCGGTGGCGGCCCGGCGGGCGGCAGCGGTGCCGCAAGGGGGCTGGGCAGCAGCGGAGCTGCAGGATGGACGGAAGCAGATGGCGCGGGAGCGGTCGGAGTGGGCGGCAGAGCGGGCGGTGAAGGAGGAGGCGGTGCGGGTAGCGGAGGAGCGGGCGAGCCGCGCGGCGCGGAAGGTGGACGAGCTGGCGCGCCGCGTGGACGAGCTGCGGGGGGAGCTGGCGGGGCGCATGAGGGCCGAGGGGCAGGGCGGCGAGGAGGGCGACGCGCGCGCGCCCCCCTCGCAGCGGGGGTCGCAGGGCGAGCGAGATTCGCCGGCGGGGGCGGGAGAGGAGGCGGAGATGATCCAGCAGCTGCGGCGAGCGCTGGCAGAGAAGGAAGTGGAGCTCGACCAGGTGGCGGTGGACGCGGAGGAGCGAGAGCGCATCTTCGCCGAGCAGTGGGCCGAGATGCGCAGCGAGGCACGCCCTCCCGTGCCGCCCCTACCCCCGTGCGCGCGTGCGGAGATGGGCGGGCAGGGAGCTGACGCGGCGGGCACGGCGCGGGGGCAGATCCAGCAGCTGCGGGAGAGGCTACTCGCCGTGGCGCGGCCGCTCTCTGCCGCCACCTCGCGCCAGCACTCGCGCGGCGCCTCGCCCTCGCACGGCGCCTCCCTCGCGCCGCCCCAGCCCAGGGCGCAGGGCGAGAGCTACTCCCCGCGCTTCCACGGCGCCGCCGTTCCCCAGCCCTCCACGCGCCCCCTCGAAAACCCCTCGCCCCCCGCCCCCGCGCTGCTCTCCTCCCCCCACCACCCGGCGCCGCCCCCGTTGTTCTCACCCAATGACTCGCACGCGCACCCGGACCTGTACACTCCGGTCGGGTCCGCGCGCTGTTCCCCCCGAAGCCGCGCCCTCCCCTCCACCCCGGCCTACTCCCCGGGCCCCCAGCAGCCCGCCTCGCCCCGCTTCCTCAACACCTCGCACGCCTACGCGCCGCACCTCTCGCCGCGCAGGGGCTCGGCGGCCGTGGGCGGCGCGCCGTCGCTGCCGGACATCATCTCCACCGCGCTCTCCGCCTCCCGCGAGCCCTCGCCGCACCCCGGCCGCCTCTCCCCGGGCGTGCACCCCGCCGCCGCCGCCGCGCCTCCCTGGGGGAGTTACGTGGGCCCAGGCCCCCTCCTCGTTTCGGACCGCGACGCGGCGGCACCGCCGCTCGGCGCGCTGCCGCCCGCGGGGGCGCTGATCCCCGAGGCGCCGGGCGCGCCGGGCGAGCAGGGCCGGCCGTCCTCGCCGCGCACGCCCATGTGGGGAAGGGGCCCGCGCGCACAGGGCCAGGGCGGCTACGTCGCGCTGCGCGACAGCGCCGAGCGCGCGCCGAGCCCGCGGGGCGCGTCCCACACCCCGCGCGAGACAATGGCTCAAAGCCCGCGGCCGGCCGGCGGGCCGGGGGGGTTAGGCTCTCGGGGAGAGCAGCCTACGGGCGGAGACCCCAAGCGCGCGTCGGGCGAGGGCACCATCTGGTCGCTCTCCCCGCGGGGCGGCGGCGACGGCGGCGGAGGAGGGGGGGGGGAGCCCGAAGAGGACGACGCCTCGCGCCCGGCGACCCCGCGGGCCGAGGCGGCGCCCGCGC
>Ga0115567_10002235_pt1 | contig 19119 bp, 21 predicted proteins | sample COGITO_mtgs_1204_2_FD_88679 | JGI IMG/M metagenome (GOLD analysis project Ga0115567, IMG submission 88679) | Pelagic marine microbial communities from North Sea - COGITO_mtgs_120412 | ecosystem: Environmental > Aquatic > Marine > Epipelagic | place: Germany:Helgoland, sampling site Kabeltonne... | reverse complement strand
GCTATCCGCCCAGACGTCCGAGGCCGTGTTTTCCTTCGAGACTACCGCGCTCAGCATCCGCCCGTCCGCGTGGGATGCGCTGGCCACGGCGCATCCCCGGATGAAGCCGAACCGCCGGTCGATTGAGATATGGGATTTGTAGCCGAACACCGGCTGCGCGATCTGCGGCAGCGGCATGCCGTCGGCGCGATAGCGTATCTTGCCGCCAATCTTGAGGGTCCAACGCGCGCTGGTGTCCTTCTGGGCGGCTTTGGCTGGCTGGTCCGGCCATATCTCGGTGGCGGTCTTGCCCTCTTTGATCGCCTCGCGCTCACCCTCGGTGTTGCGCTGCTTGGGAGCGGGGACCAGCGAGGCATCCACGATCTGACCAGACATCGGAAGATAGCCCTTCTTGTGCAATTGCCAGTCGAAGGCTTTCATCACCCGCTTGAGCCCGCCGCTCTCGGTCAGTCGGTTTCGAAACAGCCGGATCGTGTTCTCGTCCGGTGTCTTCTGCCCGAGATCGAAACCCGCAAACCGCATCCAGGACAACCGGTCCTGCAGCATGAACTCGGTGCGGGCGTCCGACAGGTTGTGCTGCGTCTGCAGGATCAGCACCTTGAACATCGCGACGGGGTCGTAAGGTGGCCTGCCACCCTTACGACCATCGCCGTAGCCCAGTCCCTCAAGCAGCCACGGTCGGAAATACTCGAAATCCACCGCCGCCTCGAGTGCTTCCAACGGGTCACCCACCTCGGACAACCGCTCCAGATGCTCCGAAAGCCCGAAAAGACTGCGCTGATCCATGACATCCCTCCCTGTCCATCAGAGCCAGGGAATCATGAAAACCCCTCAGGGCGAAGGGTTAATGCGGGTGTCCAGCTGCATCTGCGCCAATGGCTGCTAGCAGTATCGGGGGCTGAAAAACGGTGGTTATCGCCGGTGACAGAAGCCTATAAGTTTTGGCACATTCGGAGCTGCAGACAAAGCTTGAAACGTCCTTAGAGTATCGACACGATGCCGGTGCGGCTGGAAACAGCGTCATTTCATAACGCTTGGGTAAATGGCTCTGATAACTGCGTTGGGCTATATTGGTAAAGCGACCCTAAGACGCCACCTGGGTTTGGGGACCAAGGCGCAGTTTGCATACTCAATACTGCGCAGTCAGATTACTGTGTTCGAGGATTCGCTTTCGCTTGTAATTTTCAAATGAAGCATGACAAGCCACAAAAAACTGTCGTTTCCATTGTTACTTCTATGCTCTTGATAACAAAAGCGCACATCACCGGGTGCGGCAGAACTGTGAGTGCTACCCGTTAGGCTTCGGCCGTCTTGGATAAGTGATCTATGAGCCCCTCTTCATCTCCAACTAGACCAGCATCTATGAGCCATTCAAGATTGTTTAAGGCATCTTCCTTACCAGCTTTAGACACCTCAACAATGAGACTTGCCTCTCTTTCGAAGCGTGCAATTGTTAGTTAAATTTTAACTCGTACAACCTCGGCGCATAAGTTCCCAAATATTGCCACCAGTCCAGCAACAAGCGCGGTCATCACTGGAACAAATACTGGAAAATTAATGTGTCTCCACCAAGGATTCTTGCGTTGCTCTGATTCAATTTGCTGTTTGAGCAATTCCAGTCGGACCTTGCGAGTTTCGCGACTTAACTCTTCAGGTGTCATTCCATTTTCGGCCACGTACATTGCATAGCACGGGTTACTCATGCAATGAAAATGGCGCTTTGCAACCCCTTGCCTCTGATCGCAGGTTGCAGTCGTTCCAATAACCTCCTGTCAGAACTTACTCGCCAAAAAATGGTCGATTTCGCCGATGATAAAAGCGGTTGAGTTTTGGCCGTTAAGCTCCGAGAGAGTAACTATACTGATTGACCATCTTGTTTCGAGTGAGCTGCACTATTAATCTGCAGCAAAAAATCCGCAGGTGTTGAAACAGGGCTCCCCGCCACTCTCACCCACGCAGATGACCTGACAAGTTTGGATATCTTCTTTGTCGCCATGGATGCGAGGAAGGATGTATAGACCCTCCACCTGTCCAGGCAGGCTCAGGCCTGATCTGCCTTCGATGATCTCCTGCAGGCGATTAGGATCCTCAATTCCTTGCATGAGGGTATCCAGCTCAATCTGGAAGGGTTCGCTTCTATAGGTGATCGTGTCTTCCCCGAATCCGGGCGGAAGCGTCTGCGCTACAGCATCACCAGAGATCACTAGGGATGCTGCCACTAGGCTACTTCCGGTCAAGGTAAGAGCTAGCCGTCTGAGCTTCCATTCTTCCATTGGTAGTATTCCTTTATGGCTGTTTGTAATTCACCGATGAACGCTGCTATGGCACGACAACCGAATTCCTCCGACCGCTCCTTCCTTGAGTATTCGACAGTGTAGAAGATCGTGCAGACACCACTGGGCAAGGCCTCCCGCAGTGTGCTGTTCGAGACGCGAGAGATCAACTCCGGGTCTTCCTCAGAGTAAAACAGGATTCTCCCCAAGTGGCTCAGCGTATCATCTCGATATTGGTGTATGTAACGAAACTCGTCTACATTGATAGATGGCACGGGTGAGATTGTTCCGCTGCCGTCAAGACGCAGCGCCCGGCGGGCTTCCAAGCTCAATAGCTCCATCTGGACTGAGCGGCCCGGCGGGATTTCCTGTTCTATCAGATCGAAGCTTCGGATAATCTGTTGGTCCGGGACAAGATCATCGCCCTCAATGGCCGGAAGTTTTATCTCGACCTCATATCGTGTCAGGAAAACTGAGCGCCCAGCATCGTTTCGGATACGTGCAGAGCGTTCAGTGCGGAAAGATTCGACTACAATCGCGGGCTTAAAGAAAATAGCGCTCAAAATCCGCCGCGCGGGATCGGCAACGAAGACAGCGCCAGAGAAAAAAACGCCGATGATCGTAGCTATTGTCAGGAGCACTTTGCCGTATTCAAACACACGACTATCATGCCGATCACACTCTGTGCAGATCGAAGCGTCTTTAGGCATCGGCTTGCAGCACCAACGACAGTGGGCGTTAACCGGCATTGACGACCCCTTCCTTGAAAAAGCTCTGCCTCAACTCTGACAACATCACAAGACAGGCAAAAAGTACAACAGCTAAGGTCAGCGGCATAAGCCGATGAAACATGGAAAAAAACAAGGAAATACTTATCGACCTTGTATCAGCTCGTCTCGTCGCCGCGTAATGCAGGACAGAACCCCCTGCCAGAACTTATGGGCCTAAGCCTGCCTGCAAGCTCGGGAAAATGCGGTGTTGCATCCATGACCGGCTCAGCCAAACGCGACCGCACGATCCGGTGCACATGATCGGGTGGTGTGGCAAGCGGATCAGTCTCACGACCCAGCGCTCGGTTGAGCTGGATCGGCGGATTAGATGGCAGTATGCTAATTCGTTAAAGGAAGGCCAGAATAAACTGAAGGCTAAGTATCAGGCCCATAAAGGTCGTCAGGGTTCGAGTTTCATTTCTGCCTCACGCAGTTCTTGCCTTATCCAGTTCACGAGTTTGTCTCCACCAGAAATTCGGGCATCCGTCATAACGGTGCTGACGGCATTCATTATTCTAATAACCGCACTGTTGAATTCGTTATCCATCGCCAATCGCTTCGGTTGCATCAGATTGCGGCTTGATATCTTTGTGATACGTTCACATGCAGAAGGATGCACTTCGGCATCCGTAACGGCGCTCTCAGCCGTGTCTGCGAATGCACTCAGTATCTCAAGGGACAGCAACATCAGCGATGCCCCTGCACCTGTGCGCGTATATGGGTTCGAAAGTAGCGGAAACGGTTCGAACTCAAGCTGCTCACAGACTTTCACGGCAAATGCATCAGCCTGGAACTCCTGCGTCTTGGGATCGTCATCGACACTGCGATGGCTCAAGACATGGTGACCAAACTCGTGAGCAATGGTGTAATACTCCATCGCCCAAGCGACTTGTTCAAACAGGTGAAATTCCGTCGGTGATGACGGGCGATAGGGTACAAGAACGTGCGTGCCGGTCCCGGAGTAGGAAACGAAAATCTGAAACCAATAAAGGACGAGGGTCGGGTCTCTGAGTAGCAGTTTGCGATCGTCTTTCGGGCTCGAAGCAGTAGAGGTCCAATGCGCGATATCGGCGTAAAGTGTTCGAGTATAGGCCCGTGCCACAAGTCCGCACCACCTGAAGAGGAATGAACTGACCGAGAGAATACCCTGATCCGTCATGATCACGTTTGTGAGTGACGCGGAAACGCCTGCCACCGGATCAATCGCGATCTCGACCTTTTCGTGAGATATGTCTCCTGTTTCAGAAATCGCCTGTCGAACGCGGTCAGAAAGGTGCTTCAATCTGTATTCTAGGCCAGGCCCAACTCCAGGACTGTTGGCATTCTCCAACTCCCCGTGGAGGCGATCCGCAGCATTGCGCAGTTCAATTTCGGCTTCCGACCAGCCAGAATCTCTCAGCGCTTTGATGGTCAACTCTCGCTGTGCAGCCTCACCTTCTTCATCGGGCTCGTGCATCGTCGCATTGAGGTCCGCTGCCGCCCTTGCAAATATCTGTTCCCAGAGATCGCGCGCAGCTTCATTGCGGTGCTTCATTCGAGGACACTCAAGACCTCGGTGCCTCTCTTGACTACAACGCGCCTCACATGGTCGCGGATATCAGCAACCGAATGATCAACGGCCAATTCGACCACACGCTCTCGACGACTTCGTCGTTCCCGCCAGTGAGCGTACGGATAATCTGAAATGCGGGCGAAAATCGTTTCGTCGCGCGGATGCGGCATGGGCTTGGTGCAACCGCTGTTGATAGGACAAAACCAAATCGCATTCCTATGCGCTTCGATTAGCGATCGTGTATCGACTTCAAGAACATCGTGCTCTTGGTCTCGGTAGGCTTTCGCATTTGTCAGCTTGTGAAGGCGATCCTCTGAAAGCCAAAAGAAAGCTTTAGCGTTCAGCAATTCATACCAATCCGTTGGAGAGAGGTGTTCGGGCAAGGCCCGTCTAAGCCCCCCGTCGCTCATCGGAATTTGGTCACGCACGACGGCGCGCGGTAGGTCATCGCCAATAACCTCAACACTTTCCGGGCGATGTTTGCTTTCGATCTCAGTACGCTTTGGAGGCTCGACAGAGTAATGGTCCAAAAGTGCGCTGGTACTCAGCAGACCATATTGCTTGATCGACTCCCATGAGCCTCGTTCTGCCATGTGATATAGCGTCGGGCAGTTCGCGATCAATTCTTCAAGTTCCGCTTCGTTCACCACGCTCTCCGATCAATGACGTTGCGCCAGTTGAAATCTGTCGACAGCAGCGAAACCGGCCGACCTGATATTCTCTCGATCTCTTCGACGAAACTGATTGTGTTTTCAGAAAGCTGCTCAAAGCGAAATGCCTTTCGGTTTTTCACATTAAAATAATCTACAAAAGTCAGCGCGATGTCTGTCGGCCCATTGAGCTGAACGGAGTCGCGAAACTGAAGCCAGTCGAACTCCGCGATCCGTCGCGGCCTGTCGGTGGTGGTCGTGCGCTCGGTCTTCTCAAGTTCCTCCAGCGGAATACCACTTCGCCGATGGATTTCCGCCATATCGACCTCATGAGCCATCGGACCGGAGGGGCCGCCGACCCGGATCGGATAGGTACGACAAACCATGATGACCTTCCGGACGTTTGACGGCGCAATTCCAGCATCGGCGAGACAACCGGACACGGTCGTATCTCTAGTCGTGACATGGGGATAGTCGCCGTGGTGAAGGCTCAGGCCAGTGCCCTGCGTGCCCTCCAGCAGGATGCGCTGACCCGCCACCATCGCGTCTGCCAAGATCTGACGAGCGCTTCCCAGATAAGGTTGAAGGACTTCACAGTCGCGGGCAAGGAACGCTGCCTTCTCGTCTTTGTAATCCGACCGACCAGTCATTTTTCGGGCAGAAGCAACGCCGACGCCTTGTGCCGTCGAGCTGATGCTGCCGAACCGCTTTTCTTCCTCTTTCCGATCCTCGTCGGTGATGATCATCGCGCGCGGGTCGATGGTAAGTCTGGCGGAGTCAATCTTGTGCTCGGCGATCTCTTCGAGGAGCTTCTTGGGGTAGATCACCGCACCTGGACCAAGGAGTAACTTCGCATTGGGGGCGCGCTGCGTTCCCGAAGGCAGGTGATAGTATTTTTCCGGCTTGGGCTCAGCATAAACTTGGTGGCCCGCGTTTGGTCCGCCGACACGCACCAGGAGGTCATACTCCGGCGCGATGTGACCAACTATGTTCCCCTTACCTTCACTTCCAAACTGGCCGCCGATGAGCACATCGACCACGGCGTCGTTAGAACGCGGATAAAGATTGAGGAGCGCAGTAGCTCGAACGAGAACCGCTTCTTCGTTGCAGCGGTCAGTCGAAACAACAATATCGGCGATGTCAGCGAGCCTCTCGATCTCCCGCTCCGTGCGGTTGCGCTTCAGCTCATCGTATGCAACCGCCTCGTCGTCCTCTCTGCTGCGCCCTTCGTACCGCTTTCGCAGTTCCTCGTCCGTGGCGGTCAGATGGATGTGATGGACCTCGGCACCATATGCCCGTCGGATCGCCTCGATCTGACCCGGAATACGGACAGAATCGACGACGTAGAGGCCTTTTGGGGTTTGCCCCGTCGCATACGTGTCGATCGAACGCTGGAGGGCTTCGCCGACCCATGCGCCGCCGTCCTTCCTGTCGAGCCTCTGTCCCGCCAGCTGCAACGCTTTGCGTTCCGACTTGGTCTTGGGCGCCTTCTTTAGAATAAGTTCGCGCGTCTTGATGATCTTCGCGCCATGCCTTTCCTTGAGCATTCGCACCAGAGCCGACTTGCCGGAGCAGATGGGTCCGGAAAGCAGAACGACACGAAGATTTACGCTCGCGCCCCCCAATTAGAACAACTCGAGCTGCGCGCGCTTCGGCGGGGCATCATAGACAGTTACAAACAAACCGGCACGCACCATCACATCATCAAGCATCTCTTCTATCGTTGACCAATCGCCTCCCGCAGATCCTGTGCCGATCTTTGGCATATGAATACTTGCCCCAATGGATGAGGCATGATCGGCAACTTGTTCAAGGCAGGTTCGTAGTTCTGCATATCTTATGCGGGGAAAAAGTGAGGGACCGAAGCCTTCCTGTCCAATCAGACTTGCGATGATCAGATCGTCGCTGGCCTCCGAAAAAATCACTCGGCCCAAACGTTCGGCTTGGGGAATCTGCATGACTTTGTCCGAATAGGCTATTTCCGCATCCGGAAAACGTTTTGCAATCTTGCGCGCAACTCCTCCGCCCCATTTGATCGCCTTGTCGTTGACCAGCTGACAGATGATCTTTTTGCCGCCGTTGCGGGGCTCAAGGACATTCCCGTGAAGCAGACGTATAGGACGATGGTTTTCTTGGCCTTGGTCAAACCTGACCAGGCCGGCCACTCTGGGGTAAACGCTTCCTGGATAAGCCGTCAGACCTACACACTCGATCTGGATCGGCTTATCCATCACCCAGCATTCAACTGAACGGTCTGTATGACCGATCGCTGTGCAGCGATGCACAATGCTCTCGTCGGGAATGGCCATCCCTGATAGGCGAATCTTCGGTGCGGTCGGCGAGCCGATGAAATAGTCGATCCTGTAATGGCGCGTCCCATTCTCTGAGACCGTGGGCGACGAAACGAAGATTCCGATGGGCTGACTGGATATCTTGGCCAATCGAATGAGAAAGGCTTCAGCCGATACATCATAGTCTCGACGCTGACGCATCAAGTCCTCGATTGGAGGAATGTCTGTTGCAGCTGATAGACTACCGATTGGAAGCACAAATTCCGAAGCGGCCAGATTGCACAACATCTCCAGCTGCCAATCGTCGGGCGTCGTATCGCCACCTCGATTGCGAACTTGTTCTGGCCAGTCGGGGAACAGAAGATGCGCAATTTCATGGGCGATTGAGAACCGCACTCGCTCTCGCGGCTGCTGCGGGTTGAATTCAATTCTCGGCCCACTCGCGGTTGCGACCAGTCGTGCGTCAGCTACACTCGAGTTCGCGACGGCCTGCACTCCTAACATTTCGGCAATTCTGAGGGGGTTAAAAGGTGGTCCCTCCCAGCCTTTCTCCCGCGCCCTTAGAACGAGCTCTCTCGCCGCATACTGAATTGCATCAATTGGATCCACGTTCTTTGCAAACGCTTTAACTGACTTATTAGTCCAATAGATTCGCTGTGTCTCCAACATGGCATGTGCATACAGTATGATACGCTGGTCAACAATCTGCGTCGGCAGTGGACATCCGTTCTGTTTCGGTAACTGCCATTGACATACGGTGAACATCAAGCAACTTTGGCGACCCGGTTCGTCTTACGAGTGCTTGCACCTGCAATGAACAACCGCTTTCCACCCAACCCAACTTGAGCAACCTCAGAACGCCGAGAGTGTAGGTCACTTCTAAATAATAGTTAGTTTTGCCGCAGCCCTTAACCCAATACCTCATGTTTTGTGTTGATCGAACGCGTGTCGGCATAGAATTCCGCAGTGCTCTCATGGTTTGTCAGTTCTTCAGGTCGGTAGTCCCTCACCTCATCACTTTGGGGCACTGGCCCAGCTGCCAGGCGTTCCAGAACGCTCGGGTGAAGCTGGGCCTTAGGGTTTATCTCGCGTGGTTTTTTGGGCCAGTTGATAATCTTTGTGCGCAGTTGAAACATAATATCTTCGCGGTGTTGCAGACCTTTAGGGTCGGGATGCCGGTTGAGCATCGCGTCATTTATGCAGATGGACGGCACGCACTCGCGCAGTTCGTCGATCATCCAGTCCAGTGCAATATCGCTCAGGCGGGACTCCGATTCAGGATAGCTGCCGCCAATATCGCTGTGGCAGCCAGCAAACCAGACTTGCTTGAGCCACGCAGGATTGCGGTCAGAGGTTTGTGCATATGCCGCCCCTGATCCCCACTCCACACGTGGGAAATCTGCACGCGCTTCATCAATCGCAAGTGCATGGCGGGCATGAGCTACATCCGGGTCAAGCCATCTGTCATAGTTTGTTCGATCCCAGCCCGCGAAATGTCCGGTTTTGAGGATCTCGGGCCAGTCGCGTGGATTGCTGAGCTTGAGCCGATGCTTGGGATCGGGCGACATGAACTTGTATGCGTCAAGCAGCAGCTTGAGCAGATACATGGTCAGGTATCCTGCCAAGAGTCCAAGCGGGAAGACGATCCACCACGTCCAGTCGAAATAGGCCAGAGCAAATGTGGCAGCCCAAAGTGCTGCTGCACCACCCCAGACGAGTGTTCTGACAACACGTGTCCTGAGCGACGCCACCGTGTCAAAAACGCCGATAAAGGTTGGTTGGACATTGCCCTGGACATTTTCGCAATCAACAGGGGTGCTTCCGTATTTTACGCGGAACCGCCTGCCGAGCTCCTCACGATTTGAATAGAAGGGTTCGCGGCCTCTCGGCTTCCCCGCGCCGTGGCTATAGACGAACTTGACTGCATCCGTGGCGATCTTGCGTAGGGGTTTGCCGTGACGAGGCACGGGTTTTCCATCAGGCATTTTGGTTGGCACACCACATAGGTTCATAACATTTGCGAGCGCCCGGACCGTGTATGCCCCTCGTGAAAACCCGAACAGCAGAACTTTGTCGCCGGGTTCGTAATAGGCAATGATCTGTTCATAGCAATCGATGATATTATGATCGATGCCAGTACCGACCGCGCTTTCGAGTAGGGGCTTGATCCGCCGAAACGCGCCACTGCTTTCACTGGTGCCGAGACCCGCATCATAGAATGCGACTTGTTGCGCCGGACTGATCGGGGAATCTGGTCCTGGCCGCATTGCGCGATACATCTTGTAGATGTTTGAGAGGCTTTGATCTGGACGAACACCACCCATTTGACCGGTACCATCGGAAAAGATACAGATCGTCTTTGGCATCACAATCTCCCTTCAGACATACAGTACGCTCGCGCACTTCAGTCGAACATATATTATTTTCCATAACATAGTATCCGTACTTCCAATTCTTCGGCAAAAGGGCGGTTCAATTATCTTAGAAAGCCAGTTTATCATCCGCCCAGCGAAAAGCGGCTGGCAGGCGCACAACCGTCAATCACACATATTGCTGCGTCATCGCCAGTGCTGTCTGTTCTGACAGGTATACACACTGAACCGCCCTCAAGGAGCGGTATGCAGTGCAGCTATCCCATTGCGCCTGCCAACTTCGTCGGCGAACCGCCCATCACTTCGTGCGCAAGCGCCAACGCCTCAAACAAGACCATTCCACGAGGCTCAAAATCAAAAATGCGTCGTTTCTGAGCAGGTAGGTATCCGGTGATCTCGGGATGCAGTGTCGCCAGCCACTCCGCCTCTTCATATTTGGATTGGAACGTTCGTGGTCGCGATACAGACACGTCAAGAACGGTGTTGTGGCTGGCGAGCTCCGCCAATGACGAGATCAGGGCTCTGCTGCGCGCGCCCTTGCGACAGCCTGCAGCAAAATCCTCTGTCACGACGATATCTGGCTTGAGCCCGTTAATCAGGCCCTGCGCAAACCCGACGAGATCATTGTCGCGTTTCGCAGCCTTTACCGTGATGCCCCAATCCTGCAATTGACCGTCATGCAGGAACACATAGCCGACTTTGCCAGATGCGACGGCAATCGCCAGGACGCTAAGCGTTGCCATGATCAAGTTGGTTCGCCAGGCGCTTTTTCAGCCGTGAGAGCGAACTGGCACGGTTAAAGGTGTGGGCGGTTGATTTGCCCAGATCAGGCAATCTCTGCAGTCGCTCTTTCAGCACCTGCTGGCGTTCCGCCAGCAGTTCACCGAACAAGCTTTCAAATGACCGGCCATAGATCAGCGACAACTCGATAATCTGCTCAAGACTTGGCCTGCGATGGCCCTTCTCTAGCTCAGACACAAATGATTGGTGACTGGACAGGAGATGCGCAGCATCCCCTTGGGTATAGCCCGCTTTCCTGCGTGCAAGGCGCAGGTCGAGGGCGAATTGGGTACTCATAGACTTTTTGTTATTGGATAAACGTCTAGAGCCTCAGTCTATGGTTTGTGCGCACGACGCCCTAGCAGGCAGGGTATCGTGCAACATGATGCGGTGAGTGGGGAAGGATGAACGGACGCACATTTGGCGACAATCGGGACGCTGGTGTCCAGAATACTGGCCGTATTCTGGCGACAAACGCCCGTTTGGCACGTGAGTTCGCCCCTGCGGTCATTGCAGATCGGCGGTGCAACAGAGTGACTGATGCATACAACGACAAGCGAAGCGGCTGACTCCACCCTGAGCTGTCTAAGACTTGACGTATTTCGGGCCGAAATCTTTCACGTTCAAATGGTTACAAAACAAAAACGCTGCCTCGAATAGGAGGCAGCGTATATTTAGAACAAGTCAAGCTGGCGGCTGGCTTGCAGATAGTCATGCCACGCCTTGCTCAACGCGGCTTGATCCAGTGCTGCGATCACAAAATCCGTGATCGCCGCTTCGTTCACCAGATCAGCCTCAGGCACAAAGATCGAGCGATAGCCGGTCTGTGTCACCGGCAATCGTTCGTCGCACCGCAACTCGATATGCCAGTATGAAGTGCGCAGCCAATTGGCCCGATACGACACCGAGATGCGGCGATCCGCCCAGATGATCGTGAAGCGCTCATAGCCTTCTGCCATCAGTATTCACTGGCGAGCATGATCGTGAGCACGCGGTGGGTGAGGCCTTCATTGGCTGGGTTCTCCGCTCCGTGCTGCATCGTCTGGTCATAATAGTCGATCTTGAAGAAGATCTTCTGACCGTCGATCTCAAACGCCCCGAAGTCATGCTCACCCCAGGGATCATTCTCAGTTGAGAAGTCTGAGAACGCCTGAGTTGCCTCAATCGTTCTGCGCAGGAAGTCATCACCAGCCTCCTTGATACCGCTGGTGACCACCACCGTGCCGTTGCCGCCAAGGGTACGGAACCGATCATTGATCTCCCTGATCCGCCGGTTTGGCAGCGCGTCAGCGGCGATCCAATCCAGTTCGGTTGCGCCCTCACACTGGTGGCAATGAGCGTGATCAAACACCTGCTCCAGTTCCCACAAACCGTATTCGCGGTTGAAGCAGGCATACGCATCTTTGGCGATCTGCTCTGAGCCACAGGTGCGGCAAAGCGGAACACTGCCAATGGTCTCAGGGGTTTTTCTGGTATTGGTACCCATCATACATCTCCTTCCGATAGGGCGCGACCAGGCGACATGCTTGATCGGACCCTCACGGAAGGCGATGCGGGTGAAGAACGGATCTGTGGTGATCATAGGCGATGGTATGATCTTGCAATAGCAGTCAGTCTATCGATCGAGACGATGGTGAAGCCGCTAGTGGGGGACTGCAGCTCGCGCGATCATCAGGCGATGCGTCCACCGCAGAAATACATTTTGGGGTTTGCCTATCACCGCTATCATCAGGCGGGAGCATTTGGCCTGACCCTCACAGACCGGCTCCAGCATTTGTACATTATCGGGCAGACCGGAACTGGGAAATCAACGTTGCTATCGAACCTCGCGTTGCAAGATGCGCGCAACGGCACCGGGTTTTGTCTGATCGACCCGCATGGCGATGTGGCACACAACCTGCATCAGACAATCACCGCCCCGCATCTGTATTGGGACGTTGCGGACCCAAGCTGCGCGCTTGGATACAACCCGCTGACGAAGGTGGCAGCAGCACACCGTCCGCTCGTGGCTTCCGGTCTGATCGAGACGCTCAAAAAACAGTGGCCGGATGCCTGGGGTGCGCGGATGGAACATATCCTGCGCTTCGCGATTCTGGCGCTGCTGGAGCAACCAACCGCCGATCTGCGCGATATCCTCAAGCTCCTCACCTATAAAGGCTTTCGGCGACAGGTGATCGAGCGGATCAGCGATCCCCAGGTGCAGTTCTTCTGGAAGGTGGAGTTTCCAGCCATGAACTACCAAGGCAGCGCCGATGGGGTGGCCCCGATTGCCAACAAGCTGGGGGCGTTTTTAGCGCACCCGGCGGTGCGGACTGCGCTGTGTGAACCGAGGAAACGGCTGCGGTTTCGACAGTTGATGGACACTGGGCAGATATTGATCGTGAACCTGGCCAAAGGAAGGTTGGGGGCGGACATTACGAACATCCTCGGCGGTTTGATCAGCTCAACCTTCATGCTGGCTGCAACCACGCGCCACGGTTTGCCAGAGATCGCGCGTCAGCCGTTCTTTCTCTATGTTGATGAGTTCCCGAACCTCACCACCAAATCCTTCGCCGAGATGCTCTCTGAAGCCCGCAAATATGGCCTTGGCTTGGTGCTTGCGCACCAGCATCTGTCCCAGATCAACACAGATGTGTCTGATGCGATCTTTGGGAACGTTGGCAACCTAGTGACTTTTCGGGTGGGGCCGAAGGATGCGCCATTTCTGCAGCGGATGATGACGCCATTTGATACACATGATCTGCAAAATCAGCCCAATCATCGCGCCGCCGTGCAGGTGATGTATCAGGGTGAACGCCTCGCGCCGTTTACCGCGTCGATGTATCCACCGTATCGAGGTTGGGGATGACTTGGCTGCTAGTGATCCTGGCTCAATTTCTTATCATGTGAGCGTGAACCCATACGATCCAGTTGATCCCAAAAGCATGCCTGATGGGGCGCTCGAAGAGTATTTATTGCTGTGCCAGGAAATGTATCAGGAGATGGAGCGCAGCGGCCACTGGCCTTGGCCTGACTCGCTTAATTCGGAGAATTTGCTAGAGTCAGACGATACCTAACCTATGAGCACCAAAACCTGTTTTGCGTATACCAGAGTATCGACCGTCAAACAGGGTGACGGCGTTTCGCTAGAAGCGCAGCGCGAAGCGATCGCCATATTTGCGGAGCGGAATAACCTCACCATCATCGAATGGTTCGAAGAAAAAGAAACTGCCGCCAAACGCGGACGCCCGATCTTCGACGCTGTCGTTCGATCTTTGCAGGCAGGTGCTGCCGCCGGTCTTGTGGTGCACAAAATCGACCGCTCCGCCCGCAATTTTGCAGACTGGGCACGGATAGGTGACCTAGTGGATTGCGGCATTGACGTTCACTTTGCCCATGAAAGTCTGGATTTGCGGTCTCGAGGCGGGCGCTTGACCGCTGATATTCAAGCGGTGATCGCAGCTGATTATGTTCGGAATTTGCGTGAAGAATGCATCAAGGGGATGGAGGGGCGGCTGAAACAAGGATTGTTCCCGTGGGCCGCTCCAATTGGCTATCTTGATCAAGGTGGTGGAAAACCCAAAATTCCCGATCCAGTGCGCGCTCCGCTCGTCCGCCAGACCTTCGAGCTTTATGCCTCAGGGCAGTACTCATTCAAAAGCCTGTTGACTGAGATGCAAGGCCGTGGCCTCACCAACCGTCATAACAAGCCGATCACCAAAGGCTGCTTTGAAAACATGATCAGCAACCCCTTTTATACGGGCGTGGTTTTGTTGAAACGGACGCGACGGCGCTATGTGGGTCAGCACGAACCGTTGATCTCCCGAGCACTGTTCGATCAAGTGCAAGATCTGAAATCCGGCAAGCAGATCAAAAAATCCACGCTTCGCAATCACGCCTATCGACAGCTCATACGTTGCGAAAATTGTGATCGATCTCTGATCGGTGAAAGACAGAAGGCCCACGTATACTACCGCTGTCATACTCAAGGATGCGCCAAAACCAGTATCCGAGAGGATGCGTTTGAGCAGGCCATCGCCCAGGAGCTACTGCGCTGGCGGCTTAGCCCTGCCGATCAAAATCGCCTGCAGATCAAGATGCAGCATTGGCTATCGCAGCGCACGATTGCTGCAGACAAGAAAAGCACTGAGCTGCAGCTTGCGAATGTGGCAACTCGGTTGGACCGTTTAACCGACGCCCTTCTGGACCAATTGATCGACAAGGCGACGTTTCAAGAGCGAAAGGCGTCCCTGCTTGAGGAGCAGAAGAAACTTGAGAATGTGCTCGCTGAGGCGGGCAATATTGACGGCAGCCGAGCCCTGGCAGAGAAATACCTCGAACTGACCAAAAGCCTTATTTTGAGCCATGGATTGGCAAAACGTGCGCAAAAGGCGCGACTGGTCAAAATCGTGATGTCGAACTGCTCGATAGCGGGCAAAAAGCTTTCTCTGCAGCCATATAATTGGCTTTGCGATGTGGAAACTACGCTACACACCCTGTGCGGTGCCCCAGACCAAGACAGAACTCGAACTTTTGATAAGATCAAAACCTCTTTGTCAGAGGTCAACGCCATTTAAACTGAACCAAAAGAAAGCACTTAAAATTGCGGTCATCGTTACATACCAAAAGGCTATTAGAGGGAAATATTGAAATTAGAGATATTGCAGTCGCCGTTGAAAGTCTCAGGCTTTCTCTGAGAAGGCCTCTAGCTCTTCCAATACTGCATTCAGAAGTAGTCTCTTTTTGAAACCACAATAATTTGTCTTTGAGACGTCAAGCCTTCCGGTCTCCGAAAACTTGTTCGAAGGAGCACCACCACCACAATGGTTGAAATATCTACAGTCTTCCTTACATTTCGCGACTCCTTGTGATACTTCGGAGGTCAAACGTTGGATCACGTCATTTGACACGATTTCTTCAAGACTAGACCCATGAATATTAGGCAGATGATATTTAGCGCGAAAAGCGGTATCCGTGATTAATTCAGGCGAGAATATAGATATCCTTCCAGTGTAGTCTATGTTGATGATATTAAAGGGTTCGACTTCAGAATTCATAATATGCCCAGATGATGATATTGATTTTCTTGCGTCGTCTATTTCTCGAAATGAGATGTCCATATCTCTACTCTTTTCAGCGAGTGTTCGGATAAAATTCATATAGTGGAACTCGGTTTGCGAAGAGTATAGCTCGCTGAACTTGTGGGCGCCCTCAATCTCCTCAATATTCAGACCGAACCGCTTTGCACCTGAAGCTGCGCAAAATTCGAGAAATTCGTGTGGATTCTGTAATATGCTCGGTGATATGACTGAAATAATGGGTGTTTCTAATCCACTGCCTTGAGCAAGTTTTAGGCCATGCATTGAGGCGTCGAAACTACCTGAGCCATTTCTGTATTTGCGACGTTGGTCATGGTACCAACCAGGACCATCAATACTAAATGAAATTATCGATTCACTTCTGATCAAAAAGTCACACCATTTTTCGGTGATCAATGTCCCGTTTGTTTGAAAGCCAAAACAAATTTTTGTTTTTTCTTTAAAGACATCCCTTGCAACCAAGAGCATCTCTTCATAGTAATCAACCCCTAAAGCTGTAGGTTCACCTGCGTGCCAAACTATATTTAGTCGCTCTGGTAAATGCGAGGCAGAAGAGATAAAATCACACACCTCTCGAAATAAATTTGTGGACATCTTTTTAGAATTAATTCTATCTGGAAGGTAGCAGTAGCTACAATCTAGATTGCAAAAAGGTGTAGACTGTACTACTAAAAGCTTTAAATTTCTAAGATCCATTCCGTGAAATCCTCATAGTTACTGTATGGTCTCTAAGCAGCTTTGGTGAAGTGCCATCGTGCGCGAAAAGATCAGTTCGGGCCAAGTAGTATGCCCCAGGAGGCATGGCCAAGCGATAGATTTCTACACCTGGCTGTAAAAGCTGCTCTACAATATTTACACTCCTAGAATTTGAATATTCATTCTCATCGTATAAAATAGAGGTAAAAACAAAATATCTTAATCCGTATCCAATATTAATAAGTATTCTATGGTTACAGTTCGCGCGTCCATCAGAAGTTAGTTCGAATCGATCAAAGTGAACTCCAACAGGGCGTCTGTGTCGATTGTCAAAGGTCGTTGGAATATTTCCCTCTGCACATGACAAATATATAGGATCCGTTCGCTCACCAAATGCGATTGAAGTGGCTCGGATGATCTCATCGGAAACACAATTTCTTAGCTGGCAATTAAAAAAATAGCCATGGCCATCAAATAATGAAATCTTTCTGCGAAGCGTACTTAAGCTCGAATAGGCTATAGTTTGATAACTTAAATACGAACTATCGAGCTTGATACTGCTTCTAGAAGTGCGTACCCAGCCAACGTCAGGCATATTGCATTTGAGCAGGTGAGCTTTAATCTCAGCTGAGGTTAAATTGCATTCAAGTTTTTCAAGCCACGCTGCTTCAAGCGACCGAGCCTTCAAGGCTGCCCAAACTTGTTCCAATTTTGAAAACTACCAAAGTCGCCCCAGTTTTCCCATGCACGCACACCAGCTGGTCTTCGAGCATCGCTCGAGACTTCCTTTAGTTTGTCACAGCGAGAGGCGAATTCGGCATCCTGCAACGTGTTTGTGCTCCACGGATCTGCCTGTTCACTTCGATCAGTCATTTTCTTGCACCTTAGTTGCTATGTAAACGTGCCGTAAGCAATTCGAACACAATTTTTGGACAAATGTCAAAAACTCTTCCTGATCGACCGCGTCCTTTTTGTCATCTGATTGCTTTCCGTTTTTTGGGTGCAAGAGTATCCCAAACTCTGCACCGGGCCCTTCTAAGATACAGGTAGCCACTGAAAAGTCAGTATAACTTTCAATTTCAGCTTGGTATTTTTTTATAGTTTTGATATCTCTACAAGCCACTCGAATTAATCCATACATATATTATATCTTATCATAATATTTTTACTTTTAATACGGTGCATTGGTCCAGAGTTTTATTATCTCCGTTTAAGCATTTTGGTTGAGATTATCCTGACTCTTGAAATCTTAACGTCAAGTAATGGGACCAGTCAGAGAGGAGAAGCCGACGCTGTGCCTGCCGCTCCCCCCGTTGATAAGCCCCCACCACACCCTTATCCACCACATGCCCTAGGCAGGCCTCCTTAACCTCAAACGGCGCATCAGTGCATTCCTCCGCCCATGAGCGGAATGTAGCGCGAAAGCCATGTGGCCTCGCCTCATAACCCTCACGCTCCATGAATCGACTCATTGTCGCGTCTGAGAGCGGCTTCCCCCTAGCCGACGGAAAGAGCAGGTTTGATCCCTCAAATTTGTGTGCCTCCTCAATACAACGCAGTGCCTCGTCGGTCAGGGGGATCTTGTGCTCGCGGTTTGTCTTGGTACGTTCTGTCGGAATAACCAACACGTTGCCCTCAATCTCATCATGCGTGGCAAAGCGCACCTCACCGGTACGTGCAGCGGTGAGCATGAGAAAGCGCAGTACATAGCAAGACTGGTGCGAAAGTGTGCCGAGCCATTGATAAAAGGCTGGAGCCTCCTGGTAGGGGATGGATGGCACATGTTTAGTTTCGTGACGCTGTTTGCCGAGGAGCGCCCTGGCTTTCATCGTGGCTTGGAGGTCCACCTCAAGTCCGAGCGCAGCCGCGTGCTTGAGGGTCAGACCGAGGCGGTTCATCGCTTTGCGCGCGGTATCCGCCTTGGTGTGCCAGATAGGCTCCAAGGTGCGTTTTAAAACGTGCTGATCCACATCCTCAACCGGTAAACTGCCAATCTTCGGCAACACGTGGATGGAGAGCGGAGAGAGCCAGCGTCCAGCTATGCCGTCACCCTTGAGTTCGGCCTGTCTCGATTCGAAGCAGCCTTCCACAGCTTCCTTGAGGGTGAGCCTCTTAGAGGCCAGCTTCACTTTCTGCCTGAGCGCCACCGGATCGTCACCGTCTCGCACGCGGGCACGGGCCTCTAGCGCCTTAGAGCGCGCATCCGCTATAGAAACCTCAGGCCACGGGCCGAGACCCATCTCACGCCGCCGCCCGGATACGGACATACGCAGCACCCATTTGCCCGCCAGCTTCGAGCGCTTTACCAACCACAGCCCCTGGCCATCTGCATACTTGCCAGCGTCCAAGCTCTTGGCCTTCATCGGGTTGAGCGTGTTGTATATCACCTGCAGTCCACCCTTTTCAGCCCCCCGTTTAGTCCACCTTTCAAGGTGCGAAAGGTGGACTAGCCATGTTCAGCTATGTTTCGGAACGCTCGTATCATACTGTATATAAAACAATAAATTGAGATGCGTTGAGAAGCAATGAGAAGGTAGTTCAATGCCGCCCCCGGGCACCATTTATTTGCTTTCTATCGTTAGATCCGCGCTTAAGTGTGCCGACGCCATTGTTCGTGCATTTCGCAGGTCATTTCCGTCGGCGCGAACGGCGGCCTC
>Ga0115567_10002231_pt1 | contig 19138 bp, 17 predicted proteins | sample COGITO_mtgs_1204_2_FD_88679 | JGI IMG/M metagenome (GOLD analysis project Ga0115567, IMG submission 88679) | Pelagic marine microbial communities from North Sea - COGITO_mtgs_120412 | ecosystem: Environmental > Aquatic > Marine > Epipelagic | place: Germany:Helgoland, sampling site Kabeltonne... | reverse complement strand
CGATTAGGAATTGTTTGTTGACGCCCAATAGAATGGGAGATAACTTTGCGTAAGTGCTTCTAACACATGGAAGTACAGACTCGGCTGACCGAAGTCGGGGGATACTAGGTGGTTAAGAGTGAGTTGATTATGCTATCGTCGTTGAATTGGGTGACTTACGCCTGTTTATAGACTAAAGCCCAGCAGCTTTTCTTTTACCCTGATTGAATTGCTGGTGGTAATCGCCGTAATCGCGATTCTGGTGGCCATTCTGCTGCCCGCGCTGTCGCGATCTAAAGTAGACGCTTTGCGCGTCACGTGTTTGGGCAACCAGCATCATCTGCAAATGGCTTACGCCATGTACACAGATGACAACGACGGGTGGTTCGTCTCGTCCAATACCGGTCGCAGTCCGCGGTGGGTGGGGAATGGCGATAGCGCGGCAGCCAACGAAAACGGACTCCTCTATTCCTATGTACAATCAAGCGCGGCCTACCACTGCCCGCTAGACACCATCAATGAGTTCCGCTCGTACTCGATCAATAGTCGTTTTAACGGCGAGCTCGACCCGCATAAACGCCTAGGCGCTGTCGCGAGGGCTCACGACCAACTGTTCATCTTCATCGAAGAGGCCGACCCACGTGGTTACAATATGAACTCATTCTTCGTGAGGGAAGGTGGCTTCTCGACGTATAGATCTGGGGACTGGATTGGCGATTTCCATCGCCAGAAGTTTAACCTGACCTTCCTAGATGGTCATGCGGAATCGTGGCAGTTGCAGTCAGTAGAGTCGCAGGCCGCATCGGGCGCAATTGGCATGCGCATAGCCGCGTCAAATCCAGATCTCGTTAGATTGGTGAATGCCTCAGACTTTCAGGAGCCTTGAACGCGCGGTTCGACGTTTTTGGGAAAGGACGCTCGGGCAGCTCTGGGAGTCGCCTCAGAGGCAGAGCCGGGGATTCGCTCGATGACTTAGGTTCTGGCATCGGCGTAGGCATTGAGGTCTTCCCATGACAGCGTGGCAAGGCCGCACTTTGGGAATTAAACGAAAAAATCGCCTCGAGGCGATCCTTTTTGGGGCAGGCCCAACAGGCCGAGAGGGAAACCTGGCCACATGATGCACGATAGATAGCTTGTGCTGTGGGAAACCGCGCTTTCACTTGCTTGCTACCAATTATTATATTGTAATAATTCTGCTTTTCCCTACCTCAAGACCATCTAAAGAAAAATTTCCCACAGAAGATCGATGAAGCGCCAAGACATTGTTTTTTAAAAAGCCGAACATCCGTTTGACTTGATGATACTTTCCTTCAACAAGTGAAAGTCTGGCGGTATACTCTGATAGTATCTCTAAATGTGCAGGCTGAGTTGTAATGTTCTCATAGGCAAAATATATTCCCTTTTGAAACAAATAAGTATACTCATGACTTAACGGCTTTGCCAAGGTTACATAGTATGTCTTTACAATCTTTTTCTCAGGCAAACTTATCTTGCGTGACCATGCCCCGTCGTTAGTCAATAATACCAGTCCGGTCGTATTGAAGTCCAGGCGGCCAGCAATGTGAAGTTCGTTCTTCTGAGGGTGCTGAATTAGGTCCAACACGGTGGAGTGTTTACCGTCTTTAGTAGCACTGACAACCCCCTTTGGTTTATTCAGCATGATATAAACAGGGGTCCTATTATTCAAGCAGTATCCATCCAACTCTACATGACTGAATTTCGTCACCCTCTGCTGAATTGAATATGCCACACGGCCATCTATAATTATCCGCTTTTGAGCAATTAATATGCGTGTATATGACATAGGGAATGAACTATTCTGGCTAATAAAACGATCGAGTCGATTAGTAGTAGACTTCATGGAATATTTATAATTGCGAGATTATTCAATATTTACCTCTTCAGCGAACTCGTAGCCCAGACCCTTTCGTTGCTCATTGCAGCAGGCTACTTCTCCGCAAATTCGGCCTAGGCAACTGCCAGAACGCGAATCATTGGCTGATTCCAAACCGGGCGTAAACATCCCCCGCAGTCGATGCCTGAATCTCACCGCGCTCGTAGGCATTAATTCGATCCTCTGCTTCGGTGGACCACGCTGCGCGCGATGGGGGCTGAGCCGGTCTGTCCTGCTAAGTCCACCTTATGTTTGCCACCGGCCCATCCGGCGCTTCATGTCGGAATGGGGGATTGTATCTCTGGCATCAGCCTCTCGAATTCCGCGGTCAATCTTCGCCAGAAGCATAAGACGCTCCATTGCCTCCTCAATCGTTTCATCCTCTGGGATCTGATGAATAGCCTCGACAACTCTCTCTTTTTCGGTTACTATAGCCATGGCATTCTCCTCCGAGCAACTTCATTGCTGACAACGTACCCATAAGCATCGAGAAAGGCAAGGCCGTTGGCCTTTCAGCGCCTTATTCGCCGGCTCGTTTCAAACGCTCAGATCTGCCCGTCATGGACAGCATCTGATTGTTCGGCGTCGAGTCTCTCCGCTTCCCTCATCGCATTGGCAATGCCAGGGCCATCAAAGCCATCGTATAAACGCATCAAGGCGGTTGTCTTCCGGTAGTATTCGGCGGCCTTACCCTTCCAGCCCTGTGCCGCATACGTCATCGCAAGACGGTCCAGACCGTCAACTTGATCTGGGTACTCAGTCACCAAGCGTTGGCACACCCTTTCCGCCTCGTCAAAGTGATGGTCGCGAATAAGGTCGAGAACGCTATTCGACAAGGCGCCAAGTTCCGCCACCTCGGCATAGACCTGTCCAGGCGATGTTGCCGATGGTCTACCCCCGATATTCGGAGACAGTACTTCTTTTACTTCCTGCCACTGCTGCACGGGCATGGGGCGTTTCTGCTAGTTTTTGCCATCTCTACCCCCTGGCGAAAACAGAAATTAACTCTGTCCCCGCGGGCGCGAGGTCCGGCAGCTGGCTGAGGTTAGAGTCATTGCGGCCTATCTACACGTGTAGCTTTGGCGGATTGTCCTTTGAGTTCATGGCCTTTTCCTCTGCGCTTACGGCAGAAAAAATCTCCGCGATCAACACAGCGAATAAGACGAGCTTTCGGCTCGTCACTGGCCTGGCTCCTCTTTCAATCTGAGCGGCGTTCGGATACTGGCTTCTGCAGATGGGCTTCGAGGTCGCTGCGGCCATCACCGCAGCCGCCATAGCCGGCGGAGCGAACGCTGGGGCGGGCACTGTCATCAAGGCCCTTCCAAGCGTACGGGTCTTCGCCTGCGATCATCACGATGTCGCGATAGTCTTGCTTTGCGATTGGGACGCCGGGGCTGAACTGCCAGGGGAGCAGGCTCTCGGCGCTCATGTAGTGGTTTACCAAGACGCGGCGGAATGTGCCTTCTGGGGCACGATTGGGGAGCGATTTGTGCAGCAAATAGCCATTGAAGAAGACGATGCTTCCTGCGGGGACTTCGACGGGGATGGCATCGACGGATTCATCGTATGGAAAGTTGTATGACATGACGTTGCAGTCGTAATCGCTGTCATCGTGGGGGTACTGCGGGTAGAGGATACCGCGGCGCTGCGAGCCGGGGATGACCCAGAGGCAACCGTTCTCGACGGTGGCGTCGTCGATCGCAATCCAGGCACCGGTGAGGGAGCGGTCTCGGGTGGGAATGTAGTCTTCGTCCTGATGCCAAGCCTGGCCCGGCTTGCCGGAGGATTTAACGAACAGCATGGACTGCATGCACTTGACGTTGGGGCCTATGACTTTGGTCAAGGCGGCGACGATGGCCGGATGGGCTAAATAGCGTTCGAAGGTTGCTGAGATTTTGTGCGGGTGGTGGATACAAAGAAAGTGGGAGATGAGCTCTTCTGCTGGCATCTCAGCCAGCATCTCGTCGGTGAGCGGGCCGCCAACTGCCTGCGGAGAGCGGCTAACCTGACCGTATTCCCCTCCGCAGACGGCGACGGTCTCGGCGGCTAGCTCTGCCAGGCCGTCTGGGGTGACTGCATTGGTGATGACGAGAAAGCCGTTGTCTTTGTAAAAGTCGCAGGCGTTAGCGTCGAGACTATCGAGCGTACAGACGCCAGGGGAATCGGGAGTGAGCATGAGAGTACCAGATACTTGTTGAGCTTCGATAGAATATGTCTATAATACACTCCATCTGTAGGCTCTCAATGAATTGATAGTGGCATAGTCTTGTCTGAAATGAACATAATGCAGTTTGGGGACAGGTTTGGGGCGGGGTTCATTCGCTATGCGCCGGGGGCAAGCTTGGGGCCACGCATTCAAACTTCGCTGCAACTGGTCTACGTGGATCAGGGAGAGGCGGTGATCACCGTGGATGGTGTGGTTCGCCGTGTGGGTGCCGGTGAGGCGACGCTGCTGCTGCCGGGCGGGAACGAGCATTTTTCCTTTTCGACGGCCGGGGAAACGCTGCATGGCTGGCGACAGGCTGACGTTCCGGAGTTGTCGGTCGCGCAGCTGCGCTGTCTGTCAGAGTTGCCACTTGTTTGCCCAGTGTCGGCGAGGCTTGGGCAGTTGTTTGAGGTGAGCCTGCCAGCAGCGCATGACTGGGAGCCCACGGCGAGGGCGGTGCGTGCTGGCCTGATCCGTTGTGCGATCCTCGAGTATCTGCAGTCCGCCGGTTATCGGCACAAAGCCCACCAGCGGCTTCCGACACCGTTGGCGAAAGCTGTGCGCTTGATCGACGAGAGCCTGACATCTTCCTTGGATCTGACCGTGCTTGCCAAGGCGGCGGGCGTGACGCCCCAACATCTCAACCGGCTGTTTCGGCAGCACCTCGGGACGCGGCCGATGCGGTATCTATGGCAGCAGCGTACGCGGGAGGGGGCGAGGTTACTGCGCCAGACGGGGCTGAGTATTGGAGAGGCAGGCTACCGCTGTGGCTTTCAGAGCGCTACCCATTTCTCGCGATTGATTAAGGCGCGATATGCTGTCTGCCCGCGAACCCTGCGCCGGCAGGCATGGGGAGGAGAATCCTTGCCTGTGCCGTCGGTGCAGTCCGTGGATCCCTGAATCTGCCGGAACCCGCGTTTTCACTCTTCAGCAAGCAGGCGAAAAATTGCGGTTTCGCCAGCCTCCTCATCCACCTTACTTATCGGGCTGCTTAATGTCGTGGATGCTGCTTCGTGGTTCGTCCTTCCCGCCTAGAAGCATTTGCCCAAGTTTTGCACTCCTGCCGCCCTCGAAGCATGAAGTTATGCCGTTTTTTTTTTGGCGAATCACTACACCAATCGATGCGCTTCGTCAGCCCTGCGCTATGGGGCCGATTGACTCTTTGGCCGGCTGACGAGGTGACTAAAGCCTGAGAATAGTCACCTCAGGGCCTACCTGGATAGATTTTCCTGCTCATCGATCGGGAAAATTGCGTCACGTACGTGCCGCACCATGGGGGCAAAGTAGTCTGAACTACGCATAATAACGCTCTGGTGTTGAGCTCAAACACTGAGTGCGTTATTCGGCACTGTCAAGTGCTGATCGGTAGCGAGGCTGGCCACGAATCGCCAATGACAGGTGATGCCAACGAGCACAGTAATGTGAAATAGCTCGTGAGGGCCGATGCCCCCCGGAATAAGGACGGGCTGGCCGAGAAACTCTAGCATGGCGCCGATCGAGTAGGCCACGCCACCGTAGAGAATGGGCTTGGCGTAGGTAATGCCCAGGCGATACCAAAGGAGCCCTGCGGTGATGGCTCCCAACCAGCCCAGTCCCAGAAAAAAGGTGAGCCCTAGCCATTCCGGCACGGCAGTGAAGAAGATGGTCTTGAGCGTGATTGTGGTGACCACAACTGACCACACCAGCAGCAGCCAACCCCAGCGCATAAACCCATCGAACAGCACCGCATGGATCGGCGTCATCGTCCCCGCGATTAGTACGAAGATGGCAGCATGGTCGAGGCGCTGGAGGACTGCCCGGCCTGTGCCGCTCCCGAGCAAGTGATACACCCCACTCATCGATAGCATAAAGACACAAGAAAAGGCGAAGATCGCAAAAGCCCAGACTTGGCCCTGCCGGCGACATAACATGCGCACAGACAGCAGCAGATACACGCCAGCGCCTAGCAAGTGCGTGATAGAGCTGAAGGGATCACTAAATCCCGGAATCGAATGTAGGCAGTTGTCGTTCATCTTTCTCCAGATCTTTTAGCAGCCCGCGGATAAGCCCAGCGCTGCTCTCGGCACCGAAGCACCCTGAAGCGAGTCCGTATCCCCAGGCGCCCGGGGGGCATCTGGGGAGAACTGTAGCCCCTGCGTCGGACAGGTTAGGTCGGGTTGGCGACGAAGGTGCCGCCTCGGCAGTTCTTTAAGTAATTGAGGGCATGGACCTGGCCGGTCATTTCCAGCTCGTCGCGGTAGACAGGGTCGTGCCAACCTTCGATATCAATGCAGCCAACAAAGCTGCCTTGTCGCAGTTTGGTGATGATCGCGGTCCAGTCGCTGTCGCCAAAGCCGGGTGTGCGATGGTAGGCGAAGGGCTGAATGACTGAGCTCTTGTTGCCCAGCGCGATATCCTGATGCATGGAACTGTGGATGCCATACTTGCGGACTCGGTCCCAATGGACGGTGGCGTCCTTGCCATGCACATGAAAAATGCGTGACATCCAGTCGTCCAACTGTGGCATTGGGTCCATGAGGCTGACCATTTGGTGACAGGGTTCCCACTCGAGGCCGATGTTGGGCAAGGGGACAGCATCGAACATCATCTCCCAGGCTGTGGGGTTGTGAGCGATGTTCCAGTCTCCGCTTTCCCAAGTGCCGCCCATATCGCAGTTTTCGAAGGCAATGCGGACGTCCTTTTCGCCCGCGCGCTCGGTAAGTGGTTGAAAGACCTCGCGAAAGCGATCCATGCTTTCGTGAATCGGCTTGCCGCGCAGGCGTCCGGCAAAACCAGCAACGATGTCGCAGCCGAAGTCGTGGGCGTGGTCGATCGCTAGTTCCCAGCCCTCGCGGGTTTTCTGTGCCAGCTCGTCATTTTCGAGCGGGTTGCCAAAGACGCCAAGGCTGGAGACCACGGCGTTGCCGCCAGTGACGACCGGCATCACCTCGGCAGCGAGCTGCGACAGGTCGGTGTCGCCAAGGGTCTGCCAAAAGGTAATGCTGAAGGATTCAAAGCCGTGGGGCAAGATCTGTTCGATGTAGTTTGCGGAGTTCGCACCGCCGTTGACTAGGGTGCCAATGCGTATGTCCTGATGCTGTTCCTTGTTCATCTTGAGGGCGGGCCTTTTTGTTCTTGGGGTGTGGCTTAGGAGTTGGACATGGCGCTAGAAACTTGCCTCTAAACTTACGCCTGAGCCGCAAGTCTCACCACGTTGGCCTGATGAACAGCCCGTAGATAGGTAGGCTCGCACCTAGTTCAAACTGCCTCTATGAACTTTAAAATACCCATCCGCAGATGACTTTGCTGATTGGCCCCCGAATCCATTTCCCGGGTGCCTTGCCCGACTTGATCGTTGCCTTGGAGCGACATGATGACTTGCCAGCACAGCGCACCAGCCATTGTGGAGACAGAAATAGGATGCAACGCACGCTAGATTGCTCGAAAGCGTGTCGTCTTGTTCGCGCGGCTGGTGTAGCAGGCGGGAAACCACTGCGCGGTGCCTGTGCCATTGACGCGGTTTGTGAAGTTCGCAACGCCGCGCGGTGCCTGTGCCATTGACGCGGTTTGTGAAGTTCGCAACGCCGCGCAAGTACGCTTGCGCAATGCGCTGCTATTTTTGTGGGGTAGCACACTGCTCACTTGGACCGTCGCGGTACTGTGGGTGGCAGAATCGAGCCGCGCGCTTGCGCGAGTGTTCGCTGGCGAGCCAATGCCCGCGCTCACTGAGATGGTGGTCTCGTTGCGCTAGTTGATTCTGAGTCATCCATTCGCATCGACTACCGCTGCAGGCATCAGCCTGGTTGGTCGCTTCGCACTTCCACTCACGCCAGATAGGGTTTCGTCCATCGCGACCGTCAATACTTGGCTCAACAGGATGCAAGCGCCCTCCGATTTTTACGAGCAGGCCGCGCGACTACTGAACGCGCCAGATGCCTTGATCCGGGCGGAGGAAGCGGGAGTGACAGCAGGCGGGCATACCCGTAAGCTCTTCTTGCTCTGCCATGCTCTCAGATCGAACCGGCACCATAATTGGGCGCAATCTGTTCTGTGGCTTGCTGCGCTTCACCCCGTGCTAATCATGGCAATGGTGGTATTCGCTGCTGCTCTCCCCTCTTTAAGGTTGTTTTAGTGTGGCGCGTCACAGGTTGGTCGGAATAATGTGCGGACGTTCGGCGCTCCACCGCACTGGTCTATCGCAAAAATCCGTTATCGATAGAAGGACTGGCCCGCGCGATACAAGTCTAGCCTACTCTGAAACGACTCACGGCGGGCATCCACTGGCGACAGGGCAGCAACTGCTCGCGCAGCAAAAAGCTCGGCACCTGCGAAGTCCGCCACTGATGCGTGAGCTGCGGCGACGCAATCCAAAAGCGCCGGTGTGGTTGGTTTGGCAAGCTTCAGAGCCAATTGAGCACTCGCCAGTGCGCGGCTGCGCTGGTCGAGCGTGCTGCTTTGGCGGGTCGCCAAAAACCACGCATAGTCTTGCAAGGTACTGGCAGCGGGAGACGTCACAGACAGCGCCCGTTCCCAGCGCTGAATTGCGATGTCCGCAGCACCATTTTCGGCCGCGACGCGGGCTGCAAGCGCCAAGACCTGCGGACTCGGTTCTCGATTTAGCAAAGCTTCGGCAAGCGGACTTGCTTCCTGATAGTGCTCGCCGCGTATCAAGCTCCGCATCAGCCAGATTAGGTTCTCCGGACGCGGGTCCAGGCTCGCTAGGGCGCGAAGCTGCACTAGGGCTTGATCATGGTGCTCCAGCTTTTCGCTGACGTAGGCCAGGTGATAGCGTGCAGCGGGAAAGTCAGGGTAGCTTTGGACAATAGTCTGCAACCTTGGCGCAGCATCTTGCCAACGGCCGGCTTCGATCAGCATGGCTGCACAGTTGGTCCCGATTCCGGGATCGTCCTTCCTGGCCAGGGCCGCCAGGTAGAGCGGGAGCGCTTCGTCATAGCGGCGTTCACCGGCAAAAAAGTTTGCTGCCAGGTTCAGCGCGTCTGCATCCTCCGGCTCAAGCTCGACCGATTTGCGAAACGCACTGGCCGCCGATGATTTCTGTCCAAGCTGGGAATAGGCCAGCCCAAGATTCCCCCAGGCAGTGCTGTGATGTGGACGATAGCGCAGGGCTGTGTGAAAGGCGGCAATGGCTTCTGTGGTCTCGCCTCGATTCAGCTGGATGAGACCGAGATTATTGTGGGCGATCCAGGCAGTTGGGTTGTCTGCAGCAGTGGCTCGCCATAGGGTCTCCTCATCCTGATAGATGCGACACTGCAATATGCTCAAGACCAGAAAAACGGCCAACACGGCAGTCATGCCCCCGCGTCGTAGCCGCCCGTGCGAGGCGTTGCCAAAGACTACGGCGCAGAGTCCAGCACAGGCAACGGGCGTGGCGAGATACTGAAAGTGATCGGCCACGAAGGAGAACAGCATCGGGTAAACATTAAAGAATCCCAGCGCCGGAACCAGCACTCCTGCGAACATCGCACTACAGGTAAACAGGCCACGCTTGCCACGCAAGGCCTGCGCGGCGCCCACGATTAGAACGAACAGCGCCGCGAGCGGAAACAGGTACTGCCACCACACTGCGCTATTTATTTCCCAGCGCGGATAAATGAACATGAGTGGCTCAGGCCATGCAATCTTGCTGATGTAGAACCACAAAGCGCGGCCGGCGATCAAGCAGCGATCGATCAAAGATAGATCCCACTCGGGCCCGTCCGCCCCCACGAAATGCCGTTCCAACCGCACGGTCAGGAGCGCGAATAACAGGCCGGACGCGAAAAACGGGATCAGAGGAGCCACAGTTCCCGGGCGCAATCGCCGCCGCCACCATAGCAGTAGCAGCAGTACCGCGGGCATGGAACAAGCGACAGTCTTGGACAGCAGCGCAAGGACAAAGAAGAGCAGTGCGCACAGCCATTTCAAGAAACTAGATTGTCACCTCGACTGGCTTTCCGTCGCCCACCAACCGAAATGCAACGCAGCAAAGGCGAATAGACCGGCCAACACATTCTTCCGCTCGGTAATCCACGCCACGGACTCGACATTCACTGGGTGAATCGCAAATAACGCCGCAGCCCACCACGCGCCCGGGACCTTCAACTGGAGTAGCAGTAGGTAGAGTAATATGGCAGCGGCGCCGTGCAGCAGCAGGTTTGTACTGTGATATCCGAGCGGCCGCATGCCCCAAAGTTTGTGTTCCAGCCAGTAGCTGGTATGAACCATTGGGTAGTATTGCGGGGTGGCTAGCGGATCCAGCCAGATGTCACGCAGTCCTGTGTCGCTGGTCAGCACCGGATTCTCATACACGTACTGATCGTCATCCCAGATGAAATCGCAGCTCAGCGCCGGCCGGTAGGCAAGAATGACTAGAAACAGCAGAACCAACGCACAGACCCAGTGCTGGGGTGCTTGTTCATCGCCGGAGGGTGGGACGTTCTCTTCTAGCATCCTCCAACATACGAGGGATCGCCGAATCCATCTAGTCGGGGAATCGGTCCCCGAGTTTTGCCCACAGCCTGATAGCATTCGGTCCGTGAGGGCGTACATTTCGTGCTTGAGATAACGCTTTCGGGGCACGGTGACCTAGCTCACGCTACGTGAGACAGGAATTCCGGACCGGCGGTTACAGCCCGCGAGCCCTACGGGGCAGGAGATGGTGAAATTCCATCGCCGACAGTACAGTCTGGATAAGAGAAAGCACGCTGACAGGCGCATGCACACAGGCATGCGGCCCGTGTTGCTGTGCCACGAATGCAACGAGTTGACGGAATAAGCATGAGCACAGTACAACAGGCAATCGAGGCGATCGCTAAAGGCGAAATTATCGTCGTCAGTGATGATGCAAGGCGCGAGAACGAGGGAGACCTTATTGTCGCTGCGGAGTTCGCAACTCCAGAAGTCGTGAATTTTATGGCCGTGCATGGGCGCGGCCTGATCTGCGCACCGCTGTCCCGTGGACGCGTGGAGCAGTTGGGCCTCTGGCCCATGTCCACAACCGTGGACCGGTTTGGGACCGCATTTACCGTCAGTGTCGATGCCAGGGAAGGTGTCACGACCGGGATTTCAGCCGCGGACCGCTCACAGACCTTGGTCAAGTTGGCCGAAGCGCAGGCAAGCAGAGGCGACTTTGATATTCCGGGCCATATTTTCCCGCTGCTGGCAAAAGAAGGAGGTGTCCTCGAACGACCAGGGCATACAGAAGCAGCGCTCGATCTTGTGACCTTGGCTGGCTGCGAGCCGGCCGCGGCCATCTGCGAGATCCTGGCAGAAAACGGAGAAATGGCCCGCGCTCCGGACCTGGCCAAGTTTGTCGAGACTCATGGGCTCGCCCACATCAACGTCTCCGACCTAGTGCGCTACCGCCAACAGCGCGAACGAGTCATCCAGCCAAGTGGATCTGTGAATCTACCGACCAGCTACTCGGATCAGGATTTTCAACTGCATTGCTTCACGACATTATACGACTCCCGCGAACACATCGCGGTTACGTTCGGCGACATCGACGAAAACCAGCCAGCCTTGGTGCGAATCCACAGCGAATGCTTCACCGGGGATATTCTCCATTCCTCCCGCTGCGACTGTGGCGACCAACTGGATATTGCAATGCGAGAGATCATCCGCAACGGTTCTGGCGTACTCGTCTACCTGCGGCAGGAAGGAAGAGGAATCGGCTTGGTTCAGAAAATTCAGGCTTACCGCCTGCAAGACGAGGGACTGGATACCGTGGAGGCCAATGAGCGCCTCGGATTCCCGCCCGACATGCGAGATTATTCCGTGGCGGCCCAAGTCCTGCAGATTTTGGGGATCTCAGCGGTGAATCTCATGACCAATAATCCCGCGAAAGTTCAGGGAATTACGGACTACGGCATTGAAGTCGTTAAGCGCCTGCCGATCGTTGCGCCAGCCAAGCCGCCTAGCGCCTTCTATCTCAAGACCAAGCGGGAACGGCTCGGACACATACTATAATTTCGTACTAGATCTAGAGAAACATCATGAATAAGACTCCCGGCTCCATCATCGAGGGCACGCTATCCGCCCAAGGCCTCCGCATAGGCATAGTCTGCGGCCGATTTAATCACTTTTTCGTAGACCGGCTCCTCGAAGGCGCTATGGATTCCTTCTGCCGCTCAGGCGGCATTGCGGAGAATGTAACGGTTGCCTGGGTGCCGGGCTGCTTCGAAATTCCTGCCGTCGCGGGGCGCTTCGTGCGTAGTGGCAAGTTCGACGCCGTCGTGGCGCTCGCCGCCGTGATTCAGGGTAGCACGAGCCACGCAGGGCACATCAATAGTAGCGTGGCTAGCGCCCTCTGCTCTTTGTCCGCAGAGAGCGGCGTGCCGGTCGTGCATGGCGTGGTTGCCACAGAGTCATTAGACCAAGCCACAGAGCGCAGCGGCTCCAAGCTCGGCAATCGCGGCGCATCCGCCATTTCGACCGCGGTCGAAATGGCTAATGTCATGCGGGCCATTGACCCGGTTTTGGCATGAAGCGCGGCAAACCAGTCCCCATTCAGCATCTGGCCCGCATCCGCGCATTGCAGATGCTATACAAACTCGATATTGGCCCAAACGACGACGCGGACCAACTCGTGCTTGAATGCGAGTGGCTCCACGAGCTCCCTGAACTTGCCCCCCCCGAGCTCTCTGCTCGGGAACTCCGCAAAATCAAGAGTCGCGCGGATGCCTTGGTCGCCGGTGTCACCGTTCAGAAACACCTTGTCGACGAGATGATCGCTGGCGCCTCGCCACACTGGGATACCGCCCGCATGTTGACCGTGGATCTGAACACGATTCGACTTGCGCTATACGAGATGTTCTACGCAGATGTCCCGCCCGCGGTTTGCATCAATGAGGCCGTTGAAATCGCTCGCCTTTTCGGCGACGAAGAGTCCTGGCGCTTCACCAACGGCATCCTGGATCAGATTCGCCGTGACGCGGCCGCTGATGTCATCGCCATTCCACCTGCGGCATTTGAATCTGCAAATAATCAGGCATCAGAACGATTGTGCCCTTGAAATTTCCGCTAGACTGTGGATATTGTTACGCTCGAACTCTGGTTGTCGACCATCATATTTTCACAGGAATCCTAGACATGCGGTTACCTACCTACGCTCTCAGGCTGTTAGTGACATTGCTGACACTCGCCCTCTGTCTCCCAGCACTCGCACATCTTCCGCTGGCTCCTGGTGGCATGGCCCCCGACTGGGACCCGACGGGCCCGATTCGCGTTGAGAACCTGTATGAGCTGCACGGCGAAGGCGGCGGCAGCTTTCACAAGGGAGCCGTTTCCCGCCACACGTACTACGGCGGCGCGGCATGGGTAGAAGCGATCGCCGATGGCATCGACCACACTCGCGCATTCGGCTTCACCAATGGTGGCAATGATCCGGCGCTGCCGAACCAGGACTACGCAATCATCTTGGACATTAAGGGGAAGGCATCTGCTGTTGAGTCCGGCACGCGAGTCGGCCCAGTGGTCACCTATCGCACTGGGGACGTATTCAGGGTAGCTATTGCTCCTGTGCGCAGCTCAACAGGCGAGTTCGAGTATGCGCAGATTGGCTACTATTACAAGGGCGTTCTCTTCCATGTTTCCGAGCGCACAATCTCTCAGGAGGACTATCCGTTCCAGGCATCCGTGACCCTGGGCGCCGGAGACGAGACCACCAATGCCAACCCGCGCCTGGAGCATCTCCAGCACAGCGTCCCGGTCCCCGAGATAATAGATTTCATCATGGATGATCCAGACAACCTCGACGATGACTACTCCGCGGGCGATGAAATTTCCATCGTCTTCTCCCAGGCCACAGCCGCTCCAACTGGCGGACGCACAGACAAGGACCTCGTCGACGCTCTCTTCAACTTTTCTCACTGGGACGGCTTCACTCATCGGGCTGACTCCCTCGGTGCCGACTACTCCGGGAGTTGGACAAGCGCATCAGTCTTCACGATTACCATCCTTGATCCGACAGGCGCGACTCTACGGCGCTTTCACACCAAGGCAACCCCGGCCGGTATCGTGCCCGTTGCATCCGGGATCTGTTCCACCATTTGCACCGCAGCTACTGCGACCTCGCCTACGCTCTGGGGAGATGCGGGCGGCCGTCCTATTTCTTGGGAGAATCCCACCAACGTCCATCTCTCTGGTGGCAGCCTGACTAAGTCCGGCGGCAGGGTCCAGGGCCATGACGCAGGTGCCGATGGACTCTATTTCGTTCCTGGCGGTGGTGCCTACGTAGAAGGCTGGGTCGAGGCCAATGATACCCTCAAGATCTTGGGGTTCGCCAGTGAAATCATTCACGGGCACACCCCGAAAGATGTAAAGATCGGTGTCTTCCTCGATCACCAGGGCAAAGTCATCGTCCTTTACGACGGCGGTCCCTATGCTCCCGCTGGCCCCAACGTCGGCGACTACAGCCCGCGTGACATCATTCGCGTTTCTGTCGAGTCCGGGCTTGACGGCCATGGCGACGCAGTGGTCTACGTCAATGACACAGAGCGCTACCGCATTACGAGCGTCATCGATATGGATGACTACCCGCTTCAAGCCATCGCCCGCGTCTACAGCCACGGCGCCTCGATCTTCGATGTCAAGACCAACTACCTCCACGCTCCCGTAGCTGCGGATGACGCCTACACCATCGACCAAGACCAAATTCTGCAGATTGCTCCTGCTGGCGGCCTGCTGGCAAACGACGTTGATGCCGACGGCGGCCCACTCATGGTTCTCCCCGCATTCTCTGGCCTCGTCGCCTCGCATGGCCTCAACTACTACAACACAGACACAATCGCAGGCGTTCGCCCCTACAATGGCTACCTTGGACTGCAGGCAGACGCGCCCGTCCTCAATCCCATCCTCCCCACCTACCTGGTGCACGATAGCTACGATCCTGCGACCTATTTCGCCTTTCACACCAGCTTGAATCCGATCAACTATTTCCTCAACCACACCTATTTCGTTCCGAACTACTACCTCTCGAGTGGCGTCTTGGTGATTGACCAGACCTTGCAGTTCGCTGAGCATGCCGGCTTTGTCCGCGCCTTCCTTCAGCCGGTCGAATCAGGCGTACTTGTGGTCGGAGATGATGGCTCACTCGTATTCGATCCACACAACGACTTCTCTGGTGAAGTGACCTTCGCCTATCTTGTCACTGACGGCGTGTTCGTAGATGACGGGATGGTGTCGATCACTGTCACAGATGTGAACCATGAGCCCAGTGCGGCCGATAATACCTTGCACGTACGGCGTGGCGGTTCGTCCCTGCTCCCGTTCGAATCACTCGATCCCGACTGGGACGAAGTCACCTATGAAATCCAAGGTGTTCCGGCACACGGCACCATCACAGACGGCGTCTACACCGCAGAAGACGACTGGGAAGGTGTTCTGCACCTCGACTACATTGCTCGCGATGCCGGCGGTTTGGCTTCTGCTCCCGCGACCATTACGATTGTGGTGAGCGGCTGGGAACTGCCAATCTCCGTAGTTGGCTCCAGCACCAATTTCGTCAGTTTTGGCATGGGCATCTCCCGCGTTTATACGCCCATTCCCCCGCAGCCGATGCTGGCCACCGCACGCACCTTTCTTGGCCCCAGCGACTTTGCGCTGGCACGTGACATTCGCCAAGAGGCCCCGTACGGGCTGTGGATACTTACCGGCGATGCGCGCCTCAGTCTCTCCGCGGCAACCCTGACTTGGGACACCAGTCTGATCCCGGACAGTGGCCTGTATATTGTCGAGGTAGACCCAGACAACGGCGAATTAGTCGGTAACATCTGGAATATGTCTGACACCAACTCCATCGAAATCGCGCAAGGCACACTGCGCATGTTCGAGATTCGCTATGGCCTTGAAGAATTCACCCTTCATCTCGAGCCCGGGTGGAACTTGATTTCGTTGCCTGTTGACCCAGTTGATCGTCGCGCAGACACCATCCTAGACGGAATTCCTGCTGCAGAGATCTGGGGTTGGAGTGGCACCGCCTACTCTGACGTCACTACCTTCGAACCATCCCAGGGCTACTGGGTATTCAATGGTGGTGACGCCCTCGATATCGAGATCATCGGCCTCCCCCTGAATCTATTCAACCAGTACGCACTGGTCCCAGAGTGGAACCTGACCGGCGTGGTCACACCACCGCCATTCGCCAGCACCGATGCTCGACAGACCTTTGCCAACTACCAGTACATCGCTGCGCAGTGGGGCTGGAATGGCATCAACTACGAGGAAGTTCTGGAGTTTGAAGCTGGTCAAGCCTATTGGGTCTACGTTGGCTATCCATGGAACTCCCAGAGCGCGATTCATTCGCAATACCTCGCAAGTTACCCGATCCATGGCTATTCACTGCCGCATCCGTATGCGAACGAAGATTTTTACTACCTCCATAACTTGGACTACACGTACTACTTCCATCACGACTACACGCTACAGTTCTACACAGGTTACTACCTGCACTACTTTCACGAGTTCTCCGACGAGTATCTCGTTGTGCCTTCCCCACAGCGCTGATGACGATCCCTCAGACAATGATCCTCCCAGGGCACACCGCTGGTCCCTAACTGACTTTTAGCTGCTCCACACGGGCACTCAAACGGGCGACCGCTGCGGCGGTTGCCCTTTTCTTTATGTATTCGGGATAAGACCTGCCATGCCTGACTCTGAGCACCTCTCCATCAAGGATGCCGTCTTCAACTCGCCAGGGCCACGCACCCCTGGCGAAAGCATCAGCCTATTCCTGAAAGGGATGGTCATGGGCGCAGCCGACCTGATCCCAGGGGTCTCCGGCGGCACGATCGCATTCATCACCGGCATTTACGCCAACCTGCTTGCAGCCATCAGTTCCATCGGTAAAGAAGCAGTGCAGCATCTGCTTGGCTTCCGCATCGCTAGAGCAATCTCAGTCGTACATGTTCGTTTTCTCATCATCCTCGGCGCAGGCGTAGGCACCTCAGTTATCTCGATGGCCAAGCTGGTGCACTACCTTCTTCATGAGCATGCCATTCATACCTGGTCGTTGTTTCTAGGCCTGATCGCTGGCTCCATCATCGTGATCGGCGGGCACATTGAGAAGCTGTGGAACGCGAAAAACCTAGCCACGATTCTTGGCGGTGCGGTATTCGCACACATCGTCGTGAATCTCATTCCCGTTGAGACACCAGAAGCCTATTGGTTCATTTTCCTCTGTGGCGTGATCGCAATCACAGCCATGATCCTTCCAGGAATCTCTGGCTCCTTCCTGCTTTTGATCCTTGGCAAGTATGCGTTTATCACCGGCGCCCTCAAAGGAATCCATAAGACCCCGTTTGCCGACAACGACATTCAAATCATGTTCGTCTTTGGCTGCGGTGCGCTGGTCGGGCTACTTGGCTTCTCTAAGGTTCTTAACCACATCATGAATCACTACTACAGCCTCACGATGTGCTTCCTGACAGGCGTGCTGATCGGATCACTACAGAAGGTCTGGCCTTGGCGCGAAGTTCTTGAGAGCCGAGTCGTGCGGGGCAAGGAGAAGATTCTTCGCGAAGGCCTGCTGATGCCGGACTCTTTCAATGCTTCGGTCGCGTTGGCAGTGTTTCTCATCGTAGCTGGTTTCGTAGGGGTCATTCTTCTCGACCGTCTGGCCAACAAAGGTGAGATTGCCCAGCCCGCCGAGTAAGTCGCACCTGCCTTTCTGCGTTCCTCTGTCCAAGCTGGTGCCTTGTTGCGACTCTAAAGCTTCCTATTTGGGGCTGATCCTCAGGTCAGGCGTGGCGTGAATCCAGTACGCGTGTCCTAGCTGTAGGCGGTCATCCTCACCAAGCGCTTCGTACTGCTGCGCCATTGCAGCCCAGCGATAGACCGCCAGGATCGCAGGATGAGCCGGACATGCGCACTCAAGCACGGGCCCGGGCAGGTTTCAGCCCTTGTCCATGAACTGGTGGTCCCAATCGGTCGTTGCCTCCCGTTGTACGGTCACAGCGCTTGGTGCCTGTTCCCAATTCAGCCAATAGCCACGCCCTGGCACCCAGCCCGCAGCTTGGCGGTAGCTCCCGTGGTTCAATTCCAACCGTGGCCCCGCAAGGGCATCTAGGTCTGCGGAGTTCCTAACAAATGGCATATTGATCAGCTTCCAGCCCGGGGCATAGGCTTCACCGTCACTTCGTCCAAGGGGCGACCGTGATCCTGCAGATTGGAGCATGCTCTTGATGATCGCCGTCGAAGACGGTGTAGGCCATTGAGTCAATTCCCTCAAATCCGGAGTTCGGCACGTAACAGCCGGGCTGAACGCGGTCGTTTTGTGTGGCGACTCACGTCAATTTGTCCAATTTTCACTCTTGAGTGTAGGCTAAAGTGCGAAACTCGGGTTAGGCCTGCACCAGAACTTCCATCAGATCGAAGATCGCGTGGACGGGCACATTTTCATCACTGTGCTCGCCTACTACGTACTGACGCACATCCTGCACACCTTACGCCAGCGCGGAGACACCCGCGGCTGGCAGACGTTACGCAGCGTCTTGCAGCCGCATAGCTACGCGACAGTCATCGTTCCGACAGTCCACGGCACGGTTCATCGAATTCGTAAGCCAGGGCTTCCTGAGGCATCACAGGCGCAGATCTATCGCCACTTCGACATCGACACGACCGCCTTGCCGCAGAGCAAGGTGATCATTACACCAAAATGACCCGAGAGAAACCCGCGACTTTGGATCCTGAGCGCTAGAGTCGGGCTAGTCGCGACTCATGACTTGCGATTCGCGTTTTTTTGGAGTGTTTGACGCGCTGACTGCTGGTTTTCCGGCTGACGCCGCGGTTGAGTTGTCGCCGAGTCAAAGCGTCATCTTCACCGGCGCGTCGCGAGTCATAAGTTGCGAGTCAAAAAACAAATAACATAGTTGTTTAGCACTTCAGATATATGCCCGAAGAAGGCAAGTGATGCCAAATGACAAATAGCTTGTAGTCCGAATTCGACCGAACTACTCGTTGTGATAGGGGTGCCCGTGGACAAGCGTCAATGCCCGATAAATTGCTTCAACTAGCACCACGCGTGCGACGCCCCCGGCCATCACCAGGCCGGAGAGCCGAATTGTGGAATCCGCGCGCTTACT
>Ga0115567_10002229_pt1 | contig 19156 bp, 16 predicted proteins | sample COGITO_mtgs_1204_2_FD_88679 | JGI IMG/M metagenome (GOLD analysis project Ga0115567, IMG submission 88679) | Pelagic marine microbial communities from North Sea - COGITO_mtgs_120412 | ecosystem: Environmental > Aquatic > Marine > Epipelagic | place: Germany:Helgoland, sampling site Kabeltonne... | reverse complement strand
CTTCACCGTCAACAAGGCCCGCCGTTCGCGGATCCGCACCTATCTTCGCAAGGTGGAGGAGGCGATCGCGTCCGGTGACAAGGACGCGGCCACGACCGCCCTGCGCGCCGCCCAGCCCGAGCTGATGCGCGGCGTGACCAAGGGCGTCGTCCACAAGAACACTGCGTCGCGCAAGATGTCGCGCCTGTCGAGCCGGGTGAAGGCGATCGCCTGACCGACGCGACAGATTGAATTTTTCGAGGGGGCGTGCCGGCCGGGCGCGCCCCCTTTTCGTTTCCACCCCGCGCCCGGCGGAAAGATGCCGTCGCGTCACTCGCGGCACCTTCAAGACGGTTTCGCGGATGGGCGATGATTTCCGGCCACACCGGCGGGCCTAACCGGGCCGGATTCAACGGTGCGCCGGATTCGATTTCGGCAAAGCCGGAGTCAAGGCAGATGTTGCCTTGTGATGGGCCGAAACCCCTTGCTACGTTGGCGTTGCGATTCACTTCGTTCCTGGGGGAACATCATAGAAACGGGCCTAGGCGCCGCGCCGGGACAGATTTGTCCGGCCGTCGGCCGTGCCATGCGTTTCCGTGCGACCGGCGGGCCCGCGGCCCGTCGGCGTGCCTGACCGTTGCGGAAACCCGCGACCGGCGGACCGTCCCCCCGATATCGACCGCGCTCCGGCGGGCGCGTGTTCCGGCCCTGCGCCGTGCACGCGGTCGATCGGTCGGTCGGAACGGTGATCTCGTCGGGGCCCATGGCGGGGCCGCAGGACAATGGCCCGGACGGGTCGATGGGACAGGGACAGGCAAAGCCGATGACCGACGAAAGCTGGAACGACGTCAAGACGGCCCTGAAGTCGGCGGTGGGCACCAACAACTTCACCAACTGGATCGAGCCGCTGAACTTTGGCGGCGTCGACGGGGGTGTGGCGACGTTCTATGCGCCGACACGCTTTCTGGGCGATTACGCCGGCCGCACCTATGGCGACATGATCGAATTCCAGCTGCGAAAGCACGGGCAGACTGTTGAACGGCTGTCGTTCCAGGTGCGCTCCCGCGGCCCCGCGGCGGACGGCGCGCAAAGGCGCACGGCACCGGCCCCCCGGCCGGCCGCCGCGCGGGAGCTGGAGGCGGTGCTAAAGCCGCATCTCAACTTCGACACCTTCGTCGTGGGCAAGCCCAACGAGCTGGCCTTCGCAGCGGCCAAGCGGGTCGCGGAAAGCACCGACGTCGTGTTCAATCCGCTCTACTTTCATGGCGGATCGGGTCTGGGGAAGACGCATCTGATGCATGCGATCGGACAATCCTTCAAGGCGCGCCACCCCGACCGCACGGTGCTCTACATCTCGGCCGAGGAATTCATGAACCGCTTCGTCGCGGCGCTCCGCAGCCGCAGCATGATGGATTTTAAGTCGCTGTTCCGCTCGGTCGACCTGTTGATGATCGACGACGTGCAGTTCCTGGCCGGCAAGGATTCGACGCAGGAAGAGTTCTTTCACACATTCAACGCGCTCGTCGACGCGCACAAGCAACTGGTGATCTCGGCCGATTGCCCCCCCAGCGAGATCGGCCTAGAGGACCGGATCAGTTCGCGGCTGCAATGCGGTCTGGTGGTCGACATCCACCCCACCGATTTCGAGCTGCGCCTCGGGATCCTGCAGAACAAGGTCGCGGAGCTGGCCCCGCCGAGTTCGGGCATCGTGTTCGCCGACGGCGTGCTCGACTACATCGCGCACCGCGTGTCCACGAATGTCCGCGTCCTCGAAGGGGCGCTGCACCGGCTGATCGCGGTCGGCAGCCTGACGCGGGTCGAGATCACGATCGAAATCGCGCAGGACAACCTCGCCGACATCCTCAGTGCCACGAACCGCAAGGTCACGATCGAGGATATCCAGCGCCGGGTCGCGGACCATTTCAACATCAAGCTGTCTGACCTGCTGGGCCCGAAACGGCTTCGGATCTTCGCGCGGCCGCGCCAGGTCGCGATGTACCTGTCAAAGATGCTGACCAACCGCTCCTACCCCGAGATCGGGCGCGTCTTCGGCAAGCGCGACCACACGACGGTGCTGCACGGCGTGCGCCGGATCGAGGCGTTGATGGCCGGCGATGCGGAGCTGGCCGACGAGGTGCAGCGCCTGCGCCGCGCCATCGAAGGCTGATGCGGGCCCACGCATGACGGGACCGGAAACCAAGACTTGCCCACGCGCGCTTGCACAGGTGCGGAATCCGGGTAGGTTCTGCATCCCGGCGGACCGGGCGGACAGAACGGAGCGGCGGACATGAAATTCAGCATCGAACGCGGCGCATTGCTCAAGGCCGTCGCGCAGGCCCAGTCGGTCGTCGAGCGGCGCAACACCATTCCCATCCTCGCCAACGTCCTGATCGAGGCAGAGGGCGAGCATGTGCAGTTCCGCGCGACCGATCTCGACATCGAGGTGGTGGACCGCGCACCCGCACAAGTCGAACAGGCCGGGGCCACGACGGTGTCGGCCGTGACGCTAAACGAGATCGTCCGCAAGCTGCCGGACGGCGCGCTCGTGACGCTGAGCGAGACCGGCGCCACCGGCCGGCTGACGATCCAGGCCGGGCGGTCGAACTTTCAGCTTGCGACGCTGCCGAAGGAGGATTTCCCGGTGATGGCGTCGTCCGAATACGCCGCCAATTTCAGCGCGCCCGCGCCGGTCCTTCGCCGGCTGTTCGACAAAACAAAATTCGCGATCTCGACCGAGGAGACGCGCTACTACCTCAACGGTGTCTATCTCCACGTCGCCGATGGCGAGGACGGCCGCGTGCTGCGCGGTGTGGCGACCGACGGCCACCGCCTCGCGCGGATCGACGCGCCCCTGCCGGAGGGCGCGGCGGACATGGCCGGCGTGATCGTCCCGCGCAAGACGGTGGGTGAGTTGCGAAAGCTGCTCGACGACGACGACATGCAGATCGCCGTGTCGGTGAGCGAGACCAAGGTGCGTTTCGCCACGCCCGACATCACCCTGACATCGAAGGTGATCGACGGCACGTTTCCCGATTACGGACGCGTCATCCCGCAGGGCAACACCAAGCGGCTGGAGGTCGACGCCAAGGAATTCGCGCGCGCCGTCGACCTTGTCGCGACGGTATCGAGCGAGCGCAGCCGCGCCGTGAAGCTGAGCCTCGAGGAGGACCGGCTGGTCCTGTCGGTGAATGCCCCCGACAGCGGCGCGGGCGAGGCGGAACTTGCCGTGGCCTATGGCGACGAAAAACTCGAGATCGGGTTCAACGCGAAATACCTGCTTGAGATCGCGAGCCAGGTGGATCGCGAGAACGCGGTGTTCCTGTTCAACTCGTCCGGCGATCCGACCCTGATGCGCGAGGGCGACGATACCTCGGCCGTCTATGTCGTCATGCCGATGCGGGTCTAGGCGGCGCGGCTTCGCCATCGGCATCTGCGGCGTCCGCCCTGCCGGAGCCTCCGGCGGGGATATTTTCAGCCAGAAGATTTGCGGGGTGGCGCCTTGTCCGGGTCTTGCGTGACCGAGCTGTCCCTGCGCCATTTCCGGTCGCACCGGCGGGTCGACCTGTCCTTCGACGGACGCCCCGTCGCGATTCACGGACCGAATGGCGCCGGCAAGACCAACCTGATCGAGGCCGTGTCGCTGCTGTCGCCGGGCCGCGGCCTGCGCCGTGCCGGTCCCGACGACCTGATCCGCCGCCCCGAGGCGCTGGGCTGGAAGGTCCGCGCCACCGTCGCCGGTCACGAGATCGAGTTGGGCGCCGAACCCGGCACGTCGCGCGCCGTCAGGATCGACGGCAAGGCGGCACCGCAGGTGGCGCTGGCGCGCGTCGCGCGGGTGCTGTGGCTCGTCCCGTCGATGGACCGGCTGTGGATCGAGGGGGCGGACGGACGGCGACGGTTCCTCGACCGCGCGGTCCTGAGCCTTGATCCCGGCCATGCCGAGGCGGTCCTCGACTATGAAAAGGCGATGCGGGAGCGCAACCGCCTGCTCAAGGACATGGTCCGCGACGCGCATTGGTACGATGCGCTGGAAGGGCGCATGGCGCAGGCCGGGATGCGGGTCCAGGCAGGCCGCGCGGCGGCGGTCGCGGCGCTGGAAGAGGCGCAGGCTGGGGCGGAGACGGCCTTCCCGGCCGCGGACCTGACGCTGGCCCCCGGCGACGGCGGGATGCCCGCCGATGCCGATGCCTTCCGTGCCGCGCTGGCTGCGGGACGCGCGCGCGACATGGCCGCCGGACGTACCCTGACGGGACCGCATCGCAGCGACCTCGAGGCGGTCTGGCGCAGCAAAGGCGTGTCGGCGCGCGATTGTTCGACCGGCGAACAGAAGGCGTTGCTGATCTCGCTCATCCTCGCCAATGCGCGGGCGCTGGCCGCACGCGTCGGCGCCGCGCCGATCCTGTTGCTGGACGAGGTCGCGGCGCACCTCGACGCACGTCGCCGCGCCGCGCTCTATGACGAGATCGCGGCGCTGGGATGCCAGGCGTTCATGACCGGCACTGGGGCGGAGCTGTTCGAGGGGCTTGGCGCGCGGGCGCAGACCCTCGAGGTACGCGAAACGGATGGCGAATCAGAGGTGCGGCATGACGATTGAACGGATCGAGGAGATGCGCCTGACGGCGGCCGACGAGGCGGGGATCGCGGCGCTGCTGAAGGCGGCCTTCGGCGGCGACACTGACGACTGGAGCGGATTCGACGGGCGCAGCTACTACAAGCAGCGGCATCACCTGCGGCTGGTCATCCGTGCAGGCGACAGGATCGTCGCGCATGTGGCCCTGTGTTTTCGCGACATCCGCATCGGTGGGCGGCTGACCCCGATCGTCGGCCTGGCCGAGGTCGCGACGCATCCCGACCATCGCGGTGCGGGCCATGCCGGTGCCCTGCTGCGCGCCGCCATCGCGGAGGCGCGGCAGACGCTGGCAGAGTTCGTGGTGCTGTTCGGCGACCGCCCGCTCTATGCCGGAACCGGGTTCGCGCGGCACGACAACACGATCCGGTTCGTGGCGCTCGATCGTGTCGAGACGCACCGCGTGATCGAGCGGGTGGACGACGGGCTCATGGTCCTGCCCCTGCACGATGCGGTGTGGGACGGCGGCGCGCAGGTCGACCTCGTCGGGCACAATTTCTGATGACGATTTCGGCTGCCGATTTCTGGCTCTACGCGCTGGCGTTGCTGGGGCTTTTCCTGACGCCCGGTCCGGTCTGGGTCGGGCTGCTGGCGCGCGCGCTGTCGGGCGGGTTCCGCGCGGCCTGGCCGCTGGCGGTGGGCGTCGCGGTCGGCGACGTGCTCTGGCCGTTGCTGGCCATCCTCGGCATGGGCTGGATCGTGTCCGAGGTGTCGGGCGCGCTGACGGTGCTGAAATGGGTGGCGGCGGTGACGTTCGTGGTGATGGGGACGCTGGTGATCCGTCATGCGGGCACGCCGGTGACGACCGACGGGCGCCTGACGCGGCCGGGGACGATGGCGGGGTTCCTGGCCGGGTGCGCCGTGATCCTGGGCAACCCCAAGGCGGTGCTTTTCTACGGCGCGTTCCTGCCGGGATTCTTCGACGTCGGCTCATTGACGTGGTGGGACGTCGTCGCGATCTGCGGGGTCAGCGTGGCGGTGCCGATGGTCGGTAACCTGACGATGGCGGCGTTCATCGACCGCAGCCGGGTGTTCCTGCGCTCGCCCGCCGCACTGGCCCGTGCGAGCGTCGTGGCGGGGTCGTTGCTGATCGCCGTGGGGGTCGCCATTCCGTTTCTGTGACGCCACAAAATATGGGGGTTTCGCCGTGACACCCGGACGGAAAACACCTATATTTCGCGGGAAACGAGCAGGAAAAACCGCATGGCCGACGACACCCCGCAGCAGCCGGAATACGGCGCCGATTCGATCAAGGTTCTCAAGGGGTTGGATGCGGTTCGCAAGCGTCCCGGCATGTATATCGGCGACACCGACGACGGGTCGGGCCTGCACCACATGGTCTACGAGGCGGTCGACAACGGCATCGACGAGGCGCTGGCCGGTCACGCCGACCATGTCAGCGTCAAGATCCACGAGGATTCGTCGATCTCGGTGACCGACAACGGGCGTGGCATCCCGGTCGGCATGCACACCGAAGAGGGTATCTCGGCGGCCGAGGTCATCATGACCCAGCTGCATGCGGGCGGAAAGTTCGATCAGAACAGCTACAAGGTTTCGGGCGGCCTGCACGGGGTCGGAATCTCGGTCGTCAATGCGCTGTCGGACTGGCTGGAACTGCGGATCTGGCGCGACGGCAAGGCGCACTACGTCCGGTTCGAGGACAGCAAGACCGTCGAGCCGCTGGTCGTGACGGGCGACGCCGACGGCCGCAAGGGGACCGAGGTGCGCTTCCTCGCATCGACCAAGACGTTCAGCAATCTCGACTATGACTTCGCCACGCTGGAAAAGCGCCTGCGCGAACTCGCGTTCCTTAACAGTGGCGTGCGGATCATCCTCGAGGACGAGCGTCCCACAGAGACCCTGCGAACGGAGCTGTTCTACGAGGGCGGGGTCAAGGAATTCGTCAAGTATCTCGACCGTTCGAAGAGTTCGATCCTGCCCGAGCCGATCTATATCCGCGGCGAGCGCGACGATATCGGTGTCGAGGTCGCGATGTGGTGGAACGACAGCTACAACGAGATGGTGCTGCCGTTCACCAACAATATCCCGCAGCGCGACGGCGGCACGCACATGGCCGGGTTCCGCGCCGCGCTGACGCGCACGATCAACAGCTACGCCCAGTCGAGCGGTATCGCCAAGAAAGAGAAGGTGAGCTTCACCGGCGATGACGCGCGCGAGGGGCTGACCTGCGTGTTGTCGGTGAAGGTGCCGGATCCGAAATTCTCCAGCCAGACCAAGGACAAGCTTGTCAGCTCGGAGGTGCGGCCCGCGGTCGAGAACCTGATGAACGAGAAGCTGGGCGAGTGGTTCGAGGAGAACCCCGCCATCGCCAAGATCATCGTCGGCAAGATCGTCGAGGCCGCCCTGGCCCGCGAGGCGGCGCGCAAGGCGCGCGAGCTGACGCGGCGCAAGACGGCGATGGATGTGAATTTCCTGGCCGGAAAGCTGAAGGATTGCAGTGAGAAGGATCCGGCGAAGACCGAGATCTTCCTGGTCGAGGGCGACAGTGCCGGGGGGTCGGCGCAGACGGGTCGCGATCGGGGCACGCAGGCGATCCTGCCGCTCAAGGGCAAGATCCTGAACGTCGAACGGGCGCGGTTCGACCGGATGCTGAACAGTCAGGAGATCGGCAACCTGGTGATGGCGCTGGGCACCGGGATCGGACGCGACGAATTCGACATCTCCAAGCTGCGCTACCACAAGATCGTCATCATGACGGATGCCGATGTCGACGGCGCGCATATCCGGACGCTGCTTTTGACCTTCTTTTTCAGGCAGATGCCCGCGCTGATCGAGGGTGGATACCTCTATATCGCGCAGCCGCCGCTCTACAAGGTAAGCCGGGGGCGGTCGGAGGTGTACCTCAAGGACCAGGCGTCGCTCGAGGATTATCTCATCGACCAGGGCCTCGATTCGACGGTGCTGCGGCTGGGCGATGGATCGGAACTCGCCGGGCCGGACCTGCGGCGCGTGGTCGACGAGGCACGACAGCTCAAGCGCGTGCTGGAGGCTTATCCGACGCATTATCCGCGCCACATCCTGGAGCAAGCGGCGATCGCCGGCGCCTTCGTGCAGGGCGCGGTCGACAAGGATTTACAAGGGGTTGCCGACAAGGTCGCCAAGCGGCTGGACCTGATCGCGACCGAGTACGAGCAGGGTTGGCGGGGGCGGATCACGCAGGATCATGGGATCCGGCTGGCGCGGATATTGCGCGGCGTGGAGGAGGTTCGGACCCTCGACGGCAAGATGCTGAGGTCTGGCGAAAGCCGGCGCGCGGGCACGTTCACGCAAAGCCTGCAGGAGATCTACGACACCACCGCAACGCTGGTCCGCAAGGACCGGAGCCAGGCGATCCACGGGCCGCTGGGCCTGCTCGCCGCGATCCTCGAGGAGGGGGAGAAAGGACTTTCCCTTCAGCGATACAAGGGGTTGGGGGAGATGAACCCGAGCCAGCTCTGGGAGACGACGCTGGACCCGGATGCGCGGACGCTGTTGCAGGTGCGGATCGACGATGTGGCAGAGGCGGACGACCTGTTCACCAAGCTGATGGGTGATGTCGTGGAGCCGCGGCGCGAGTTCATCCAGACCAACGCGCTGTCGGTCGAGAACCTGGATTTCTGAGGCGGCGCGAGCGGTCGATTCCGGATGTCGGTATTACGTCGGTGTTTCACGTCGGTAACGTGTCGGTGCGATTTTGGAGAGGGCCGGATGGACATCGTCATCTATCACAACCCGGATTGCGGGACGTCGCGCAATGTCCTCGCCGCGGTCGAGGCGGCGGGATACGCGCCGACGGTTCTGCGATACCTCGAGACCGGATGGACGCGGGCGCAGCTTCTCGGTCTGTTCGCGGCGGCGGGGCTGACGGTCCGCGGAGCGCTGCGGGTGTCGAAGACCCCGGCGGAGGAGATGGGGCTGACGCGGGACGGCGTGACCGATGAGGCCCTGCTCGACGCGATGGTGGCGCATCCGATCCTGGTGAACCGGCCGATCGTCTGCACCGCGCGCGGCGTGCGGCTGTGTCGGCCGAGCGAGGCGGTCCTCGACCTGTTGGAACGGCGCCCGCCCGACGGCTGGCGCAAGGAAGACGGCACGCCGCTTGCGGAAGGGTCGCCGTGACGGACGAGATTCCCAACCTGAGCCTGCCGCATTTCGACGCCATCGACCGCGCGCGGCTGTCGGATGTCGCAGCGTCGGACCACGCGCCGCGCATTCTGCTTTTGCACGGATCGGTCAGGCCGCAATCCTACAGCCGCGCGATGTCGCGGGAGGCGGCGCGCGTGCTGACCGCGATGGGGGCGGAGTGCCGAAGCTATGATCCGTCCGGCCTGCCCCTGCCCGACGATGCGTCCGACACGCACCCCAAGGTGGCGGAGCTGCGCGAGGCGGTGACCTGGTGCGAGGGCATGGTCTGGTGCAGTCCGGAACGGCACGGGGCGATGACAGGCATCCTCAAGAGCCAGATCGACTGGATCCCCCTGACGCTCGGCGGGGTGCGGCCGACGCAGGGCAAGACGCTGGCGGTGATGCAGGTGTCGGGCGGCAGCCAGAGCTTCAACGCCGTGAACCAGATGCGGATCCTCGGGCGCTGGATGCGGCTGCTGACGATCCCAAATCAAGCCAGCACACCAAAAGCGTGGCAAGAGTTCGAGAACGACAGGATGAAACAGTCGCCCTACTACGACCGGATGGTCGATGTCATGGAGGAGTTGCTGAAGTTCACCTTGCTGACGCGGGATCGCGTGGACTACCTGACCGACCGCTACAGCGAGCGGCGCGAAAGCCGCGCGGAGTTGTCAAAGCGGGTGAACGCGCCCGAGACGAAGGGGGCCGCGAATGGCGAAGGGTGAGAGCCGGCAGCAGGTCTTCACGTTGTTGGTCGAGGTCGGACGCAAGACCGGCGACGGGCTGCCCGAGGGGGCGACGGGCGCGGCGCTGATGCTCTATGCCAGCGGCGTGGACGAGGCGGAGGCGGTGCGCGAGGCGGTCGCGATCCTGAAACAGGCGGACATGGCCCCGCTCGACGTGTCGGGATACGGGACGCTGGACGAACGGCTGGCCGAGGGGCACGACATCGACGCGGACGAACGCGCGCTGATGGAGCGGGCGCTGGCGGAAAACGCGGTGATCGTGGCGCAGATGACGCCGTTCTACGACGAGGGGCGGTCCGGGGAGGGCTGACACATGTCACCCAATTTCCGCCTCATTTCCGCCGCATAGTGCCGCGGAGCAGTCCGAGGCAGACGCATGCGACCCGAACCCAGACCCGGTGAGCCCGATGGGCGCGCCCTGCCCTATCGACCCGAGATCGACGGGTTGCGCGCGGTCGCGGTGCTGGCGGTCGTTCTGTATCACTACGGGGTGCCGATCCGCGGCGGGTTTGCCGGCGTCGACGTGTTCTTCGCGATCTCGGGCTATCTGATCGGCGGTCTGCTGCTGCGGGAACGGGCGTCGACGGGGCGGATCGCGCTCGGGGCGTTCTACCTGCGGCGGGTGCGGCGGCTGTTGCCGGCGTATTTCGCGATGGCGGGGGTGACGGCGGCGGTGGCATGGGTCGTGCTGCTGCCGTTCGAGTTCCGCGAATTCGGCAAGAGCCTGATCGCGGCGACCGTGTGGCTGTCGAACGTGCAGTTCTGGCGCGAGGCGGGGTATTTCGACATCGCGGCGACGGGCAAGGCGCTGCTGCACACCTGGTCGCTGTCGGTGGAGGAGCAGTTCTACCTGGTGCTGCCGCTGCTTCTGATCGCGGTGCGGCGACGGGCGGTGGCGGTCCTGTGGGTACTGGGGATCGCGTCGCTGGCAGCGGGCGTCTGGTGGACGCCGGAGCGACCGGCTGCGGCGTTCTTCCTGTTTCCGTTCCGGGCTTGGGAGCTGCTGGCGGGCGTGCTGCTGGCGCGGTGGGCGATGGCGGGCGGGACCGTTCCGGGGGTCGTGTCCTGGCTGGGGCTGGGCCTGATCGTGGCGAGCCTGTTCGGGATCAAGGCGGCGGGATTCCCCGGCTGGCAGGCGATCCTTCCGGTGGCCGGGACGGTCATGGTGCTGGCCGGTGCCGGCGGCCGATCGGGCGCGAACCGGATCCTGTCGATGCGGGGGCCGGTCTTCATCGGTGTGATATCGTACTCTCTCTATCTCTGGCATTGGCCGGTGCTGGTCCTGTCGCGATACTGGCGCGACGGCTATGCCGGGCCGGTCGAGGCGGCGGGATGGCTGACCCTCGCGGTGGTGCTGGCGGTGGTCGCCTGGGCGGCGGTCGAGCGGCCGTTGCGCCGGGCGCGGATCCCGGCGCGGGGCCTGATTGGCGGGGCGGTGGCGGCGGGGGTGGTCCTGATCGCGGTCGGCGGGGCGGTGTTCCTGCGCGACGGGATGCCGGGGCGGTTCCCGGACGCGGTGCGCGCGCAGGTCGCGGCGTCGGGGGACTTTCTGCAGGACATGTCGCGTTGCGGACCGGGGGACGGCGCATTGTCCGCGATCGAGGTCTGCCGCATCGGTCCGGAGGGTGCGCCGGAAGTGGTGTTCTGGGGTGACAGCCATCTGCGCGCGACGATGGACGGGATCGCTGCCGCGGCCGCGGAGGCGGGCGTGCCGGGCGTGATCGTCTGGCACGCCGGCTGTCCACCGCTGTTCGGGGTGCGAAAGTCCGAAAGCGCCGCGACACCGGCCGAGGACGCGGCCTGCGCCGCCGATACCGAAGCGCTGCGCGAAGCGTTGCCGGGGCTGGGGGCCGCGCGGATCGTGCTGGTGGCGCGGTGGGCGTATTACGCGGAAGGCGCGGGCGTGGGTCTGGATGCCGGGAACGGAATTGCGCTGGACGACGGCGCGGACGGCGACGTCTATGGCCGGGCGCTGGTGCGGACGGTCGACGAGCTTTCCGAGAGCTTTGCCCGCGTGGCGGTGATGCGGCAGGTGCCGGAGATCCCGGCTTACGATTCGCGCGTGGCGGCGCGTGGGCTGGCGCATGGGCGGCTGACGGAAGCGGAGGTGGCAGCGATGGCGGGGGTGAGCGACGAGGCGCTGGCCGCCCGGATGCGCGCGGCGGAGGCGCCGATCATGGCGCTGGCGGCGGAGGGCGCGATCGAGGTGATCGACCCGTGGCCGGTGCTCTGTCCCGCGCGTTGCACGGCGATGCCGGGGGGCGTGCCGCTCTACTTCGACAACAACCACCTGACCAACCGCGGCGCGATGGCGCTGCGGGACCTGTTCGCGCCGATGATTGCCGGTTTGCCGGATGCGTGAGCTGACGGACAGGCACTGGGACGCGGTGGTGATCGGGACGGGAATGGGCGGCGGCGTGGCGGGCCGCGCGCTGGCCGAGGCGGGCCTGTCGGTTCTGTTCGTCGAGAAGGGCCGTGCGGGATGGCGGCGCGAGGCGAACGGGACAGAGGCCGCGACCGATCCGGTGGCGCGCGGGGTGCGCGGGCTGTGGCCGGACCCGGTGACGCTGCGGATGGGAGGGCGGGAGCGCGAGGTCTTCGCGCCGCTGGGGATGGGGGTCGGGGGCAGTTCGGTGTTCTACGCCGCGACGCTGGAACGGCCAGAACCGCACGATCTGGACCCGTCGAACGCGGTGCCGCATCCGGTGGGCGGCTGGCCGGTGCGCTACGCCGCGATGGCGCCGTGGTTCGACGCGGCTGAGCGGATGTTCGCGGTGCGCGGCGGGGCGGACCCGCTGTCGGCGGTGGCCTGCCCGGAACTGGGTGCGGCGGTGGTGTCGGATGCGGACCGGGCGATGATGGCCCATCTGGCGGGCAATGGGATGCATCCCTACGCGCTGCACGCGGCGTTGCGGGACGTCGCGGGGTGCGCGTCGTGCCTGGGGCGGAAATGTCCGCGGCCGTGCAAGATGGACGGACGGTCGGCGGGGGTGGAACCGGCGCTGGCGACGGGGCGGGCGGCGATGCTCGACCGTTGCGACGTCACGCGGCTGGTGATGGACGGGAACCGCGTGGCGGGGATCGAGGCGGTGCGGGACGGCGCGCGCGTGACCCTGCGCGCCGCGCGGGTGGTGCTGGCGGCGGGGGCGCTGAACTCTCCGCTTCTGTTGCGCCGGTCGGCCTGCGAGGGGTGGGCAGACGGGGTGGCGAACCGGAGCGGGATGGTGGGGCGGAACCTGATGTTTCACCTCAACGAGACGTTCGCGGTCTGGCCGAAGGGGGCCGAACGCGGGGACGGGCCGTCCAAGGCGGTGGGGTTCCGCGATCTCTATGCAGTGGACGGGCGGCGGATGGGGATGGTGCAGGCGATGGGGATCGACGCGGGGCGCGGCGAGATCGCGCATTACATGGGCCAGCGGATCGCGGGGACGTGGGCGGCGCGATTGCCCGGCGCGCGGCGCGTGGTGCAGGCGGGCGCTGTGCTGGCGCATGGTGCGATGGGGCGCGCGAAGCTGTTCGTGGGGCTGCTGGAGGACATGCCGGATGCCGGCAACCGGGTCTTCGAGGATCGGGGGCGGCCGGGGCGGATCGTGGTGGAATACCGCGTGGCCGACGAGGCGCAGGTACGGCGACGGATGTTCCGACGCGCGATCCGGAGCGCGTTCGCGGGGCGGCGGATGGCGTTCGTCAACCGGGGCGCGGAACCGAACCTCGGGCATCCCTGCGGGACGGTGCGGATGGGTGATGATCCGGCGGTGGCCCCGCTCGACGCCGGGTGCCGGGCGCATGGGATCGAAAACCTGTGGTGCGTGGATGCGGGGGTGTTTCCGACCTCGATGGGCGTGAACCCGAGCCTGACGATCGCGGCCAACGCGCTGCGCGTAGTGGAAGGGATGCGGCATGGATGAGCTGGCGGTCGTGACCGGCGCGGGCGGCGGGCTGGGCCGGGCGCTGTCGGTGGTGCTGGCACGGCAGGGCGTGCGTGTCGTGGGTCTGGGCCGGAGCGCGGGCGCACTGGAAGAGACGGCAGGACTGATCGGCGAGCGGTTCGTCGCGATGCCATGCGACGTCGCGGACGCGGCGGCGGTGCGGGCGGCCTTCGTCGAGGTCGACCGGATCGGGGCGGTGACGATCCTGGTGAACAACGCGGCGGTGCATCCGCGGCACGACATCCTGGACGAGACGGCAGAGAGCTTTGCCGCGACGGTGGACGTGAATCTCGGGGGGACGGTGGCGTGCACGGTCGCGGCGCTGGGGCGGATGGTCGCCACGGGCACGGGGCGGATCGTGAACGTGGGCACCTTCGCCGATGTGGCGCCGCTGCCCGCGAGTGCGGCCTATGCGGTATCGAAGGGGGCGCAGCGGATATTCACCCGCACGCTCGTGGCGGACCTGCACGACAGGTTTCCGGGCATCGTCGTCAACGACTGGATGCCGGGGATGCTCGATACCGGGATGGGTGTGTCGGACGGGATCGAGCCCGAGGTGGCAGCGGAATGGGGGGCGGCACTGGCGCTGTGGCGGGACGCATCGCTGACCGGAACGGTGTGGGAGCGGGACCGCGAGGTGCTGTCGCCGCGCGCGGTCGCGGAGCGGTTGAGAGACCGGCTGACGGGGCGGCGGCGCGTTGCGCGGCGGATCACGACCTGAGGCGCAGCGCGTCGCGGGTCAGGGCCGGCAGGATCGCGGCACAACGCAGGTAGCGGGGGCCGAGGCGCCGCGGGGCAGAGGCCGCGCGCCAGAGCCATTCGGTGCGGGTGCGGCGCATGATCGACGGGGCGCGGCGCTGATGACCAGAGAGAAAGTCGAGACCGGCGCCGATGGAGGCGAAGCCCGTGGCAGGGGCGGCGAGGCGACCGCGCGCGGCGAGGATCTCCTGCTTTGGGGCGCCGAGGGCGAGAAAGGCGAGGCCGATGTCGTGGGCGGCGATCTCGGCGAGGATCGCGTCGGCGGCGGCGCCGGTCGGGTCGAAGCCCATCGGGGGGGCAACGCGGAGCGGAACATTCAGGTCGGGGATTACGGCGCGCAATGCGGTGGCCGCCGCATCGAGGCTGTCGCGCGAGGAGCCGACGAGCGCGACCGCGCGCCCCTGCCGCGCGGCGAGGCGGGCCAGCGGCAGGACGAGGTCGGCGCCCGGCAGCAGCGCGACCGGGCGGCGGGCGATACGCGACAACCGCACGATCGGATTGCCGTCGGCGGTGACGAGGTCGTGCACGGCATAGGCCGCGCGGAAGGCGGGATCGGCACGGAGTTTCACCAGGTGGTCGAGGTTGAGGGTGGCCAGCGCAAAGCCCCGGCGGTCGTGCAGGCGGGCCGTCACGGCGGCGTCGAGCGCCGCACGATCGGGCATGTTGACGGTGATCGTGATGTCGGCGGTGCGGAATTGCATGGTTGCTGCGGCGGTTCCTGCAAAGACCCCGGAACCATGCAACGTGCAATCGACCGTGTCATCGGACAAACTCTCGCCATGGCAATGGGACAGCATCAGGGCGACACGAGGGGGACGGCATGATCGTCGCGTATCTGACCGGATCCTATCCGCGCGTCTCGCACACGTTCATCGCGCGCGAGATCGCGGGGCTGCGCGCGCTGGGTATCGAGGTGCGGCCCTGTTCGATCCGGCGGACGGAGGCCGCGCATGTCGCGGGCGCGGAACAGCTGGCCGCGCAGGCCGAGACGTTCCATATCCTCGAGGCGGTGCGGTCGCGCGCGGGGCTGCGCGCGCTGGGATCGGCGCTGCGGCGGCCGGGGCGCCTGGCGCGCGCGCTGGGGATGGCGTGGCGCACAGCGCCGAAGGGGGTGCGGGGGCGGGCCTACAACCTGATCTACCTCGTCGAGGCGGTGGTGCTGGCCGATCACCTGCGGCGGATCGGGGCCGCGCATCTGCACGACCATATCGCGATGGCGAGCTGCACGGTCGCGATGCTGGCGGCGGAACTGGCCGACATCCCCTGGAGCTTTACCCTGCACGGGCCGGACGTGTTTTACGCGCCGCTGCACTGGCGGCTGGACGAGAAGATCCGCCGCGCCGATTTCGTGTCCTGCATCAGCTATTTCGCGCGGTCGCAGGCGATGCTCTTTTCGGACCCGGCGGAGTGGGACAAATTGCGGATCGTGCATTGCGGGGTCGATCCGGCGCGGTATGCCGCCCCGCAGGTGCCGGGGGCGGATCGGTTGTTGTTCGTGGGGCGGCTTGCGGCGGTCAAGGGCGTGCCGGTGCTGCTCGAGGCATTCGCGCGGCTGCGCGTGGCGCGACCGGGCGCGACGCTGACGGTGGTGGGCGACGGACCGGAACGCGCGGGGCTGGAAGCGGCGGTCGCACGAGCGGGGATCGCGGGCGCGGTGACGTTTCGCGGAAACCTGTCGCAGGACGGCGTGGCCGAGGCGCTGCGGTCCGCGGACGTGCTGTGCGTGCCGAGTTTCGCCGAAGGGGTGCCGGTGGTGCTGATGGAGGCGATGGCGGCGGGCGTGCCGGTGGTCGCGAGCGCCGTCGGCGGCATCGGAGAGCTGGTGCGCGACGGTGTGACCGGACGGCTGGTGCCGCCGGGTGATACAACCGCGCTGGTCGAGGCGATCAATGCGGTGCTGGACGGGGATTTCGGAGGCGCGGGCCGTGCGGTCGTGGCGGAGCATTTCGACAGCGACCGAGAGGCCGCGCGGCTGGCGGTGCTGTTTACGGCAGCGGCGGGCAATGCGGCCTGGCCCGAGGGCCCGCGATGAGGGTCGGCGTCGTGGTGATCGGGCGCAACGAGGGCGCGCGTCTGGTCCGGGGTCTGACGTCGCTCGCGGATGGGGCCTGGCCGGTCGTCTATGTCGACAGCGGATCGACCGACGACAGCGTGGCGCGGGCCCGCGCGCTGGGCGTGAAGGTCGTGGAGCTGGATATGGACGTGCCGTTCACCGCGGCGCGGGCACGCAACGCAGGCGCGGCCGCCCTGCGCCCGGATTGCGACGCGATACAGTTCGTCGATGGTGATTGCAGCGTGGCGGACGGCTGGATCGAGATCGCGCGGGCGGCGCTGGAGGGCGATGCGGAGATCGGGATGGTCACCGGCTGGCGCCGGGAGATCGCGCCGGAGCGGAGCATCTACAACGCGATGGCCGATGCGGAATGGCACCGCCCGGCGGGGCGGATCGACGTCTGCGGCGGCGATTTCATGGTGCGCCGCGCGGTATTCGACGTCGTGGGCGGGTTCGATCCGACGCTGATCGTGTCCGAAGACGAGGAGTTCTGCCTGCGCGTCGGCGATGCCGGGCACACGATCCTGCGCCTGCCCGAGACGATGACATTGCACGATGCCGACATGACGCGGTTCGGCCAGTGGTGGGTGCGCGCGGTGCGGACGGGTCACGGCTTTGCCGAAGTCGGGCGTCGGCATCCGCGGCATTTCCGCCGTGAGAGGGCGCGGATGTGGGTCTATGGCGGGGTGTTGCCGGTGCTGCTGATCCTGAGTGCCGCGGCGGGGCTGTGGGCGGTGCAGATGGCGGTCGTCGCGGCCTATGCGGTCAATTGGTGGCGCACGGCCGTCGGGCTGGAACGGGAGGGGATGGCGCGCGGCATGGCGCGGCGGCAGGCGGGGTTCCTGACGCTGTCGAAACTGCCCAACATGGTGGGCGCGGTGACATATCACATCCGGCGCCTGCGCGGGATCGCGCCGCAACTGATCGAATACAAGTGAGCGGCGGGGCATATTGATGCCCGATTCAAGGTATTGAAGGGTCGAAAGACCCGCAAGGACAGGTCGGACATGAGTGAGAGCAGACGCAAATACAGGCGGCCCCGGCTCAACCCCGGTGAGCGGACACGACTGCTCGCCGAGGTGGCGAAGCTGTCGGAGGCGCCCATCGAGGCGGAGATCGCGGCCCTGCGCGCGGCACTGATCGCGCAGGGCGCGGAGCGTGATGGCGACGACGACCCCCCCGACGAGGACGCGGCCGCGGAGGAGACGCCGATGGTCGAGGCGCATCCCGAACCGGATGCAGATGCGGAGGATGCGGCGCCGCTCATCTATCCGCTGTCGACCGAATCGGACGACCCCTGGGACGCGTTGCCGCGTATTCCGGTCGAGGTGCGCGTGCTGGAGCGCAACCTGATCGTGACGGCAGAGCGGACCGACCCGGCCTTTGCGTCGTTCGACGTGCTGCGGACGCGGATCGTGCAGGCGATGCACGAAAGGGGCTGGCGGCGGGTCGCCGTGACCTCTCCCACGCAGGGCTGCGGCAAGAGCTTTACCGCGCTGAACCTCGGCATCGCGCTGTCGCGGTATCAGGAACTGCGGACCGTCCTTCTCGACCTCGATCTGCGGCGGCCGAGCCTGGCGCGGTACCTGGGGCGGCGCGACGTCGGCAGCCTGGGCGACGTGCTGCGCGGGCACGTGCGGGCCGAGGATCATCTCGTGCAGCTCGATGCGGGGGGCGCGCGGATCGGGCGCGGCCTGGCGGTCGGGCTGAACGACCGGACAGAGGCCTATGCGTCGGAACTGTTCCAGCAGCCCGCGACGGCGAAGGTGCTGCACGGGATCGAGATGCGGTTGAAACCGGACGTGATGCTGTTCGATCTGCCGCCGGCGCTGGCGCAGGACGACGTGATCGCGCTGGCGCCGCATTTCGACTGCATCCTGCTGGTGATCGGCGGCGGCATCACGAAACCCGCCGAGGTGCGCGAGGTCACGCGGCGGCTGGGCGAGGACAAGCCGGTGCTGGGCCTCGTGCTGAACATGGCCGAGGACGGTGAGGACGATATCTACTGACGAACGGCGCCCCGTGCCGAGACGTTGCCGCGCAGCAACCCCGTCACCGTGTCGGCGATCCAGCGCCATCCCCAGGCCGCCGCCCCGACAAGCGCGAAGAGCGCGCCGACGAGCATTCCGCGGCGGCGGCGCCTGTCGGTTCGGCCGCGCAGATGCGGGATGGTGATGACCGGGCGGATGCCGAGCTCTGCCTCGAGCTGATCGGCGTTGCGGATCACCGGGGTCGTCAGCTCGATCGCGAAGACCAGCGCCAGTGCCGCGATCACGGTCAGGATGCCGCCCGCGAGCGCCAGGTTGCGGCGGCTGGCCGAGACCGGATTTTCAGGCGGAATCGCGGTTTCGAGCACCTCGAAGCGCTCGGCCTGATCCTGCGTCTCGAGAAGCTGGGCCATCGCGGCCTCTGTCCGGGCGGCGGTGATGACCTGATATTCGGCGTCGAGTTGCGTCAGGCGGCGGTCGAGCGCGGAGAGCTGCCGTTCAACCTCGGGTGCTGCGGCGATGGCGTCCTGCAGCCGGACGATGTTGCCGTCGAGAAGCGACCGCTGCTGTTCCAAAAGGGCGGTTTGCTGGGTTACATAATCCTCGCGCAGGCGGTCGGCGCCTGTCCGAAGCTCGATCAGCTGGCGGTCGATGGCGGTGCGCGCCTCGAGCAGGGTGGTCAGGCGATCCTGCTGCGCGGCGAGATTTTCGGGGAGTGCATCGGTATTCTCCTGCTTGAAGGCGGCGCGCTCGGTCTCGACCCCGGCGATCTGGTCGGCGACGCGGGCCTCCTCTGCCACGAAGAAGTCGAGGGTGCGCGCGGCGCGGCCCTGCGCGCGGCTGTCGGCCTCGGCCAGGATCGCCTCGAGCAGATCGTTGGCGACGGCGGCGGCGCGGTCCGCGTCGTCGAGGCGCACAGTGATGACGAGGCCGGACGGCGTGACATCGGG
>Ga0115567_10002225_pt1 | contig 19181 bp, 17 predicted proteins | sample COGITO_mtgs_1204_2_FD_88679 | JGI IMG/M metagenome (GOLD analysis project Ga0115567, IMG submission 88679) | Pelagic marine microbial communities from North Sea - COGITO_mtgs_120412 | ecosystem: Environmental > Aquatic > Marine > Epipelagic | place: Germany:Helgoland, sampling site Kabeltonne... | reverse complement strand
AGACGCTAAAGGAGTGAAGAGAAAGAGAGGGCACGAGTGCGATTTTTGCGAGAAGGTGTTTCGATATCCATCCGGTTTGGCCGTACACATGCGTATTCACGCGAACGAGAAACCGTACGAATGCCACGTTTGCGAGAAGAGGTATCGTCAATCTAGTGGTTTGAAATACCACATGCGTGCTCAACATTAGCTCATCATTTGTAGTTCTAAATCATCGCATGCACTGACATACACATCATCGCAACAAGAACAAAAACATAACAAAGAGAGTTTTTTTGGGAAAACGAGAGAGAAACGACTCTTCCGTCTGGAAGTATTTTTGCCACATTTCTGCTTTGCACAACAACACCATGGGAACAACAACACACGAACCAACGACGTCCTCAAACTCGCTCAATCTCGTGCATTCGAAAGCCTCGAAAGCGTTCGCCAATCTGTGCGGGAATTTAGCGCAGTTCAACAACAAGAGGTTCGGGAACGACTTGGAGAAATTCGCAACAAAATCGAGGAAGCGTTTTGACGGCGGGAAAAAAACGACGACGGAAACGAGAGAGAATTCATCGTCGGAGGCGTCTTCTTCCTCCTCTTCTTCGTCCTCTTCTGATGATGATGATGACGACGATGACGATGAAAGTAGCGATGACGACGTAAACGACGACGAACGAAAGATATCCATGTTTGCGAAAAATGCAAACGCGAAGAAGAAGAAGGCAAATTTGCACTCGAATGGTCACCACCAAACGGAGGAGGAACTGGCGAATATCCGCAGAAAAGAATACAAGATTAAAGTGAAAGGAGACGACTCGCGAAACGTGATACCGGCACCTTTGGAAAGTTTTAAGGATTTAGAAACCACGTACGGATGTTCGAAGTCTTTGATTACACGATTAGAGGAGTGCAAATGGCTCGAGCCGACGCCGATTCAACGACAAGCGATACCGATGATGCTGAGAGACGTGGAGACGTTGGCGGTGGCGCCGACTGGGAGCGGGAAGACGCTCGCTTTTTTGTTACCTATATTTATGCGACTCGGGAAGAGGAAAGATGGGGGGGTGAGAGCGATTTTGTTAGCGCCGACGAAAGAGTTGGCGACGCAATCGACCAGGATTTGTACTCTGTTGAGCGACGGATTGAGGTGCGCGAGATTTCTTTCTTTCCTCTTTCACGCGTCTTTCTTTATATCGCATTCATTGTTCGTTGTTGAAGTGAAGAAGAACTGAAACCTGTGACGTCTTTTTTACGACCATTTAAAAGGCGTTTCGTGAGGTGTCTCTCTGTATTCTTCTGAGTGTAGAAATGTGAAGCAGACGTTGGTGTTTGATATCCGACGAGAGGACGCTTGTGATTTTTACGAGTTGAAGAAACGGTTGGCGCTAAAGAGTCGACAGTGAATAGCAGCTCTGATCAACAAATATCGTTATGTTCTTCTTCTCTTTCGTTTCTTTCTCTTGTGCGTGTATACTAACAATCTCTTCTTCCCTTTTCCTTTATATAACACAGGGTCACGCAACTCTCCAAAGCGAACGCGGCGAACGATTTCGATAAAGTTGACATTCTCATCTCTACCCCGTTACGATTGGCGTCGCTTTTAAGACAAAAGAAAATTTCGACGCACGCGGTTGAATTCTTAGTCCTGGACGAAGCCGATAAACTCTTCGAGATGGGTTTCGTGGAGCAAATAGATGCCGTCGTGCACGCGTGCGATAATCCAGACGATACAAACGACGACGACGATAAAAAGAAAAAGAAAAAGAAAAAGAGTCCCTCATCGAAGACGACCAAAAAGAAAAAATGTCTCAAAGCTTTATTCTCCGCGACGCTTCCGGAAACCGCCGAGCGATTAGCGCGAAGCGTCATGCATCACTGCGTTCGTCTCACCGTCGGCGAAAGAAACTCCGCCAACGAATCCATTTCGCAAAAACTCATCTTTTGTGGCAAAGAGAGCGGGAAAATTTTAGCCGTCAAGCAAATGGTCCAAAAGGGCGTTCAAACGCCATTGATTATCTTTGCGCAGAGTAAAGATCGATGCATCCAAGTCGCGAAAGAGTTAACCGGAGGTGCGTTAGGCGAAGTTGGGTTAATTCACTCGGACATGTCCGATAAGAAACGCAAATCCATCGTCGATCTGTTCCGAATAGGCAAACTGAACTGCTTGTGCGCCACGGATTTGATGGCCAGAGGGATGGATTTCGCCGCCGTAGGCACCGTCGTCAACTTTGATTTCCCGTTAACGAGCACGGCGTACATCCATCGCATCGGACGGTCGGGAAGAGCCGGCCGAGTTGGAAACGCGGTCACTTTCTTCACCGAAGAAGACGCGAAAAGAGGCACGGTGCGTTCCATCGCGCGAGTGATGCAACGCAGCGGCTGCGACGTCCCGAAGTGGTTGTTAAATCTCGAGGCGGATAAAAACGAAAAGAAGTACAAGCCGTTGCGAAAGGACGGACGCGAGAACAACCCGAGAAGAGACCGAGTCGACAACAAAGAAGGCTACGTTTCGAGAGACATTCGCGCCGGGAAGAAAAAGTTGGAACACAAGAAACAGAGGAAAGCGATGTTCAAAGAGATGAAAAAAGCCGCTGCCGCGACCACCGTCGAGAAGAACATGACATCCAACGAAGACGACAAGGAAGACGACTACTTCCCGCGAGATAACGACGACGACAACGCTGCTCGGAACAAGAAAAGGAACAGACGCTCGTCTAAATGAAGATGTGAAGAATGAAGTCATGTACTTCTTCATTGAACGCGTAGTCTGTTGTAACAAAATTTCCTCACAACAAAACTCATCAGCATCTTCCTCTTCATCATCACGTCACCGAGATGGGTTGCTGCGCTTCTACACCGCAGGATCAACCGTCCTCGAGGAGTACTAATACTACTAATAAACTCACCAAAAAAAACGTCCAAACGCGCGTGCAAAACTGGCACTCCACCGGCATCGTTTCCCTCCGCGATTGTTCGTTAACGCGGATTCCCCTGGAACCCATCGCTTCGTTAGTTGAGATGATACAGACGAAGGACAATAAAATAAAGACGATAGACGTGACGAACAACCGCATAGCGGAAATTCCTATCAGCGTGTTCGTGGATATCGGCAAAAGCGTGCAACGATTAATCCTCGGGAAGAATACGTTGAAATCATTGGACACGTTTTTCGTACATTTGAAACAGTTGAAAGTGTTGGACGCACACGCGAACGCGATCGAAACGGTCGATTGGCGCTTATTAACGAAACACTGCACGAAGCTGAAAAGTTTAAATTTGAGAGGCAATATGTTGAAAGAGGTAAACTTGGAGGAACTCGGGAAGATGGAGATGTTAGAAGACGTGGACGTGAGCGAGAACGGGAGGTTGGATCGATTAGGAAGGAGCGCGGAGTCGTCGTCGTCTTCAACACCTAATGCTACTCCCACGGCGACACCTTCCGAGGAGAAAGACCGTGAGAACGAAGAAAAATGGCGAAGCTTAACCTCGTTCGCGGCGACCAAGTGTAACCTTCTCTCCATCCCGGACAGTTTCCTGCCACCGAAAATAAAAACGATCCTCTTAGACGATAACCCTCGACTCCTCGGACTGCCTCGCGACCTCTTCCAAAACTGTCCTCTCCTCCAACGCGTCTCGGCACACCGCTGTCCGGCGATGGAGAGTAAATCCATAGAAACCATGAACGGATACTCGGAGTTCTTGGAAAAAGTGCATCAATCGAACGATAAAAAGATTAAAGTCGGGGTTTTGCTCGGGAGTCGATACGGTGACGACGGGTTCGATCGGAAGATGATGGGCGACGAGCGCTTGGACGGTTTGAAGAGTTGATATCTTCTTGAAGCTGTTCACTGCTTTTTTCCATTTAGTGGTCGACAACAACTCTTTTCTTCACTCATACGTGCAATACTATCACGCCGCGCTGTATAAAAATGACCACCACCACCACCATCACCAAACCGACGAACGCGAGGCTTCTTATTCTCCATTGCGTCCTCGTCTTGCTTCGATTCGTTTCTGCAATGTTCGGCACGGGATACGTCCACCCAGACGAACACTTTCAATCCATCCAACCGGCATTTAGAGACGTGTTTTCATCAGGCGGAGAAACAGACGAAACGCAATCGACGACGATGGTGAAAGAGTTGACGCACATTCCGTGGGAGTTTACGGCGAAAATGCCGGTGAGAAGTTCCATCGCGCACGCTTTGATGGCTTCGGTGCCGTATCGGATTTGGCTCAAGATTTCCCCTACGAGGAGCAGCACTTGGTGGCTGTTCGCAGCGCCGAGAGCGATGATGACGTTATATTCTTTAATCGTCGATTTTGTCGCGATAACGATTGTAAAGCGAATCTCTGATAAGGCGCAGAACACATCGTCGCCCGTGCGATACTTGCCACTCTTACTGGCGACGTCTTGGCCGATGTTTGTGATACACGCGAGACCGTTTTCAAACGGGATGGAAGCGACCATATTCGCGATGGTTTTGATCGGGATGATGGATTCAACGACGACATATAGAAGTAACGAGAAGAAAACGGCGAAGGAGGGATTGAAAGAGGATGTTGTGTTGGTTCTTAGAGGCGCATTAATCGCCGTGGGAATCTTCGTACGGTTTACGTTTGCGATTTTTGTCGCGCCTTTGATGGTATTCGAGTCCTTTCGATTTTTGCAAACGCCAAAGCTGATGATGGAGTTTCTGAGACGAAGTTCGATTGTGGCGGTTTCGTTTGCGGTGGTTGCATCTGCAATAGCTAAATTGGACGCGAAATATTACGAGAGAACAGAAGAGGAGTTTTATTTCGCGCCGTGGCACGCGTTGGTGTACAACGTGAAATTCGCGGGCAAACATCACGGCGAGCACTTTAGATTGACGCATTTGATGTTGAATGCTTTCGTTCTCTTTGGACCGGCGTATGCGCTGTGCGTGTGGAAATTGATTAAAGAAACGGTGTTGAAGAAAAAGAACACGAAGGAGAACGGTTCGGAGACGAGTCAAAGTTTGCGACCAATCTTGTATTCGTCTTTCGCTTCCATCGCCGTTTTGTCGATTTCTTCGCACCAAGAGGCTAGATTTTTACTTCCAGCGATGCTTCCCGTGCTTACAGTTGCGAGCTATGAGCTTGCTCGATTATACGAGAACGAAACTCCTGTTGCGGTTAAGGATAAGGACACGAATAAAACGAGCGGTGGAGTGCGCGTGAAATTCTCTCTCTTCTGGCTCGTTTGGGTGACGTTCAACGCGTCGGTGACCATCTTTTACGGGTTTGCGCACCAAGCTCGAATATCGTCGGTAGTTCTAGATCTTCCCTCATTTGCCACCGATCCCGATGGTGTGGGATCCGGAAACCGCGGTGCTAAAGCGTTGGTTGCGTTTTGGCGCACGTATCCTCCGCCAAACGCTTTCCTGGGAAAAGATGCGATGAAATCAATCGCCATCAAAGAACACTCGCAAGAAAGCGCCGAACGTTTTACTCATTCAATGAAAGTCATCGATAAAAACAACAAATCCAAAAAGGAATACGATTACTATTACGTCGTCGCCCCGGAAACGAGCATTCAATCCTTAAAAGACGCGTTTGGTGAGGAAGCGCTCCTGACGATGAAAAAACAATATCTCGGTCACTTCAACGTGGAAGAACTCGCTCGCGAAATTATAAGGCAACGAGGCTTACCATTCTCGCTCGACGCGTACACGTTATCGGTGTATGAGATTGAAGTGTTGAGTAGTAACGATGCGCAAGATCGATGAATCGATGATTATGTTGTTTGTATATTAGATATATGTATTTTAATAATAGAGCGTTGAAATGTTTTGCTAATGAGAGCTCCACTGGATCTTTGAAATGTCAATCCCTTCTTGCACCATCTCGTACAACGGACTCATCTCTCTCAACTTTTCCACGACTTCTGCTGTCAACTCTACCGCGCGGTCCACCTCTTCCTCCGTGGTGAATCTCCCGATTCCGTATCTAATGCTCGTGTGCGCCATGTCCTCTTCCACGCCCAGCGCTCTCAACACGTAACTCGGTTCCAAACTCGCGCTCGTACACGCCGACCCAGAGGAAACCGCGCAATCTTTTAAACCCATCAATAACGATTCACCTTCAACGTATGCAAACGATACGTTCAAGTTACCCGGGTATCTTTGCTCCTCGTCACCGTTTACGACTAAATACGGAATGCGTTCTTTCAACCCGTCCAACAATCGTTTGGAAAGCCTTTCGACGTGTTTGTGATCGTATTCCATTTCCTCTTTAGCGACTTTGCAGGCTTCGCCTAACCCGACCAATAACGGCGTCGGTAACGTCCCGCTTCGTAAACCTCTCTCTTGACCACCACCGTTGATGATTGGTTCCATTCTAACCCTCGGTCGTCTTCGAACGTAAATGGCACCGACACCTTTCGGGCCGTAAATTTTGTGCCCCGAGATTGACATGCAATCAATTTTCATCTCGTCCACGTCCAAGGGAATCTTACCAACCGCCTGCGCGGCATCCGTGTGAAAAAACACCTTATTCGCGCGACAAATCTCCCCGATTTCCTTCAATGGCTGCACGACTCCGATTTCGTTATTTACCGCCATCACCGATACCAAACACGTCTCCCCAGGGCGAATAGCTTTCTTCAACTCCTCTAAATCGATCAAACCGTTCGTTTTCACCGGCAAATACGTCACGTCGAATCCGTTTTGTTGCAACTGCCTGCACGAATCCAAAACGCACTTGTGTTCCGTTTGCGTCGTGATGACGTGCGTCTTCCCTCCCGACTTATAAAAATTCGCGATGCCTTTAATCGCCATGTTATTCGACTCCGTCGCTCCACTGGTAAAAATAATCTCTTTCTCCGTCGCTCCAATCACATCTGCCACGTTCTTCCTCGCCTCTTCGTTCGCATTTTCCGCCTCCCACCCGAAATAATGCGTTCGCGAGTGCGGGTTCCCGTACGAGCTCACGAAATATGGCAACATGGCGTCTAAAACTCTCGGATCCACTGGGGTGGTCGCTTGCATGTCCAAATACATCGGGCGGCCTCTCAGAGTGATGCCTTTCATTTCAATTTCGTTTTGACTTTTGTTACTGGTTTCTTCTTTCGTCGCTGCCGTCGTGTTCAAAGCACGACCAAATCGTCCTCCTTCCGCGAAAGAAGACGATGATTTCGATTGCGCTTGCCGCAACGAAAGACACGTCGATGATGGTAAAAACACATTCTTAAAAACGCCGACGTTTACAGAAGAAGAAGAAGATAAAGAAGATGAAGATGAAGAACAACAAGTCTCCATCGAAGACACCGCTCGTCTGGAAAAGATCGAGAGCGAAGACGAGGACGCGCGACGAAACATTCTTTTAGTAGTACTCGAGTATGTGTGAAATTGTTGTTAAGGTTGTTCTTTTATTTATAAGGTCTGTCCAGTACTTTTCCTTTCTCTCTGTGTTCTCGTTTTTGCGATTTTCATCGCGCGACGAGATGAGTACGCGTCTCTCTTTTGTATCTCTCTCGACGAGCGCTTAAGCGCTCGCCTTCTTCTCTTCCTCGACGCCTTCTTTCTTGTTCACGAGCACGGCGTCGTTTTCTTCTTCTTCCTGGTCTTCTTCGACCATCGTGTCTTCCAACTGTTTGAGCATTTTTTGCTTCTCGGCGTCTTCGCTCGGACCGGCGATATCGACCGCAACCGCGCGCGGCGTGAAGGGCGGTTCGGTTTCACCGAGGACTTGGAAGATGCCGTGTTCGCAGTACGCTTTGATGGAGTCAACGTTGATTGAGTTCGGGATGCCGATTTTGACGCCTCTTCCGTTGCTTCTTTTTGCTTCGATCGTGCGATCGACGTTTATGCAGCACTCGATGTCTTTGGCGGAATACCCGGGAACTTCCGTCTTCATTAACACCACGCGGTTGTCTTGTTGTTCCGTCGGTTTCTTCTCTTCTTCTCCGCTGCCCGTGATGGTGGTGATAGTACTCATCGGTTGATTGACTTGCGCCGCCACTTCTTGAGACGGTGGAGATGGCAGAGGCGGAGGCGACGTGCTCAATACCGGCACGATCCGCTTCTCAATTGCCAGCGGGTCTCGCAAACGGAGTTCGAGCACGCCGTTCTCCACCGCGCACAAAGTCACGTGCTCGGCGCGCAACCCTCTCGGTACTGGCACCACGCGTTCAAACTCGCTCGACTTATCTTTGAGCTCCCCAAAAATCTTCAACCTTTCTCTCTCGGCATCCAACTCGACAGAAATATCAGAACTCGAATACCCCGCCACGGCAAATTTTAGCGTTACTTCGCTTTCCTCCGCCGGAGGACGCTCCGCTTCGCCGGAGGCAACCTTGACGTCGACCTTCGGCAAAGTTATTTTCGGCACGACCACCCGCAAAACGCCGTCGCACACCAAACCTTTGGCGTTTTCGATGTCGTACGTCGCCTTTCTTTTCAGCTTAATCGTTATTACGTTTCCTCCTCCTCCTCTTTCCGCTTGTTGTCGTTCGTCGCCGAGAAAGTCAATTCTCAAAGACGTGGGCACCCCAATCGAAGAAAGAAGTTTCGATTCGTCTTCTTTTTTCGAAGAATCTCGAAGACAACCGCCTGTTAACGTGACCTTCACGTCTCTCGCGGACACGCCGGGAACGTTCATTTTCACCATTGTTCCTCGGTTCGTTTCTCTCGTTTGCACTTGCCTTCCTCTCCAGGACGACGTCGTCGTGGAGAGCGCGCGCTTTTGTTCTTGCGATGATGATGATGATGATTGTTGCCCCCGCGTGGACGAAAAAGAATGCGAAGGAGGCAACACGGAATCCACCGCGTCGAAGAACATGTCCTCCAATTCAGCCGCTAAAGAGGCGTCCAAAACGTGGAACGGTCGCAAAGAAGTCGTTAACATCATGTTTACGTTTGATGTTGTGAGATGTGTGTGTTTATTATTTGTATGTGTGTTTGTTTATTGTATTGTGTATCTTATAATGAAGAATTTTCCACACGTGTGTGTTTGAATAACTCCTTTTTCCTCTACATTTTGTATCTCTAAAAAGTGCTCAGATTTCACCTTTTTTTCTCTCACCACTGCTCTCGATTCTTCTCTCTTTCGAGTTCTCTCTTTAACGCTTCTTCTATGTCGCGATCGCACTCTTCGACCATCTCTCGATAAACTCGCCTCAGAACTTGCGATGGATTCTCTCTCTCCCCATTTTCGAGGGGATTCATGTCGAACGCGTCCCTGAGAACTTCCGCGTACTCAGTCTCTCTTCTCTCTTCTCGTTTCAACTCCAGACCTTCTCTTTGGTATCGAGCAAGCGTGCGAGATAATCGAGCATTCTGCTCTCGCAATGCATCAATCTCTCTTTTCGAACGTTCAATGTTACTCTTCAGCCGTTCACTTTCCTTCTTCAGGTTCGCGTGTTCCTTCTTCAACGCGTCGTTGATAGAAGCGCGCGTTTCTCGTTCAGTCGCCATTTTTGCGGATATTTTTTGGTTCTTTTGCAGAAGCTTGATTTTTAGGGGTTTGTTACTCCAGAAGAAGTGCGTAGGATATCACGTATAATACTACTCTCAGTATTAGTATTCACATGCGCGGAGCGACACCGACCACCACCACCTTCGCAGAAGTGAAGACGACCCCGTTCGCGAGTTTTTCTTCTTCTTCTTCTTCGACCAACAAGGCGTCCTCTTCTCGTCGGAGTTTTCGTAAGAAAAGTCGTTTTGGTGCCTTTGCTTTTGCCGCATTTCGGGGAGACCGAAACACATCATCTTCTTCTTCTTCTGGTGTCTGTTCCGACGCGCGCGGTAGTATTGCGAAAAGTGAATCATATACCGACGACAGAGTGGTGTTGTCGTCGTCATCATCGAAAGGATTTTTGGTTCGAACGAAAGCTACGTATTCGAACAACGACGACGAGGTGATGAAGAAAGATACGAAAAAATTGATTGATTACGGTCGAGTCGGTGTCGCGTTCGCCTTTCCGGCGTTGGCCGGGTTCCTTTTTGGTCTCGATATTGGCCTCTCTTCGGGCGCGTTGGAGAGCATAAAAACATCCTCGACGGATTTCTTCAATTTGACTGCGTCGCAATCGGGTCAAATTGTCTCCGCGTCTCTTTTTGGCGCGTTGACGGCATCCGCGGTCGCCGCCGCCGGCGCCGGCGAGAAGTTGGGATCGAGGAAAGAAATCGCCTTGGCGGGAGTGTTGTATTTAATCGGCGGGACTATGGAAGCGAACGCGCAGTCGGTTGATTTTTTAATCTTTGCGAAAGCTATTTATGGGTTAGGGATTGGATTTGCCATGCACGGCGCGCCGGTGTACATCGCGGAGACCGCGCCGAGTTCTCTGAGAGGAACTTTGATTTCTTTGAAAGAAGCGGCGATTGTGTTTGGGATTTTGTGCGGGTATTTTTGCGCGAGTCAGTACGTCGGGGAAGATGGGGGATGGAGATCCATGTTTTTAACCTCTGTGCCATTCGCAGTGTTGACGTTAGTCGGTGCTGGGTTCATCTTACCGGATTCTCCGAGATGGTTGGCGTCGAAAAATATGGACTCGTTTCCGGCGCTGAAAAAATTGCGAGGGCCGAACGTGAGCGAGATGGAATTGATGAACGAATTAGACGAGATCAACATGTTTGCGAACGTGAGGAGGAAAGAAGAGATGGGAAGAACGAAATCGCCATTTGCGATTTTAGATAAGAAATACGCGAAAGCTTTGTACGTCGGCTTATCGGTGGTTTTGTTTCAGCAATTAACTGGGCAACCGTCGGTGTTGTATTACGCGACGCAAACGTTCGAGGCGGCCGGGTGGTCGGCGCAAGGCGCCTCGAACATTGCCGTCGTGGTTGGCGTGTTCAAACTATTCATGACCGGTATAGCCGTGTGGAAAGTAGACAGTTTAGGCCGGCGTCCGTTGTTACTCGGCGGGGTGAGCTTGATTACGTTGTCGCTGATGGTTCTAGCGTTGGCCTCGCCGGATTTTGCGGGATCCGGCGTCGAGGCAGCGGCACTTTCAGAAACGCAAGCGCGCATTTCCGTGGCTGCTATTTTCTTATACGTAGGCGCGTATCAAGTGAGTTTTGGTCCAATTGCGTGGTTGTTAGTCGGGGAGGTGTTCCCGACGAAAGTCCGTTCGCAAGCGGTTGGCATCGCGACGCTTTTAAACTTCGGGTCTAACTTCATCGTCAGTTTAAACTTGCCGTACGCGATTGAACAAATTGGCATCAAGTCTACGTATTTCGGGTTCGCGTCGATTGGCGTTTTGAGCGTCGCTTCGATATATTTCAGTGTCGTGGAAACGAAAGGTAAAACGTTGGAGGAGATTGAAGACGCGTATACCGTCACCGCGACGAAAGTCGAAGAAGATCGATGATTTTCTTTTACGAACCAGGCACTTCTTCGAAGATGATTAGGAAAATATTAATATAACAGCTGTATTGTACCTCACGCGAAATCACTCAACCCTACCATTAACGGATCGTCGAACGATATTAATCTATCCGCTTTAGAAATCTCAACCAAATCTCGATCGGCTTCCGATACTCCGCACGTTTCGCCGGCGAAAAGTTCTGCCGTTTCACCCTTTGCAGTCACGCCTCCCGGTAATACCGAGTACGCGATTGAAGGCGAGTCGCACTCGACTTTCCGCAAAGCGCTGGTGATGTTTTTAACAACGCGACATTCGCCAGCTCTGAGCGTAATTCCTAGTTGCGGCCCGAAAATTCTCGCGCTCTTTACCGACTTCGGCCTGTACCAGCCAGGGAAACACGACGGATCAGACGTCGAGGAAAACTCGTTTCTGCTCGAAGAATTTTCTTCACTTCTGCTCGCGATGCGAACTTGAGCGGCGTTGACATCATTGGGATCGATGGAGGATAAAAAGGTCGTAAACAAGTCATCCAAATCATTCTCCAGAGATTCTAAAAACGTAGAGTTTGCCGTGCCGTTCGTTTGCCGTGCCATCGTCGTCGTCGAAGACGTCGTTTCGCCATCTGTCTGTTTGGTCAATAAGATCTCAGCAACGCGCGGATCGGATTGCGCGACCATTTTCATGAGATAATCGCTCCCGTCTTGAAGCAGACGAACTAACTCAGCGACAGTTGGATCCGACGTAGTAGCGGCGCCTGCGTTGAACGAGAAGAGGAACGCAAAGACGGATGCGAGAAGGATTAATTTTCTGGATGGAAACATAATTTTTGTATCGCAATCGAAAACGAAGCGTTTTTAATTTATTTACCATTCATCGTTTTTGTCACTTCAACAATTTAAACTACTTTTCAAGTCTAACTTGAAGACGCGCTGTGTTTGTTTCCTACCATCTCTCTCGTTGCCGATGCTGTTGATGCTGCTGCTGCTGCCGAATTCCTCTCGCAGGACAGTCTGCAGATTTGTGGCCGAAACCGTTGCAGTTGTAACACTTCATTCCTCCGCCGCCGCCGCCGCCGGAGCGGTTGTATTTCATCGAAGAAGGACAATCTCTCTGGAAGTGACCAACTTTCCCGCATTGTTTACAAGCTTTAGCTTGGGGATTAAACGGGTGCGACAAAATGCTCGGGCCGAAAAGAAACATCGATTTTCTCCCGTTCTTGAATGAAAAGTTAGGCCAGTTCGCGTACTCCGCTTTGAGTTGATTCATCGCCTCTCGCAGTTTTTCCGTGGCTGGATTCGGCGGTAAGGGAGGCGGCGCCGTCGCGGATTGAAAGCTAGAAACAACTGGTGGCGTCGGTGCTACCGCATTTTGCTTCGGTATTGAAAAGCCCGCACCTCCTCCGGCCGAGGAAGGCATTGGTGTTGATTTTTGTCCAATGAGAGGTCGTTTGTATTGCGGCGTTTTCGTCTCGGAAGCAACTACTGAGGCGGCGGATGCCTCCGCAGCGAGAGCAGACTTTTCATCCTTCTCTCGCTTTTGCTTCCGTTGTTCCTCCTCTTCCTCTTGTTTTTCTCGAACTCTTTTCTTTGCTGTCTGTTCTTGCTTCTTCTTCTGCTCTTCTGGGACGATGAACTCAATCACTTCTATGCCTTTCTTTTTCTCCGGCGGCACGCCGTTGGTGGCGGTGGTAGGAGTTATAATTCCCACTGCCGACGGCGACTTTTCTGCACTCTTATTCTTATTCTTATCGACAGCATCTTTCTCATCTTCTCTCGGAGGTTCCGGCGTCGACTGTTTCCGTGCTACTTTTCCTTCTACTACTTTTTTGACTTCTACTTCTTTCTTCTTCGCCGATGTTGCCGCCGGCTTCTTCTGCTTCTCCGCCGACGCCCCCGGTGTTTTCTTCGTGGCACCTTTCTTCTTCTTCGCGCTGCTCTCTTCTTCGACTAACGCTACGACGCTATCCATCACTCGCTTTCTTTCGCTCGCGAGAGTTTTCTCGTCGCTCGTAAATGTGCTCAAACACGTCACTTTCTTTGTCCTGAAAACCTTCGCCTCCAACTCCGTCTCTCTCCTTCCACTCGCCCCGGTGTTCGTAAACTTCATCGTCGCTACTCTGGTTTCAAACACGTTGTCTTCCAACGATTTCTTTTTCGGAGGTTGCACCAAATGATGTCTCGCATTCATCACTTCGACGATGTCGCCGATATCAATCCACCCAGAATCGTCCTCGGTGACGAAGATTTCGTACTCGTTCGCCTCTTCGTCCGACATACTTTTGATTTCGTTCGGCTTTAACCCTTGCTTTGGACAAACGTCGATGAATTTCCCGACCCACTCGTGTCTACATTCGTTTCGAGTAAGAATTCTAACTCCTTTAAACGTTCCTTTCTTCTCGTCGATCTGGTCGACTCGCACCAATCGATTCTTCTCCTTCACTCGAACGCACGCGCCTACGCTCACCATCGCCGCGCCAGCTTCCGCGATTGGCCCATCCTCCTCCTCTCGATACGCATGTTTAAACGTAATTGTCGTCAGCACGAACGCCTCTCTCCCCGTCCTCGCCCCTGCTTTGACCAATTTCGTCTCGTACAGCTCATTCAAAGTCGGCCAACGCCATCTGCCGTCCGTCGAGAGCGTCTCGTACACTTCATCCGGGACGTCATTCTTCGCGCCTCCGTTCTCATCATCATCATCATCATCCTCGTCCTCGTCCGCAAAATCGTCCTCCTCGTCCTCGCTTTCTTCCACTCTCTTCCCTTCCTGTTTCATCCACTCTTTCTCCATGTCTTGTTTGTTCTTAATCTTCAACTCTTTCGTCAGCAAAACTTTCATCATCTTCTCCGTCCACCTCGACGCTTTCGGCACCAGCCTGGTATCTCTCTTCAATTTCGGGAAATCGATGATCCCGAGCTGCTTGTCGAACTCGTAAAACACCATGGCGAGATTTTTGTCCGGTTTCGAGGAGATAATCGTCCCCACGTACCATCGTTTTGTTCCTCCGGTGCCGTATTCCACTTCGATGCGTTTCCCCACGTGTTCGTCTTCAAATTCTTCGTTCGTCGTCAAAGGTGAAGAAGGTGGTTCCGGCGTCGACGTTTTCTTCTGCTTCGGCGTCGTCGTGGTCGTCTTATTCTTCTTCTTCGGCGGTCGTCCGGGACCTTTCTTCTTCTTTGGCGGCATCGTAGATAGAGCAGAGTATTTATAATGAAGTGAATTGGAAAATCCAATTCGAGGAAAACTTCCAAACAAAAATGCTGCGACGGAAACCTTTAAAGATGATGATGACGACGACGCGAAAAGCCCGCTGCTTTGCCACGTCGTCGATATCATCACCATCTTCTCCTTCTCCACCTCCTCCCTCGACGGTATCCACTCGCGACCCGTCTTCGTTCCATTTATTCGACGACGATTCAGACGACGCTGAAGTGGAAAAGAACTTCCGCATCGACGCGCACACCGACGAGTGGTTTGAAATCAACCGAGAGGAACTGCGATCGTCCATTTTCGTGCACAAAAACTTCCGCGCGCTGTGGAAACCTCTCAAAGTGGAAGATATTTCCATCGACTCGCTTATCTACGCGAAACTTTTAGAGGAAACGCCGGACGTGATTTTGTTCGGGACGGGGAAAACGCTGAAGCAAGTTCCCGAGGAAAGCTTGAAGTGGGCGAGGAAAATGGGCATGGCGGTGGAGGTCATGGACACCGCGAATTGCGTGGCGACGTTTAACGTGTTAGTAGAGGAAGGGAGGAACGTGGCGTGCGGGATATTATTGAGTGGTGGTACTCGCGAAGGAGGTGGAAACGAGTGATGAGTATGTCTCGCGCTCGCGTATGCGTACAAATCACATTACACAATAGAACGTAGAACGTAGTCCTTTTTGTAACAGTAGAGCATTTACAGCAGCAGCAGAGCAGTTTCGTTCGTGTACACCCGAGAGCGAGAACTCCCTCCCGGTGATAGATGCGTAGTTCTTCAGAGCGTCTTTTTTGCTCTCTCCTCTTTCTCTCTGTTGAGAGAATGCGCAAAGTTGGTGATTTTCGAGTCAGTAGTGTAACGACAACAACAACAACAACGAATATACGAACAAACGAAACAATAATAAGAATGTCGCTCCGAGGCACAAACTAGAATCCGACGGTAATAATTCGAGATCAGTTAGTTTTGAAGGAGAAAGGCTCTCGAGTGTTTCCGAGAGGTGTCCTAAATATGTTATCCATCGTTCGTGTTGGCATCTTGGAAACCATCGCTTCCATTACGTGTTGGGAAGGTCCGGGGGTAGTCCGCCGAATGATGATGAGAAAAGAAATCAGAGAGAGAGGAAAGAAGGAAAGGACAAATAAAAGAAGGACAGATATAAAAGAAGAGAACTTTCACGCGGCAACGGCCGAGTCAAAGTCGCGCGCTCACCTTCGTCGTTTTCCTCGCGTGGCATCCTCCGCTCCGTTGTAGTACTAATGCGGCGCCTCCTTTTCTGAGGAGGGGAAAAGGGCTCTTCGGAGTAGGGTTTAGGGTTTAGAAATCGGAGTCCAAACCCTAAACCAATCCATCGGAAGCCGCGGAACGACCGATGTTCGTATCTCTCCACAACTACACGCGATATACGATCACATATCTTCAGAGAGAGAGAGCATAAGAGAGAGAAAGAGAGAGCGTTGATCATCATGAATACTACCACGAGTAGAAGTACTAGTACTACCAGTTCGAGTATAAGCGGGGAAACGCAGACTCTGTTAAAGGGTGATTCCTCATCATCTGATGAAGGAGGAGGACGCGTGAGTCCTGTTAAGAAATCATCTTCCAACAAAATGAGAGCGTACGGAGGCGCCGTCGGTGCGGTGTGCGCGACTGCCATGGTCGCGTTGGCCGTCGCGAATGGTGGATCTGCTTCTTCTTTTACCGGTGGTGATGTTACGGCGGCTGGTCGTGGAGTTCTTCCAAGACGAATGGCAATGTTAGGGAAAGGAGGGTCTGCTGCTTCCTCCTCCCTCAAAGCTGAGGTTGACGCTTCCGTCGAGACGAAAACAAAGTCTTCCAGAAAGAAGTCTTCCTCATCAAAGTTGGCGAAATCAGAGAACGATGACAAGAAAAAAGACACATCCATTCTCGAATCCGCGAAATCTATGCTCTCGTCGTTCATGCACTCGCCGCCGGTGGAAGCGTTGGAGGAGAAGGGCGAAGAGTTGAAGGAGGAGGTGGAAGAGAAAGCGGCGGAGACTTTGACCTCGGATTTGGAGAGCAAGAAGCATCATCATCAGCACTCTTCGAAGAAGAAGGAAAAGAAGGAAGAGTTGGCGGCGGAAGAAGAGGCGAGCGAGGCGATGGAGAAGGAAGAGCCGCCTTTGGTGGTGTCGTCTTCTTCTGGAAAAAAGACGAGGCACAGCGGTAAGAAGCACGAGAAAAAGGAGGAAGAAGTGCCGGAAGAAACGAAAGAGGCGAAAGAAACGGTCGCTTCCTCTTCTTCTTCTTCGAAACACCATCACCATCTTTCGGAAATGGCGACAGAATCTGCCGAGGAAGACGCCGAAGTGCCGCCAGAGGCGCCGGCGAAGAAACACTCCTCGTCCTCCTCCCAAAAACACCATAAAGAAGCTAAAGTAAAAGTAAAAGAAGCAAAAGAAGAAGCAAAAGAAGAAGCAAAAGAATCAGAAATGGTGGAAGACGAAACGAACGACGATGAAGAAGAAGAAGAAGAAGAAGAAGAAGTAACGAAAAAAGATGAAGAATCTGCGGCGGAGCCAGAGGCCACTTCATCGACGACGAGTACCAAAAAGTCTACGGTGACGGTCGATGAAGCCAGCGGCGTGACGACGGTTGAGGAAATCGAAGAAATCGACGATGATGACAGCAGCAGCGGTCGCTCGGTCGAGGACATCCAAGCCGAACTCGAGAAAGATGCGGAAGAAGAAGAAGTGAAGAAATACAAGCCAGACGAGGATCAAGTGGAGGAAATCAAAGCGGCCCGCGCCAAGGCGAAAAAATTTCTCTCGGAATCTGGCGAGTTCTTAACCTCCTTCGGCGTCGACGATGAGGACGACGACACGACGAGCGATAAAAAGGGTGACGCAGGTTTGGGCGAAAAAGAAGACGAAGAAGAATCGAAAGTTGATAAAATTAAAGACATGAACGCGTATTTGGACAATATTTTAAGCGACGATTACGATGGAGGAGGAAAAGCGACGACGGAACAGGACATGACGCCGGAGCAAGACAAGGCTGTCAAAGCTGAAATCGCGTACGCAATGGATGAATCGAAACCGGCCATGACGGATGCGCAAAAAGATTTGATGGCGAGCTACGAGTTGATGATGCACGTCGGCAACTAACGCACGTCGGCAAACAACTAAATTCGAACTATATTTATTAAATGTGTTGTATATTATCACCCCACTACTATCTTTTTTATTACTTTATTCTACGCATTCTAAAAGCTTTACTATACTCTACTGCATCAATCGAACGCCGCGTCTTCTTTTGCTCTCTCCTCTTCCATCACCTTTTGTTTCTTTTTCTTCCTCGCCTCGTCGTCTTCTACCGGCTCCTCGCCGGCTAAATTTTCCTTGCTCGCTTGTTTCTTCAAAGCGGCGCCGAGCGTTTTCGCGTTCTTCTTCTGAAACGCCTTCATCGCCTGGTCAGCCTTCTTGGCCTCCGCTTCTTCCGGCTCCTCGCCTTCTTCTTTCGTCATTTTTTCAATCGCATCTAAATTCTTCAGCAAATCCGGTTCGTTTCGTAAACATTTCGTCACGATGTACTCCTCCAACTCTTTACATCCAACCTCCTTGGCCGCTTTCAAAAACGCCGACAACGCCAACTGTCCGGGAGGGAACAAAAACATCGCATCCGTCAACAATTGCTTCTTTAAATCCTCCTGCGATTTAGTATAACACTCTCTGATTTTTTCTACGACTACCACTTTATTATTATTACTGCTACTACCATCCTCACTCCCGTCGCTATTCACGGTATGAATCGCATCCGCGCGAAACCCGCGCAGCGGCCGAAACGCGCCGAACGAAATCAACTGAAAATCTACCCCTTGCAAAACCGCCAACTCCGCGTTTAACACCTTGTTATAATCGATATCTTTCACCACTTTACATAATTGCTCCGCGCTCACGTACGACTCTTCCACTTTACACGCCAAGTACACCGAAGCCACCATGACTATTTTCAAATTTGTCAACACGATTGGATTGCTTAAACAATATCTCTTGAACAACGTCGTCGCGCTGTGCGTCACTTTCACCGGTAAATTAAACGCCGAACATAAAGGGTCTATTTTCGCCTCCAATCGTTTCCGGTATATCTCTTCCTCTTTCGCGGTCGGGAAGGAGAATTCTTTTTCCATCATCATCTTTAGTTTTTCATCATTTTCTTCAACACATTCTTTCTTCTTTAACGATGAGGATGACAACAACACGTCCAACGCTTTTTTCCTCTGCGCGTGTCTCCGCTCGGCTAACTCGTTCGGAGACGTAAACGTCCACGACTTTTTCTGCGTGGACGTTTGGAAATTCATCGTTGTTGTTGTTATTATTATTATTATTATTATTATTAAACTGTTGTTGTTGATGAGTTGTTTAAGGAGTATTCGCAACAAAACAACAAGTGCTTTTTCTTTTGCGTTTTCTCGTGAAAAATTTTCTCTTTGTTGAAAAAGAAAATGACCTCCTCTAATTAGGGTTTAAGCCTTTAAAGGCAAGCAGCAGACTTTTGCGTCGAAGTCTTCAGATTCAAACGCAACTTTTTACTACGAATACTAGTAAAGAGAGAGAGAGAGAGAGAGATGAGGGAGACGACGGCGAGAAGAGCAGCGGGGCTTTTGTGGCGAACGACGACCACCGCCGCTTGGGGGAGCAAAGT